>ERZ840517.358-NODE-358-length-62805-cov-14.230837_pt1 | contig 62805 bp, 80 predicted proteins | sample MGYA00519876_ERZ840517 | MGnify/ENA primary metagenome ERZ840517 (study PRJEB31850, sample SAMEA3708882) | human gut metagenome | biome: human gut; feature: human-associated habitat; material: faeces | place: China | collected 2014 ... | reverse complement strand
CCGCCACCGCCACCGCCACCAGCAGATACGCTTACAGGGCCACCTGTTACAGAGGTACTTCCTCCAGCAATACCAGCCATAGAGCTAGCAGTTTGTGCAGCACCACCAGCACCTACTGTACAAGTAAGTGCAGTACCGGCATTAATAGTTCCTTGCCATCTTGATATGCCACCAGAACCACCGCCAGCACCGGAATAAGTATAAGTAACAAACATAGGCGGGTTACTAGAGTCAAACCTAGAATAACCTGTACCGCCAGAACCACCACCACCGATTGCAACAACATCATATGTTCCAGTATAAGGAACGTTATAAGTTGTAGATGAACGGTAGGCTTGCCATACAGCAGGAGAGGAAGTTACAAACCCAGTAGTCTTACTCGTGAACTTAGTCATATCCTCAGCATCAAGCTGCCCACCTTCAACAAACCAGTTGTCAATACGGCAGTGATACTCAGTGTTATGAGCAAGGGTATTAGCAGGGATTACACATGTAGTAGCATCTATGCCTGTCTCTTTAGTAAAGACTACAGCATTATCAGACTTACGATAAATAACTACACGAGTATATGAAGGAACGTTAGAACCAACACGAGGAGCATTTGTCCAAGTATAAGTCTGAGCAGACTCAACAGGAATTTGAGTCTGACCTTGCACAGGATACGTTTGGTTAGGTTGACCAGTATACTTATGCATAATAGTTCTTATAACTACACCATCTGTATCTCGTGCCCAACCAGTTATAGTTCCGTGCACATCAACGAACAGTTTATACACTCCATTCCATGATAAAGCATTAGCAGGGATATTATAAGAAGAACTATATGCAACTTCTCCACTAGTCCATATAGGCTGTTGTGAAGAAGGATCAGCAGTTATACCAGAGTAGGCACTTATCTTCATCTTATCTACAGTCTGTCCCGTTACTGCACCAAGAGCAATTGTCGTTGGAATGACAACAGAGGAATCAAGTACAGAGTTGGTAGCAGGTGAAATAATCGTAGCTGCATCAAGAGAAGCAGTCTGTCCGTTTACCTGCAACAAAGGAGAAGACCATGCCGAGTAATACTTCTTATTTGTGGATGTGTCAGTCCAGTAGTTACGAATACGTGCGTAGTTAGTAGCAGCAGGGTTATCAAAAATCCACCAAATGCTACCATTTAAAGCTACGCTTGTAGCTGTTCCAGATATATTAGAAGAGCGTTTTATATAACCAAAATTAGGATCATTGGACGTATTAACTTCTATTCCGGACACTGTATATGTAGGGCTAGAGGTTCCTTGAGTCCATGTAACATTAAACGTGTCGTCTTTTGTAATAGTCTGACCCTGTTCAGTAGTCCATACAGGAGCAGTAAAGGTAACTACCGTAGAAAACTCTACATCTTGCAAACAAGTAACACGAAGAGTATCTAAGTCATACTCACCATTATCAGCCCAGTACGTATGAATCTTAAGGTTCTCATTCCACGGTACATCTACTGTAACAGAACGTCCTGTAGTCCAGTTAGACGTTTCATCTTTTGTCAACCAACCGTGCTTAAACAGTGTACCATCAGCATAGTTGATGTCATATACAAACACATTAGGCCAGATAAAAGAAGGCTCTCCGGGACGAGGAGCAGCAAAGGTAAACGTAAGATGAGGACTTGTACCAGACGTTACTGTAACCTTTGTATCATTAGCCCATCTGTACTGAACAGTTGTACTAAAGTTCTTAGACGAAGCACCACCCAAGAAGTCATATGCTTCAAGAGTAAAAGTAGAAGCACCTGAAAAAGCTGCACGTTCTGCGTCTACAGGATAGTCAGCAGGTACCTTCCATGTGATAATTACAGCTTCATTAGCAGCGATGTTATTCGTCTTAGAGAATGAGCAGTTTTTAGCATTCTTGATTCTGTACTTAACTTCATCACCATCGGCATCAGTAACACCAGAGAAGTGAACAGTAGAAGTAGCATATCGAGAAGCAGTAGTAGGTACATCATGGACAAGTTTAGAGATGTCCGGTGGGTTGTTAGCAATGATGTTAACATTCAGAGTACCGTACCGAGATAAGTTACCAGACGCAGTCTCAGCATACGTAGTAACTATAATAACGTCACCAACATCACCAGTGAAAGATACATCACCAGTAGCCGTAGCATTCGTTGTAGTAGGCGTAGTTACAGGCACACGGATGAATGCCTCTTCACCAGTCTGGTTACCTACATAATAGAAGGCAACAATAGGATCTTCAAAGCCACCCATCACTGACGCAGTAAACGTATAAGGATACGTTGTACCAGAACGTACAGAAGTAGTACCAGTAACAACAGGAGTTTCAACAATTGTAGTATTGAACTGGTGAATAGCATCAACTGTACGACGAGGCGTCATGTTAGTTGTATTGTCTGTACCTTCAATAGCTTGCTGATACGTAGACAGCTTAGACACACCCAATTCTTCTGTAGTAGCAATCGTACTAAAGAAAGACTGGAGAGCACCAGCAGTAATACGCATCTCTACACGAGTACCTGAAGGCCATCGTAAAATACTCGTACCTTCTTGTCCACGCTTTATTCTATATGCTGTACCATAGGTAGCGTCATCATAGACAGAAGTTACTTCAATAATTTCAAGAACGTCATCTCCAACCAGAGTAAGCTTGAATGTATCGCCAGAGTTCTCAGAAATCATAGGAAATACAGAAGGATCTACAACAGCCATTGTTACTGAAGATACATTCAATCCAACTTTCAGTATAGAAGCAGCATTGTTTTTAAAGAGAATAGCCATATGTTACTCCTACAGCTTCATGATAAACGCCAAGGCGTAGTAAGGAGGACGAACATCAATAGCACTAGCCGCCGCTGTGTGTGCGTGACCGTTATCAGTAACACCGTGGTAGTGAGGCTGGTTGCCACCAGTACCATTAATAGACAAAGAGGCAGAAAACTCTTTCAGCGGCTTTCTTGCTGTAGTTGGAGACCAGTTCGTAGCATAGAAATGCCCTGCAGAAAGCCACTCGCCATCATACATTTCCTGCACACTACGCTGAGTTGTTACAGAAGCATCACTGCCAACACTTCCGCTATGTGTATGAGAAGGCATCTGGGCTATTGTAAGAGCAGTACCCGCTACCTGAACACCTGTGCCCGCAGCATTAGTCCATACAGAAGGTGTCCGTGTAATACTACCGCCAGTATTACCTACGCCATAACTTTGTCCAGCCCCAACTATAAACCTATCTTTAAGATTAGGTGTACCGTTGTTACCGTCACACAAAGCCCACCCAGAAGGAACAGCATTAGTAGCACCAGACCACATCGTGATGATTCCACGTGGAAGTTGTGTAGCAGCAAGAATGTCTGTAGTAAGCTGTGAAGCTATCTCCCCAATAGATCCTGCAGTAAGACGAAGTTCTACGACAGAACCTTCAGGAAAAGCCCTAGCAGGTGTATTCTCTTGAGCTCTGTTAACCGTAAATGTGTCTACATTCCTAGATGTAACACTCATAATCTCCAGATTACCTTGTGCATCTACAACAGTAATCATGAAGAAGTTGCCATCTGTCAGTTCAGGGAACAAAGATCCCCCACCCGGAGAGACAACAATCTGCGTATCACCTACTGTCACGGCACTAAACAGTGTGGTCGACGCATTGTTTGAAAATTTGATTTTCATTTATCGAACATCCTTCTGGAGGAAACGTAAGATTAGGCCCATACACAGGGCAGTCACAGTTACAGTCGTCAAGCTTGATAGCATCTCCGACCTTGATTATGACATCAACTACAGGCCATTCATGATTAGCTTCTATGACTGTCGCATTCTCAGAGATAACATTAGCCCAAGGTTTAGACTCTGCTATAGCTTCAATCTCAACAGCACCAAGCCGACCAATTACCACAGGAACAATCATATCCGTCCCAGCTTCACAGAACCATGCACGCTGTACGATGTCAGCTTCAGTGTCATCCATATGCGTAATCGCTTCAATGGAAGTAACACCTATCTTACCTACAGTTTGCATAGCCTCCATGTCTGTGACTGCTTCTATTAGAACACCTCTGATAATGATATCAAAAGGAAGTTCATCCATGACAACACGAGATACTATGTTAGTTCCTACATCTGTGATAGGAGTAATCTTATCTATATCTCTGTTAATCATGTAAGCATCAGCCCACATAGGAACTTCGTGAGACTGAAGACGAACAGTTGAGCTAGCTAGAAATTCTGCAACTGCGTTAACAGTTACATCAGTTGTCGTAATGACATTACCTTGTGTAAGCAGATCGACAATAACATCTGCATTAACAGCACCAAGCTGAAGGGTGCCTGCGTTTATCAAGGTAGTGTTGACAAGCATCCCGTTAATAGGATTCATGAGTGTCATTGTCTACCTACCTCAAATAACTTTTTACACCGTGGTGCTGTCAGTAATACGAATGCTCGAAGTCTGAGCACGGATGATGAACTGGTCACCAGCATCTACATCACGCGGACGTTCATCAAGCGTCTGAGGATTACGAATAGCACCCCAAGCCAGAACGTTCCCACCAGTAGCTGCATCCATGATAGCAACATGCGTCACACGACCCCAGTTAGAAATAGCAACCGGGAACTCAATAGCGTTCGCATTCTTCACTACACTCGCAGCAGGCGTCGTAAAAGAGCTGTTCTCAGCTTTTACACGAGCATAACCTTCGCCAGTAACTTCATTCTTAACAGGGCTGTTATCAGTCAAACCAGTCGCAGACGTGAACAGAGCCCAGTACTTAGCCGGAGTGTTATAAACGGTACCGTTAAACACATGGGCAAGAATCTTGTCGTCAAGATAAGTACTAAAACCAGACATGTTATTTCCTTTAGAAAATTTTATGTTTAAGAGGGAGCATCGTCTTCGACTGAGCAACCCAAGACTTGTAAGCCTTAGACTTAGCACGAGAGATACCCGCACGGAACTTGCGAATATAATAGTTCACAAGGTTAGGCTTAGACCAAACTCTACCGGATAGACTGTGCAAATAAGCAAGTGCACCGGAAGCAATGGTCTCAGCCCAGTCCGTATACAGGAACTTAGGAATCTCATCAGCTTCTCGCGTAGGCTTCACAGCAGCAAGCATATGCAAAGCTTCTGGAATGTCTTCCATAGGTACACCTACAAGATGCATCACATTAGGACTTTCCATATAGAAGTACTTAGGATACTTATCCTTACGCAGACGCCAATCAGGAGAGTACGAGTCAAGGTCTTGCCTATTTGTTTTCTCTACTTGAAACTGACGAAGTTGTCCTTCAACAGTGTCACGGATAGTAACAGTGACAGGCATCACAATCGTAGCATCTTTGTCTACGATATTGATACCATACTTAGGTTCATCCTTAACAAGATCTCCACAATAAATCTCTTGCTGCCAAATAAGAGACTTCTCACAAAACTCAATACATGCGTTTCGCAGAGCTTCTTTCACCATAGCCACAGGACAACCATGCACATCAGGACGCACGTACTTGAAGAAGTCTTCCCAAACAGCGTTATTCAAATGATCAATCATTGCTTGGCTGTGCCTCCCCAAGATTCGTAGGTAGCTCATCAATCTTTGGCATAGCAATTACAGAAGCATTATACTCCTGACCCAAAGACTGATAAAAAGACTGAACGCACTGTTGTGCAATCTGCCTGTCGTTTGCAGAAGTACTATCAGTACTGTACGCAAGGTACAGCATATAGTCTACAATAGGGCCACGATAGTTGCCTATAAGTTGCAGATCTTGCTGCATAGCAACATCGTCATCCATTTCTGCAAAAGAAACATATGGTGCAGAGTAAGCCATCTCTACATAGACATCTTTATCTTTTGCTACCGGAGGGTTAACAAGAAACTGCCGAGGAGTCTTACGATCATACACAAATTCGTAGACAACATCAGAAGGAGTAGTTCGTCTCCAGTCAGAGAAATAATCAAGATCTCTACGTTCTACCTGAAACACAGGCTCACCAAACGTAAAGGTGTTATCCTCTTCCTTTGTAGCGTTACAATAGATGTCAATGAGAGCATAAGCATCATCAGGAATAGTCTGACGAATACCGGGGTTCAACTTCACTACGTCAGTTTTAACCCATACGTCAGGGCGCATCATGATCAGCTTATTGATAGCATCATCAAGAAACTCAAGGTACTGGTGCTTTGAGAGTCGAACATAATCCATATCATTATACAAAAGAGTTACTCTATTTATGATATCAGAGACTTTCATTATTACCCTCAAGTAAGCAAAATGTTAGACTAACTATTCTTACGCGGACGGCCGGGGCCACGCTTCACAGGCATCGTCAGCTGGATGTCAAGAGCATCAGCTTCCATCTTACCAACCTGTTCAGGAGTGGGAACCACTTCTTCCGTCCCATCAGCCTGTTCCTCAACATAACCAAGGAACGTATAGGGATACGTAGGAATGTGAACTTCAACAGTAGACTGCCGACCGAACTCATCCTGCTGTGTCTGATAAGACGTAGTGTACGCACGGTCAATGCATTCACGAAGCATGTATTCAGGAACAATCACTTCCTTACCATAAGGAGCTTGGAAGTTCTTACTGTTCACAGAAGCAAACACATAAGGGCCAGCAGAAGGATTAGAAGACGTATGAAAGATAACCCGGCACTTACGTGCAGTCGAGTCAACACCAGCATGATCCTGTCTCCAATCCATCAACAGACGAACAGCGTGCTTACGAATAAGTTTGTTGTCTTCCGTCAACGGAATGTGCAGGCCACGTTCAAAGAGCATATCCCGAATCTGCATATCAGAAGCAGAGTTGAGATCGGTGTCAGTAAAAACAGGAGTGTTAGCCATAAAGAATATACCTTAAAATTTAGTTTGTAGAGCTAGGTGTAGCAGAGCTAGATACGAGAAAGGGGAGAACCCCAAGAGTAGTTGTTCTCCCCATATGGGTCAAGGCTTAGTACGCAGTACAAGCAACTTCAGCGCGAACCATCCAAGCCTGATTGAGAATCACGCAGGTCTGCATGGTCTTCCAAGCAACATGGGCACGCTGAGCGAGCGGGTCAGATTCAGTGTGAGAAGGATTGATGATCACCGGAGTCAGAGACTCAGCACCCTTCAGGGGCACCAGACCATAGGCATCCTTCGCAAGGAAGAGGATGGGGTAAACGTCAGCCTTGGTACCGGTGGTAGAAACCATCGTGTCACCAGCAGCATTCGTCTTAGCACCACCAGCATCCGGCCAGCTCTTCATCAGAGTAGTGAAGAGGTAACGCACGCCTTCAACAGCACCGATTTCATTTTCCCACGGAGACGTATTGCCGTAGTCCTTCACGTCTTGGAAGTGAGGCATCGAGCGGATGTCAGCTTCACAATCGGGATGGCAGACAGCCACGAAGCAGGGAGAGATGGATTCAGTGTAGAAGCGAGGCGTGGACTTAATGCTATCGGTCAGGAAACGAGCCTTCTGGTTCTTCAGCTTACGCGTAATGCGACGCTGCAGGGGCAGAGAGATAGGCGTGTTCACTTCATTACGAGCAGTACCGTTCGCATATTCAACGTTGGTACCACCGAGCAGGACACCGATACGCATGTTTTCAACAGTTTCCGCAGCCTGTTCACCCACGATCTGCGTAACCTGTTCCATAACAGGGGAGTCGTTGGTATCGAGCAGAACGTCGGTCATGGTCACGAGGTTACCATACTGATGCACAGTGGCTTCAATGTCGGTAACCGAGAAGGTCTGAGCAGTAGGCGTAACACCTTCGGTCAGTTCCTTCGGCGTGGCATCAAGAGACTCAAAGCGACGGAACTTAGCGGTCTTCGTGCTCTTGGTCGGCAGGGGATAAGCCTGACCAAACTTTTCAAACACGAGGTAGGGAAGAGCACGGATGAGCATCTTAGCAACGACATAGACATTAGCCATCGTGCTAAGAGTACCATCAGTAGAAGAACTGGTAGCACCAGTATGCATGATAGTATTCGGAGTAGCCATTAGATATAATTCCTAATTTCAAAAACGAGTTTAGCGCGTCCTTCTGCTACGTTCATACTCACGAGCAAGTTCATCAAAAGACTTCTCACGAGGCTTGGCTTTAGGCTTATTGCTTATATCAATAGGTTCCTTGCCAGTACGAACTGCCATAGCAGCGAGCACTTGTTTAACAATATCTTCAGTCTCAGACGCAGGGTTTGTCTGCACCCGAGGAGAAGAAGCCCTAGTCATCTGTGGCTTGTTAACGCCACGAGCAGACTTGTAATCGTCCAGAAGAGAAATAACTTCCTGTGCTGTACCGTACTGATACACATACTTAGCACCGTTCTGCATCACAGGAGGCAGAGAGTTAATCCAAGTAAAGAGATCACCACTGTCCAATATTGCACTGATATCGGGGTGGGCAGCACGGATAGTACTGAAATGTTTATCCGCTTCGGACTGGAAAATCTGCTGTTGAATAGGTTCAACCCGAGTCTTAAGCTCAGTCTCAACGTTCTTCTTAACAGCAGACACCTTAGTGTCAACAAGCGTTTTCACTGCATTAGCAATTTCAGGATGAATCTCAAAGAGTTCCTTCACATTTTCAGGAAGTTCATCTGGATCTTCCTTAGTCTGTGCAGGCGTATTCTTTGTCTCTTTGAGTTCCTGATACTTATGAGACAGGTCTGTGAGTCTGCTAGCCCACAGAGCATTCTGTGCTTCAGCGTCACGCTTTGCCTTTTCATAAAGCTCTTTATAATTCAGAGGAAGCTCAGTGGTCTGTTGTTCATTCTGAACAGGAGCTTCTTGTTCTTGCTCCAGTTCTTCTGCAGGCTGAACTTCGTCGTCATCATTCTGGCTCACGACGTTTTCTTCTTCGGAAGGATCTTCAGGCTCACTCAGGAAATCATCAAACGAGGGCTCTGCCTTAGAGGGATCTTCGTAAGACTTCGCAAGTTCGTCGAAGGCTTCATTGAAATCTTTGTTGTTCTGATCGTTCATATTTTTATAACTAAGTTAGGGAGGGTTAATACCCTAAGTCCTAACTGGCTTGGCTCATGAGCAAGTTATCCGAAAGGGGCTCGCTCCCAAGTTCCAGTACATCCAAGAGCTTTTGTACCATACGTAGTTCACCGATAAGTCGGTCTACGTTATCTGTATTATCAGGACTTAGTAACTTACTGTACCGTTGGCTTCTAAGAACCTTCAGGTAAGCAACTATATTTTTTTGTAGGTCGGCGTTGGCCGTGAGCCTGAAGGATTTCTCCAAGCTCACACGCCTACCGTTAAGTGGTGTATCAATCATATTAACTCTGAGGATATGCTTGTTCAGGCTGACTAATCAGAGACATATCTTCACGAAGCTGTCTCAGACTGTCAATCAAAGCCGCAGGGCTAACACCTTCAGACCGTGCAGTCTCAACCATGTCGGTCATCCACTGACGTTCTTCCTGAGCTTGCTTCTGTTCTTGCTGCTTCTGAACTTCAATCTCCTTATCAGAGTACACCAAGTTGTCATCAGAAAGATCAAGGGCATCAGCAATCGAACGGATAATGTTCGGACGCTTAACAGTACCAAGGTCAACCTGATTGTTAGTGATCTGTGCAAAGTTAATCAGACTTTGTGCTCTGATTTCCTTAGCGATGAGAGACGAAGTACCACGAGCTTGAACAGCATAGTCGCCCTTAATATCAGAGTCACTATTGAACTTCATGTTCCAGTGATACATAGCAGAAATAAACGGTTTAGTGATGCCATCATCAAAGTTCTTAACCTGATCTTTGATTGTAATGTTTGCAGAACCCATCAACATAGACAGGCCAGAAGCAGTACGACCAGCAGCACCAGAAGGTTCTCCCCACATCTGGCGAGGAATAGAAGTAACTTCATCCCCGTAGCTGCGGAAGAGTTCAATCATACGTTCAAACTCAGTAGTATAACTGGGAAGCTGGAAGACACGGATAGCAGGGTTAGCAGCATCAGCTCCTTCACCTGTACGCATCCATACCTTAAACGGATAGACATCACGAGGATCTTCGTCTTCCGACATAAGGTCAAGGTTTACTTCAATCTGAGGGCCAGCAGAGATAGCAGCGTTGTCCAGCATAGCTCTGAACGCACTGTTAATCAGCTCCTGAACATCAGACATGATAGACGGAATACCTTCACCAAAGATAGAGGTTTCGTCTTTGTCATAATAGTAGAAGAAGTAAGGCCACTTAACGCCTTCCATAGGCATGAGAGACGCTTTAATAACGTGGTCACCAAGTACCCAAATGTTTGCAGCCAGTTCTACCTGACCTTGCATACGTTCAGGAATCTCAACACCCACCTGATTCAGATCATCAGCGTCCACAAAACCCCAGAACTCAAACACTTCATACTTCTTAGAGTGAGCAGCGTCAGCAACACCGCTATCGATTACATCACCCATAGAGGTAAGTTGGTTCTCAAAGTCTTTCTTCTGATAATCACCTTCAGGATTCTCAGCAACATAAGTAGAGATTACATCCCCATTGAAGTCTGATCTCTTTCCGAGACCGATGACATCGTGCTTATCCATCTTCCGTCGTTGAATGATGTATCTACATTCGGAGGGGCAAGTAGCTTCCATGTCCGGGTAGATATCCCATATGCGGACGTTTTCGATGAAGGGCGTGATGGAGTCATAATCACAGAGTATCCACTTCTCTTTATCTCCATTCTTTTCCTTCTTATAGTACTGACGGTTTTCAGAGATAGAAACAAGAGGCCCTTTAAGAATACCAGTACCATACAGATTACCAGAATGCATAACATCTCGCATAATCTCACGGTACTTCAACTCAGCAAGCTGGTCTTCGATAACCTTAGACATCTTGCCAGCTTGATTCTTAGCTTCATCCTGCATAAGAACATAGAGTTCTTCAGGGCTAATCTGCTTACCTTGATCCTGAGAAACAACTTCAAGGATAGCAGCCTCTTTCTTCTTGCTGAACTGTGGCAGTGGCGTAGGCTCAATACCCCAGTTCTTATCTCCATTCGCAGGGAACAGCAGGTCAGACAAACGACTGTCAACAGTCTTGACCTTAGTTCTTGTCATACGAACAAAAGCTTTACTACGTAGAGGATCCATACGTTCAAGAACTTCGGGAGAGTAGATACCTTTGTACTGACGAAGGGCATTCAACCACTTCTCTTCAATAGTCTTACGTGCACTGTCCGATCGGTCAAACGCTTCACGAACAAATGCAGCCAGACCTTGGGGCGTTTCAGACGCGCCTTCGGTATCTTCTGCACCGGAATCTTCATCTACCTGCATCTTGTCAGAAACTTCCGAGAGAAAGTCCTGTACATCTTTGTCTTCGGCAGAGTCGATTACAGTTCCAGAACCGAAAAAATCTTTTTCAGTCATGATTTTTAGTAGCCTCCAATCTGGCTAGCAGCACGATATTTACGTTGTGTGTTAAACAAAAACTTCTTCTCTCGCTTATGCACATACTCCATCATTGCGTACTGCAAGGCGTCATGAACGTGAGAGAACTCGTTCTTGACAGGAGATGCTTTGTAGAGAACACCATTAACAGTTTTAGATTCAGCATATTTATATTCTGATACGAAGCCTTTTCTTAAGGCTATACATTGAGGCCCAAGCTTGAATCTGCCCTTTAACCGAAGGAACTGTGCAACGGCTTCAAATCGAGGAGTCCAGTTGTTTGTCTTAGCTAGCTTAGCAGGAAGATTACATTCTTTCAGTATCTCCATACCAGACTTAGCATCGTTCATTGACCGCTGTGAAGTAGCAGGGTCACACACAACTCTAAAGTTATTTACAATCCAAGGATACTTAGATGTGATCTTAGGCCAAAGATGTTCTTCACAGAACTCTTTGAGAGAACAGTTGTCTGTGCAGATCTCATCAAACACAATAACTGTACCATCAGGGGCTTGCTGTGTGAAAGCAGCAGAAGGAGTCAACCCTTGATCCATCCCAATTACAACAGGCACACCACGAAGAGGAACCATCTCTTCATCAACATGGTGCTCAAGATCACTGTAATCCTTATAAACAGGTTTACCTCGTTTTACTTCACCATAGTTGTTAAGCACGTTGACGTTGATAAAATCTTCGTCTGCGCCCATACACATGGTTTCATAGTAACCTTCATCAAGGTTAGCAAGGTTCTCTGCTTCAGGATTAAGAACATACTTCCCGTCTACCTTAAGCATAGCTGGAGGTTGACGATAGAAACTATGTCCTTCTGGTTTGTCTTCCTCTGCAAGGCGATATAACCAGTGCTCAGTACTTACGGCGTTGTAGTCAAGTATAATGAATGGTCTGACTGGGCCGCCATCTTTCTTAGCAGGATAACGCTTAAAGCGTGTCTTGATAAGCTGAAAGGTACCTTCTGTAAGTTCAGATGCTTCGTTCAAATGAGCAGAGGTCACTTCCAACGAACGAAGCTTTTCAGCAGATCTATCATCATCGACAGCAATGAACACGACTTCCATATCGACAGACGTGCCATCAGCTAAAGGATACTTTATCCTGCCGATGATGGGGGTAGAATAAGTAATAGTGATCTTATCTTTAAACCATGACAACCACGTTTTAATGGTGGTTGACTTTAGGGCCGGGTACGTTGCGCGGACAACAAGGTGTCTGCTGTGCCTGACTCCATGTTCGTCTGGTTTCTGACGCATAGCATTAAAGAACGCTTGAAAGATACAACCAGAGGACTTGCCAGATCCTACTGGCCCCATCACAAACAGAAAAGGATTCGGGTCACGATGAATCTTTGCAAACGTGGGCAGGACTTGATAATCAATATCCATAACAGTCCTTACGCAGTTTCTTTCGCCAGATCCTTGAGTCCCGCAGGAGCAGTCTCTTCATCAGGGAAAGAGATGTTAACGTTAATAACTTCACCAGCATTCGGATTGAAATCCATAGCTTTCATCTTCGGCTGGTAGTAGCTCAGCAGTTCAGAGGCGATCTTAATCTTCTCTGTGCTGTTGGTCTTAGCAGACCTAGCCAAATGCACAAGTTCCTTGATAGGATCGTACCCAAATTCAAAGCGAAGACGACGAAGAAGTTCGTCTCCCTTGGTACATCCCTTACCGTCAGGAACAACTACAGAAGGACTAGGCTTCTTCAGAAGGGGCTTTAAAGAGTCTTTCTTCATCAAGGTCACCTAAGTCAGAGCGGTCAAGCAGGGTAGCTATCTTCTCTGCATATGTCTTTAAAAGGAATTGGAAGTCACCAGAAGTAATGTCTTCACGGATCTTACAGAACTCTACGATAATGAAACCAAAGACATCTTGATTATCAGATACAAGAGGAGTAAGAGCAAAAGACACAGCTTTGTGTGACTTCAGCAGTGTATATGTAGACATATCAAACTTACGCAGACGTTCAATGTTCATGATTACTTTAGGCTCTATACCAAAAGCAGCGTTAGTAAGATATGAGAAAGCAGACACAGGCAGGTTTAAGAAATCAGCTTGTGCCGGTTTAAGGCCGGGACGAACAGCTTCGTGTGTACAGGACATCTTTGCAAAATCAATACCAGACAGGTTCTGACACCCGTTATGAAACTGAACAACTGCAACTCTGTCTGCATTTAATTCAGACTTAGCATGTCTAAGCTTGGTAAGAACACGACTGTTCATATCAATGAGTGATGGAAAATCCTTTGCAAACTTTTTCGTCTTACGAGTAGCTACACGCTTAAGGTAAGTAGATAAAGTTGCACATTCATAGATAATGAATGCAGTTCCTCCCAGCATCGCAAGTGATATATAGTCAGCGTCTTTTACTAAGCTTGACAGACCGTTAACGATCCCTAGTAAAATTTGACTATCCATAACTTTTTCTTTTTATACCTCTTGACAAGAAGTCAATTAGTGATTATAGTATTTATGTATACTATAACCTATTATATAGTATAATAACTATATATATTTTGTCAAGGGGTTATAGTAAAAAAATATATAAAAAGTGAAATAAAATGTCGATACTGCTAGAAAAAGACCGTAGGAAATTAAAGTGGCGGAGGAATCCTATACTGAATGAAGACACACCTGAACCTTATAAGATTCCTAACTGTAGGTGTCAGGTAGGTTTGTCAGAGTGTGAAGTAGAAGGACAGTGGGACAGAGGTCTGTACACAAAGGGTGACCTTGTTAATGACTTGAACATCTTCTTTAACTACCTGCCAGAAAGTGAAGTAAGCAGAATGGTTAACGTCATGATCTGGTGTTTGTCTAACGGTTTAAAGAACAGAGGAGGTATCGACCTTAAAGACTTTGCAGTCATCACTGTTGAAGAGAAGACGTACAGCAGACCTTTGACACAAGTAACACGTGACTGCTTTGGTGTGACTAAGCGTGTGTCCCGTGCACCTAAGAAGAGGTACTTTGTTTTTAGAGAGTACCCTCAGCTTAAAGCTGTAGTTGTACCTCGAACACCTGACTTCTTCCCCGGACATGAACGTACATGGTTTACATGGAAAGTGTCTGCAACAAACCATCCGTACTACTATGCAAGACACTGGCGTAGAGGTGCTTTGTATATGCAACAAGTCTTTGACAAGACCTTTGAGTATACAGGTTACACAGACGAGTACATAGAGATGGCACAGAGTAATATCATAGAACCTTTTGGTACAGAACGTGAGCACATGAACACAGTTCACCTTGGCTTTGAGACACCACCTTATGTCAAGGCAGCTTACACAGATGAACTGATCAAGGTACCCCTTAACTGTGTGTCAAGTAAATACTTTACAAGTAACAAGGTCAAGTACGATGTCATGTTTGGTAAGATGACTAAAGAAGAAGCAAGTAAACATCTTCTAAGTAAACCAAGACAACTAGCTATAGACAAGAAAGAAGACTAAACGCAAGAAGCCCCCGGCTACAACAAGAACTATGCAAAGCATGGTCAGGTGTAGTACGGGGGCTTTCTTTATGGTCAGAACTTCTTAGTTAATCAGACTTAGTTCTTAGCAACAGGGGCGCTCGGCTCTATTTCACAACTAAGCTGTGCTTTCTTCTAATATGTCAGAGAGATACCAAGTTGACGCTAGCTTGTACCCCATCGGGTCTTTCCTTTCCTTATCCTTCCGGCTACGTTCACCTATCCAACCGGCTTGTCTTACCTATCAACCAACCTATCAACTTATCAAAAAGATAAGGATAGTATAATCATTCTTTTGCTGTTTGTCAAGGGGTATCGTTCAACTTTCTTTAACTTTTCTTAAGAAAGTTTCAAAGGGGAGGCCGGGCCGGTGGCTAGTAGCTACTCCTGACTACTGTTGGTTACGTATGATGTAAGATGAGGGTAGCATGGTGAGTATACCTCCTAGACTTGTTCTGAACATATAGAACTATGAGATATAGAAATGATTATGATGCAGTCATTCAGCTAGAAATTTGTTTGTGATGTCTGTGTCATCTGTACCCCCGTGCCCTCGCTCTGTCCCACGGGTAGGGATGCTCCCCCTCCCCCTTGTGAAAGAAAGCACAGTGTGACTCCTATGGTTTTTAGTGTTACTCCTAGTAGTTGTTGGCAGGTTATGGCCTAGCTTGTGGGTAGGATTTTAGCACCAGAACACTTCATCAATGATAACCATTATCATCAAGCAACAGTACTAGTTATCAATAGTATCCAAACGTAACCAAAAGCTAACTAAAACAACTACTTATAGTTAGCATGATCTAAAAGTGTAAATGGTTTAGCATGTTTACACATAAGTTCAACTTATTGTACTCATGCGTACCAAACGTACCAATATTTGAACCATGTCCTAAGTACCTGTAGTTCTTATAGAACTATGCACAGCATGGTGCTATAAGCTCCACAAGCACTAGCCGGCGCGCCTACTCGGTTCAAAAAGTTGAACCTATAGGATAACCAATAGTCAATTATTTCAACTACTTACAGTTTGGCACACGGCTTGCTATATAAGAGGCATCAAAGGGCACAAGTCCCAATGATACGTTCTTTTAAAAAGCGTTGAAAAAGTGCTTGACAAGGCCACATAAGCCGCGTAGAGTCCATTTCAACGATGAACGTGTTCTTTCAAAAGCGAATAGCGTCTTTGTTGAGTACTTGCCTTTGTGTCTGGAAACCAGAAATAGGCGAACGTTAAACAGCGTTTAGCTGTTCTTTGCTTGCGAACGTTAAGGCGTTCTAAAGAGTAGTTGCCAGCCGGAAAAATGAGCAACGACGACACAATGAAAGAGGCAAAAAGTACTTGACAAGCGCGACGACTTATGAGAGAACACTTTCAACGAAAGAGGGAAAACCTACTCCTATAGAGGGCACAGTGAACAAGCGGAGCTTGACACTGGACTACTCATAAGACCCATAGGATTATGGGCAGAGTAAGTACTCTTAAGACCCACGATTGTGGGCAGAGGAATAAGACCGTAGCAGCCTGAAAACGTATGCTTGCGGAGTCGGTTAGGTTTATACTACGGCACTAGCTTAGTGTGTCGTCCTGCTAGGATTGTAACATATACACAAGTTACAATCATGCCAAGAGCTTAATAAGGCTCTTTGGAAAATCGGATTGCAGGTTTGCGTTGGATGTGCGTAAAACTTAGCTTGTCTATGCTACCTTGCAAATTGTGCCTTAGGTGCGGTTTGTCTGTTAGTTCAAGTTAAGAAGTGCTCCGATGTACAGAAAAGCGAGGCTTGCTTATATACTCCTGTAAAGACAGGTGCGACGTATAAGCAAGAGGACGGAACAAGCTAACTGGTGGCCTTGTGCATATGTGCAAGGTAGGTTAGGGGCAAGTCCTACTTACAGCAAGCCTATAGTCTACCGATAAACCGTAAACGGCATTGCAGATTTACGACCTAGCAATGTGATAAGTCGGCTCAAAGGGTAGACTGAAAGTAACCTTAGAAAAGTTACAGCCGTAGAGTATTGGCGTTAAAAGGATGCGTTCCATCCTGCGTTGGAGACAGTACAACGGCTATAAATAATAGACAAAGGTGTTCCGTCTGTAAACAGTTTGACAGTTGCAGGGGAATGGGTGCCTTGGGTGCGTTATACCCTTGCAACCAGTCAAGTTGTTTAACTTAGGAGTTGACTTATGCACGATAAGCCGCAAGGTTATAAGAGGCAGGCTAATGCCCTGAACATTTGCAGGAATCAGGGCTTGTCTAATCTTTATCAAACGGACAAGGAAGAACCACGCCTTATTCCCGTGTGGAACAAGCGCGGGGAATGTGTAGGCTTTAAGAACTCTCTTACAGGTTCTTTCATAAATCCCAACGATTTACCTGTTGATGAAATTACAGGCTATCGTATTCTTCCCAGCATGGCAGACGTACCTTTCCTGTTTGCTGAATACGGACAAAACAAGTCCGTATCCGGTAAGCATGGCAAGCGTATCAACATACGCAAGGTACGTACAAGCGAACGTCCACGCGCTAAGTATCGTACTACAAACGTGGGCACTGGTGAATCTATGGACAAGCAAGAGGGCTACTCCTGCGCTCTTATAACTCTGGACAAGCCGCAAAAGGTTCGGCGTCCCGTTAACCGTCATGCTAAGGTCGTCGTGCATACGGAAGACGACTACATCATGACCTCAACGCGTTCATCCCGGCGTTTCCGTTGATTTATACACAAGAGCCTAGACCTCTAGGCTTTTGCAATAAGGCAATGGATTCCACACGACTACAAACCATTTAAACATACGAGGTTTACTATGAACACCGCTATTGCTACGCCTATCGCTCCCGTTACTGCTGAAATTGCTACTGCCCCCGCCAAGATTACGGACTGGACAGAGGCAGACTTCAGGGCGCAGGTCAATGTCTTTGTGCATTCCCAAAAGGAATTCGTTAATGGCGTCACTCGTTGCACGCTGTACGCTGTTCGCGCTGCCATGATGAACAGCAACAACCAGCCTCTGAACTACATCCTCGGCAATCTCTCGGAGAAGTTGCGTCCGGCGTGGACTTCTTGGCTGTTCTACTTCGCGCCCTTCGCCTTGTCCGGGGGGAAGGATGCCAGCTCTATCACGCTTGACGATGGGACAATCGTTGACCTCAAGTCGTCCATCAAGCTGGTCGCCAAGCGTTGCGACGAATTGTGCGACGCTGCCGAGATTGACAAGCTCGCTCGTGATAAGGGCGGGAATGTCAACGACCCTGCGGGCATGATGCGCTTGTGCGATTACGTTATCGGTTCCCTGCGCTCTGCCCCGCGCTTCGATACGTGGAAGCGTGAAAAGTCTACCGGACGGGGTGACAAGCCCTTGACCGAGGAAGAAGTCATGGCGAAGTACACCAGCCTTTCCAACAAGTTGAACAAGTTGTTGGAACAGGCAAAGGCGTCCGGTGTTCATGATGCCCGCAAGTTCCCCGGCATCGAAGCCCCGCATGGTCTGGATTACTACATCCAGATTTTGGAGAACGCGGACGAAAACGACATGAGCGAAGACGTGCTTAACAAGGTGCGTCTGCTCAAGGGGGAACGTCTGCCCTTCACGTCCCTGCTTAAGATGGTGTCTAACTGCGATACCACAAACCTGTCCGCTGAAGAAGAATACATCTACAATACCCTGTTGAACGCCGCCGTTGAAAAGGGTATCGAACTCTAAGCCCCCTACATTCACGTCACATTGAAGCCCCGATAGGCAAGTTCTTATCGGGGCTTTTGTTGTGCCATGAATCTAACAAAGGAGTAGACAACATGGAAACTGTCTTGCGTCCTGTCTATGATAACAACACCACGCTTGATTCATTCAGGGATGCCGCCCAACTGTACGATGGTCAACTGCTGACTTTCTATGAGGCACGTTTGCTCTGTCTCTGCATAGGTGCAGACCTTCAACCGATAGACGAAACCTTTCTGTTTAAAGATTCTGACGATGTTTCGTGGTGGCTGTATGCTGAACCTAACAACACATTCACTGTACAAACGGAGTTGTAAACCATGCCAGACATCAAACAGTTTCTTTCAAGGCGTTACCTGCGCCTTGTAGACAATCTGTCAGAGTCCTTTCTACTGTCACAGTCCATTACTACGGACTGGAAAACGCAACGTCTGCTTGAACTCATGGAGCAAATCACTACCTGTATCATTTACAGGGAAAGTTCACTCATTAGATGAGCATCTAAGAAACAGGCTGGACATCAGCTTGTTTCAAAGGATGCTTGTTGCATCCAGTTAAACCATAACTGTCAAGGCTACATCCTTGAAAGGAAGTGTTGCTAGATGGAAAAGGTTTGTCTCAACGCGGTGACGTGTATCCTTTGTCCTCTGTACGGCAGAACGTGCGACGGTAAACCCGAACAGCCTCTTGATGTACTGGACATTCCTACCTCGGAAGAGGAGGACGTGCTTCACGAACTGCGCTTTGAGCGAGACTGTTGCTCGTTCTAGCATACATTCTTAAAAGCCCCGGAGTCTTTCGGGGCTTCCATAGGAGGTGTGCTTATGATTAACTCTAACTATAAAGCCATCGTTCATGGTAAGTATCTGTCTGAGAAAACCGGACGCATTAAGGGACACCTGTGCATTGTTAAGAAGTTCTACACCAAGACAGCTATGGTCAACTGGGCTAGGGAACAGATCAACATGCCGAACACCAAGCCCACCTGTGTACAGTTCTTTGTCAAAAAGAATCATGTCTGGGAACTCAAGGCTAAAGTGCAGGTCAAGATTCCTGCTCATGAAGGAAAGAAACGCACTCTTATCTGGGGGGGTCAATATGTTTGAAATCCTTATCATCATGCTGTCGTCATTCGGTCTTGGCTGTTGTTCCATGTTCATGTTCCGTAGGTATCTGGACAGGAGGAACATCTTTCGTTCTTACTATGCACAAGGCTTGTTCCTTGTGCGTAACTGGGGGAGGCAAACATGAAGTGGTATACTAACCCGACGTTCTGGCTGTTCATCTTCTTTCTTGGCATGTGTGCCATCCTGTTGTCTGGTTGTGCCAACTGGTCGGTACGTGGACAAGCTGAGTACTCGGCAACCCAAGCCCTGATGAACTGGGCGTCGTCAATCGGCCCTCTCATTCGGTAGGATTACCAAATGTTACAACCATACCTTGACCGAATGGTTAGCAAACTGGCTACGGATTGTATGGCACAGCGTGCACAACGATTCTTTTACAAGGATTGGTATGCACAGAACTACAACTACTGTTATGACCACATCATTCAGCTTAGTACCGTTCTGTCACAGCATCCGTACATCAAAGGCAGGAGGTTTTTGTGGTGGCGTATTGTAAAAAACATATTCGTGCTGGCATTCTATGCAGCGCAGTCTTGTTTGCTGTCCTGCCTTCATTGGGCTATACGGAAACTGTAAAAGACTTCCATGACCCAGAAGGACGGCTCTTTGAAGACTATCGGTACTTTCCCCCGGCACTGGTAGCCAGAGCTAAGGTGCTGTTCGATGAAGGTTACTTCATAAACACTGACCTGTACAAATTCATCAAGAAAGAGTACGGCTTTCAGGCGGCAGAGGACTTTCGCTTCTGGTGGATTCGTTCCGAACTTATTAAACATCAGGAAAGGTAGCATATGAACACTAACGAAACCCAATTGATCAATTCCATGCTGACACTCGCAGCTCTTTCGGCTAACATCTCTCCCGAAGAACTGAAAGAATACGTCAATGTTCTTTCTCCGAAGGAGAACCCCAGTAAAGTCAGGAGCGATGACAGGTTCAGCGATGCAGACATCCTTCGCAGTGCCATTGGACTGCTTCGTGTGTACCGTGACGAAAGCCTTGAAAAGATGGCTGCGTTTGAGAAGCATCCCTTCTTGAGAAAGGTCACTCCTGCTATCGGTGTGCTGGAAGATTGCATGGAGTACTTCTCCAACAAGGAGTAAGTACGATGTATACCTCAGAACAAGCAGGGCAAGCCTTCAATCTTTTGCGTGAAGCGCAGGACGTTAAGAAAGAATTTCAAAAGAAAAGGCAGCACATGGACGAGCAGGTGTACGTCAAGTCGCTTGTGTCTTTGGATGATACTATAGCTTGCTGCGCTCGCGTCATTCATAAACATCTACATGTAACATCGCAGGACGTACTCCGCATGTGTAAGGAGGCAAGAGATGCTTTCTCTTCGGGACTTCAACGAGCTGCTGTACCTCTGGTCGTTCTTCGCAGTGGAAGCAAGATACTGCTACCGCTTCGAGGAAAAGGACGGAAAGAAAATCTTGACGAACATTGATCATAAGCGCACCAGACAGTGCCATATGAGGGCGCACGCAGTTGAGGCTGCGCTCAAGTGTCTTATTGCAAAATACCCTGCCCCCATACTGTATACGTTTGTGCATCCGCAAATCACCGCGTATCAGATTGCGTACTACATGCGTGACACGACAGAGCCTGAATAACTCAGGCGTCATATACATAAGGACTTCAACATGGAGGTAGACTACAAAGCTATCTTTGATTACATGCTCAGGTCTGGGCTCTGTGCTGAGTCCGACCGACCGCAGGCTATGGAACTTGTGGAAGACTGGCTTAACATTTACAAAGAAACAAATGAACAACAAGGAGATACATTTTATGGGAACACCTGTTGGTTCTGCTATTCTTGACAACGAGATTGTCAAGTTCTTTGAGGAACTGATTGAGTTCTATGGGCACGGCAGTCCGCAGGCTCGCATCATTGAACGTGTCAAGCGTAGGCTGGAACTCGTGCCTGTTGGTGATAAGTACGAACGCCTGTGCCCCACGTGCAAATGTCCTGCGTGTGGCAAGACCAGATCGCAAGCCGCTGCTATCGCTCGTGAACGTCAACGCCGGGGTAAATCCAAGTACGCTGAGCGTAAGTATCCCGGCATAGGGATGGAACTGTCGCAACCTGACGACGACATCCCGGTAAGGTCTGTCGGCTTCTCTGTCCTCGACATCGGAAAGGCTGAAGCTGATGCCATAGCCTACGTCATGGGCACCGCCCCTTCCAAGCTGGGCAAGTAGCACCTGCTACTGTACCATATACACAATGAACTGCAACCATCAAACAAACGGAGTACTTACTATGTCCATGCGCAACATCTTCAAGATTGTCCTTGATTCCAACGCTGAAGCTGGCAAGCTCGTGACCGCTCGCATCGCAGGCAAGGCTGCGAAGGAAGCTCTCTTCGCCAACCCCACCGTGTTGCAGGGTGTGCTCACGTCCTCCGCTGTGCTGACCGCTGCGTCCCTCGCTGACCCGGACACCGCTCATGGCAAAGCTCTGCACTACCTCGGACTCGGCATGACGATGGACTCCGCCGATGAAGTCCTGCGTGTGTGCGACGAGGCAGGCGTGTTCCAGATGAAGGGCACCGCCGAAGACAGCGCGACGGCTGACATGCAGGCCGTGGTTTCCCAGACCTTTGACTCCAAGCCTTTCCTCCAGATGCTCGGTGTTCTGCCCAAGTCTGACGGCACCAAGGAAACCAAGCCCCGGTTCTCCACGCAAGCCAAGCCCGCCGGTGTCACTGCCAACGCCATTGAGAATCCCAACAAGGCCGAAGCCAAGGAAGAAGTCACCACTGAACCCGTGTCTGTGAAGGTCGGCCCCGAAGTGGCTACGCCTGTTCTCCTGCCCACCAAGGACGGCAAGGATGCCAAGACCGAGAAGCCTGTGCTGCGCTGCGCCTTTGAAGGTTGCGGCAGTGTCCTTCGCAAGGTGGCTGAACAGAAGCCCTTCCACCTGCCCACCGACAAGGACACGCAGAAGTACATCACCGATGACGAGCGCAAGCTGGAAGGCAGCTACCTCTGCAAGTTCCACCGTGACGTGGTGACCAAGGCCATCCAGAAGCGGAAGAACGATGACCGCATGAACAAGGTGCGGGAACAGCGTCTGGCTGAAGCCACTGATGAGCTGACCAACGTGGAAGCTGAACTGCGTGAAGGTGAAAAGGCCCTCGCTGCCAGCGAAAAGACCATCAACAAGATCACCGACCCCATCATCAAGTCCGGCGCCGAGAAGGCCGTGGAAGAAAAGCGCAACAGCATCCAGAACCTGCGCAAGCGCAGCATCGCCCTGCAGAACAAGTGCAAGCAGATCTCCGAAGAGATCGCTAAGGCCAGCAAGTAACACACTGAAACTCACGGAGGTATGTAGTACATGAACAAAGACAATGAGATCATTCTCGACATGGAAGCGGCACATGAGCCGGTTGGTTTCGGTGCCAAGGTCATCGGCATTGCCAAGAGCGTGACCAGTTCTCCCACCATGCACCGGCAGATCGACAAGACCAAGGAAGCTGGTGTGGTTATCACCAAGCTCGCCGCTGGTCGGCTGGTTCTGAACAACGTGACCGACGTGATTGCGTCCGGCCTGCCTTGGGGCATGGGCGGGTTCATCAAGTCCAACCCGTTGAATGAGGCTCTGTTCAAGTTCAGCTTGGCTCAGGCTCTGTCCATCATGGGCGGGGCGTTTGTCTCGAACGTAGGTGAAGACGATCCGAAAGCCAAGTACTTCCTGACGGCCATCGACGCGGCCACGCTTGCGTCTGTCGACGCTCTGCGTGAAGCCTCCGGCATTGAAGAGTTCATCATGTCCAAGATTCTGACCAAGGATGTGATGGACAAGATCAAACCTCTCGTCAACACCCATCCCATGTAACCCATAACAAGCAGGGCCGGGGTAACTCGGCCTTGCTTGGAACTAGGTTGCAAGTGAAAGGAGTAAGGCAGACACTGTCGTGTACATGAGAGCAAGCGCAACTGGTAGGTTGCAGCCTCCGCACAAGGTACGCTCCACCGAACGTGTAGACTTAGGGTGGCTAATGAATTGTTGGTTAGGTAAACGCTTTGCAAACTTGTGTATCAGAGTGAGGTGTAGAATCCTCGATGGCTGCTGATACTGTGCTCAATGTCGGCACATCAAAGCAAACTACGGATACACAACTTGTGTTTTGGGTCGAACACAGAGCTAGTGGATGACGCAAGTAACATGAGTACCGGCTAGCCATGCCGCGAAGTTGTTACTGAATATGGCAGGTAAGATAATCTAGCAATGTGCATCATGTCCTTCATAAGATCAACTTACTGACTACAAGGAGCCAGTCATGTTTGATATACTAGGAGAACTCATGGTGTCCAGCCCTGCAGTGCGACAAGTCTATCTGCATGGTGGTGCACTGGTGGTTGGCGTGGGACTGTGTGCTTTTACTCTGGCACGGTATAGAGAGTACAAGTATTGCAGACACGTGTTGACGGAGGAACTTAACAAGCTGTACTCGATGGGTATCATCATGAGAACTGTTGCGTTCACATGTGAAACCAGCTTGGTGATGGCTGATCTCATCGAAGCTATGGCTACAACTAGGAGTAGATGGTATGTCTTACACCTCGTTGTTCGGTCACTGCGAAGAACCCCCGTAAAAGAAATGCTGCTGGATGCCTTGCACGCAAACAAGGTACAACCTCTGACTGGACTTAAGAGGCTCAAGGCCCTGTTTACGTCAGCGTTCTAGCTTCATATCTTTAACATCTACTCGGGCTGGGGTTGGCTGCTCTCTGCTAACCTCAGTCCGTTTACGTATAAGGAGAAAGGTTATGCCTACATATCAAGACAAGATGAACTACTGGTCACAGAAAGATCCCTATGCTCCTCCTCGATTCCTTCCGAAGAAGTCACCTCAACTCACCGAAGAAGAGGTGGAAGAATGGAAGCTGAAGAACGCAGGTAACTTTATCACCTGCCCTAAGTCTGGCACCCGTCTCTTGAGAAGCAACTGTGGCAAACTGCTGATGTGTTATCAGCAAGGGACATGCTATCATGTGGACTACACCAACTTCGACAAGAACCTGCAACGAAAAGCATACGACTTCAATGGGTAGCAGGGTTGAAGTGTGATAGGTGTAGAGTCAGGGATGTTCCTTGCCTCTTTCCTGTCACACTTTAACAAAGGAGAAACTTATGTTTCGTTTCCTGAAACCCCTTGTGTATGCGGTCATTGCCACGGTCGCTGGTTCCTTCGCCTACAAGGAAGGGAAGCAGGCTCTGTTCCCCGCTCCGGCCTCCGACCAGACCATCGACACCAAGCCGGTGGAAGACAAGAAGGACTAGTCTCCTCCTTTAAACCTTAACTTGGAGAGGTTGTCATGAGTGTTGATCAGGATGCGTTAGACATCCTATGTGAAGTCTTCGATGATAGGATCGAGGATGTCATGTCAAACCGTGACAACCTCTCCTACACTCTGTATGATGACGACGGCTACCCAGTTGGTGCTGCTATCTTTGACGAGTTCAAGTCTGGCGATCATGTCAGATATGTCTACGTCTACTGGATTGGGGTGCGCTACCGTGGTGTAGGTATTGGAGGACAAATACTTCGCACCTTGCACCAGCAGTACCCTGAACACTGGTTCAGTTTGAGTACACTCAAGTCGAACACAGCTGCTGTCAGATTCTATCAACACCTAGGGTATCAGATAACTGGAGACTTACCCGGATGTCCTAGCTTCTATCATCTCCAGCGCAAACCTGAAAAGGAGTTCACCTCATGAGCGGTGATCAGAACAACAACAACCAGAACCAGCAGAAGCAGAAAGGCGGCAATCAGAACGGCCCGAAAGAAGGCATCACCATTGCTACCTCTGTCATTCCGTCTCAGCAGACCACCCTTGGCCAGCAGGTACAAAACACCGTGGTCACCTGCATCGGTGGTGTCATTGCTGCGATGGCCTGCGCCGGTGTGCAGAAAGGGTTCGACTGGATTGTTGGCAAGTGGACTGGCCGCAATGTTCGCCCCGTCTTCAACGTGACTCCCACCGGCCCTACCACTGGTGGCTCTGGCAACATCATGCAGGAACTGCACACTGTTGCGGGAAACAATCCCGATGAAGCGAAGCGTGCCATCCAGTCCGTGGCCAAACGTCTCGGTATGCAGATCGGCCAGCCTGCCCCTGCTCCCGTGACTGTTGACGCTGGTGTGGTGGAAATGACTCCTCCCACTCCGGCCCCTGCTCCCACCGTTGCTGAGGTTGTCCCCAGTGATGCTGCCCTCAAGGTGGAAACCAAGCAGCCCAAGCCTCAGCAGCAGAACAACAAGGGCGGTAAGAAATGATTACCCGTATCGCTGGGTTTCTGTTCTATACCTTGATGACCGGCCTGTGCGCCATTACCACTGTTGGTTATGCCAACGATGCGGTTAAGGCCCTTGACAAAAAGAACTAACCTCTAGCACATAGCAGGACTCATACGTACTAGGTGCGACTAGTCGCGTAACGGGGTCTTGTGTAGAGACAGCACCTCCACATAAGGTTGTCTTGTGTGGGTTGTGTGAGTCCTGCTATGCATCTAGGGATTAGATCAATGTGCTATTCACCTAGCGTTGCCGACGCAGTACAGTCATGTTTACCAAGTCTAAGCGTATACTTGTGACCATGACCTTTGGTACTCATCACGTTTCAACTCACGAGGTTTCTCATATGTGTAACTGCACTTCCTGCTTCTGCTCCATGTCTTCCTCCATCGTCATGCCCGCCCCTGTTCGTCCTTCTGTCAAGCGTGGTGCCCTGCTCCGTGCTGTCAGCGGCGAGAAGGTCGGTGACTTGTACATGCTGGTGCGTGAAGCGACTGGTGTGTTCGCCAAGGACGCCGCCGGTAACAACATCGGTGCCCCGAAGAATCTCTTCAACCTCGTCAACCTGACGAACGAAGGGAAGACTCGTGTGTCTCGGCCCCAGCGCAAGCTGGTCTGGGGACATGACGAAGTACCAATGGATGTGATCGAGCAGCACTTTGGTTTCCAGATGGTTCCTGTTGCTGACAACATCAGCAAGATCGAACCTCTGCTCAAGGGCGTAGGCATGAACCTTCACGCTGCCAAGATTCGTGAAGAACAGTCTGCCTTGATGTACCGCCTGTTCTAATCTTTAAACCTGCTGGCCCATGTGTACTCTTCTATGATGGTAGCTGTCTCTGTGTGAGACAAAGTCCTAACGAACATAGTGCACATGGGCTGGCCTCTTCGGAGGTTTGTATGTCCATTGATCTGAGTAAGCAATGGCCATCTCTTTTGTCTTATTATGTAGGCTTTCCTGCTGATGGAGCTGGTACCTACATCGAAAACATCTACAAACTGAGCAAGCAGAACAAGGCTAATCTGGCTGCTAAGCTCGGGCTTCCTGACACGCTGACTGTCGAGGAAGAAGTAACGGTTGATTTGAATGAACGCTTTGCGTTCTCTTATCAGCTTGTCTGCATGGTCATGCCGAAAGATAAGCAGCCTACGTTTGACGAGTTCATTACGAACAGAACGTCTAACCAAATGAAGCTGTCCAAACGTATCTTATCTTATGCCAAGACCAACAGCAACGTGACCGCAAAGATTCTCCTTAGCGGATTATATTCCAGCTCCTTCCGCTCTAAGCTGAACAAAGAACTGCCGAAGGTACCTGATGCCAGATCCTTTGTCAGTAACTCTGACTGTGCTGAGGCAGTTGTGATCACACAGGACTACGAATACTACTCCGCCATCATTCAGAACATCTACTCTGAGATTGCGTCGATCAAGAAAGCGACGTATGGTTTCAGCATGGATATGTTCACGATGCTGTCGGCTGGTAGTAGCAGCAGCTTCTCGTCGTGCTTTACGGTTGGAAGGTTCAACAGTAAGGGGCCGCTTGACATTGCTCTCTGCCCCTTGACTGGTGTAATCTACAACCGCCAAGGAAAGAACATCACCGGCAGAGCTTGGGTTGTCTTTGACAAAGACTTCAACAAGTTCATCGTCATGAAGTCTTATGGCTTTATCGACGACGCCATCATCAAGAAGGTGTGTGGTTGGTTGTGTGCCCTGCTTGACGATAAAGCAGACTGGTCATACACAAATGGAAACAGTGAAGATGTCTATCTTTCACTCGACTACAGACCAGAAGGATGGTACATTGACCCTGTTCGTATGTTCTTCTTCTCTTCAACATCTGACAAGATCAGGAACATTGATGTGCGAGGGTGCGTAGAAGCACCTTGTTTGTTGTGCGGTAAGTATCATACCAAATCAACAATCATTTGCAGTGACTGCGAAGAAACAAAGCTGACCAACTGCAAGAGGTGCGGCAAGCAGATGCTTAAAACGGACAGCAACAAGCTGTACCCCATATGTGATAACTGTGTGGAGAAGGTCACATTCTGTCCTGTCTGTGGTTCGATGATGCGGGAAGGCAAAGCATGTCCCAAGTGTGCATGGAATAACATGTGCGCTATCTGCGGCACCAAATCTGACAAGAAGCTACAGTGGATTGAAGACATCCCTGTATGTGAACACTGCATCAGTATCTTGCACAAGACTACCTGCGAATGCTGTGGTTCTCACGGATTGATGTATCCTTATCGTGGCCATGCTTTGTGCAACAACTGTTACCAGCAGTTGTCTTCTCTGCCTTCGTCAACAATCAGTGAAGCACAGGTTCATATCAAGGCCAGCATCTTGCAGAACTTTATAACCAGCAATCCTGATCTCAAGATTAGCTGGAACGTCAGCGAAGGAGACGCTAATGAGCATTGAGAGACTCAAGACAATCCTTCGCATGACGGATGCGGAGGTAATACAGAACATCGTTGGTACTCTGACGAGTTCCGACGCTGGGTACGAAGTATACACTGACGACGAGAACTTCGTCTTCGGTATTCCTACAACTGATACCATATGTCCTGTGCTTTTGCAGGCGCATGTGGATACAAGACGACACGCCTCGGTGGATGAACCCCTCATCTTGTGCACCGAGTACGGAGTCATTACGAATGCCAACGGTATCCTCGGCGGTGATGACCGCTGTGGTGTTGCTGGTATTCTGGACATCATTGAACGCCATACCAGTAAACCATTCGTTCTCTTCACAAACTATGAAGAAACGGGTGGCAAAGGCATGAAGGCTTTCCTCAAGACTGGCTACCTCGACAAGTTCGTCGACCATATTTATTGTGTCATTGCCCTTGACCGAAGGGGACACAATGAGTATGTATACTATAGCCCCACGTTACCGAGCAAGCTGACGTACTTCCTTGCCAAGCTCGGTTACTATGAGGCCAATGGTTCTTACTCTGACTGCTATGATCTTTGGATGAAGCATGACATCGCTCATGTCAATCTGTCATGCGGTTATGGTCGGCAACACACAGCCGATGAATTTATCTTGGCTGAAAGCTACGTGTCTTCCATCCTTCGCGCTGATCGTTTAATGCAAATGATTGACGAACCCTTCCGTGTAAAGGAACGCTTCACGTACCGAAGTGGACACGGGTACTCGTCTATCGCTTACCCTATCCCCAAACCTGCTGACAATGCTGGTCAGGGAACTGCTGCTCTTGAAATAGTGGGCAGTGAAGAGCTTGCATCTGATGACGGCCCTGAATATGTTCAAGGAACTCATATCCATTCCCCTGTTCACATGCCTCCTGAAGCGGTGTACGCATACTCTGCGGCACCGAAATGCTTCGTGTGTGCGCGAGACGACAGACCGATGGAGTATGATACCAAGAACAGTTTCTTCATCTGTGAAACGTGCAAGAAACAAATCATGAAACACTTTGACACAGTGACAGTCCCCAACGCTATGGCGTACTACGACATGCTTGAGGAGTCACGGGCCAAGAGCCGAGAGGCTAACAGGAATTTGAACAAGGCCAAGCTCAAGGCTAAGAGTTCTCTTCCTGTGTGTCCCGGATGTGGTGACAATCACCATGTCATCTGGTCGAGGAAGGACATAGGATTTGTGTGCACGTCTTGCTTTGAGTACCCTTCTACCGATGGATACAACGGTAAGTTCTGGGTACGAGGAGACAAGAAGATCTTTGTGAAGACTGTGAATGGCAAGCAAATGGTACTGGTGACAGATCTTAAGGGTGAACACCTTCTGTCAAGTGAAGAGCTGTTGAAGAGCAGTAAGCTTCACCAGTGCGCTGTCTGCCATGAGCCTCACATCTCCTGCTCTTGTGAAACCATAGGCAAGACGAGAAAGGTAAACGTATATGTTTGCCCCTCTTGCAAACAAGAAGCCTTGGACACACTTCTCAATGACAACCTCCCTCCGTGGGACTTGGACTAGGAGGATTACAACATGATCGTACCACGTCGTCCTGAGATTTGCAATCCTTCTATTCCCGGATGTGAACTCAAACTTCCTTTGTACACGGAAGAAGAACGGAAGCGTATTGAAAACATGATCGACTTCCCCGGTGAATATACCGCAGACGATTTTCGTTCTGCGCTTGACCTCTGCTTCAAGCGTAGCACGGAAGCGGAAGCTTTCATCCGTTCCCTGCACGACTACACCCTTCGTTTGAAAGGGGTGTGGCATAGATGGTTGGGTGCTCTTCGTCCGACCGTTGTTCGTAAAAGTTAGCGTAGCTAACGCTACTTGTAAACCTTAACACGAGGTGCTTATGCGTAATCGTATCAAGCAGTTCTTTGGCTGGTTGTTCAAAGGTATCAAAGCCCTGTGGCAGATCGGTTGGAAGAAGATCATGGACTTCGTCACCAACATAGAAGCTGCCAATGAACTACTTGACAAACTGGAAAAGAATGATTACGTAATCATTCCTGAGAAGATGTCAAGGGTTCACAAAGCTGTCTCTCTTGTGTCTGGATGTTGTCACAGTTTCTTTAACAGATTCCTTAAGAGGACTGACAAAGAACACAAGCTGCTTGACATTGACATCCCTAAGAACTGGATGCGAGGGAAGAGAAGACGTTTAAGCGACGTTGAGCGGCTTGCTCTCTAGGAGAGGTTTTAAGCCTCGTTTACTATGAGGATGACCTATGAGTCATCTTTTAAATAAACGTGTCTTAGAATCAATCCTCGTGCGTTTAAACGGTATATGAACCATAACCGAGGGACGTAGAAATGTAATGCAAACAGAACACCAACAACAGTCCAGACATACTGTGTGTCTCTGACGTAAAGGCAAGACATGAACTCATGCTTAGAGGCATGGATGTATCAGCTTGTAACCATAACAGAGATGCAAGAGTATGACTGTCAGGCGAGAGGAGCTTGAGAAGTTCCTTGATTACAATGCACCTATGGATGTGCCAGTAAGACAAGCCTACTGTCCTTTCTGTGAACCAGATAAGGTAACCAGTCATGGCTTTGTTGTGACACGTAAGCGTAACGGGTTCAGTATGTGGTGTCATAGGTGCCACACTAAATACTGGTACCCAATTAAAAGCCCATCATCTAGCGCGATCTTAAGTGAATTGCATCGAAGAGCAGTGGGCAATAAAGACAATGCCAGTGTCGTAACGAAGAAAGTCACTCTCCCGTCAGACTTTACCGCTGACATTCCCGCGTCAGGTTTGCTGTGGTTACGTACCTACGGCGTCAATGAGGATGAGATACGCCGGTATCATTTTGGGTACAGCCCCAGACTAGATAGGTTAATCCTTCCTGTGTTCCGGGATGGAGAGCTGGTCTTTTGGCAGGGCCGCAACCTTTCTTCAGACACATCCAGACCTAAGTACATGAACGTGAGATCACAAAGGTCAGATATCGTTCTGTTTGTAAATAACCAAACATCGAAGGTCGTACTCGTCGAGGATATTCTTTCATGTCTCGCAGTAGCTAGGGCCGGTGTGAGTGCTGTTGCTCTACTTGGAAGCTACGTGAAGATGGATCTTTTACGTGATGTTCTGGCGGACGCAGATATAGATTGTATAAAGGTCTGGCTTGATCCCGACAAAAGGCAAGAGGCATGTAAGTACGCAAAGCAATTGCGTGCACTTGGTTACAGTGCAAGTCCAATTGTGCTGGCACACCAAGACCCTAAGTGTTACAAACCCGAAGAAGTCCAACGCTTCATAGGAGGTGCGACATGTTCGGATTCGGAAAGAAAACCTACGATGGGCCTACGTGGAAAGACGTGTCCATCGGTGTGACCATCGGTAAGAAAACCATGAGCATCTTCGAGATCATTCGTAAGTTGTTCTGGAATGTGATCAACATCATCAGCAACGCCCGATCTATCTGGCGTACTTTGTGCAAGGCGGTTAAGGAGGTGTGCCATGCTTAGCTTCAACGATAAGGCTGTCTCCTTTGTACAGTCTTCCTCCTCTTCTGGCTACGACATACAGCGCAGCCTGTCTCGTAAGCGTAACCAGCTGTCGAACTTCTACGACATGGAGCTGGCTATGTGTGACTCGTGTGGCACGCTTTTTGCAGACAAGCTCAAGTCAATGCCGTGCCCTAAGTGTGGCAGCACTAACGGCAGGAGTCATTCGTACAACACTACGAGTCTTGGCTATCTTGATAACATCAGGATGAACTCGTTCACCTACGCTATGGCTGCCTAATAAATATGCAGACAGGTACTTGACAAGCAGGTATTTGATCTTATACCTATAGTACTATAGGTTACTTAACAGGTAAACCTAAAGATAAAACCTTTAGGTTAATATATTAAGTATCTTAATAAGTATCCTTGACTTTACTTAATTAAGTATTATAATATATCTAAGTATATCTTAGCCGTTACTTAACCTTACTTAAGTATATTATCTTAAATAACCTACTACGTAAATACCTTAATAAGTATAATATCCTAAGACTAAACCTAACTCTTAATTCATAAGTACTATAGGTAACTAATGCTTTGAACATTAAGACTATATTATTTCTGAATTAGAAGGTTGACCTTAACTCTTGAACAAGCAAGGCATTATGAACATTGAGGAAATCTCCCTTGTTTTGTTCTTGTTAAGCAAAGAAAACTTTGACAAGTATTTTAAATTCATCTTTGAGTTGAACCTTGAACTTGAAACTAAGAACTTTCTGAAAACAATTCAGGAATATTTCTCTGAATATCCTGATAAAGAAGTCCTTAGTGTTGAAGAATTACTTGTTTTCTTTTCAGTGAAGCACCCTATCCTGAAGAAGAGAACATCTTATTCTGCTTACCTTGAGCGTTTAGGTTCAACTGAGATTGATAATAAAGTACTTGAAGAAAACTTAAACCACTTTCTTGAGAAATATTTTGCAAGTGAGATGGTATTTAAGTTGACTGAAGTTCTTGACGGTGATTCATACTCTGTCCTTGACGAAGTACAGGAGATGTTATCAGAGTTCAATGAACGCAAAGTGAAGCTTAACAAAGATGAAGACCAACTATTTGTAAAGTCTAACTTGACTGAACTCTTACAAGAAGAAGTACATGAAGCTGGATTACGATGGCGCTTGTCCTGCCTGAACGAAAGCATCGGAGAACTAAGAGGTGGTAGCCTTGGTCACGTATTTGCTAGAGTCGATACAGGTAAGACATCGTTTATTGTATCAGAAGTTTCTAACTTTGCATCGCAGTTGAAGGATGATGAGGTTATACTTTGGTGTAACAACGAAGAGAAAGGCAAGCGTGTTCTCTTTCGTATCTATCAGTCAGTGCTTAAGTGCAATAAGACTGATCTCATAAACTATCCTACTGATGCAGAAGAAGAGTTCACCAAATTAGGTGGACACAAAATAAAAATCTATGACCAAGCTATCATCACCGTTGAAGATATTGAACAGTTGATGAAGACATATAACGTGCGTCTCTTGGTTATTGACCAAGGTGACAAGGTTCGTTTCTCTGGTGACAGAGATATGTCAACTGTCGATAGACTTAAAGCTGTGTACGGTAAGTTCCGTGAACTCGCTAAGTCATACGACTGTGATGTTATTGCTGTTGGTCAGGCGTCAGCTTCAGCCGAAGGGTTGAAATGGTTGAAGACTTCTGACATGGACAACAGCAAGACCGGTAAGCCCGGTGAGCTTGACTATGCAATTGGGATAGGAAAATCATTTGATGATGTTGACAATCCTGTTTGCAGTATTAGATATATATCTCTGTGTAAGAACAAGATGAATGAAGGTAAGCACGGCAGATATGAAGTAGTGTTCAACGCTTCATGTGCCCTGTATACTGACAAGGCATCAGGTAGCTTCTCCGAAGTGTCGAAGTCCGACGACCAGTCTCCCCAAGGTTCTGGCTCACCTGAGATCAAGTCCACCTTCAAGTCGCTCTTGTCTGAGATATATGGGAACCCTAACATGGAATAGAAGTAAACATGTCCGTATTCACTAACAAGGTTATTGCTCAGGCTGATATCGCCCTTGAAGAATTTGTTGCTAAGCTGGAACAGGAAACTGGTCTTGCTCTGCGCGATCTCTCCCTCGTCGATATGTTGACTGCGCTTAAAGACTATACGAAAACTGCGGCAGCAGCTAACGTAGCCCCGATGTCTCTCTCGCTTGATGAGCCTACCGTGACGACCGAAGCTAAGTCGAGTAAGTAGTATGTCTTACTGTACCATCGACATCGAATGTTCTAAAGCACCGAAGCATATGCCTTGGACAATAGGCTCGTATCTGTGCTCTGTTGGAATCGAACGCCAAGATGGTACCTCAACTGTGTGGTTCTTCAATCCGAATGATAGACCACATGAAGAACTTCTTGCTGAAATCCAACAAGAGATTGACAGCGTTGATTTCTTGATTGGACACAACATTAAGTTCGACTTGAACTGGTTGAAGTGGATTGGTTTGAATGTCAAGGACAAGCCAGTCTGGTGTACGATGGTAGCTGACTATCTCATAAATGGCCAGCGCAAACTTGAGTACAGTTTGAATGCTGTTGCCAAACGCTATGGCTTAGGGCATAAGCTCGATGCTATGGCTATGTATTGGCAAGCTGGATACGAGACGGATGAGATTCCGTTGGAGATTCATGAAGACTATCTCAAGCAGGACGTACATCTTACACATGACGTGTTCAAGAAACAACTCCCGCTCATTGAGCGTGCAAGCCTTGGCAAGATAACGGAACTTTCTTTCCGTCTAACCCAGATCCTTTCTGACATGGAAGTATCTGGTGCAGCCTTCGACAAAGAAGAAGCTATTGCTTACTGTAACCAAACGCGTGAACAGGTTAAAGCAATGGACAAGACGCTGGTCGATCTGGCTGGTATTGACTTTACTCCCTCCTCTGCTTCACAACTCAGTGCTGTTTTATTTGGTGGTTCTTGGAAGAAAGAAGTTCCTGAACTTGTAGCTCGTCAGCTAAAGAGCGGTAAGTTTAAGATCACCACACGCAAGACTAAGATTGAGATTCCTATCAAGGGACTTGGCTTTAAAGTTCCAGACGGCTGCTTGTCTAAGAAGACCGGCTTGCCATCAACTGATAAGAACACACTTGATTTGTTAAAGTCTCGTGACAAACGCTCTGAGTCCTTCCTTCAAACACTACGAGATCAGAAGAAGCTGATGAAAGTAGTGTCCTCAATTGCTGGTTCTAAAGAAGAGAAAGAGGCAGGATTGATTGCTGTCATCGGTAAAGACGATAGGCTTCATCCTTCCTTTAACCAGTGCATTACACGTACAGGTAGACTCTCTTCTTCAAATCCTAACGGGCAGAACTTTCCCCGTAATGGTACCAGCCCCATCAAAACATTCTTTAAAAGCAAACAAGGGGTTATTATAAATCTTGACTTAGCTCAGATTGAATGGCGCATAGCCGCTGAGTTGAGTAGAGATCCTGTCATGCTTCATGAATTGGATACAGGTCTGGACATTCATGCTGACAATGCTATCCGATTCTTTGATGCTGGCCAGTATGAACGTGGCTCGAAAGAGTTTAAGAAAGTTCGTACAGCTGCTAAGACAATGTCCTTTCGTCTTCTCTATGGTGGTTCCGCTGAAGGTTTCTATCGAGACCAGCGTATGCCTGACTATAGCTTAAAGAGATGGAGAGAGATTGTTAACGCATTCTATGCAAAGTATCAAGGCTTGAAGCGTTGGCAAGACGAGAACGCACAGATTGCAGCCGCACGTGGATACTTACGTAATCCTTCTGGACGTGTGCTTACGTTCGATGAAGAAGTACGTAATGGTATTGAATCCGTTGATGTTAAGCAGGTAAAGAACTATCCTGTTCAGTCTGCCTCATCTGACATTATGTATCTAGGTATGGTTAAGTTCATAGAACGAGTAGCAGAACTTGGTCTCAAGGCTAACTTGATTCTTCAAGTTCATGACTCGATGGTATGGGATTGTCCTGTAGAAGAAGCAGAGACCCTGTGCCGTGAAGGTATCAAGCTGTTCCGTAGTTTACCTCAACTTGCTAAAGAATACTTTGGTTGGGATATTGTGGTACCCTTGACAGGAGACTGTGAAGTAGGGTATGACTATGGTAATACGAAGGAGATCAAGGAAGAAGAGATGGATAAGATCTTCGCAGATCTTCCTGCCTTCCTCTCTTGACAAATCTTCTTTCGTGTTTATCTTTCTTTTATACGCGCGTGAAAACATAGGAAAAGTCCATGTGGTTTATTTTCGATAGCATCGAACTGAAACATGATCTGGTGTCAAGGGCTGGTCGTACCTTTACTGGTTACGTACTCAAAGGAGAACGTAAGGGATATGATAAAGATCCCAACACTCCTTATGAAAAGATTCTCTTTGAGAACACTGCTACCACAGTAATCGAGAAGGGTATCGAACGTCCTAACTGTTCTATTGTACAGTTCTTCCAGAAGGCATGTTCTCCGGGTGACATTGTCATCATGAAGTTCGTTCGCAGAGGTGGTAATATGTGGGACATTGCTTCCGTTGAAAAGCTCGGTGAGAGCAGAGATCTTCCCACATATGAACCGTTGACAGAAGAGCAAGAAAAAGCTCTCAAGTCGCAAGGCGTTGAAGGTAGCGAGGCCGCGTTGGCTGCTACCGGTGGAACTCCTGCTTGGGTAAGATAAGTTAGCTTAACTCAAAAGAGGCCAGTCTATTGATGTGAATATGTAACTTGACAACATATACATCATATACTGGCCTTTTCTTTTTAGGAGTGTTATGTACACAAACAAGTATCGTCTGCCCAAAGCATTTGAGGACGCCCTTCAACCTCAACCTTATGACCCTGTTGGTGCATCAGACTACAGTGCCACGTCACTGATTGATAGTCCACGTTATGTGCAGCTCTACAAGAGACACAAGCATGAGATTGTCGAAGACCTGATGGATCAATGGTATGTCTGGAGAGGTAACGCAGTACATCATGAGATGGAATCAGCTCTTTCAAAGAATCCAAAGTATCTGGTCGAACGTAAAGTCACACGCTTTGACAAGCCTGATGGAGGCGATGAGTCAACATACAGACGGGTCGTCGCAAAGTTTGACTTGTATGATAAAGAGACACAAACTCTTTCCGACTGGAAAACTTGCTCCGCGTATATGCACGGAAGCACTGGTAAGAAAGAATGGATTGACCAGCTCAACATCAATGCGTACTTCCTTGAGAAGGAGGGGTATCCTGTAAAGGATGTTGCCATCAACGCCATCTATATGGATTGGAGACCTCAATCTGGACGGTACAAAGATGACAAGTATCCCGACTTACCTTTCAACGAATTCAGGTTCCGCGTGCTGCCTCTTGAAGAGCGCGAGTCCTACTACAAGGAACGCCTTCGTCTACACGTGGAGGCCGAATCCTGTAGCGATGACATGCTGCCAGTATGCACTCCGGACGAATGCTGGGAGAAGCCTGCTAAGTATGCCGTTTACAAGGTAGGAGCAGCGAAGGCCACAAAACTTTGTGACACTCGTGAAGAAGCAGATGAGTACATTCGCCACAAGAGACTTGGCTCTGAGTACAAAGTTGAGTTTCGACCGGGCGAACGTACTCGCTGCGAGAAGTACTGTCCTGTGAAACAGTGGTGCAACCAGTATAAAAGCTGGAAAGAATCACAAAATAAAGGAAGTGAGTGATGGATGTAGTTCCCTGCACATGTACATATGACTGCGAGTTTATACAGCTTCCTGATGTACCGGCCTTAACCGACGAGGAGTTTTATAAGATACGGGGCTTTGCATGGAGAGCTGTTGGTGTATCTTATGTGCATCTGCTTACCAACTTTAGGAATGAAAAGTACAGCATTGAACTCACCGGTGATGAGGGCTGTTCAGTAGCAGAAGTAGGTGAATACCTTGTCTATAACAAGAACTTGAGACGGGTTGACATTCTGACTCCTGAACAGTTCCAACAGTGCTGCACTATTAAGGAGGACAAAGGTGCTCAAGGTAAAATATAATCCTGAGTGGCACGATGACCCAAAGAACTGGTACGCTATAAAGTACAGTGACGAGCAGTTCTCTGAACTGTCCAAGGTCTGGGCTGACCTAGGTCTTGAACTTCTTGTTCATAAGCAAGATGTTGACCCTCTGATTGACATCATACAGAGAGGTGAGGATGACCGCATCGTGTTCGCCGAGACAATTGGCGCTGGTGAATGGTTCATCTTCGACCCTATGATCAAGGACGAATGGTTCATTGCTACGGACTTGGAATTTGCAGCAGCCTTTGTTGCTGTAGAGGAGGAGCCTAAAGATGATCAAGGTAATGTACAATCCTAAGTGGTGTGAAGACGCGACTGTTGAGCACGCCATACGATACACCAGTGACAACTTCGCTGAGCTGTATAAGTTGTGGGCTGAGCTAGGACTTGAGACTTTCCTGCACAAACGGGAAGGCGGTCCTCTGACTGATATCATAGAAAGGGACGAAGACGGTCTTATCGTGTACGCCATGACTATCCGCGTTGGCGACTGGTTCAAGGTCGATCCTGCGGACAACGAATGGTACGTTGTTCCTAACAAGGAGCTCACGGAAAGATACATTGTCATTGAAGAGGAGGCACCTAATGCACAAGCTTGATTCAGTGTGGGAGATTCTTTGTATACCAGAGAAGTCAGAGTTTTCTGAAGAAGATAAGCAGCAACTGAGAAGACTTGCAAGTAAATGTTCAGAAGTAGAGGATATCTCTTTCGTTCATGACTTCGAGTCTGACATGAAAGTTGTAGTGGAATACTACAATGGCGGAAGTACAGTAGCTTCTGACGGATATCTGGCATACTGTGAAGACCTTGACATCCTGCTCTTCCTAACTTATAAGCAGTATGTTAAATTCTTTAAGGAGGTGATTGTGTAGTGATTAGATATGAATTGAAGATACCTGCCATCGTTACATATAGAGACAAGGGTATTGTCGATGTGCAACTTCGGTCTGGTATCAAGGTTACTTTGAAGGAAGACGACTTCGTTCGTTGCTTCAAAGTTATGAAGGATATCTCAACTGTAGAGGACTAATGCTTGACTACACCGCAATGGCTTCTTGCTTTGAATCAGTTTCTCAATGCTTTGTTTGGAGGTAACTCATACACGACTCTGTCTACTCGTGCGTACATGGCACGTAGAGATGGTGGATGGAAGTGGCCCGCAAACATCCTTGATACTCTGATGTTCTGGCATAAGAAGTATGGAGGACATTGTAAGTATGCGTACTGGACTGACATGTGCAGATGGTATAACTTGCGTGTGTCCGAAGGCAAAGAACTTGGTAAAGTCAACGTACCACAAACCGACGAGTGGGTGTAATATGAATAAGCTTGAGCCGATGACTGTTGTGAAGCATTTCAAGAACAATCAGTATCTCGTACTTGGGGTTGCTAAAGATGCGAATCTTGACACAAACGAGTTCGTTGTTTATCGTTCCCTTGATGGAGATCGCAAGCTGTTCGTTAGACCTGTCGCTGAGTTCTTGTCTGATGTAGATAAGGAGAAGTATCCTGATGTGCAACAGAAGGAACGGTTTGAGTACGTAGCTCCTCTCAAAGATATCCTAGCAGCGAAGGCAACTGCATAGTGTTTAATCTTTACGGGTGAGGTAGCTTAGGTTACCTCACTCATTACGGGTGTAGTTATGAAAGCATATCTTGTGCTGTGTGACATAGGTGGTTGGGGTCATTGGAGTACTATGGCTGTATGTGACTCTAAGGCTACTGCTGAGAAGTGGCTTAAAGCAAACATGCAGAGGCTCCTAGACTTATACAAGGATACCACATATACCGATGAAGACAGCTTTGACATTGACGAAGTAGACTTCATAACCGCTGATAAGGTGAGCTAATGCAAGTATACGTTGTACTTTTGCACAAGCGCATTCCTGATACAGGTCAGGTGAAGACTACTATCACTGGTGTATTCAAAGAGAAGGGACACCTTGAAGAGAACATCAAGTTGTACGATGTCCCTGACTCGTGGTTTACACTTGAGACATGGGAGGTAATAGAGTGAGAGTGTACAATGTTGTCTTGATAGACGACTACGGTGATTGTACTACTGTGGCTACGTGTGATTCTCAGGATACTGCTGCGCAGTGGGCCAAGAATCATCCGTCTGGATATGCCTTCGTCATTGAAGAAGTAGAAGTCTTAACTGCGGACAAGGTGAACTAATGCAAGTGTATGTCCTTATGAGTCATGTATACAATCCAGAGACAGAATGCAACGACACTAAGGTTGTCGGTGTGTTCAAAGAAAGGGTACACTTTAAAGACAACATTAGGAAAGCCATTGAGGAAACTCTTGGCATTACCTTTGAACTTCAAGCCTGTGAGTATACAAATGATTAAGAAATTTATTGGGACTATCTGGCGGTGTGTGGCTAATGTGTACTGGGGCACGATGGCTGTGTTCAACCTTCCTATCTTTCTCATGGACATCGCTGTTCGTGTGAAGACTAGCACGGTAGAAGACATCCTGCGTACCATCCAGATGCTTCAGCAAGACCTTCGAGACAGCGTAAAGGCAGGTATCTAAGATGATTTATCCTAGCTCGCTAAGCGTGTTCGGTCATGACGTAAGCGTAAAAGTTTTCAGTGACCCGATCGAGGTAGTGGAGGACGGTCAGAAGACTGATGTTGTGCTTGCACAATATGATCCTCAGACGACTACCATTTCTCTGATGCATGTCCCGGACAAGCCGGGCATCGGTGGCAGTAACTTCGTTCATGAAGTCATCGAAGCCATTGATGTGCACGGAGACTTGAAGTTGAACCATACACAAATTTCCACACTAGCGTCTGGTTTGTATCAGGCGTTTGTGTCTGGGGAGGTAAACTTTGGACGAGCCAGTTATGAAACTGTGCCCGCTGGAAAACGGGAGTACATGCCAAGTATGTTCCAGTAAACATCTTGACATATACAAAACGATGAGCGGGATGTTCTTTGTTAAATGTTTTGGTTGTGGTTATGAATCTCCTCTTGTGGATACTGCTCAGCTGGCTAAGGTTATCTGGTTGCCTTAACAGAGGTAGTGTGCATATGTGAGATCGATAAAATCAACCTATAACAAGACAAGGTTTGCTTCTAAGTTTGAAGCAGAACTTGCTAAAAAGTTCGACGAGCTTGGTATCAAGTGGGAGTATGAACCTTGTCGTATTCCTTGGCAGCCCGCTGTACGATATTATAAACCTGACTTTAAGGTTACACTTCCAGACGGTGAGGAGTTCTTTGTCGAAGCAAAGGGATACTTTGATCCCTCTATGCGAAGTAAGATGGCTCAGATTCGTGAGCAACATCCAGACTTAGATATACGCTTCGTCTTCATGCTTGAAGATAAAGTTATCTCTCGGTCTACAAAGAACCCCACCACGTACAAAACGTGGGCTAAACGACACGGCTACTCGTGTTGGAAGCCTGATACCTTAGCTGAGAGTAATAGTACTAATGTCGAACGAAAGACTGATAGAACAGGCAAACATGGAAGCACTCGAAGAAGTAAAGGAAGCCATCAAGGACGCGCATAAACGCCACCCTGAGACACATCCGTCTATCGAGCATTCTGCTTGGATTCTCAAAGAAGAGATGGCCGAGCTGAAACATGAGCTTTACAAACCGGAGAGATGGCGTGACACTACTGCGATTTGTGAAGAAGCCTGTCAGGTTGCTGCTTCTGCTATTCGCCTGATTGCTGATATGAAAGTCCGTAAGATGGAAGGATATAAGGAGCACGAACATTACCGTCACGCAGCATAAGCTGAGGTAATCTATGGGAGTCATGTGTTGGCTCAAAGATCACAACTGGGAAAGCACTGAAGTGTGGACTGGCACTGCGTATGACATCATCCGTATTGAAGTCGAACAGTTCAAGTGCTCTCGTTGTGGTAAGACAAAGAAGTCTGTCCGAGTGTTTGGTAAGTTGAGTAAGAAAGTAGCAGAAGATATTGTTGACAATTCCACAGGAGTGGTTAATGATAGATATGTGAAAGAAACTTCACCTAATGAAGTTATTACTCTTACCGATACAAAGGAAGACAAATGCAAGAAGGCAGCGTAAAAGCATATAGTACCGCTCTTCTTTATGCACTGACAGCTAACGGAAAGACAATGACGTGGCAAGCGCATGTATATGAGAACGAGAATGGTACAGCTAGCATACTTATCCAGTCTGGTTATGAAGGCGGTACTCTTAAGGAGACTACTCGTACCTACGACTGCGGTAAGAATGCTGGCAAGAAGAATGCTACGACTGCGCTACAACAAGCTGTAAATGAAACTAAGTCTAGGTTCAAGAAGCAGCTTGATAAGGGATACAGGGAGAGCAAGGCTGAGTTGTCCGCTCTCCCTATTCGTCCTATGCTAGCTCAGTCTTATACAGAACATCAAAACAAAGTTAATGACAACACGATCTATATCTGTCAGCCCAAGCTCAACGGTGTACGCTGCACGTGTCAAAGACATGGTGACAAGCTGACCTTCCTGTCAAGAACAGGTAAGTCATACGATGTCTTGCAGCGCCATAAAAAGCTCTGCAAAGAGCTGCTTGAAGTTATGCCTGATGGGTGTGTATGGGACGGTGAGATATACTGCCACGGTATGCCCCTGCAAGATATAGTGTCTGCTGTTAAAGCATACAGTCCTGCTACAAACAAGTTGCAGTACTGGGTATACGACACCATCAGCGAAGAGCTCCAGTTTGAACGCATTGCACGCTACCGTGCTTTGCTCGCAGATAAAGATCTTAAAAAAGTTGTGGCTTGCCCTATTGACTATATCAAAGGAATAGTTAATATAAAGAAGAAACAGAAAGAATATCTTGCAGAAGGATACGAAGGACTGATGCTGCGTAACTACAGTGCTAAGTATCGGCAAGGTATTAGATCTTATGATCTTCTGAAGTATAAACAGTACAAAGATATTAACGCTAAGATATCAGGCTTTGTGTCTGATGTGAACGGTGCTATTATCTTTATGTTTAGACTAAACAACGAACCTTTCTACGCCGTGCCTTCGTTTCCTTTGAAGACTCGGCAGGCCATGTATAAAGAGGGAAGCGACAAGCCTTTTAACTTTATAGGTAAAGTCGCTAACATCAGATGCGTAGAGTTCTCTAAGAAAGGTCTTCCCATCGGCAATCCAATTGTTACGCAGATAAGATTGGATGAAGATGTTGAGCAAAAGGTAGCATAATGGACTTCTTCGATATGATCGATAAGGCACTCAAGCATTCTGATGAGATTCCAATTCCCCTTCGTAGGAAGGATGAGTCTTACTGGGGCACACTACCTAGGATGTGTCGTCAATGCACAAACAGAGAGGAATCAACACCTCCTCCATCCTTGAAGAAAACAGGCATCAAGCCTTGTCAGTTCTGCAAGGTGTTCGAGAAAGCGTGTTACATTGCGTCGACAATGTGCAAGCGTGTTGCAGACCCTCTCAACTTTAAGGTAAAGAAAAAATGAAAGACACAACATATTTCAAGGCAAAAGAATTTCAGTGTAAGTGTGGGTGTAACACAAACGAGATGAACCAAGAGTTTGTGGATAAGCTCACCCTTGCTCGCGAAATCGCCGGTATTCCTTTCGTCATTACTTCTGGATACCGTTGTCCTGCACACAACAAAGCTGTTGGTGGTGTAGCTGGTTCATCCCATACAACTGGATACGCTGCTGATATCAGTGCGGCTACTGGTGAACAGAAGTTCAAGATTGTTCAGGCTCTTATTACAGCAGGCTTTACTCGTGTTGGTATCGCTAAGTCTTTCATCCATGTGGATAGCGATCCCAAGAAGCCGAGTCCGACTATTTGGTTGTACTAGGAGCTGACATGAAGTTCCGTGCTCGTTACCGTGGTAAAGGAGCCAACGGAAAGTATGTCACAACTCAGATGTTTATCAACGCAACAAACGAAGTTGAAGCTAAGGAAGAAGCAAACAAGCGTATTCCAGAAGTGGTCAAGCGTTTGACTGAGCGTGAAGGACAGGATGTTGGACATGTTGTCTGTTGGAAGATTGAACCTCATGAACAAAAGAAAAGAAAGGAAGAAATATATGTCGGTTAATAAAGAAGCTGTGTTGGAAGAAGTGCGTGCTCAGTTGGCTGTTGAGAATTGGGTGAAAGATGTAGCTAAGGAGAATGAAGCCAGTGACGAATACAGTCCTCGTTCTAATCGTCTTCTTCTTTGGGACTGCTTTGCTGATGAAGTAGGCAGACACGTTGAAGAGTACACTGTTCCTCAGTACGGTGACTTCCCTGATGACAATGTTGCCTCTTGGTCTGCTGATGATTGTATCAAGCAGATTCAGAAGTATGTGAACCGTATGGATTCTAACTCTCGTGGTGAGCTTGAAGCTACGCGTGACCTGCTCAAGATTGCACACTATGCTTCTCTTGTGTGGTGCAAGCGTCTTGGCTTTGAGGAAGCTCTTGCGGAAGTAAGGAAGGAACAGGAAGGACAGCCTGAAGTTCAGGAAGAGGTGCAGAATGGGTAAAGTATACTTCGTCTTCCAAGAAGAGTCTATTCTTGGTCTGCTTAAGAACTATGCAGCAGCTGGTAAGTTTGGCTTGCAGGACGTTGAGTACCTGCAGGTGAAAGACAATGCAGACTACAGTGAGAAAGGTTCTGTCATCACAAAGGATGACGCTGTAGTCTATGTTGACTTTCAGCCTGACTGTGAACGTGCTCGCATTATTGCACACGAGCTTAAGTGTCCTATCCGTTGGTGTGATGAAGCTGGTCTTAAGATGATTGATGTTAAACAGATCTTTAGGCTTGACCAACAAGCAGCTCAAGCTGCTGTGGAAGCTGACGTTGATGCACCTTTTGCAGCAGGAGTAGAATTTAATGCCTAGTACGTATGTCTTTTATCATGAAGATGCTGACGGGCATTGTGCTGCTGCTGTCTTCAAGTACTCCTGTGACCAGAACGAAGAGCTTGACCTTCGCTCCATTAACTACGGGTATGACTCTAACAAGATGTTCGGTGATCTCGAAACTGGTGCTCGGCTTGTGTTCCTTGACTTCTGTCCTACTGAAGAAGACCTCAAGGCTCTTCATGACAAAGGCTTTCCTATTGTAGTTGTTGACCACCACAAGTCTTCTGTGTGGGCTAAGGATTACGATACGACAGGTACAGACACTAAGCCTTACATCCGTGTGTATCACAGTATCTATCAGTCTGGTTGTGAGATTACTTGGGGAACCTTTATGGGTGAAGCCAAGATGCCTCCTGCTGTGTGGATGACTGGTAGGTACGATGTGTGGGATCATCAGGCAGACGAACGCATTGTTCCTTTCATTACAGGTATGAAGCTCATCATCACCGACCCTGCTACGGAAGATGGTTATGAGTTCTGGAAAGCGTGCTTTGAAACTATCGACACTCTTCCTGCAGATGCACCTGACGAAGAACGTGCTAAGCGTATGAAGTGGGATGTAGTCCTGCAACTTATCAACATGGGTAATGTTGCACATATGTATCGCCTTGGTCTTGCTGAGGAACGAGAACGTGCTGTGCATGACATGGTGATTGAAGGCAAGAAGTTCCTCATGGTGAACTCAAAGCTTTCCGATAGCTATGACTTCCCCATGCAGAAGCTCGACGATAGCTACTTCGGTTTTGGTTGGTACTACTGGGACGGTAAGGAATGGCACTTCAGTATGCGGTCTGAAGGTGACAATGACCTTACTACCGTTGCTGGTATTCGTGGTCACAAGAATGCAGCTGGCTTTGCTATGTATGCTTTCCAAGACCCCAACATCTACCTGAAGGCTGCTAATGAAAGTAATTGATCCTTCTGTCATAGTGTCTTTGCAATCTGCTCCACACTTCATCATGCAAACGATTGAAGACGCTGGACGTACCTGTTATAAATCGGAGGACAAAATCAATGCAACTTCCCATGTGGCTTTCATCGAGCGACTTGTTCGTCGAGGGCATGAAGCTATGCTCGAACACGGGTACGCTACTGCACACTTTCGGATTGACCGTGGTATCTCTCATGAACTGGTGCGTCACCGCCTTGCGAGTTTCGCTCAAGAAAGTACTCGATATTGCAACTACAAGGATAAGGACATTGAGTTTGTAAAGCCCAGTACTGAACTGGACGTTGACTCGATTAATGCGTGGGGTTGGCACATGCAAGAATGTGAGGTTGTGTATAACAATCTTATTAAAGCTGGCTATTCTCCACAAGTAGCTCGTGCTGTGTTGCCTAACTCCTTAGCTACTGACCTTGTAGTAACAGCTAACCTTCGAGAGTGGAGAACTATCCTTAAACTTAGGTGTGCAAAGGATGCTCATCCAGACATGCGGTACATTATGCTACGGCTGCTGAGTGACATGCACAAACTCTTTCCACCTGTGTTTGAAGATATCTATCAGCTTTACAAGGAGGAAGTAGATGCGCTTGCTAGAGATCTTGTATACGTTCTTCCACACACGGAAGAAAGTGGAACAGACACATGAGACATGCCATTGGTGTAAAGACTATCCTTACTGGGATTGTTGCAATGCTTGGCGTGACTATGAAGACTACTGCTCCACATGTAAAAACTTTAAACCTGCAACTAACGAGGATATAGAACATGACTAAGTTTGAAATCAAGGCTACCTGTAATGGCAAGGACTACAACATTGACTTTGAAGTTCCGAAGGATATCAAGCAGGAAGACTGGGATCAGTTCTCCAAGCTGTTGAAGATGGCTTGCCAGCAAATGGGTAAGTAACCCTTGACAAACTTCTAATAAGTCTTATACTCTTATAAGACACATCGTGTTACCTTAAACGTAGTTGTTAGCTACGTCAGAGACAGGTGGACTTTATCTCCTTGGCTACCTGTCTCTGTCCTAACGCTTAACTAACTAGAAGGTTGAACATGATGGAACAAGGCTCTCTTGCGGATCTCCTTACTCTCGCTAAGTCTGGTGACGACAACAAGCTTGGCGAAATGATGGCTATGATGAACGGTGGTATGGGTGGTCAGCAGTGGATGTGGTGGATCCTTATCATTCTGTTCGCTTTCGGAGGGTTTGGTAACGGTATGTTTGGACGTAATATGGCTCCCAATGGTCTGGACAATGCGAACCAACTCATCCTTGAAAAGCTGAACGGCATGTCTGTTGAACAGTGCGGTCAGTTCTCTCGTGTCGGTAACGGCATCTGTGATAGCACCTACGCTATTACCAATGCTGTACGTGACGCTCGGGACGCTGCTTCGGCGTGTTGCTGCGAAACCAATCTGAACATCGAACGTTCTACGAATGCTGCTCAGCGTGCCACTGACGCGCTGTCTCACCAGCTTTCCGATTGCTGCTGCCAGACGCAGCTCCGTATGCAGGATCTTGCTACTGGTATTCGGGAACAGGCTACGGCTAATCAGTTCCAGAACCAGCAGGAATTCTGTGACATCAAGACCCGCATGGCCGCCAACCATTGTGAAACGCTTGCTGCCATTCAGGCTAATCAGGCGGCGATCATTGGTTACATGACTCAGGAAAAGATCAGTGGGCTGGAACGTGAGAACGCTGCGCTTACGATGCAGCTGTCTCAGAATGCTCAGACCCGTGCTATCATTGAAGCACTGTCTAAGACTTCTACTACCACGCCTGCTGCCTAGTAGTTAAAGCATAGCTTGATAGTTTGGGGGAGCTACGGTTCCCCCTTTCTTATAAGGACTAAACATGTTCGGTGTTCCTTCAATCGAAGAACGTATTAAGAAAGCTCAACATAATGTTGACGTATATAAAAGTGAGCTTGATAGAGCGGTTCATAATGTTGAACGCTATCAAGTTTGCTTGAATAAAGCCATGTCTCGGGTAGGGGAGCTTTCCCTGCTGAAAGACGTGCGGGATGGCAAGCTCCTCGTACTCGATCTTGAGAGTATGGAACCTGCCCGCATCGCATTCCTCTAAGGGAGGTACGTATGGCCTGTGGTGGTAAGAAAAAGAAGAAAAAGGGACGCTAGGTCTTGACAACTTTTCGTTAATGATTATCTTATAATCAAGAGCGACAGTTGCGTGGACTGGCTGTACTCTGGGAGTGACCCACTGGTTGCATACACACGCAGAAACCCCTTGCAGGAAAGATCAAGAACTGCAGGGGGTTTTCTATTAGAGGAGTTACGATGTCGAAACTTACTGCTCTCGCAGAATACGTCCATACGTGGGCACCTATAGCCACGCAGCTATTAGCTTCTGACAACGACGCTGTTAAAATGTACGGTGTTAAGATTCAGCAAGAAGTGGATGTTAAGAAACGTCAGCTTGAAGCAGAACTTGGAGAAGCTAAAGCTATTCTAGGTATGACTCTAGCAACACATCCTAGTCAACATAAAGAAGTCAGCAGCCCTGAACTAGTAGAGCATTCGACTATTCATGGTTGTACAGAAACACAAGTCAAAACAGAATGCACTATCGAACTGTAGATACAAAGAAACCCCCTTCGGGCCTTCGGGCTCTTAGGGGGTTTTCTTTTGCCTAATTTTTATCTTCAGGCATATCAGCAAGTAGCTGTTTTATTTCATGCACACGTGAAACATTGACACCGTTCTTGAGGGACATGATCTCAGCAAACTTCTTGAAGCCAAAGGCAGATGACACACAGATACCAAATGCTATCTGATACCAGTCAGGCATAGTAGCAAAGGTTTCAAACCCATGTGTTACCCAGTCTGCTGTCCACGGACACCAAGCAAGAATAAGTGGCATAGAGATAACTACTGTCCAGAACTCGTCCTTCCATCCAGAGTTGTCGAGGGAGTCTTTCTCCCACGCAATATCTCCCACCACCCCAGACTTGTAGAGATCAATCTTAGCAGCAGCTCTCGCTTTAGCTACTTCGATCTTACTCTGCAACTCTACCTCTTTGAGTTTTTGCCTACTCGTGAACCATCCCGCAACACCGGAAACAAGTGCTTCAACAGGCTTAGCGATTATGTCTAGCATAGTTAATCCCTATAGTCAAGACCTGACTGCTTAGCCACACGAGTAAGTTCCTTCATCAAAAATTCTCTGCGCTTCTGCAGCTTTTCCTTTTCTTCGTAGAACTTAGTACCCGTAGACTTGTTGTTCTTTTCATTCAACTTCTCAAGCTTGCGAACGCTATTCAAGCGAGCATTGATAGAATCATATCTACCCTTGAGCTGCTGAATAGTTCTGTTCTTATTTCTAATCTCAGTACGTTCATCAGGAGAAAGAGTTGTATCCTTCTGTGCAAGCTCAAGTTCATTCAAGCCAGTCTGCATCTTATTCCGAATCTTACTGTACTCATTAAGTGTATCACCATAGCCAACCTTACCGAAGAAAGAGTTAGCAATAGGTACGTTCTTCAACTCAATAGGAGCACCAGTAACAGGAGAGGTCAACATGCCAAGAGCTTGTGTGACTACTCTGCCAAGGCCACCCATGTACGATTCAGTAAGATGCTGGATGGTTTCAGGAGACACATCAATCCAACCCTTCTCAACCTTAGACCCAAATGTCCAAGAGTTCAGTGTCTCTGCCACAGCACGACACCACATAGGATTAGTACCCCAGTACTTCTGGCTGTCAGGTACTTCACCCTTAAAGCTGTGTGTGCTTTCAGGCATAAGAGCATAACCAAAGCTGTTCTGGTTGGCTACTACTTCACCGATAGGACGGAAGATAGTAGGCAAGAAGTTCAACATGGAAGCTCCACCAGTAGGATTGAAGTTATCGAATGAAGCACCAAAGATTTTAGCAGCAGCAGAGGAAGGCTTGGTGCGTCCGCTGATTACACCTTCCATTGCATTTGCAGCTACCCAAAAGATATTATAACCATAAGGCAGGGGGATCTTTACATATCCACCATCACCAAAAGGTGCAGGTATAATAAAGTTACTGTCCTTGATATAGTCAGGAATTTTATCATACTTACTTACACCATCGTCATCGTCACCCATAAGCCACCTACACAGCAGTGCGTGTGGAATACCACAAGCTACTGAATAAGCCATGAAAGCAGCGGTTCTCTTTGCATTGTTTGCAAAGCTATCTCCACGCCTCCAGAGGTTACGCAAGATACGCACGTTACCACCGATGTTAGCAGAAGAGAATGCCCACAGACTGTTGAAGAGAGGAGCCCACGAACCCTTACGAGTAAAGTTAACTGTGATCTCCAGAGCTTCGTTAGCTGCACGTTGATGTGCAGTATCCATCATCTCTTGCATCTGTTGAGCAGACCAACCATTACGCTTAGCTTCCTGAGCAATATGATTGTCAAACTCTTGTGTCAGAGCAACGAACACAGAGAACCGAGTAGCATTTTCAGATACATCAGAGATAGTATCCAGATACTTAAGAGCACCGTCAAGAGTCTTACGAAGGTTACCCTTCTGCTTTGACAGTTCACGTACATCCTTGTACATAGTCTTGTAGTCGTTAGCAAGGAACATACGAGTATGCCCACCAAAGTCTACAAAGTTCTTGTACATTTCCTTAAGGTATGCTGCATCCTTACCAGTATATTCCTTACCGTTCATTTCTGACCAGAGGAACTTAACCATGCGGAAAGAGGTAGCATCCTTAATGATACGCTGACGAATGTTGTTCTCTTTGCCAAGCAAGTTGTTTGCCTGCGCCTCAGAGATTACATTACCTACGTTAAAGATAGCAGTCTGAATATCACGAGGATAGTTCTTGATAGCGAACACAGGGTTATACGTAGTTAACAAAGCAGAGAACTTCTGAGTCATCTTACGAATGAAGTTAATGACTGCACCTGTTTCAACAGTGTTCTCGTTACGCAAAGCAGCAGCAAGAGCTACGTCCTTAATAGCAATACGAACACGGTTACCCTTATCATCAATCACATTGATGAACTTGTGCCCTTCACCTTCAAGACCATGTGACTTCCTCACATAGTAAAGAGTACCATCCCCCTTCTCAGACATACGGAAGTATGGCTGTCCCTTCTCATTCTTATCCGTAGCGATTTCCCACAGGTCTTCGTTAGGAACTTCTCGAACGAGGTTAAGCAGACGACGAGACACATCGTTCTTCTCACCGATGTTTACAGTATCCATGATCTGCAACATCAAGTGTGTAGAAGGACTTTCTGCAAGACCTTCCCGCCCCTTCGCCTTCTTCAACAACTCCCGACCACCAACAGAAATACCAGCCTTTGATCTCTTATGTGCATAGTCAGGGTCGAGATCGTCAACGAACTCTTCCCAGTTCTTTAACGGGACGTAGTGCTTATAGGTAGCACGGAGCTTATCAGTAAGAGTCTTAGGTACAATACGATACTTATCCAGCATGTCCAGATGGTATCTACCAAGCTGATCAAACTGTGCAGCAATCTCATTCATACCCGGCACATCAGAGTACTTGTCAATGATAGCCTGTGCCTGCTGGTCAGAAAGACCAGAAGGAGACTCTAACTTATTCTTACCACGGTACCGCCTGTTGACTTCAGCGTTACGTTCCAGTGCATGTCGAGCCAGAAGGAACTCATCAAGGGCAGACCAAGTAGCATTCACTCTGTCCTGCTCAGTAACCTTACGACCAGCCTTACGTAGGTCATCAAGAGCTTCCTTTACAGCAGGAATATCAAGCTTACCAATCTGTTCACAAAGCGGTGCAATCCGCTGATTCATAATATCAGTGCGAATGCTGTTAATTCTATTCACCATACCAGTCATATGACGGTAGATGTTTGTAGCAGGAGCGATAACATTCTTACCAATCGTATCCTTAATGTACCTTTGCACAATCTGAATACGACGGTACTTGTCATACATACCTTCTACAAATCTTTCAAACCCAGTATGCGGAATGATCTTACCATCCATACCCACAGACTTACCAGTGTTCTTGATCTTAACCATACGGTCAGTCCATGTCTGCTGGTTCATCTGTGCACGCTTCCACTCTTCAAGATAGAGAGGAGGCATATCAGTGTAGGTAGTATCTTCATCCACCATGAAGCGAACTTCAGGAGAACTATACGCAGGAGTAGTATGACTGATGTTATCACCTTCAAACAAACAATAGCTCTGGGCATTGTTATAGTTAAAGGTAGTACCAGCCACACCCAAGTCTCTCAACATACTAGAGATCTGCTTAGTGTTGTTAGACTGAGACACAAGGTATTCATATACATCCTGTCCAGTCACACGTTCAAGATAACCCTTGTTCTTCATAAACTGAGTAAGTTCATTCTTATCAAGGAAGACACCGATGTCTTTACCCAAGAACTGGATATGCATACCATCCTGTGCAGGAATCTGCTGAGGAGGCATCTGCTTAAACAAACGATTAAGATGTTCTGCAACATATCTTTGTTCAGACAGAGGACGTTCCCAGTTCATGAACTGTTCAAAGGAAGGAGCATAGTTCTTATATACCTGTCCGGGAAGACCAGACTGCTTGTTGTTGAATCTTTTGTAGTACTCAGCAAGCTTCATAGGATTAGAGAAGTAAGTTCCCCAACCATATGGAGCAGAGAAATCATCTGCACCTACAAGGTCAACACGTTCGTACTGAGGAGCAACATCATTCAGAGCTGTGCTCATGTACGTAGCACGACCCCAGATAGTGTAGTTAGAAGAAACACCTTGAGGCTTATTGCTGGCAAGGTTCTGTGCAGAAGCAGCAAGGACATCCTTGACATCAGCTTCAGTAACATAACCATCTACACCAAACAACTTCTGATACAACTTACGAATAAACTTGTACAGATCACGAATGACAGGAAGTCGTTCAAGCAAAGATTTAGGAGATTCACGTTCAGCTATCCAAGCAATGAACTCTTCTGTACGAACAAGATCATTAGCGTTCTCATATGCAGGACGCTGACGTTCAAACTCTTTCCACAGAGGAGTACCATAAGCATCACGATAGACAGCAGCCATGAACCCAGTAAACTGACGAGGAGTCATTATAGCACGCAGACCATAGTGAGCAACACCTTCGTGCATAAGCAGACGTACTGCTTGTGCCTTAGACTTTACTCGGTCAGCGAACACATAGATCTTGCCATCACAGTATACTGCCTGCGGGATAGCTTTCTTATCTGTGTTCTTAAAGGACAGATTAACCAAAGCATCATGTACAGCAGTAGGTACATTACTATCAGTAACAGAAGAACAAATAGATACAACATCCTTTAGACCGGGAAGCTGAGTCAACGTGTTCTTCATCCAGTCGTACACTTGCTGAGTAGCTTCAGCAGCAAGCTGGAAGTCTACTTCTTTTTCCTGCTGGGTGTACCGTTCAAAGGACTGGCGCTGTGTTTCAATGTTGTTACGAATCTGCTTGGATCGCTGCTCTTGCTTGTACATACGCTTGAGCTGTTCAGCTTCAAGATCTCGACGAGCTTGAGAAGTCTCTTGAGGAATAGCCTGACGTTCAGGGATGTTACCATCCAAAGCATTGTCATAGCTAGCCTTATCTTGAGCTACCTTAAGCTGTGCTTGGTATGCAGGAGAAGCTTCATATGCACGCTGCTGTTGTTCAGCAATCATGTTACGCATATACTGGTCAGCAGCAACCCTATCAAGATCAACCTGATTGTTCAGAGCAGCAGCTTGTTCAAGAGCAACATTCTGCTGAAGAGCACCGTACCTTTGTGAGAAAGCATCAGCACTAGGCAAAGCAGCCTGCTGATTAGATGTACCCATTTGTGCAGCTTGCCAGTCAGCAAAGTCTGCATCCCACGTATAAGTAGGATCGTTGGTCAGCTTAGCTGTACTACGCAGAGCACGTGCATTCTTAAGCAAAGCATCAATACGTTCCTGTGTTTCCTTGTCTGAGAGATCCTTCAACTGCTTACGCAAGTCAAGTTCAAAAGGAACAGCAGGGTCAAGCCTATCTGCCTTAGCAAATAAGGCATCCATGTTCGTCTGAATCTCAGACAAGTCCTGTGAACGTGCAGCAGAACGAGCAAGGTTAACGGCAGACTTTCTAACTTCTGCCTTCAATCTATTTGTCTGTGCAAGCTCTTTATCAATACGAGCAAGCTCACTTGTAACAAACTCATACTGGCGATCATTGTATGGAATAGCATTCTGCAACAGGAGTTCAAGGAATACATTGTACTCACCCTTACGTGCCTGCAACTTAGACATATGTTCATCAGCACGATTGAGCTTACGCTGTACGTACTGCTGAGTATCTTGAATGCTGTTTATAATCTCAGTGTACTTAACTGGATCTTTCTTGAACAGAGCTTCCTGATACCTACGGTCATCAACAATCTGTTCAGCTGTAAGGTTGGTATCGTAGCCAAGATTCTTAAAGCGTTCTGTTACAGTTTCACGGAAAGCCTTACGAGCCTTCTTATCAGACTCAGAGAGATCTTTCTCAAACTGTTGCTTACGCTGCTTGATGTCTTCACGCTGTGCCTGAGCAAGACGTGCAAGCTGAGCAGCATACTTCTGCTGGTCACGTTCAAGCTTCTTAACATACGCATCCTTTGCTTCTTGTGTAGCAAGCAGAGCATACTTAGGAGACGTACCTGCACGAGCAGTAGTCAATTCATCCTTTGTCTTACGCAAAGCATTGACAATAGGATTACGAGCACGAGCAAAAGATTCTTCAGAAGCAGCTACAGCCTTCTGTGCTTCTACACGAATAGCATCACGCATGATGCCTTCACCCTTAGAAATCTGAGTGAAGGGATCAATCTTAGTTAGCTCTTCTTCAAACTTAGTCTGAAGTTCAAGAGGCGTCTGGTCTGGGTTAACATACGGAATGTCTGTCTTAGGTGAATGCTTGAACATGTCAACCATAACGCTAGCTCCACCAGAGGCAGAACCAACAAGAGCACCAGCAATACCAGCTTCCATCATACGGTCGAAGTCATCAGCAGTAAGCTGAGCACGTCCGTCCTGAATCATACTGTTTACTGCACCCAACCATTCCTGTGTGTATTCTTCTGCACCTTCACCAATCATGGCCTTGGGCAGAGACAACGCAGAAGCCTTGAGCTTTTCCTTAAAGGAACGTTCAACAGAGTCAGGTACTTTAACACCAGTCATCTTACGAAGCAGCTGACTTTCACCGCCAAGCAGTGTAACAGCAGACTGCAAGATACCAGTACCAATATCCATGCCGGGATTAGAAGTAAGTAGCCCTCCCTCAGCATAGTTACCAGAGTAGTTCTCACCAGTGTTCAGTACAAACTCAGGAGCCATTGCACCAATCTGTGCACCAACAGTAGCGGTCACAGCTTTAGTAGCAGCAGCACGAGCCTCAGCTTCAGCAACACCAGAAGCTACAAGCTGAGCAGTCTTCTTTTCAATAGCACCAGACAAAGCACCAGCAAGTACTCTCTTACCCGCAGCAGCACCTACACCACCACTAGCCAGAGACATACCTACATTCAACGTCTGTTCACCAAGAAGACTAGCAAAGTAATCACCAAACTTCTGAATGCTGTCTACGTCTTTGTAAGATTCAACAGCAGCTTTCAGTTCAGGAGCTTGTGCTTCTTCTTGCTTCTGCTGTGCATAGAACATCAAGTCACCAGCAGTCTGTTCATGACCCATAAGGTCAGCAAGAGCAGCACCACCGGCAGCAACAAGAGCTTGTGTCTGAGGAATAGAACGAAGGAAACCCTTTACATATTCACCATGTTCTGGCTTCGGTTCTTGATACTCAAACGGTTGAGAGTAACCACCATAAGCAGGCATCTCCTGCTCAAAGGAAGAGAACGTAGGCTGAGCACTTACGGCAGGAGCTGCCCTTCTCGGTGCACCACTACCTACAGGAACACTAGTCGTAAACTGCTGACGTGGGTACGCAGCCTGCTGAGCAAGAACGTCTTGCAATGGCCCCTGCTCAGTAAGACCGGGAACCATCACAACACTATAGGGCTGTACACCAGAAGAGATAGGTGCAGCCTGTGCAGCAGCATACGCTTGTGCTGCAGAAACATCCGTATTCAAAACACCATCCAGTGCCATAACTAGAATACCTTTCTTTGGCCCATATTTCGATTCTAAGGGCCTTTAATTAGTTAACGTATAAAACCATAAGCACGAGCTTGTTCAAGAACTCTAGCCTGCCTTGCAGCCTCAGCAGCGGCAGCTGTCTGTGCCTGCTGATCTACGGAGAGTTGAACAGCACCAAGCTGCTGGCCACCAAAGTTGAAGCCAAAGTTATTGTAAGGATTACCCTGAACACCAGAGAGACCAGTATTGAAAGTAAGAGCAGGAACACCAGCAGGCATACCCATAGCTTGGTCAAACATACCTTGCGTATTCTGTGCAGTAGGAGAGTTACCGTACACTACTTGTTCATTGAACACATAAGGAATCGTAGCACGAGGGCCAAGATTACCTTGAAGAGAAGTCATACCAGTGTATGTATTCAGAGCAGCAGTCTCTTGTTCAGGAGTCATCTGAGGCAGGATAAGATTGTTCGTAGCAGAGTCAATCGTAGGAGCCTTACCAGTAGCAACGCTTACAGCTTGAGCCCACTTAGATCTATCAAGCTTCTCAATGTTCTCCATCTGAGCAGCACGTAGACGAGTATCAGCTTCAAGTTCAGCCTTGTACCTATCAGCACCAGCTTTAATACCAGCAGCTCCAAGAGTAGCATTAGCTCCCATAGAGGCAGCACCAAGCTGTGCGTTAGCACCGATGCCTGCAACATCAACAGCCTTCTTGTAGTCAAAGCCCTTCTCTTCACGCATCTTAGTCATTTCATAAGCGCGCTGTTGAGCAGTCTGCTGAGCTGCAACATTAGCTGCATAGGTCTGGTCAATTGTGTTACCAAGCTGCATCAACTTAGCAACACCATCCATACCCATAAGAGGCTGCTGTCTACCTACTTCCTTACCATCTTTATCGATGATAATAACTTCCTTAGTCGTAGGGTCAACAGTAACCTTACCATCAAAGTCACGGTATACAGTGTCTCTCAGTACGTTAGCAGTACCAGTAGGGTCACCGATAAGAATACGTTCACGGTTGTTAAGAATAGACTTCTTTGCAGACCGTGCTTGTTCATTAGCCTGATTCAAATATTCAGCAGCAGCTTCTTGTTCCTTAAGCTGTGCATCAAAGAGCTTACGTTCAGCGAGGAAGCGATCGTTGGTTTCTTTTTCCTTACGTTCGCTTTCCCACATCTGACGACCAGCATGTAGTGCAAGTCCGATAGAAGGCATTACACATTACCTCCAGTGAGATATTGCAGACCACGAGCAGCACCAGCCCAACTGTTCTGTGCCTGTTGATTATACATACCAGCAAGGTTAGCAGAACTACCACCAGCACTACCAAGACCAGAAAGAATAGAAGAGCTGTTCACTGAAGGAGTAGCCTGATACGTTTGCAAAGAAGCACCCTTACGATAGTTAAGTGCCTGTGACTGACGAGACAGAGCAAGGTCTTCAGCCTGACGAGAAGCCTGCGTTCTGACCATAGCTTCAGACAGTGCCTGCTGTGAACCCATGCGGTTCATGTAGTTAGAGAAGGCACCAGAGCTAGCGTTGATACCAGCCATGCCCATAGAACGCATGTCCTGCTCACGCTGCTGTGCATAACCCGCAGCTACGTCAGCAGTAGCTTGGTTCATGAGCCTGTCACGAAGGATGTCCTCACCTTCAGTAAGCTTGCGGATAACAGACTTCTCAGTATCTCTATAAAGAGGATCAAGTTCTCGCTGTTGCTGGATGTCAGCAAGACCTCTGTCTACCGCGTACTGTGCTTGTGCTTGACCTAGAGGTCTAAGCGTTTGAAGATCTTCCATACCATACTGAATATTCAAATCTTCAAGAGGCCAGTACTTTTCTTTCTGTCTCTGCCAAGCTTCGGAAGCGTACTCGTCCTGTTTCTCGATAGAGCCAAACGCAAGGTCAGCATACTTTGACGCTTGGTTTGCTGATTTAATGCCGGAGTAAATGTCGTACCCGGTAGCTGCAAGATTACCTACAGTACCAAGAGCACTCCATGTATCACCCCAAGACCAGTTATCAAAAAGTCCCATTGTTTATTTTCCTTGTATGTTTGGCTTACCAGCCACCATCATCGCCACCATCGTTCTGACCGTTGGCTCCAGAACCAGTGCCGTCACCAGCTTGTCCTTCACCGGTGCCTTGGCTATCTGAGCCACCATTGGGGCCACCGTTGTTATCTCCGTCGCCACCACTGCCTCCGCCGCCGTCGTTGCCAAAACCACCACCGTTACCGTCTCCACCACTACCACCGGAATCGCCATCATTACCGGTAGAGCCGTTGTCACCAGAGTCGTTACCGGCATCATTACCTTCGTTAGCGCCGCCTTCACCAGTAGTACCAGAGTCAGTACCTTCACTTGTACCACCAGTAGCTGTGCCACCAGCAGTGTCAGATTCAGCAGCAGAAGTAGAGGCAGCTGTATCAGCAGCAGTACTAGAACTTACACCGCCAATACCAGAAAGACCAGAATCATTTACACTACCAAAGCCACCAATACCACCGAAGCTATCTTGAGCTGTACCATGAGACATAGCACCGCCACCTATGGCACCACCAACACCTGTACCAAAACCACCTTGGTCAGTACCAATACCACCAAAGGAACCAGTACTTGCAAAGCCTCCCTTGCTGTCTCCACCAAAGGAACCAGTATCCATACCAAGATCGCCAAGGCTAGCCATAGCACCAGCATAAGCAGAAGCAACAGGGCCAACCATATCTCTACCCCAAGAAGAAGTAGGATTAGCCATACCGATAGAGTTGTTTACAGCAGCGGTTGCGTTAGCTACAGCATTAGGACTCAAAGACTTAGAACCAGCAATAGCATCATTGATAGCCTGAGCAAGAGACATGTCGTTGATTGTAGCCATGTCCATGTTATGCGTAGCAATGTTGTTAGCGTAAGCTGCACCAATTTGACGACCAGTGATCTGACCAAAGGTATCTTCCATGACATCACGTGTAGGTTCTTCTGCACGTGCGTCGAAGGCATCAGCAAGCAAGCCACCAATTGTGGGGCCTACAAGTCCACCAATCATTCCACCAATAGGGCCACCAAGTAAACCACCCAGTGCACCAAAAGCCATAGAACCCATCGTTGTGCCTGTAGTCATACCAAGAGAAGCAGCACCAATTTGTCCTACAGTACCTGCAAGACTACCGGGAATACCAGATAGACCAAAGTTCAAAGCAGCATTAACAGGTGCATTCAAACCAAGAGCAAGTCCAGTCTTAGTAGCAGCATCTAATCCCATCTGACCAAAGCCAGACATAGCCGCATCCATAGCTTGCTTGTCAGTGAAGCTATGCCCCTTATTAGAGGGGCCAGCATCATTACCCTTGCTAGAAGAACCACCCGCAGTACCACCACCAAAACCATCTCGTCCATCACCGCCGGTAAACTCTTTACCTAGAGTGGTGCCTTTGTTAGCCTTCTCCTTATCGGAAGAAGACTGCTGGTTAGAGAAACGGTCTTGATTGTCATACCATTTATTACGACTAGAGTTACCTTGAGTACTGCTACCACCTATACCGTAGTTACCCAGCACCGTCTGGTAGATAGGCAACATTGTAGTATATGTAGGGAAGTATCCGTAGTTGTTCATTTACTTCCACCTCCCAAAAGCCATAACATGATAAGCACTACCTAATTCACTTTGACCAGTATTACTGTGTACTTTAAACTTAGCCGAAGATTTCGACCTTTCTAAGCACTGACATATACTAGGATATGACCAGTTTTCAGGTGTACAAGAAACACAGTAAGCATCTGTAGCTAAAAATTCAATGGGAAATACCCATGTTATATAGTTAGCTTTTGTAGAAGCAAAGTATTTACCTTGCAATACTTTACCATCAGGGAACTTAGCATACCAACCAGTGGTATCATCACCACCAGTAATGACACCTTCTTTATCAACACGTGTATTAAGTGCATCAATTTGATTCTGAAGAGAAGTCAAAGCATTGTTAATAGACATGTTAAACGAATAGGCATTCCAGTCATCTGTGTAAGGAACATCAAGTAACTGTACTTTGTTTTGTTGTGCCATTTACTTCTGTTCTCCTTCCACAAGTTCACCCATAGATGAGGCCAGAATGACTGAGTGTACATGTGAGTTAGACTTGAGTTCAATTTCTACAGTTTCACCTCTAAAACCAGAGGGAAGCCTAAAAGGCTTAGAGTCTACTATATTCTTGGTAAATCTTAGCTTACCATCTACATAGTAGTTGAACACCGTCTTGTCATAAAGTTCTATAGTATTTGTTTTACACCAACCATTCACAGGTTGTTTGTTTACATATACCATACCAAGAGCTGAACCAGCTAGTCTACCTTCCCAAACAGGAGGTTCAGGTTTCAAACTAGACAACTTAGTAAAGTTTACTTGTGCACAACTTAAAGTAAACAAACCTTGTGGACTTACATTAACCTTAGACCGCCAACGGAAAGACTTATTGATACGACTATCAGTACCAAAAGAGTTAAGACTATATTGCGTCTTGTTCTCTAATGGATAGCATACATACAGTTGTGATTGTTCTACATCATTATATATAATCTTAGTTGGTTGTGATGTGTAGACCATACCTGATGATACAATACTATTATATACTGTACTATACGTGTAACTATCCAAGTCAAACAAAAAGCCAGCTGCTTTCTCAGTAGGATTCGTAAAGAATCCATAGTAAGTATTATTTAGAAAAGCTGCTTGCAAAGATTCAGGATGCAGAGGAAGCCATTCGTCTTGTGTAATAATCTTCTCAGTAATGAAGGTAGGACTCGCACTGTTGATAAGAACAAGACCATTCGTACTTGCAAAGATTACACCATTACGAGTTGATACAATAGAGCCAGCAGACACACAAGGACAGTTCTCTTGGATAGCTCTTGTTGTAGGTTTAGTTGGGTCTGTTACTGTAATAAGCACAGGAGCAGCTTCGGTACAAACAACAATCGTATTACCAAAAGAACCAAGACCTACTATAGGATAGTCAATCGTTACTGTATGCTCATAAGGCCAAGCATGGGGAGCATTCCAATCAGATACATAGACAGTAGAATCTTTATACGCTGCAAACAAACCATTCTGCAAAGAAACAAGACCTTTGAGTCCGTCTACTGGAGCATCCCAGTAAAGAGAAGGACAAGCTTCACCAAGCTGTGTGTTTGCTTTTTTATCTAGGTACTCATACCAACCACCCGTATTCCACGTAGCATTAGGATTATTAGTTACATGTGACGGGTTGATGTCAAATTGGTCAACATAGCTGTACAATGCTTGTCCTGAAGAAGTTACTTCAGACCGGTAAATATATACTTTATTCACACCTGTCTTCGCACTGTCTGTGTCGCTAATATTACTCACGGATATTTTTACTGTCTGTCCGGGACGTACGTCTATAGTCCGTCTTGCAGCAGCATCCCAAGACGTTGCATAAGGTTCACTAGACTTACCTACGTCGATTGTTCCATCTGGCCACTGTCTAACATAACATACAATATAAGACCTAGCCTCAATATCACCAGAACCAGAACCACTAACAGACATTATACTATAGCCTGCACGAGGTATACCAGCAGTATAGTATGGCGTGCCACTTTCACCAAGACCATTCGTGTAATCTCTGTCTTCAAGAAGAGAACTGTCTGTTACGAAGAACCCACCTTGATTCATAAAGTAGATACGATTGTTCTCGTCATCGTACACAGGGCCTTTAGCTACACGTGTTTCGTAAGGCCACATCAACCAGTTATACTTCTTGTTCTTCCATTTGTATCTATAGATAGACTGAGTAGTACTAGGAATGTATTTGATAATAGTATCAGCATAGTGAGGTCGAAGCTCTCCACTCCACAGCTTAACGTCGAGAGCTTCCTGTGCAAGAGTAGCGGGTAAAAGCCGTGGAGCTATACGAGGAGCAATCCCGCTAAACTGTTGGAATGTTAGTTTCATATGAGCTCCTAAGCTACAGTCTTAGCAAGCTTTTGATTTGCAAGCACGTCTGCTTCTGTATAAGAATCAATCAAAGCGATAAAGTCTTGTGTTGAATTACTCAACAGCACATCTCGCTTCTCACGCAAGTACTTCTTACGTTCCTCATACTTAGCCAGCTTTTCTATGTCAGTAACATCTGGTTCTTGCTGGTTACTTTGAGCTACGATAATAGAAGCCAGAGGGCGATTTTGCAACTTGTCCAAATAATCCATGTAACTATCAAACAACTCTTTGTTAGTCTGCCAAGTAGTCTTGGGAGTAACAGGTGTAGGCTTAGGCGTATCAATCATATCACCAATCTGAAGCCACGGAGAGTCGTCTATATTTACACAGGTAGGGGTGTCAGGAACAAGAATATCACGTACAATGATATTGTTAATCTGTCCTTCACCGATAAGAGTAGCGTATCTATACATTACAATGCCCACGTACTGATTATAAGAACACACCCAACTTGACCTGCTCCAGCATTAGCAGGATGCGTATAGGAGTCATTAGTCCAACCGGGTGTAGCCCACTCCGCAGGTTCCATTAAGCTTCCTAGTGCACCGGCACCACCGCCACCGGCAATGTAGCCACCATATGCTGAACAAGCACCACCACCCGGAGCGTCACCAACAGAACTATTACCTTGACACTGACTCGTCGGATAGCCAGCACCACCAGAACAGTTAACACCTTCACCTGCTCTGCCGGGGTCACAGTAGATAGTCTTTCCACCAGCACCGCCATTCTGCAAATTACCAGAACCACCGGTGCCGCCAACGGCATTTAAACCACCATACCCATCTTTTCCGCCACCGCCACCGCCACCAGCAGATACGCTTACAGGGCCACCTGTTACAGAGG
>ERZ840517.348-NODE-348-length-63807-cov-10.669657_pt1 | contig 63807 bp, 59 predicted proteins | sample MGYA00519876_ERZ840517 | MGnify/ENA primary metagenome ERZ840517 (study PRJEB31850, sample SAMEA3708882) | human gut metagenome | biome: human gut; feature: human-associated habitat; material: faeces | place: China | collected 2014 ... | reverse complement strand
CCGAGGGCACCCAGAGCGGCACCACCTTCCGCCTGCGCGGCAAGGGCATCCAGTATCTGAACGGCCGTGGCCGCGGCGATATGTACGTCAAGTGCGAGGTGGAGATCCCCAAAAAGCTGAACAAGGCGCAGCGCGATGCCCTGAAGAAATTTGAGGGCACTTTGAAAGAAGAAAACTACGAAAAGCGTAAGGGCTTCTTCAAAAAGCTGAAGGATATGTTCAACGCATAAGGTATGAAATCCCCTGAGTTGCCGGGAACAGCAGTTCAGGGGATTTTTGTTTTTGTTGAAAAGCTACACAGAATCGAGTATAATCGATTTGAAGTGAGGTGTTTTCGATGGATGCAAAAGAGTATTTCCAGCGTGACCCGGAACGGGAGGCGTTTTATCGCACGTTTTATCAGATTTGTCACCGTTTCAATGTTACATGGTCTACGGCAACGCCGGAGGTCAGAGCCTTTGTGGAGGAAGCGACCCGTGTGACCTACGAACAGGAGAAAGCACAGGCAACGATCCGCCTGATGAGTGAAATTGCAAAAGGCCGCCGCTCCGGGGAAGGGAGGGGCTGTCTGACCAATGAAGAAATGAGGGCACATTTCCATGCAAGAGCAAATGAAGAACCTTTGGAAGAGGGTCCTTTGCCGGAAGAATGAGCATAAAAACAGCGGAGGCGCTGCCCTTTCGGGCAGCGCCTCCGCATTGGTTTTGATAGGTGTTTTTAATAAGTAGCAACAAGTGCGACAATTCTGGTGGCTCCGTTTTTGTAGGTTAAAAGGGCATAGCCAATTCGTTTTCCGACCTGACCGTTTACCAGATAGTACAAAACTTGGGAAGAAATATAAGTTGCAGATTTTGCGTAGCTTTCAAACGGATAGTCGGCAGCAATCATATAATAATGGTCATCATCCAGTCCGGCTGCTTTTAAAGCGGCCTCAGCATCGTTGGTTGCGATATAAACGTTAAATACTGTTTTTGCTTTTGCACCCAGACTGGAATCATAGGTCAACTGAATGGAATTTCCACTTTCTGCGAGTTCACGGTTGATCATTCTGGTAAACTCAGTATCGGTCATGAAGAAATCGCTGCCGCCGCAACCAGTCAGGAGCAGCACACTGAATAGTGCGGTGAGAAGAACTGCTACAAATCTTTTTTTCATAAGCAAAACCTCCAACGAAAATATGAACAATATCCTAGTAGTAAGTATAGCACACTGGGTAAAGAGAGACCATTGGCAAATAGAACAATAGATAAAACATTTTTTTGGAGAATGGGAGAGGAAAAGCGAAGGAAAGATAGTACAAAGAGCATAAAAACAGCGGAGGCGCTGCCCTTTCGGGCAGCGCCTCCGCCTGCTTTGTTCTTTGGTGTACTCCGAGCCGGTCTTATGAGATAAGATGGATCAGAGCAGGATGATCGCTGCGTTGACGACCAGACCGACACCAGAAGCGGTTGACGTGACGAACCATGCAGCGCAGGCGAGGTCACGGATGGTGTTGGCAGAACTCTTCTCCATATCGGTAGCCAAAGCGTCCAGACCGGTCTCGAGCCAAGTGTTGGGATTCTTGCGGCGGTAGTCGCGGACAGCGGTCACGCCTCTGAACCAGCCGTACGGGGGAATCAGCCAGCACAGCAGAGCCTCAGACATGGTAGCATTGGCACCGCCTTCGGTGTAGGTCATCTCTTCAGTGGACAGTACATTGTAGTACGCGGGCATCATCATTTTTTCCATAATAACACTCCTTTTGAAACAAAGCTATCCAAAACGGTGCATCCAAAAACGCACCGTTTTATCTGATTAAAAAGGTCAGCGCACGATCAGCAGAACGGCGCTCAGGGGAGCCAGCGCCACCACCATGGTGGTGGAAACGGCATCCCGCACAAAGTTGCCGGCGGATTTGCCCATATCGGCGGCAATGGCATCGGTGGCGCGGCCCATCACGGTAAAGAAGTTGCCGTCCTTGTTGCCGTCCTGCTGCAGCCAGGTGCGTGCCTGCTTGATGCCCCAGATATAGCTGGAGGCCAGCACCACAGCACCTACGACCGTTGCGGCAGTGGTGGCGAGACCGGCAGCATCATCCACTGCGCCGCCGCCGGTGGTATAGGTCATTTCTTCGTTGGAAAGTACCGCATAATCTGCGGGATAATTCATCTTTTTCATCATCAATACTCCTTTGTCAAAGGGAAATGCCGCATTGCATCCCGATCCCCCGGCGTCTATACCCAAAGGCTGATAGAGCATTGTTCTCTATATGGTCATTCTACAACAGTGGTCGGATTTTATCAAGGGGTTTTGGCACATCTGTGCAAAAACTGGCGGGACGCATGAAATTGCGGCTATAAATTTGTGAAAATAGACTGCAATAATTTAGGCTTTTGGCTGTTTACCCCTGTACTCCGGCGCGGTAGAGGTAGGGGTCGCTCTTGAAGCTGTCAAAGTTGTACAGCACAAGGATCTGGTCGTAGCCGTTATCGGCGATCAGCTTGTCCAAGCCGTAGTTGTAGTTGCGGAAATCCACCACGTCAATGTCGGCGTAGTTGGCGGTCAGGTAGGGTACAAAGCAGTTGGCGTAGCTGTCCTTGATGACAAGGATGCGCCCGCTGCCGTTGCCCTGCACCCGGCTTAAACCGTTGTTGCCGTGCAGGAACATGGCGTATTTATCATAAACGGAGAGTTTCTCTGTGTCGTACAGGCCGGTGGTCTGCCCCTCGGTGGGCTGGCCTGCCGCCGTCACGTTCCATACCGTCAGGGTGTTGGCAAGGTCGTAGTAGGTGATCACGTCCGGCACGGCGTTCCATGTGCGCGCCTTGGCGTAGTGGGTGCCGTAAAAGCCGTCGGCAGTCAGCGCAGTGTGGGCGGCGGTATCAAAGGGGGTAAGGCCAAGGGTCTGGCACAGCTGGCTGTAAGCGTAGTAGGCGCCAAGGCTCGTCCAGTGGTGGTCGGTGCGGTAGTAGATATACTCGCTCTTGTGGGCGGTAAGGGTGGGACGCACGTCCACAAAGCTGCCGCCGGCCGCCTGCACCGCAGCGGAAAGCTGGTCAAGGTAGCCGTCCTCGTCCAGCAGGGGGGCGTTTGCGGGCACGTTTTCTTTATAGATATCGCTGGCAGCAGGTGCCAGCAGCACATTCACCTTGCCCGGGTAGCGCTGGCACAGGCTGGTGAGCGCTGCGGTGTTTTTGGGCAGGGTGCGCTCCTCGCTGGAAAGCAGCCCGTAGGTGCGGGGGAACATCATGTGCTCCTTGCCCAGCAGGATGCCGCCGTTCTGCTGCTTTTGCAGCAGGGTGGTCTCCACCACGCTCTGCAGGCTGATCCACTGGTCGCGCCCCGCCACCTGATCCTTGACGTATTTGGTGTAGGCGGTAAAGTAGCTGTTCAGCCCCTTGGCGGTGAACTGGGTCAGCGCCGGGCGCTGGCTCAGGGTGGTATTTTCCAGCTCGCTGTAACTGCGGTCCGGGGTGACCATATCCAGCGCGAACAGCCCGATGAAAAACAGGCTGAACACCACCAGCACCGGGTAGTGCAAAAGGGAGGAGGTCTTTTTCTCGTGTTTGGACATCTTCCCGCCTCCTTAAAAGTTAAAATACAGGAACGGGCTGTTGGTGCTGCCCACCACATAGGCGGTGGAGACCACCAGCAGCGTCAGGATGGCGGCGCAGCGGGTGACTGCGTTCTTGCGCAGCACGTCCCACAGCTTTTCGATCAGCGGGGTGCAGCACACCACGCTTACCGCCAGCAGCACGCCGTAATTCCGCAGGAAATACAGCGGTGACACCCCGCCGGAGGGGATAAAGAGCTTCTGGAACAGCAGCCCGAAGGACACGCCGGTGTCGTTGCCCACGAACATCGCCCAGCCTACCACCACAAGGAACAGGGTGTAGAAATGCGGCCACACCTTGCCCTTTTTCAGGTAGGGCAGCAGGAACAGCTTTTCAGCCGCCAGCAGCACAAAGTAGTAAAGACCCCAGCAGATAAAGTTCCAGTTCGCGCCGTGCCAGATGCCGGTGAGCAGCTCCACCACGAACAGGTTGAAGATCTGGCGCTTCAGGCCCTTGCGGTTGCCGCCCAGCGGGATATACACATACTCCCGGAACCAGCCGGACAGGGTCATGTGCCAACGCCGCCAGAACTCAGTGATGGAAGCGGAGATATAGGGGTAGTTGAAGTTTGCAGGGAAATCGAAGCCCAGCATCTTGCCCATGCCGATGCCCATGAGGGAGTAGCCGGAAAAATCGAAGTACAGCTGCAAACTGTATGCGATGATGCCCAGCCATACCAGCGGGGTGGAAGCGTTTGCCAGACCCACAAAGGTGGTGGAGGGGCTGTCGGCTACCCCGATAATGTCTGTCCACAATGCGCCCACGGCGTCCGCCAGCAGCACCTTTTTGGCAAGACCGAAGGTGAACAGGGTCATGCCCTCTTCAATTTGTTTGAGGTTATAGCGGTGCTTGTAGACGTGTAGCTGGTCGGAGACGTCCCGGTACTTGACGATAGGCCCCGCGATAAGCTGCGGGAACATGACCACATAAGCGCCGAAGTCGATGATATTGCGCTCGGCTTTTACATCCCGGCGGTAGACATCGATGGAGTAGGAAAGGGTCTGGAAGGTGTAGAAGCTGATGCCCAGCGGCAGGGTGCCGATGCCCTGAATTTCGGCAAAGGCGGTGCCCAGCAGGGCATTCACGCTGCGCAGCACAAAGTTTGCGTACTTGAAGTAGAACAGCATCCCTAAGCTGCCAATGAGCGCCACCAGCAGAAAAAAGCGGCGCAGCGCGGGCTTTGCATCAAAATGTTCGATGGCAAGGCCGCTGAGATAGTTGATGAGGATAAGCGCCACCATGACCGGGAAAAAGCGCACCTCGCCCCAGCAGTAGAACACCAGACTGCACAAAAACAGCACGGTGTTCTTCAGTTTTGCGGGGGCAAGATAGTACAGCGCCAGCGTGATGGGCAGAAAACGGAACAGGAAGATGATGGTGCTGAAAACCAAGGGGTCAGCCTCCTTTTTTACACGGAATTACAGACTCAGCCTTCCCCCAGCCGGGGGAAGGTGGCATGACGGATGAGGGTGCAGCTTCAGCAGAAATACCCATCATCAGGGGCTTTCTACTGAAAAAAGCCGATGCCGCAGATGGCACCGGCTCAGAAGATCAGATTCAGCTGTTCAGGGCGCTGTCCACAGCACTGTTCAGGTCTGCGGTGCACTCGTTGGAGGCGATCACCATGACCACTCGGTCGCCCTTGGAGGAGATGATGGCATTTTCCACGTTGCTCTGTGCCTGTGCAAACTCGGCGTAGTTGCCGTAGAAAGCCACCTGATCCTGCTTGTAGCTTTCCAGCGCGGTCACCACGTCCTGTGCCTTGCCGGAAGCGGCTTCCACCACCAGCACAAGGCCGGCATCGCCGTTGTCGTTGCTCTTCACGCCCTTGTAGGCGGCTACGTCCTCCGCCTTCAGGCCGAAGTCGTACTCGATGTTCATGGCAGCGATCTCGAACTGGTTGGAGATGGGGTCAGCAGCCAGCAGGGTCTCCACGGCGCTGTCCAGATCGGCGGTGCCGTTTTCGGTGGTATCCGCCGCCGGAGAAGCTGCATCGGAGACCGGTGCAGAGGCGGAGGCGCTGGACACGGAGGACGGCGCGGAAGAAGCGCTGCCGCCGCAGCCGGTCAGGGCGACAGCCAGCACGGCGCTGACGGCGATCACAGAAAGTTTTGTGCGGTTTATCATAAAATATTCCTTCTTTTGTTGAATTCGTTTGTCGGGGTGCGGGGCTGCGCCGCGCACACGGGCAGACTGTATTTATCTTACCATAACAGCAGGTAAATTGCAACGCACCCCACAGGGTTTTCCGGCAGTTTTCATCGGATTTTAACCGGTCACGGCCTCCCCGGCGGCAATGCGCTGCAAAACGGCTATTGCGTCCTCCAGACACAGGCCGCTCTGGTTGAGCAGGGCGGCGTTTTCCGGGCCCACATAGCGCCAGTGCCACGGCTCGTAGGTGATGCCGGTCACGCTTTCCGCCTCCTTGGGGTAGCGCAGGATAAAGCCGTACTGCTCTGCGTTCTCGCACAGCCAGCGGAAGGCGGCAGTGTCGGCAAAGCCGGTGTCAAGGGTGGTGTGCTCCGGGCTGTTCAGGTCGGCGGCAAGGCCGCAGTTGTGCTCCGAGCAGCCCGGCGGGTTTACGATGGCAGCCGCCTTTTCCCGAGCGGCGGCTTCGCTCAGGCCCTTGTTGCGGTAGTACTGGGTCTTGTTGTCGTACAGCTTTTTCTGGTAGCTGACGCTGCGGTAGCCGCTCTGCATCCGCACATCCACGCCGTCCTTGGCGGCAGCGGTCTGCATGGAGAGAAAGGCATCGGCAGCTTCGGTCTGCAAGGTCTTGTTGATGGCGGTAGCCGAGCCGCATTCCTTAGTCTCGATGGGGTAGTCCTCCGGCATCTTGTGGGTGCGGCTCACAAGGATCATGCGGGGGTCGTCCAGCAGCGCCTGCGCCTGTGCGGCGGTAAGGAGGCTCTGCTGCGTGCCGTTCTCGGCGGGCTGCGCAAGGCTCTCGGCGGGCAGCTCCGGCAGCTGCGGCACAGCAGCTTTGCGGGTGCAGGCGTAGGCGGTGCCGCCCGCCACAAAGCAGGCCAGCGCCGTCAGGCAGAGCAGACGCCGGGCGTGATGGTTACGGTGATGGGAAGAACGCATAGAACCTACCTTCTTTCACAAAAAAGGATAAGCACCCGCCGCCCCGGGCAGACTATCCGCAAAAGGGGGCGCGGGAAGATGAAGATGACAGCGCAGGAATACGCACGCCGGGTGCAGAAGGCCGGGCCGCACTCGCCGCTTCTGGCAGACTGCCTTTGGGCGTTCTGCGTGGGCGGCGGCATCTGCCTGCTGGGTGAGGGGCTGCGGCAGCTGTTTCTACGGCAGGGCGCGGACGCCGAAGCGGCGGGCACCCTGACCAGCTGCACTTTGATCTTGCTCTCGGCGGTGCTGACCACGCTGGGCTGGTACCAGAAGCTGGCGGCAAAGGCCGGGGCGGGGTCGCTGGTACCCATCACCGGCTTTGCCAACGCGGTGGTCAGTGCAGCCATCGAGTTCAAGGCCGAGGGACGGGTGACGGGCACGGGCGCCAAGATGTTCCTCATCGCCGGGCCGGTCATCGTGTACGGCACGCTGGCGGCGGTGGTGTACGGCGCGGTGCTCTGGCTGCTGGGGGCCTCTGCTTTATAATACGGAACAGCCCCGCCGGATATTGCAGCGCCGCAGCACCAGTATAGCACGTGCCGGGGCATTTTTTGTAGAAAAAAGGAGAAAATTTTATGACAGAGCGCCGGGGCGATACCCTGTTGTTCCACACCCCGCCGGTCATCGCCGCACAGGCGGCGGTGGGCGGCAAAAAAGAGAGCGATGGTCCGCTGGCGGCGGGCTTTGACGAACTGACCACCGACAACCGGCTGGGACAGTGCAGCTGGGAGGCCGCCGAAAAGCAGCTGCAGCTGCGGGCGGCACGGCTCTGCCTGCAAAAGGCGTCTCTGCCCGCAGAGCGGGTAGACCTTGCGCTGGCAGGGGACTTGCAGGCGCAGTGCACCGCTTCCGGCTATGCGCTGCGGGAGCTGGGCGTGCCCTTTGCGGGGCTGTTCGGGGCGTGCAGCACCATGGCCGAGGCGCTGGCGCTGGGCGCGGCGCTGTGCAGCAGCGGGGCGGCGCAGAACCTGCTGGCCATGACCTCCAGCCATTTCTGCGCGGCAGAGCGTCAGTTCCGCACCCCGCTGAGTTACGGCGCAGTGCGCACCCCTACCGCGCAGTGGACAGCCACCGCCGCCGGGTGCTGCCTGCTGCGTCCGGCAGGGCAGGGGGTGGGCATTGCCGCCGCAACCCTTGGCCGGGTGCAGGACTATAACATCAAGGATATCAACAATATGGGCGCAGCCATGGCACCGGCAGCAGCTGCCACCCTGCTGCACTATCTTGCCGATACCCATGCAGAACTGCGGGATTTTGACTGCATCTACACCGGCGACCTTGGGCTGGTGGGCAGTCAGATGCTGCGGGAGCTGTTGGCAGCAGAGGGTCTGCTGCTGAAAAACCACGCGGACTGCGGCTGCCTGCTTTACGATGCCGGGGAGCAGCGGGTAAAAAGCGGCGGCTCGGGCGCGGGCTGCTGCGCCGCCGTGCTCTGTGGGCATATCCTGCCAAAGCTGCTGCGCCGCGGCAGCCGCCGGGTGCTGTTTATCGCCACCGGGGCACTGATGAGCCAGACCACCTTTTTGCAGAAGGAGAGCATCCCGGCGGTGGCACATCTGGTAGAGCTGACCGCGCCGGAAAAGGAGAACTGAAATGAACTATCTGTGGGCGTTTCTAGTGGGCGGCGCTATCTGCGCGGTGGGGCAGCTGCTCATCGACCTGACAAAGCTGACCCCGGCACGCATCCTGACCGGCTATGTGGTGGCGGGGGTAGTGCTCTCGGCGGTGGGGCTGTATGCGCCGCTGGCAGAGTTTGCCGGTGCGGGGGCGAGCGTGCCCCTGCTGGGCTTCGGGCATCTGCTGGCAAAGGGGGTTCGCACCGCCGTGGCGGAAAAGGGTGCTGTCGGCATCCTGACCGGCGGGTTGACTGCGGCTTCTGCGGGCATCACCGCAAGCCTTGTCTGCGGCGTGGTGTGCAGCCTTGCGGGCAGAAGCCACGACCAGAACTGATGTTTTGTCTGCGCTGCTTCGCGATGTTTTGCGCCCGACGGCTGGTAAACTGGGGGCAAAACGGAGGTGAGGCGGATGAAACACAGCGGACAGACCATATTGTGGGAGCTGTGGGCGGCGCTGTGCCTGTGCACAGCGCTGGTGCTGCCGCCGGGCAGCCCGTGGCTGCACGAGCCGGCACTTTTGTACCCGGGGCTTTCGCTGGCGGTGGTTGTGCCCGCAGCGTGGGCGGTGTGGTGGATGGCGGTGCCGCCGCAGCCGCTGCCGCCTGAGCAGTTGCTGGAGCCGGTACAGCGGCAGAGCCTTGCCGCGCTGTGCGGGGCATAGCCCCGGAAAAAACAAAAACCCCTGTACCGGGTACCCGGTACAGAGGTTTTGTTCGTCAATCAAACTGCGCGATCAAGCGTTCTTGTTAGCACGCTTTGCCATACGGCTGATCTTGCGGCTGGCGGTGTTCTTCTTGATGACACCCTTAGCGCGAGCCTTGTCGATCGCGGAAACAGCAGCCAGGACGGTTGCGTCCTTGTCAGCGGCATTCGCATCGATGGCAGCGTCTGCCTTCTTGACGACTGTTTTCAGGTTGGTCTTAATGGCCTTGTTGTGAGCCTGCTCTGCAGCAGCCTGCACGACGCGGTCCTTCTGAGATTTGATGTTAGGCATTCGTTCCACCTCCTTGGCTACCTATAACAGCGCACCCTATGATACCATATTTCGCGTACCAGCGCAAGCGTTTTTTTGATTTTTGTTTGGAAAAGTTTTATTTTTCCCATACTTTCCGGCAAGAAAGCGGGCTTTTGCCCCAAAAAGGAACGGAGAGTGTGGAAAATGCGTACTACGGATATGGCCGACGAGCTGTTTTCGGGCGCGGCGCAGCCGCTGCCCGCAGGGGTGCGGCTGGCTACCGCCCGCCACGGCGGGGTCACGGTGACCCGGGTGGAAATTGCCCGCGAGGGGCTCAGCCGCCCCCGGGGCAGGTATGTCACGCTGGAAATGCCCAGCGTCAGCGTGCTGGACGAGCGGGACGCCGCCGTCATCGAGGTGTGCGCCCGGGAACTGTGCGCCCTGCTGCCGCCCAAAGGCCCGGTGCTGGTGCTGGGGGTGGGCAACCGCCGCATTACCGCCGATGCCCTTGGCCCGCGCACGGTGCAGCGCATCCTTGTCACCATGGGCGCGGGCGCTGCCCCGCCGGTGCGGGGCTTGCGCCCGGTGGCAGCCGTTGCGCCCGGGGTGGCGGCAGCCACCGGGTTGTCGCTGCAGCAGCTGACGGCGGCGCTGGTGGGGCAGCTGCGCCCGGCGGCGGTGGTCTGTGTAGACAGTCTCTGCTCTGCCGAGGGGCAGCGGCTGGGGCGCACGGTACAGTTTTCGGATACCGGGCTTTACCCGGCGCAGGCCGACAACGCCCGCCACCTGACCCGGGACACCTTGGGCGTGCCGGTGGTGGCGGCGGGCATCCCCACCCTGATGCAGGCGCAGGAGGGGGCAGACCTTGTGGTCACCCCCCGCGCACTGGACAGCGTCATTGCCCACGGCGCGGCGCTGCTGGCAGGTGCGGTCAACCGCGCCCTGCAGCCCCGCCTTACCGTGCAGCAGCTTTTCTGGCTGACGGGGTGAAGAAAGGAGGTCTTGCCATGCGCAGCAGAGAGCCTTGGCGTCTGCCTGCGGGGCAGAGCAGGGCAGTGCCCTTTTTGCAGGCGGTGGTGCTGTTTGCAGCGCTGTGCCTCTTTGCCCGCAGCGCCGCGCTGGTGCTGGCGGCCTTTCTGGCAGCGCCGGTGCCTGCGGCGCAGACTTTGCTGCATCTGGGGCAGCAGACGGTGGAGAGCCGGGCGGCTGCGGCTGCAGAAAGCGTGCCGGAGGCTGCATCCGCGCCCTCTCCGGCGCAGGAGGCTGCCGCTCCGGTACAGACCGGGGTGGAGCAGTATCTTGTGGCCTTGCAGCCGGACGAAGCCCGCCCTGCCGATGCGGGTACGGTGACAGAGCAGCAGTTCGGGCAGGGCAGCGGCGAAAAGTACATTCCCTGCGGCGCGGGCAGCATCAAGAATAACACCCGGCAGACGGCGGCAGATATTGCCGCCGAGGCGGCGCAGCCCCTGCCCTTTGCTATCGAGAAAGACAGCGCCGCGCCGCAGGTGCTCATCATGCACACCCACGCCACCGAGGACTACCGCCTTTCTGCCGGGCTGTGGTTCACCCCCGGGGACGGTGCCCGCAGCACCGACCGCAGCATCAATATGTGCGCGGTGGGGCGGGTGATGGCCGATACCCTCAATGCGGCGGGCATCTGCACCCTGCACGACGAGACCCTGAACGACTACCCCAGCTACACCGGCAGCTACGCCAACAGCCGTGCGGTGGTGCAGCAGTATCTGGCGCAGTACCCCAGCATCAAGGTGGTGCTGGACGTCCACCGCGACGCCATCGAGCGGGAAAACGGCACTCGCTGCGCCCCGGTGTGCAGCATAGACGGGCGGCAGGCGGCGCAGGTGATGATCATCTGCGGGTGCGACAACGGCACCAGCGTGCAGCTGCCCGCATGGCGGCAGAACCTTCGCTTTGCCGCTGCGTGGGAGCGCAGCATGGAGGAAAAATATCCCGGCTTTACCCGCCCGGTGCTGTTCAGCTATCGGTTTTATAATCAGGACCTGACCACCGGCAGTCTGCTGATCGAGATCGGCGGGCACGGCAACAACTTAAATGAGGCCCTGTACGCCGGATATCTGGCAGCACAGGGCCTCGCGGATGCACTATTAAGTTGAGGGTCAGCCGCCAAGGCTGGAGATCATGCTGCTCTTGGCAGACTGATAGTAACTCCATGCCTGATCGGCCACGGTCTCGGGCTGGTTATACTCCCGCAGCACGCGGCGCATCTCGCTGACCACCGAGGAGACGGCACTGTCGTAGGTGCTCTCCACCGAGGAGAGATGCTTGTAGGCGATGCTGACCTTATTGGCAAAGGTCCGCTCTTCGGCGGGCAGAGCGTGGTACTCATCCTTTGCGGCAGATATTGCGGAGGACACCGCAGACCGTGCCGAGGATTCCAGCGAGTACAGCTGGCTCAGCAGAGAGGAGATCTTGGCATCGCACTCGGGGTTTGGCGGGTCGTAGACGTGGTCGGGATCATACGATGTGCCGGACTGGGAAGTGCCTCCGTAGGTGGGGAACCAGTCGCCGAACATAAATTCGTTGTATCCGGCAATGAATTCCTCCTTGGTGCAGCCGCTCAGCAGGGCTGCCAGTGCGCAGCTGACCACGGCAAGGGTCAGCAGACGGATGATATGGTGTGTGTGTTTCATGATCTCCTCCAGAATCTGTTTTTGCGGAATACCGCTTTTTTCCATTTTACCAGAGAAAAGGCGTTCTGACAAGCAAAAAAGCGAAAATTTGCCTGATGCCGCACCGTAAGGTTGACAAAATGCCGCCAACGTGCTATTTTAAAACAACAAATGCAAGGAACGGGAAAAGTAGCGCGGGCCGTCCGGCCCAGAGAGTGCGGCACAGCTGAGAGCCGCGCCCGCACGCCGCGTGAACGAACACCCGGGAGCAGCAAACTGAACCGGCCTTTGCCGCAAGTAGGTGCGCCGCAGGTCCTGCGTTACCGGGACAGCGCTTACAAAGGAGCGCGTGAGCGACCGGACACTTCCGGTAATTCAGGTGGCACCGCGGACATTACAAGACAGCTTGTTCGCCCTGAACTTTCAGGGCAAAAGCTGTCTTTTTTCTTTATAAAGGAGAACTACTATGGAACGTACCGAGATCCTTTCGCTGTTCAAGAACACCCCGGCAGACGGCACCGAGATCACCGTCTGCGGCTGGGCAAAGAACATCCGCGACTCCAAGAACATCGGCTTCATCGCCCTGTCGGACGGCGGCTGCTTCAAGACCCTGCAGGTCGTGCTGGAAGCCGGTAAGCTGGCAAACTACGATGAAGTCATCCACACCGGTCTGTACAGCAGCCTGCGCATCAAGGGCAAGCTGGTGCTCACCCCGCAGGCAAAGCAGCCCTTTGAGCTGAACGCCGAGAGCGTGGAGATTTTGGGCGACTGCCCCGCCGACGAATACCCCCTGCAGAAAAAGAAGATGAGCATGGAGTATCTGCGCACCATGCCCACCCTGCGCCCCCGCACCAACACCTTCAACGCCGCCTTCCGCGTGCGCAGCGTGGCTGCCTACGCCATCCACAAGTTCTTCCAGGAGAACGGTTTTGTCTACGCCCACTCTCCGCTGATCACCGCTTCCGACTGCGAGGGTGCCGGCGAGATGTTCCGCGTGACCACGCTGGATCTGGACAATCTGCCCAAGACCGAGGACGGCGCTGTGGATTACAGCAAGGACTTCTTTGAAAAGCCGGTCAACCTGACTGTTTCCGGCCAGCTGGAGGCCGAGGCTATGGCCATGGCCTTTGGCAAGGTGTACACCTTCGGCCCCACCTTCCGCGCCGAGAAGAGCTTTACCACCCGCCACGCTGCGGAGTTCTGGATGATCGAGCCGGAGATGGCCTTCTGCGACCTGAACGGCTACATGGACAACGCCGAGGCTATGATCAAATACGTCATCCGCTATGTGCTGGACAACTGCCCGGACGAGATGGCCTTCTTCAACCAGTTCATCGACAAGGGTCTTGTCGAGCGTCTGGAGCTGGTGGCAAACAGCGAGTTCGCCCGCATCAGCTACACCGAGGCTATCGAAATTCTGAAAAAGAACAACAAGAAGTTCCAGTACCCCGTGGAGTGGGGCGTGGATATCCAGACCGAGCACGAGCGCTACCTGACCGAGGTGGTGTACAAGAAGCCGGTCTTTGTCACCGACTACCCCAAAGAGATCAAGAGCTTCTACATGAAGCAGAACGCCGACGGCAAGACCGTGGCCGCAGCAGATATGCTGGTGCCCGGCATCGGCGAGCTGATCGGCGGCAGCCAGCGTGAAGAGGACTACGGCAAGCTGGTGGCACGCATGGACGAGCTGGGCATGGACAAGACCAACTACGAGTGGTACCTGAACCTGCGCAAGTTCGGCGGCGTGGAGCACGCAGGCTACGGCTTGGGCTTTGAGCGTATGATCATGTACCTCACCGGCATCCAGAACATCCGTGACGTGCTGCCCTTCCCCCGCACCGCATACGGCTTCTGAGAAGCGCGCATACTGTAATCAAAGAAAGCCGCCGCCTCTGCGGCGGCTTTCTTGTTCTTCATTTTTCAACAAGGAGCACAAAACAAGTGGAAAACATTTCGCCTGCCCTCTTGGAGTGGTTTTACAAGAACCGCCGCAGCCTGCCCTTCCGGGAGGACCCCACCCCTTACCATGTGTGGCTCAGCGAGGTGATGCTGCAGCAGACCCGGGTGTCGGCGGTGCTGCCGTATTACTACCGCTTTCTGGAGGAGCTGCCGGATATCCCCGCGCTTGCCGCCTGCGGGGAGGAAAAGCTGCATAAGCTGTGGGAGGGGCTGGGCTATTACAGCCGGGTGCGCAACCTGCAAAAGGCCGCAAAGCTCGTCTGTGCGCAGTACGGCGGGCAGCTGCCCGCCGACTATGCCGCCCTGCGTGCGCTGCCCGGCATCGGGGAGTACACCGCCGGAGCCATCGCGTCCATCAGCTTCGGCCTTCCTGTGCCCGCCGTGGACGGCAATGTGCTGCGGGTGTTTTCCCGCCTGTATAATGACCCCGGAGTTATTACAGAACCGGCGGTGAAAAAGGCCTTTACCGCCCGGGTCATGGAGCATCAGCCGCCGGAAAAGGCCGGGGATTACAATCAGGCGCTGATGGAGCTGGGCGCGCTGGTCTGCGTGCCCAATGGCGCACCTTTGTGCGGGCAGTGCCCGCTGGCAGAAGTCTGCCTTGCCCGGGCGGCGGGCACCACCGCCCAGCTGCCCCAAAAGGCAAAGCCAAAGCCCCGCAAGATTGTGCCGGTAACGCTGGCGCTTGTGGAAAGCCCGGCGGGCTTTCTGGTGCAGCAGCGGCCGGAAAAAGGCCTGCTGGCCGGGCTGTGGCAGCCGGTCTTGTGGGAGGGCGAGCATCTTTTGCAGGCCGAGGTGATGGCGCGGCTTGCGGCACTGGGGCTGGACACCGGCACGGCAGCTCCCGCCGCCCTGCCCGCCGCAAAGCACATCTTTACCCACATCGAGTGGCTCATGTCCGGGGTACAGCTGCACGTTCCGGTGCAGAGTGCCCCGGCGGGCTATGTCTGGGCAAGCCGGGAGCAGCTGCGCACCACCTACGCCCTGCCCGGGGCGTTCCGGGCGTATAAGCCGCTGCTGCTGTGATATTGGCAATTTGCTGTAATGAACCGCGCCAAAACCGGCACACTGCCCAAACTGTGCCCCGCAGCACCTTCGGGGCGTGAAAATTAGGGTGCAACGGTTGTAATTTTGGGCGGGAGCGGGTATAATAAAAGCTACAAAGCGGCGCTGATCGCCGTTTGCATCAAGATCCTTTTGCGGGACGCCCGCTGGAAAAATCAAGCTGAAACAACGTTTCAACTGCAAAAAGGAGTGTACTGAATCTATGAAAAAATCTTGCTTGGTCGCTGTGATCGCTGTTCTGGCTGCTGTGGCTGGTGCGCTGGCTGCTGTGGCACTTTACCTGAACCGCCGCGAGAAGGAACTGGACGAATACGAGCGCCTGCTGTTCGGCGAGGATGACGCAGAAACCGTAGAGCCGGAGGAAGCTGCTGCCGAGGACGAGACCGAGGCAGAATGATCCTGAAATACCGGAAACTACCGGGAAGATGAGCACATCGGGGCGCACGGAGCAGTCTGTCTGAACGGACTGCATCGGTGCGCCCTTTTTGTACATAAGGAGAAGGAACATGAAGCGTTTTTTGCTTTGGCTCATCAGTGTGGCGCTGGGTGTGGTGGTGCTGCTGGCGGCTGTGATGGGGGTAAGCTATGCCTTTACCGCCGAGGGCGGCTGCCCGGACGATGCGGCACAGTTCGGTGGGCAGGCGCTGGAAGCCAACGGCTCCTGCTGGCAGGTGCCGTTGCTGGGTGGTCAGCTGGATAAGGTGTTCGCCAGCCCCGCCACCCTGAGTGTGCAGAAGCTGGGTGTGCTGTACACCGCTCACCCGGAACTTTCTTTGCCGGAGTGGACCGGCTACACCGCCCTGACCATTCAGAATGCGGCGGGGGATGCGCTGTTTGCGGGCAGCGCAGGGGAGTACCAGAACTTTCTCTTCCCTGCGAACGGCGAGTATAAGGCGGAACTGACCGCGTGGCGCGTGCCCAAGGGCGGGGTCATTACCCAGTTCGAGGGCGGCAGCACCGGCCAGCTGCGCCAAAATCTGGGGCTGGAGCGCCCCGCAAAGCCCACCGGCTGGTACCGGTACAGCTTCCGGTTCACCCTGCAGGCCAGCGCGGAGGTGGAGCTTTCCGCCGAGCGGGTGGAGCAGGGCGGCACGGTAGGCGTGCGCATCTCCGGTATGACCGGGGACGCCGTGCCTGCCATCGAGACCGACCTTGGCAGCGTGCAGTGCGTGCGCGCCGCAGAGGGCTGGCGTGCCTATATCCCGGCAGCCTATAACGCCTCCTCCGGCGGGCACGAGGTACACATTACGGTGAACGGCGAGACCATCACCCGCACCCTGACCGTGCTGCCGAAGGACTTTGGCACGGTGGAGGTGGAGGCCGAAGCACCCGCTGCGGACAGCGCCAACGCCCAGTTCCGCAGTGCCATCTGGCCGCTGTACGAGGCTGCCGCCACCGCCAAGCAGTGGCAGGGCGGCTTTGTGCCCCCGGCTGAGGATTCCATGACCTTAGTGGACTACGGACAAATTAAAGTAACGAACGGCCAGCAGGGCAGCCGCTCCAACTCCACAAAGCTGTACACCATCCCGGGCGCGCCCTGCCGCGCAGCGGCCAATGGCACGGTGGTGTTTGCGGGCAATCTGGCGCTTACCGGCAATACGGTGGTCATCGACCACGGCTGCGGGCTGCGCAGCTATCTGTACGGCTTGCAGGAGCTTTCGGTCAGCAAGGGCCAGACCGTGGAAAAGGGGCAGGCTGTGGGCACGCTGGGCGAAGAGCTGACCATGGACTTCAAGCTGGGCAGCAGAAGCGTGAACCCCCGGCTGCTGTTCCAGACTTCCGGCGGCTTGTTCTGGAAGGAAAACGGCTGAGCCGTAACATATAGGAGGAATTGCATTGAAAAAGAGGATCATTGCATGGGCGGTGCTGTTCTCGGTATGTGCAGCAGCCCTTGGGCTGTGGTGCAGCGCCGCCGCCGGCAAAGCTGCCCGCACCTTGCCCTGTGAAGAGGAGGGGCTTATCCTCTCCATCACCACCTTTGACGGCAAGAGCGAATCCAAGCCCTTCCTCAAGTGTTTCGGGCATACATGGATCGGGCTGGACAACCGCACCGGGCACACGGTCTACCTGAAGGATCGCGCCATTCCGGACGGGGAGATGGTCACCTTCTCGGTCTGGGCGGTGTCGGGGCTTTCGGGGCTGCTGTTCGATCTGGAACCGTGCTATATCGCTAATTACGGACGCTACACCGGCAGACTGTCCCTGAGCACCAATATCGGGGAGGAGCAGCTGAAGGTCATTGAGGACTACATGGAACAGCACGATAAATGGACGGTGGACAAAAATTGCAGCTAATGGTCGATCCATCTGTGGAACGAGGTGGTGGGCGAGGATGCTGCGTTGAAGATCCGGGGCTTTGTCTGCACGCCCGAAAAATTGAACAGGCCTTCAGCGCCTTCGACTGCGTGGAGGTAAATAAGGACTTCTCTCGCGCAGGGGGCATCTACTGCTACAAGGACGGAGAGAGGACGGAGCTGCAATTATGTTCATAAGATTCATCACAAGCAAGCTGCTGCGGGTCATCGTGTGCGCAGCGGCAGGGCTGTACGGCCTGTACAACGCCATCTCCTGTTTTGTCACCCTGTATAAAGCGGGGCATCAGCCCTACCTGATGGCCGGGACGGTGCGGTTCGATTTTCAGGGCTACTACATGATGGCCGCCATGCACGCCGGCATCTGCCTGCTTTTGGGGGTGCTGGTGTGGCTCTTCCTCAAGGGAACGAAAAAACTGCGGGAAAAGACCGCAGTCCGGTAAATTTGCACTTTTTCTGTAACGTTTTTCCTCTTTGTGCGTTATTGGGGTGAAAGGGCACACGAAAGCCCGCAAAGGAGAAAATGACCATGAAACTGGAATGTGACGTGATCCGCGACTTACTGCCCCTGTACGCCGAAAAGCTTGCCAGCCCCGCCAGCAGTGCGCTGGTGGAGCAGCACCTTGCAGAGTGCGAAGCCTGCCGTGCAGAGCTGGAACAGATGGAAAAGCCGGTGCCGGTGCAGCCGGAGCCCCAGCCGGATGCACCGCTGCGGAACATCCGAAAGACCTTACAGAAAAAGAGCATCCGCATAGCGGCGGCAGCGGTTCTGGCAGTGCTGTGCGCTTTTGGGCTGGTGTTCTGGATGGGCGGCGCAAAAACGCCGGTAACGGCAGAACAGGCGAAAATATGGACTTACAACAAAAAGGAAAACGAGGCCAACCTCTGTGTGCTGGAAGTGCAGGGTGAAAACGTCCGGCTGGAACTGGAAGGCTCCTTTAACTGGGGCAAACCATCCGTTACCGTCCGGGCGGTGCGCTATACTTTCCCGCACATCCATGCCGCACTGGAAGGGCTGCTGGGCACATCGGCTTCCGATACCAGCATTACAGTCTCCGGTACGCAGCTGCTGACGGTGCAATGCGCCGACGAGACCCGCTATTACAGGGACGGTCAGCAGGTGGAGCGGTTCATCCTGAAAAAAGAGGATGGAACGCAGACCTATGTTTACGAATCTGAGGATGTGGTCACACAGGAACAAGGCGTGTTTGAGAAGGGCTGATTATGGACATTGAAACCATCTACCGGCTCTACTTCCGGGACGTCTGCCTGTTTTTGCAGGGACTTACCCGCAGCGAAGCGCTGGCCGAGGAACTGACGCAGGAGACCTTTTTCCGGGCGCTGGACGGCCTGAAAGACTATGACGGCAAGCAGGATGTGCGGGCGTGGCTGTTCACCGTAGCGCGCAACGCCTACTACGACCACTGCCGCCGCGCAAAGCATGCCGCCCCGCTGGAGGATGCCGAAACAAAAGCCGCCGACAGCCCGGATATTGCGCAGCTGTTGGTGGACAAGGATGCTGCCTTTACGGTGCACCAGTGTCTGCACGCGCTGGAAGAACCCTACAAGGAGGTTTTCAGCCTGCGGGTGTTTGGCGAACTGCCCTTTGACCGCATCGGGGCTATTTTTGGTCACAATGCCGCATGGGCGCGGGTGACCTATTACCGCGCCAAGACCCGCCTCCAGACCATGCTGGAACAGCGGAAATGATTGGGAATGCGCACCGCGCGAACCCTCTCAGTCACGCCTTACGGCGTGCCAGCTCCCCCCAAAGGGGGAGCTTTTTTGTGTGGCGGCAAGGTTTGCCTGTCCGGGAGAGTTACCCCTTCTGTGAAAAAAAGTGGCTCAGAAACGCCCGCAGGCGTTTCTGAGCCACAAATTATAATAATATTTTTTCCGCGGTTCAGGCCTTCTCAGAGGGCTTGCTCAGGTCTACGCTGCGGATGATCTTGCGCACCGGCAGGATGCTCTTGGCGTTCATGGACAGCTCGTCCACGCCCATGCGCAGGAAGGTCTCAGTCAGGGCGGTGTCGGCACCCAGCTCGCCGCAGATGCCTACCCAGATGCCGTGACGGTGACCGGCTTCAATGGTCATCTTAATGGCGCGCAGCACGGCGGGGTGATGGGGGTTGAAGAAGGGCTCCAGCTTTGCGTTCTGGCGGTCCAGCGCGCAGGTGTACTGGGTCAGATCGTTGGTGCCGATGGAGAAGAAGTCGCACTCGGCGGCCAGCTCGTCCGCGATGAGCACGGCGGCGGGGGTCTCGATCATGGTGCCCACTTCAATGTTCTGCCCCATCTTGACGCCCTCGGCGGTCAGCTCGGCGCGGCACTCTTCCAGAACGGCCTTGGCGTCCTGCAGCTCCCGCAGGCTGGTGATCATGGGGAACATGATGCTCATGTTGCCGTAGGCGGAAGCACGCAGCAGCGCACGCAGCTGGGTCTTGAAGAAGTCCTTGCGGGTCAGGCAGATGCGGATGGCGCGGTAGCCCAGCGCGGGGTTATCCTCGTGGTCCAGCTTCATGTAATCCACGGTCTTGTCTGCGCCGATATCACAGGTGCGCACCACCACCTTGCGGGGTGCAAGGCTTTCCACCACCTGCTTGTAGGCCTCGAACTGGTAGTCTTCGGTGGGGAAGTCCTTGCAGTTCAGGTAGACGAACTCGGTGCGGAACAGACCCACGCCGCCGGCGTCGTTCTGCTGTACAGCGCCCACATCGCCCATGCCGCCGATGTTGGCAAACACGTTGATGGTCTTGCCGTCCAGCGTGGTGTTGGGCTTGCCCTTCAGCTCCTGTAAGAGAGCCTGCTTTTTCTGGTCCTCCTGCTGGCGCTTTTTCAGGCTCTTGAGCAGGTCGGGGGTGGGGTCCACATACACACAGGCGTTGTAGCCGTCCACCACAGCCATCTTGCCGTCCCAGTCGTCCTGAATGTCCTTGCACTGGATCAGGGCGGGGATGTTCATGCTGCGTGCCAAAATGGCGGTGTGGCTGTTGGAGCTGCCCTCGCGGGTGATGAAGCCCAGCAGCAGGCTTTTATCCATGCGCACGGTCTCGGAGGGAGCCAGATCCTCGGCTACCAGAATGCTGGGCTCTGTGCCCTGCAGGGAAGCGTTGTCCACGCCCTGCAAAATGTCCAGCATGGCCTGCGCAATGTCCAGCACATCGGCGCTGCGGGCCTGCAGATACGGGTCGTCCATGGCAGAGAACACCGCAGCCTGATTGTTGCCGGCGGTCTTGACGGCGTACTCGGCGCACATCTTCTGCCCGTTGATGATCTCCTTGATGGCGTCCACAAAGTCGTCGTCGTCCAGCATCATGGCGTGGATGTTGAACACCTCGGCAATGTCCTCGCCGGCTTCTGCCAGAGCCTTTTCATACAGGGCGGTCTGCTGCTCAATGGCCTTCTGGCGGGCAGCTTCAAAACGCTCCAGTTCTGCGGCAGTATCTGCCACAGGAGCGGTGGAAATAGCGGTATCTTTTTTCTTGTAGATCTTCAGCTTGCCAATGGCGATGCCATTGAGTACGCTTTTGCCGGTGCCTACCTGCATAGCACTTTCTCCTTCCACTTACAGCCGGGCGTGCAGCGCCCGGCGCGTTGTCAAAAAAAGCCCCCGCAGTTTTCCCGCGAGGGCTCGGCTTTTAAGCCGCGGCTCAGACGTTCTCGCTCAGGAACTTCTGGATGGCCTCTGCGGCTGCTTCTTCATCATCGCCTTCGACCTTGATGGTCACGGTCTCGCCCTGCTTGACGCCCATGCCCATCAGAGCCATCAGCTTGCGCATATCGCAGCTCTTGCCGTCCTTCTCGAGGGTGGCGGTGCTTGCAAAGCCCTTCACGGTCTTGACCAGCAGGCCGGCGGGACGGGCATGGATGCCGCAGGCATCCTTAACAGTGTACTGAAATTCCTTCATAATCATTTTCTCCTTACTTGATCCCTCTGCCCGGACTGCACATTCAGCCCCGGAACATGGCTTTGCCAACGGGGATTGGTATACTATTATTATAAACCCGTACCGGTTTTTTTGCATCGTTTCATATTGCCGATTTTTACAAGAATTTTTTGTTATATTTGAACATACGGATGCTACAAAAATCCGTGTTTTGTCTAATTTTTGTCGAATCGTTTGTAAAAACTAGGCAGTTTGTGCAACTGCCGGACAAGAGCTTAAAAAAGGTCGTTTTTTCCCCGAATGCCGTCCCTATTCCACGGGGTACCCTTCTGCGTCCAGCGGCAGCTCGGTGTAGGGGGCTGCCTGCGGGGCGGCTTCGGGTTCTGCCTCCGGTTCGCCGGAGGTCTGCTGCGCGGTGCTGTCGGTCAGCTGCTCGTCGTGCCGCTCGCCCCAGTCGCCGCTGTAATCCTCGCCGGAAGTCTGCTTTGCCAGCTCGTTCTGTGCGTCCTGCAGCCCCAGCACCGTGCCGGAGGGCTTTTCCAGCAGATACGCGCCCACGGCCTTCTTTTTGTACACCAGCAGCACTCCGTAGCGGCTGGTCTCGCCGCTGCTTGCCGCCGGGAGCAGCGCCGACCATTTTTCCACCGTTTTGCCCTTGTAGCGGGCAAGATCCATGCCGCTTTGCTGCACCACCCCGTTGAAGGCAGAAAAGCTGTCGTCCCACCTGCGGGGAATTTTGACCTTATCCGCCGTAATGGACGCGCCGTCCACCTCCAGCCCATAGCCGGTGAACCATGTCTGGATGTCCTGCGCACTCTCGATACGGTTCACCGGGGCGGCTACCGCCACCGTCCGGGTACTGATGAACCGCCCCAGCATGGCGCTGAACACCACCAGCGCGCAGCACGCCGCCCCTGCTCCCAGTTTTTTCAGGCTCGTCTTGCTCAGTGTTACCACAAACATATCCCCATGCCTCCCCGCCATTTGCGCTTGCATACTCTGCCACCAGCTTATGCACAAAAACAGGACAGTATGATAAAAACACCCCCGGTCAGGGCTTGCGCCGCTGACCGGGGTGTTTAGTCTCTTTTACCCGATGTAGCTGATATTGGCGTCCAGCTCGCCGCTGTAACCGTTGATGCGGGCCTTCTCGGTGCCCTGCCACAGGTCACAGCCGATGGGGCTGGAGGAGACGCCGTAGTGGGCGTTCCAGATGGTGTAGCGGCTGCGCAGGGTGTTGTAGTTCACCCGCTTGCGGTACCATGTGGTGGAAGCGTACACGCCGGGCTTGTAGCCCAGCTCCTTCACCCGCTCGCAGAAGGCGATGGCGCATTTGGTGCGGTCCTCGACGCCCAGACCGTCGGCGCGGCCGGTGCCGTGCGGGGCGGTGGAGGCCTCGGTGTCATAGAAGATGGGGTAGTCCAGCATCCGGCCATTCAGCGCCCAGTTGCAGCCTTCGGCCTCCTCCTGTGCTTCGGCTTCGTTCACGGCCTGCGTAAAGAAATACACGCCCACCTTCAGCCCCGCATTGCGGGCGTTGGTAAAGTGCTCTTCGAACATGGGGTCCTTGACCAGGTTTCCCGCAGCGCCGTAGCCCCGGTAGCCGATGCGGATGATGACGAAGCTCACCCCGGACTTTTTGATCTTGTTCCAGTCCAGCCCGGACTGATACTTGGACACGTCGATGCCAAAGGTCACATTGTCCTGTTTAACGCCGTTGGCATCGAAATAATACAGCTTGCCGTCAATGGAGCGCAGGCCGGTGACTTTTTTGTTGGTGTCCTGCGCATAGTAGTAGGTCTTGCCGTTCTCGGTGCGCCAGCCGGAGTAGGCCGGAGCCGGTTCCTCTTCCTTATCCTTGCTGCCGAACAGCCAGTTGAACAGCCACCGGAAAAAGCCGTTTTCGTCAGTCAGGTCGATGCACTGCGCCTCGGCATCCTCCAGCGCGCCGGAATCCAGCGCCTGCTGGATCTGCTCCGGGGTCAGCAGTACGCTGCCCTCCGGGGTGTGCTGGGCGGCGGTATCATTCTGGGCGGTGCCGTCCGCTGCGGGAGCCTGCGGGTCCTGCGCAGCCAGCTCCGGGGTCTCTTCCAGCAGCATGGCAGGGGAGCTCTCCTCCTTCAGTGCGGCGTCCCCGGCGGGCTGTGCCGGTGTTTCCGGCGTTTCCGGTGCTGCGGCAGCTTCTTCCGGTTCAGCCGGTTCTGCTTCGGCGGTTTCCGGCTTTTCTGCTTGTTCCGGGACAGACTCGGCCTGCTGCGGCTGCGCAGTGCTTTCCGCTGTCTGCTCCGGGGCAGTCGCCGTGCTCTCCGCCGCCGGGGCAGGGTCGGCCGGAGCCGGGCTGCTTGTCTGCGGTGCCTCGGCGGTGATGTGGGGAACGACCGCGCCCACAGTCAAAGTTTCCGGCTGTGCAGACAGCAGGGTCGCTGCCCCTGCGCCGCCCACAGCCAGAACCAGCGCCATGGTCAGCGCTGCAATGGCTGTCACCGCCTTGCGGCGGGCTGTGCCGGATCGGTCAAATCGTTTTTTCATCTGTCGTCTCTGCCTCCGAATCTCCCGGTGGTGCAGCGCTGTGCTGCTCCGGGCCTTTGCCCCTTGCCCGGGGCGGGCCTGCTTTTATTCCACACCGCCCATGGGTTCAGGATAAAAAGGACGGCGGATGATAACTTTACGCTTCCTCTAGTATACACCCGCACGCGGGGAGCCGTCAACGGCACAGCGGGCTTCTACACAAATTCTCCACCGGGGCAGTGTGTCGGAAAATGTTCCAAATGGAATACGTTCCGGCAGGGCAGAACATTGCACAAAGCCGAAATTTCACAATTTTTCCAGCAACCTCTTGCTGTCTTGACAGGTGTATGGTATGATACAGAACATACGTTCGTAACCTTAACGATCTGTTTTGGATAGAAAGGCAAGTTTTATGTCGAAGCTGAAAGAATTTTTGGCGCGGAAGGATATCGTCATCTCTCCGCAGCGTTACCTCATTGACGCGCTGGGCGCAATGGCACAGGGCCTGTTCGCCAGCCTGCTCATCGGCACCATCATCAAGACGGTGGGTCAGCAGGCCGGTCTGGAACTGCTGGTGGATCTGGGTGGCTATGCTACGGCCATGAGCGGCCCCGCCATGGCCTGCGCCATCGGCTGGGCACTGCATTGCCCGCCGCTGGTGCTGTTCAGCCTGATCACCGTGGGCTACTCGGCCAATGCGCTGGGCGGTGCAGGCGGCCCGCTGGCCGTGCTCATCATTGCCATTGTGGCAGCAGAGCTTGGCAAGGCCGTGAGCAAGGAGACCAAGGTGGATATCCTTGTCACCCCGCTGGTGACCATCTTTGCGGGCGTCGGGCTTTCCATGCTCATCGCCGCCCCCATCGGCGCAGCCGCAAGTCAGGTGGGCACTCTTATTATGTGGGCCACCGAGCAGGCTCCGCTGGTCATGGGCATTCTGGTGTCGGTCATCGTGGGTGTGGCACTGACCCTGCCCATCTCCTCCGCTGCTATCTGCGCCGCACTGGGTCTGACCGGTCTTGCAGGCGGCGCTGCCGTGGCGGGCTGCTGCGCCCAGATGGTGGGCTTTGCCGTGATGAGCTACAAGGAGAACGGTGTAGGCGGCCTTGTCAGTCAGGGTCTGGGCACCAGTATGCTGCAGATGGGCAACATCATCAAGAATCCCCGCATCTGGATCGCCCCCACGCTGGCCAGTGCCATCACCGGCCCGCTGGCTACCTGCCTGTTCCACTTTGAGATGAACGGCGCGGCTGTCTCCTCCGGCATGGGCACCTGTGGTCTGGTGGGTCAGATCGGCGTCTACACCGGCTGGGTCAGCGACATTGCCGCCGGTACCAAGGCTGCCATCACCCCCATGGACTGGGCTGCCATGGCGCTGCTGTGCTTTGTGCTGCCCGCCGTGCTCAGCGTGGTGTTCTGCGAGGTGGAGCGCAAGCTGGGCTGGATCAAGGACGGCGATCTGAAGCTGAACTAAATAGTTATAGTTAAACCACCGGAGCGTCTGCGGATGCTCCGGTGGTTTATTTCTCCCCAACCCCATGAAAAAATACACTCAGATTGCATAAAATGCGCATATATTTAAAAATATTTGCATAAAGATGCAGATTGAACCAAAAGAAAAGCGAAACAGGTGCTATGTTTGGCAGTTTTTAGCATTGACGGAAAACCCGCGCTGCGTATAATAAAAGCATCAACCGCAAACGAAAGACAGAGGATGCGAAGGGAAATGCGCATCAGAGAACAAAAGTGTATTTTTATTAAAGGAGCGCGTTTATCATGAAAAAGGAAAACATCAAAAAAGTCGTGCTGGCTTACTCCGGCGGTCTGGATACTTCCATCATCATTCCCTGGCTGAAGGAAAACTACAACAACTGCGAGGTCGTTGCTGTTTCCGGTGACGTGGGTCAGGGCACCGAGCTGGACGGTCTGGAAGAAAAGGCCAAGGCTACCGGCGCATCCAAGCTGTATGTGCTGGACCTGAAGAAGGACTTTGTGGAGAACTACATCTTCCCCACCCTGAAGTTCGGCGCAAAGTACGAGGACTACCTGCTGGGCACCAGCTTTGCACGTCCGTGCATCGCCAAGGCACTGGCAGACATCGCCATCAAGGAGGGCGCAGATGCCATCTGCCACGGCTGCACCGGCAAGGGCAACGATCAGGTGCGTTTTGAGCTGACCCTCAAGGCACTGTGCCCGGATATGGCCATCATCGCTCCGTGGCGTGAGTGGGACATCAAGAGCCGTGACGAGGAGATCGACTACGCCGAGGCGCACCACATCCCCCTGAAGATCAACCGCGAGACCAACTACTCCAAGGACAAGAACCTGTGGCATCTGAGCCACGAGGGTCTGGATCTGGAGAACCCCGCCAACGAGCCCCAGTACAATAAGCCCGGCTTCCTGGAGCTGGGTGTCAGCCCCGAGCAGGCACCCGATGTTCCCACCTATGTGACCATCCACTTTGAAAAGGGCGTTCCCACCGCCGTGGACGGCAAGGAGATGGGCGCTGTGGAGCTGGTGGAGTACCTGAATAAGCTGGGCGGCGCAAACGGCATTGGTCTGCTGGACATCGTGGAGAACCGTCTGGTGGGCATGAAGAGCCGCGGCGTGTACGAGACTCCCGGCGGCGCCATCCTGTACAAGGCCATCGACGTGCTGGAGACCATCACGCTGGATAAGGAGAGCGCTCACTTCAAGGCACAGCTGGCACAGAAGTACGCCGATATCGTGTACAACGGCCAGTGGTTCACCCCGCTGCGCGAGGCACTGGATGCCTTTGCCGACAGCCTTGAGAAGACTGTGACCGGCGATGTCAAACTGAAGCTCTACAAGGGCAACATGATCAACGCCGGTGTGACCTCTCCGTACACCCTGTACGATGAGCAGACCGCTTCCTTCGGCGTCGATAAGGATTACGACCAGTCCGATGCCACCGGCTTCATCAACCTGTTCGGCCTGTCCATCAAGGAGCGCGCAAAGCTGTCCAAGAACTGGCCGGAGGTCAAGTAATCGCAACATTTTCGACTGCGTGTGTTTTCACACTTTCACACGCGGGTTCTCACACCGGCATCGTTGCCGGCGGCACCGCCGCAGGAGCGTTTTCCCCTGCGGCGGCTTTGCCGTTTTTATAAGGAGTTTATATTATGGCAGAACAACTCTGGAAGGGTCGGTTTTCCAAGGCGGTGGACAGCCGCGTCAACGACTTCAACTCCTCCATCCGCTTCGACCAGCGGATGATCGCGCAGGATATGCGCGGCAGCGGCGTCCATGCCGCCATGCTGGCACGGCAGGGCATCATCTCGGAGCAGGACTGTGCGGATATCCTCAGCGGTCTGGCTTCCATCGCGGACGACCTGTCCAGCGGTGCCCTGACCATTGATCCCGCCGCCGAGGACGTGCACACCTTTGTGGAGCAGACCCTGACCGCCCGTATCGGGGATGCGGGCAAGCGGCTGCACACCGGCCGCAGCCGCAACGATCAGGTGGCGCTGGATATCCGCCTGACTTTGCGGGATTACAGCAAGACTTTGCAGGCCTACATCGTGGAGCTGGTGCGGGTGCTGTGCAAAAAGGCGGCGGAGAACACCGCCGCCGTCATGCCCGGCTACACCCACCTGCAGCGCGCCCAGCCCATCACCTTCGGCCACGCGCTGATGGCCTACGCTTCCATGCTGCTGCGCGACCTCGACCGCTTTGCGGACGCTACCGCCCGCATGGACAGCCAGTGCCCGCTGGGCTCGGGTGCACTGGCAGGCACTACCTACCCGCTGGACCGGGATTTCACCGCCGAAAAGCTGGGCTTCGCTGCCCCCTGCGCCAACAGTCTGGACGGCGTGTCCGACCGTGATTTCTGCATCGAGCTGGCAAGCGCCATTTCCATCTGCATGATGCACCTGTCCCGCCTTTCGGAAGAGATCATCCTGTGGTGCAGTTGGGAGTTCAAATTCATTGAGCTGGACGATGCCTTTACCACCGGTTCGTCCATCATGCCCCAGAAGAAGAACCCCGACGTGACCGAACTCATCCGCGGCAAGACCGGCCGGGTGTACGGCGACCTGAACACCTTGCTGGTGATGATGAAGGGCCTGCCGCTGGCCTACAACAAGGATATGCAGGAGGACAAGGAAGCCATCTTTGATGCAGTGGACACCTTGGAACTCTGCCTCAAGACCATCACCCCCATGCTGGACACCATGAAGACCCTGCCCGCCAATATGCGCCGCGCCGCCGCAAAGGGCTTTATCAACGCCACCGACTGCGCCGACTACCTGACCAAGAAAGGAATGCCCTTCCGGGACGCCTACAAGCTGACCGGCTGCATGGTGTCGGACTGCATTGCCGCCGACAAAACACTGGAAGAGCTGACCCTGACCCAGTTCCAGAGTTACAGCCCGCTGTTCGGGGCCGATATCTATGATGCCATCGACCTTGTGCACTGCTGCGAGGGACGCACCAGCTACGGCGGCCCCAGCGCCGCCAGCGTAGAAAAGCAGATCGCGCTGGCAACGGCACGGCTGGACGCATGGGAGGAGGAAAACGCATGAAGGTAAAGGTGTTTATTGATGGCTCCTCCGGCACCACCGGCCTGCGCATTGCCGACCGTCTGGCCGAACGGCCGGAGATCGAACTGCTGTCCATCTCTGCCGAAGGGCGCAAGGATGTGCACGAGCGGGCAAAGGTCATCAATTCTGCCGACCTTGCCTTCCTCTGCCTGCCGGATGCGGCTTCTAAAGAAGTCATGCCCCTGCTGCGCCCGGACGTGAAGGTGCTGGACACCTCCACCGCCTTCCGCACCGACGCCGCATGGGACTACGGCTTCCCGGAGCTGAAGGGGCAGAAGGCAAAAATTCAGAACTCTTACCGCGTGGCAGTGCCCGGCTGCTATGCCAGCGGCTTTATCAGCATCGCCCGCCCGCTGGTAGAGCTGGGGCTGGTGCCGCAAAGCTACCCCTTCAGCTGCACCGGTATCTCCGGCTACTCCGGCGGCGGCAAAAAGATGATCGCGGACTACGAAAGCCCCGACCGCCCGGCGCACAGCAAGCTGGATGCGCCCAAGAGCTACGGCCTGAGCCTTGGCCACAAGCACCTGCCGGAGATGCAGAAGATCAGCGGCCTTGCGCACACGCCGATGTTTGTGCCGGTGGTGTGCGACTACTACTGCGGGATGCAGGTGCTGGTGCCGCTGGATCTTGGCCTTGCGGGCACTACTGCCGAGGCCGTGGCTGCTGCCCTTGCGGATTACTACAAGGACGCCGCCACCGTGAAGGTGCACGGCCTGAACGAGCCGCTGCCGGAAAACGGCCTGTACTCCAACGCCATGGCGGGCACCGACCGCATGGAGCTGTACCTGACCGTGAACACCGCCGGAGACCAGATGATGCTGGTCTCGCTGTTTGATAATCTGGGCAAAGGCTCCTCCGGTGCCGCCGTCCAGTGCATGAACCTGATGCTGGGTCTGGAAGAGACCAAAGGGTTGGAATAAACTTGTTTTTCTTTGTGAGAAAGGAAAATCGTTATGCAGTATAAGGAAATTGCGGGCGGCATCTGCGCGCCCAAGGGCTTTGCCGCCGCCGGTGTCCATTGCGGCATCCGGGCAAATCACAGTGAAAAATATGATCTGGCGCTCATCAAGGCCGAGGTGCGCTGCGCTGCTGCGGGCGTGTACACCACCAATAAGGTCTGCGGTGCGCCCATCAAGGTGGACCGCGCCCATCTGGCCGATGGCTACGCACAGGCCATTGTGGTAAACAGCGGCAACGCCAACACCTGCGCCGCCAACGGCGTGGCGCTGGCAGAGGAGTGCTGTGCACTGGTGGGCAAGGCACTGAACATGGACGAAAAGGACGTTCTGCCCGCCTCCACCGGCGTCATTGGTCAGCCCATGGTCATCGACCCCTTTGCCTGGGGCATCCCGGCGGCAGCGGAAAAGCTGGCTGCCACCGCGCAGGGCAGCACGGACGCCGCCACCGCCATCATGACCACCGACACCCATAAAAAAGAATACGCCATCCAGTTCGAGCTGGGCGGCAAGGTGTGCACCGTGGGTGCCATCGGTAAGGGCAGCGGCATGATCGCCCCCAACATGGCCACCATGCTGGCGTTCTATACCACCGATGCCGCCGTCTCGCCCGCGCTGCTGGAAAAGGCGCTCAAGACGGTAGTGCCCGGCACCTATAACCAGATGAGCGTGGATCTGGATACCTCCACCAACGATACTCTGATCATCATGGCGTCCGGTCTGGCGGGCAACCCGGAGATCTGTGAGGAGAACGCGGATTACGCCGCCTTTGTGGCAGCGCTGACCGCCATTGCAGAGCACATGTGCGCCGAGCACGCCGGAGACGGCGAGGGTGCTACCCACCTGATTACCTGCGAAGTGACCCATGCGCCCGACCTGAAAACCGCCCGCGCCGTCAGCCGCAGCGTGGTCTGCTCCAACCTGTTCAAGGCGGCGGTCTTTGGCCGCGATGCCAACTGGGGACGCATCCTGTGTGCCATCGGCTACACCCCCGGCGATTTCTCCATTGATAAGGTCTGCGTCTGGCTCTCCAGCAAGGCGGGCGAGGTGTATGTGTGCGAGAACGCAGCCTACCATCCGTACAGCGAGGACGAAGCCGCCAAGGTGCTGGCAGAGCACGATATTCTGGTCAAGGTGGATATGGGCACCGGCGAGGCAAGCGCCAAGGCGTGGGGCTGTGACCTGACCTACGACTATGTGAAGATCAACGGCGATTACAGAACCTGACAGGAGCGCGGAACAGATGAAAAACGAAGAAATGGCGCGGCTTTTTTCGGAGGCCACCCCTTATATCCAGAAATACCATGGCAGAACCATGGTCATCAAATACGGCGGCAACGCCATGATCAACGAGACGCTGAAAAACGCCGTGATGAACGACCTTGTCACCCTGACGCTGCTGGGCGTGCGGGTGGTGCTGGTGCACGGCGGCGGCCCCGCCATCAACGAGATGCTGAAAAAGGTGGGCGTGGAAAGCCACTTTGCAAATGGTCTGCGGGTGACGGACGATGCCACCATGGAGATCGTGCAGCAGGTGCTGGCCGGTAAGGTGAACAAGGATCTTGTGGCAAAGCTGCGCGGGCGCGGCGTGGGTCTGTGCGGCATGGACGGACAGATGCTCCGCTGCACCGAGCTGGACCCGCAGCTGGGGCATGTGGGCGAGATCGTCCATGTGGACGCCACCCTGATCGAAAGCCTGCTGGACGGCGGCTTTATCCCGGTGATCGCCACCGTGGGCATGGATGACCTCGGGCAGGCGTATAACGTCAACGCGGACACCGCCGCTGCCCAGATCGCCATTGCCCTCAAGGCCGAAAAGCTGGTGTCCATGACCGATATCGCGGGTCTGCTGCGGGATAAGGAGGACGAGACCACCCTCATCCCCGAGGTGGAGGTGACCGAGATCGAGGGCTACAAGTCCGCCGGTATCATTGCGGGCGGCATGATCCCCAAGATCGGCGGCATGGCGGATGCCATCTATCAGGGCGTGCACGAGGCGGTCATCATTGATGGCCGCGTGCCGCACTCCATCCTGCTGGAACTGTTCTCCGACCGCGGCTCCGGTACCCGCTTCTACCGCCGCAGCCACCGCGAATAAAAAGATTGCGCAATCGCCGGCGGAAAGTTATAATAAAGGCAACGAAACCGCTCCGCTTTTTCCCTTTGCAGGAGCGCTTAAAAGCCTTCACCCCTTGGGGGGAAGGCTTCAGCGGTGGCGGTACAGCTTCAGAGGAGTCCGCACAGCATTGCGCAAGAACTCCATGTTACAGGAGGTACACCTATGGATTCTGAAAAAGTCATCAAGCGGGACAACGAGTACGTCCTGCACACCTATAACCGCAATCCCGTCGTGCTGGAAAAAGGCCACGGGCTGTACGCCGAGGGCCCGGAGGGACAGAAGTATCTGGACTTCACCAGCGGCATCGGGGTGAACAGCCTTGGCTACTGCGACCTTGCATGGGCAGAAGCTGTGTCCCAGCAGGCACACAAATTGCAGCACACCTCTAACCTGTACTACACTGCACCCTGCGGCAAGCTGGCGAAAAAGCTGTGCAAGCGCACCGGCATGAGCAAGGTTTTCTTTGGCAATTCCGGTGCTGAAGCCAACGAGGGCGCCATCAAGGCCGCCCGCAAGTACAGCGTAGACCACTATGGTAAAGACCGCTACAACGTCATCACGCTGGTCAACAGCTTCCATGGCCGCACCCTTGCCACCCTGACCGCCACCGGGCAGGAGGTGTTCCACAACTACTTCGGCCCCTTCAACGAAGGTTTCCAGTACGTCCCGGCGGGGGATATCGAAGCGCTGCAGGAACTGGTAGACCGCCACACCTGCGCCGTGATGATGGAACTGATTCAGGGCGAGGGCGGCGTGATGGCGCTGGACCCGGACTATGTACAGGCCGTGCGCGCTTTGTGCGACGAAAAAGACCTTGTGCTCATCGTGGACGAAGTGCAGACCGGCGTAGGCCGCACCGGCACCTTCCTGTGCTGTGAGCACTATAACCTCAAGCCGGACATCGTCACCCTTGCCAAGGGGCTGGGCGGCGGCTTGCCCATCGGCGCGGTGCTGATGAATGAAAAGGTAGCCGAGGGCATGGGCCCCGGCACCCACGGCTCTACCTTTGGCGGCAACCCGGTGGTCTGCGCCGGTGCCAACGTGGTGGTAGACCGTCTGGACCAGAGCTTCCTTGCACAGGTCAGCGAGCGCGCCGTACAGCTGCGCACCGGCTTGGCAAAGCTGCCCCACGTCAAGAACATTTCCGGCATCGGCCTGATGGTGGGCATTGAGTTCTTTGATGTGCAGGCTGCGGATGTGCTGACTGCCTGCCGCGAAAAGGGCCTGCTGGTGCTTACCGCTAAGACCCGGCTGCGTCTGCTGCCGCCGCTGACCGTCTCCGAACACGAGGTAGACATGGCGCTGGAGGTGCTGGCTGAGGTGCTGGGCACGATGGAGCCGACGGCTCCGAAGGAGCAGGCATGAAAAATCTGCTGAAAATGAGCGACCTTTCCCCCGCCGAGCTGACCCACATTCTGGATGTGGCAGACCAGCTGAAGGCGGACTGCAAGGCGGGCCGCACCGCCCCGCTGCTGGCGGGCAAAAGCGTGGCGCTGCTGTTCTCTAAGGCGTCTACCCGCACCCGCACCAGCTTTGAGGTGGGCGTGTACCAGATGGGCGGTCTGGGCAATTACATGAACACCGCCGAATTACAGGCCGGGCGGGGCGAGCCTTTGCGGGACACCGCCCGGGTGCTGGGGCGCTACTACGACTGCGCCGTCTGGCGCACCTACCGCCAGCGGGACTTGGAGGAACTGGCCGAGCTTTCCGGCATTCCGGTGATCAACGGCCTTACCGACTACGCACACCCCTGTCAGGTGCTGGCTGACCTGATGACCATTCGGGAGCGCCGGGGCACGCTGGCAGGGCTGAAGCTCTGCTTTGTGGGCGACGGCAGCAACATGGCCAACAGCCTGATCGTGGGCGGCCTTTTGGCGGGGATGCAGGTATCCTGCGTCTGTCCCCCGGGCTACCGCCCGGCAGCGGATGTGCTGATGTTTGCCCACCAATACGGCAATGCCTTCCACCTGACCACCGACCCCGCCGAGGGCCTGCGGGATGCGGATATCGTGGCCACCGCCGCGTGGAACACCACCGCCCCCGGCACTGCCGAGAGCGAGCAGCGTCTGCGGGATTTTGTGGGCTTCCAGCTCACCGGCCGTCTGCTGGAAAACGCAAAGCCCAACGCGCTGGTGCTGCACTGCCTGCCCGCCCACCGGGGCGAGGAGATCTCCACCGCCCTGTTCGAGCAGCACGCGGACGAGATTTTTGACGAGGCAGAGAACCGCCTGCACGTCCAGAAAGCCGTGCTGGCGGTGCTGCTGGCGGGCAAGTAAAACGGTTTTGAATGCCCGCCGCTATCGGGTTGCGGCACCCAGCATCCGCATCGTGCCTTGGGCGGCACGCGCGTCTTGCTGGCCGCTGCCCCAACAACTCCTCCCTGTTTCCGCCGCTGGCGGCGGTCGTCGTCGTTGCACTTTGGGCATAAAGAGCGGAAAGAATATTTTTATAGCAGTTCCGAAACGCCTGCGGGCGTTTCGGAACTGCTTTTTTATGGGAGAGAAGCATACCCCCCCCCGTATCGTGATTTTGCCCATAATTTTGCACCTTTTTTTGGCAGGTGCTGCCCGCAAAAGCGCTTTATTTCCTTGAATTTTGGTGCTATACTCAACTTGGCATTTTTGTCCGTTCCGGCTGTTCCGTTTGGGGGTATAGCCGGACAAATCAACCGACAAAGGAGAGGATATCATGAAAAAACGCATCGTGAGCATGATACTGGCACTCAGTATGATGCTCTCCATTCTCCCTGTATCCGCATTTGCAGATGCAGGGGCAGGGCTTTCTTCCGCGGTGGCGGAAGAGGCCAACAGCATCACTTACAGCTCGGAAGACGAGCATGAGGCTGTTGGTACGAACTCTGAAACAAAAAATCAGGTGGTCAAGATCAAGATCGGTACGAACGGTCTGCCCAAGGCAGCGTCCGGTACCGGCTGGAGCTTTGACGAAACTACCGGGCTGACCATCACCGGTACCGGCAGTGAAGATACCGAGTACATTCTGGACGGCACGGTCAGCTGCAATGTGACCGTCAAGAATGCTAATAGTTACACGGTTTATCTGCTGGATGGCACTGTCACCAGCACACTTTTAATAGAGGCCGACAATATGTACGGCGTCTGCGTTCTGGGCGGCAGCTACGCCGATGTGCAGCTGAATCTGGGCACCATTGACGGCGGCACCTACGATAAGGTGACTGAGAACGGCGGCAATGTCCGGGGCGGCTTTTTCCGCGATATCTCCGGCCTGAGCGCCGACACGTAGCAGCAGGCACACCAGCTGCTGCTGCCGGAAAACTGCACCCTGAACGGCCAGCCGGTGACCGGGGATGTGTATATGCTCAAGCTGTACAGCGATCACAGCCTGAAGCTGGAGGTGCAGTACACCCCCGGTTGCGTTGCATGGGCTGCATCGTTGACCGGCGGCAGCGTCGTCCCCCTGCCTGCGGGCGTCAGCAACGCTTCCTTGAACGGCTGTGCCACGGTTTCCATCAGTGCAAACGGTACAACGATCTCTGCCGAGGTCAGTATGTTCCCGCCGCTTTCAGAGAGCAACGCACCCATAGCACTGACTCCGATCCCGTCTATGGACAAGGAACTGAGTTTTACCGATAAGGGTACGCCCGATGTGAACGATGTGCCCCATGTGTACAGTCTGGACGAGGGCATATATCAGGTCTGCGTATACTTTGGCAAGGGCTGAACTTATACCTGCTACCCCAATGTCGCCAGTGCGACCGGACAACTGAAGCTCGGGGATCAGGGCGGTAAGGTGATCAATTTCAGCCAGCTGAGCGCAGTGCCCATCAACTGCTATGTCGAGCTTTCGAATGCTACCGTGACCGGCGGCATCATCCGTCAGGCTGACTTCAAAGATGTCACGATCGAGGGCGGCACCTTTGATTACCTCTCCTGCATGGGCAAGTGCACCATTTCCAAGGCAGTGGCCCAGAACTTCAGCTTTGACAGGTTTGGCGACCTTGCCATTTCCGACACCGTTCTGTGCAAGCTGTCTGGCAACGGCATAGAGAATGCGCTTGCCGATGGCCAGCAGCTCAGCACGCTGACCGTGCGCAACGGCGGTGGTGTGACTGCGATCAACGGCAGAGACCTGCCCCTTTCTGTCAATACCATCTATCTGGTGGGCAATGCCAGCGCAGAGCTTACCCTGAACACCGATGTGTTCAGCATCAACGGTGCAGCGGCCAACAGTTACAATGAACAGACCTATGCCGAGGGCACTGTACTGCATATCACCGGCAACAACGATGGCAAGGAGATTTTGGTAAATCAGGCTGGCGATCCCAGCAACCTCAAGCCCCTGCGCATTACCGAAGAAGGTCTGCCCGACCGGACCGGTGTGACCCCGCATTCCGTGAGCGAGGGTGGTGTGACCGGCGATGTCTACGAGGGTCTTGGCTGGCAGTACGCTGAGGTCTCCGGTGAGGACGAGGATGGTTATAGAACGATGTCGGTGCTTATCCTCACCAGCCCCGATGGCAGCCCGGTGAATCTGACCTCGGATACCATCAACCCCCATCATGCAACTATTGCTTCCGATCAGATCGTGCTGACGGATGTGACGGTTGCTGGTATTCAGGCTGGCGCGCCTGTTATCGCCCAGAACGCCATTATTGAGGGCGGCACTTTCCAGAAGGCTGTTAACGCGGATGGAAACAGCAGCATCGCAGGCGGCACCTTCCAGGAGAGCGTCGAAGCTAATGGAACCATCGCCAACGGCATCTTCCAGAAGAGCGTCCAAGCTTACGGCGAGATCACCGATGGTCAGTTCGAAGCGGAGGTCCGTTTGGGCTATAACGGCACCATCACCGGCGGCACCTTCCAGAAGAGCGTCCAAGCTTACGGCGAGATCACCGGCGGTCAGTTCAACGCAACTGTCCAGTTGAATAGTAGTAATGCCCAGATCCTTGGCGGCGTGTTCAACAATATCAAGCTGCCCGACTATTATAATACATCGGAAGGAACGGTCATCCAGAATGCCGTGATCACCGGCAGCCTGATGGCGAATACTTATAGCAAGGCTGCTGTTTCCAATACGGTGAGCTGCGGCTATATTGAAAGCAAATACCTCGCCGCCGGTCAGCAGCAGAGCAAGCTGATGATGACGGACGGCACTGTGGAACGCCTCAACGACTATGCCGCAGCAACAGACGCGGTTTACCTTATCGGTAATGTCAAGGCAGAGATCCGCTTCAGCAATACAGTCACGAACATCAACGGTGCGGAAGCCAGCAATTACAACGAGGGCACCTCTGCCATTGACCGCTCGCTGACTATCACCGCCAAGAATGACGGCGAGCCTATTGTGGTGAACATGGCCGCCACCGGAAAGCTGCCCTTCTCTTCCCTGAGCAAGAGCGACTTTGACATCGACTGGAGCACGCTCGTCCCGGGCATTACCTGCAAAAAGGATGGCGTGGGCAAATTGAGCCTCGTCTATGTGCGCACCTCCGACAACAAGGTGTTTGCAACCTACCCGCCGTATGACGAGTACGGCGTCTACAAGCAGCGCATCGTAGCGCAAGAGGGCGACAAGTACACAGAAGGCTCGCTTGATATCGGCGAGGTGGTACGCAAATATACCCCGAGCAGCGCCGACTTTGCGTATGACTCCAAGACCCAAACTGCAACCTATAACGGCAAGATGTATTTTGACGATGCCCCGCTGTATTCTATCCAGTATGGCGCGGAGGATGGCTCGTTCCCGTCTGTGACGAAGCCCACCAAGGCAGGCACCTACTCTGTCTACATCGTGGTGAATGATAGTGACCACTACGTTGGCAACCAGTACGAAGTGGGCACCTATACTGTGTCTGAGTCGAAGTACACCCTGACCGTGGACGACAAGTCTACCGAGCACGTTGCAGGTGAGAAGCTCAGCTTCACCGCAGACGAGAAGGACGGTTACACCTTCACCGGTTGGAAAGTGACCGGTCTGCCCACTGACGTGGACACCACTAAGGCGACCATCTCCTTCACGATGCCCGCAAACAAGGTTACGCTGAAAGCACAGTACACCGAGAACGCTCCCGAGACCTATGAGCTCAAGGTCACCGATGCAAAGGTCACCCTGAAGGATGGCAGCGCTGTTGCCGACCTGAAGGCTGTGCCTGTGGGTACAGAGCTCGTTGCCACCGCAGCCGAGAAGGACGGTTACACCTTCACCGGTTGGGAAGTGACCGGTCTGCCCGCTGACGTGGACACCACTAAGGCGACCATCTCCTTCACGATGCCCGCAAACAAGGTTACGCTGAAAGCACAGTACACCGAGAACGCTCCCGAGACCTATGAGCTCAAGGTCACCGATGCAAAGGTCACCCTGAAGGACGGCGGCACTGTTGCCGACCTGAAGGCTGTGCCTGTGGGCACAGAGCTCGTTGCCACCGCACCCGAGAAGGACGGCTACACCTTCACCGGCTGGGAAGTGACCGGTCTGCCCACTGACGTGGACACCACCAAGGCAACCATTACCTTCAAGATGCCCGCAAACAACGTTACACTGAAAGCACAGTACACCGAGAACGCTCCCGAGACCTATGAGCTCAAGGTCACCGATGCAAAGGTCACCCTGAAGGACGGCGGCACTGTTGCCGACCTGAAGGCTGTGCCTGTGGGTACAGAGCTCAAGGCCACCGCAGACGAGGACACCGAGACCAGAGTGTTCAAGTGCTGGACTGGTCTGGAACTGGCCGAGGAGCAGAGCACCGCACGCGTGGTGTACTTCACCATGCCCGACCATGATGTGAACCTGAAGGCGGAGTTCGTTACTCCTACGAATAAACTCGAGGTCACCGATGCACAGGTCACCCTGAAGGACGGCGGCGCTGTTGCCGACCTGACAGCTGTGCCCGTGGGTACAGAGCTCGTTGCCACCGCAGCCGAGAAGGACGGTTACACCTTCACCGGTTGGGAAGTGACCGGTCTGCCCGCTGACGTGGACACCACTAAGGCGACCATCTCCTTCACGATGCCCGCAAACAAGGTTACGCTGAAAGCACAGTACACCGAGAACGCTCCCAAGACCTATAAACTCGATGTCTCCGATGCAACGGTCACCCTGAAGGATGGCAGCGCTGTTGCCGACCTGAAGGCTGTGCCTGTGGGTACAGAGCTCGTTGCCACCGCAGCCGAGAAGGACGGTTACACCTTCACCGGTTGGGAAGTGACCGGTCTGCCCACTGACGTGGACACCACTAAGGCGACCATCTCCTTCACGATGCCCGCAAACAAGGTTACGCTGAAAGCACAGTACACCGAGAACGCTCCCAAGACCTATAAACTCGATGTCTCCGATGCAACGGTCACCCTGAAGGACGGCGGCGCTGTTGCCGACCTGACAGCTGTGCCTGTGGATACAGAGCTCAAGGTCATCGCAGACGAGGACACCGAGACCAGCGTGTTCAAGAACTGGAGCTGCACCGGTCTGGAGCTGACCGAGGAGCAGAGCACTGCCCATGTGCTGGAGTTCAAGATGCCCGCTCAGGATGTGAAACTGACTGCTGTGTTTGAAGTTCCTGCTACTCCCGATCCGGATCCCACTCCCGATCCTAAGCCGGACCCGGACCCCGATCCGGAGCCTACTCCCGATCCTAAGCCGGACCCGAACCCCGATCCGGATCCCACTCCTGATCCTAAGCCGGACCCGAATCCCGATCCGGATCCCACTCCTGATCCTAAGCCGGACCCGACTCCCGATCCGGAGCCTACTCCCGATCCTAAGCCGAACCCGAACCCCGACCCCACCCCCGCACCCGGCGGTGACAGTGACGGCGGCGGTGCTATCGTAATGGTGGCCGCTGTGGGCAGCGCAGCCATTGGCGCAGGTGCCTACATTGTTGGCACTACCGCCTACCTGAAGAGCGTCCTGCCCGAGGGCATGGCCATCCCCGCTAACCGCCAGCAGCTGGCAGTTGCACTGTGGACCGCCGCAGGCAAGCCCGCTACCCAGAGCACTGCACTGTTCAACGATGTGGCAGCAGATGCCGCAGAGCTGCAGGCCATTCGCTGGGTCGTGGAGACCGGCCTGATGACCGCACAGGACGGCAACTTCAAGCCCGGCAGCCGCGTGGGCCGCTTGGAGGTCATCCGCACTTGGAAGAACTACCAGCAGCGCGGCTAAAACCGCTGCCCCTTAACCCCTTATAACCCCGCAGGGACTGCTGCACAGCGCTGTGCGGCAGTCCCTTTTTTGCGTCCCAAAAGGGTGCGCAAGGGCTTTTTTAGGGCTTTTCAGGGCGATTCGATGCATTTCAGGGGCCATTCACGCAGAATTGCTCCACTTTTGCCGCCGTTCGTGGTATACTACAGGCACAGAGCAATACTCTGTTCAATATGCCATTCCCATAATTCCTATAGAGCAGAAAACCGTCCGGCAACCGCAAGCCGGGCGGTTTTCTGTTTTTTGCGGGTGCGTATGGTGCACCGGGTCGTTTCAGCGCATTTGCGGGGCGATTCATGTCCAAAACCGTCCAAAGCGGGCAAAACGTGGTACACTGGGTACAACAAAAGCGCCCGGCTTGGAGGGCGCTTGAGAAGGAGAGAATCTTATGCAAAAACGGCTCATCAGTATGGTTCTGGCGCTGAGCATGGCACTGACCGCAATGCCGCTGCCCGCCCTTGCCCAGAGCGCCCCGCCCGACACCGCCAGCGCCGCTGCACTGGCAGAGGAAAACGGTGATGTCACCAATATCTATACAAGCAATTCCTCCGGTAAGCCCATCGGCGATCTGGGCGACAGTGGAGACAGCTGGTCCTACGATGAGGCCAGCAAGACGCTCACCCTGAAAACCGGCACATTCCGGCTCTACAATTACGGCCATGACAGCTACAATAATTGCATCCAATGGAACGTGAAGATCGAGCCCGGTGCCACCCTGCAGGAGGCGCGGATCGGCTCGGAATACCATAACGGCTACACCGTGACCAACGCAGGCACTATCTCCGGCGGCACCTTCTACGGCAAGGTGATCTGTGAAGCCGGGGCTGTCATCAGCGGCGGCACCTTTAAGGGAGCTGCCAGAGTTGATGCTGCAGGCGGCGAGGTCACCATTGAAGATGGCACCTTTGAAGAGGTTAGTTATACCAGCGGCATGACCGTTAAAGCAGCGGGTACCCTTACCATCAACGGCGGCACCTTTAAGGGCAAGCGCACCTGCTCCGTGGATATCAACAATTGTGAAAAGATCGTTATCAACGGCGGCAGCTTTGAAAGCGCGCTCACGGATCTTGAAAGGACAACGGAAACCATCATCAATGGCGGTCTGTTCAACGACAAGCTGTATGTTGCAGGAGATAAATGTACCGTCAACGGCGGTCTGTTCACCACTGAAGATGACCCGCTGCCCGAGGGTGCAGCCGTCAACGGCGGCTATTTCACGGCAAAAAGCACAGGCCTTGTAGCCATTGATGCAACCGATGTTCCGGTGTACGCCCCTGTCGCGGTGGCAGCGGACGGCACGGTGACCGAGTGGTCGGCAGATGCTTATAGTACCCTCTATGTCGCGCCCAATACCAGTGTCGCCCTGAAGCCCACCTGCAAGCTGGAAAGCATCGTCAGCGGTGACGACAAGCTGAGCTATAAAGCCAAGGGCGGCGCAGTCAGCTTTACTGTGGGCGCTGAAGCTGTCCAGCTCAACAGCGTTATTTGGGAAGAGCTGGTCATTGAAGCGGACGGCTTCCCCAAGGGCACGGACGGCGGTGTCTACGGCGCAAAGGGCAACGGCTGGTCCTTTGACCCGGCGCACAAGCACGCAGAACTGTTTACAAACGATGTCCCCACCCTGACCATCGAGAAGGACGCTGTGCTGGACTTCGATGAGGTGATAAACAACGCCGATACAGTAAAATTTGCAGTTGAAAACTACGGCACCTTCAGCGGTACGCTGAACTCCACCCGGTATGTGTACAATAGGGAGGGCGGCGTCATCAAGGATGCCACGCTGAACAGCGCGCAGAGCCTTTACAATGACGGCCTTGTGGAGAATTCGGTGCTGTGCGTTAGGTACATCGGCAACGGCTGGCGCGACCCGGCACAGCCCGCTACCATTCGCAACTCTGCGCTGGATGTTACCGGATATTCGGTAGTCAACATGGCTTCCAATAAGGCTGTGCTGGACGGCTGCTATAACAGCGCCGGTTACACCGGCACTGCCGTGATCCAAAACGGCGGCACGGTCGAAAACAGCCAGAACACCCTGAAGCTGCCGGTGGAAAATACGGCCGGCTATGACGGCAATGCAGAGCCCTACCAGCCCATCATTGACGGCGGCGAGTGCACCGTTGTTTATAACGAGGGCGGCATCATTCAGAATAACCCCATCATCCACGCACTGGTGGCAAAGGATACCGAAGACCTGAACGGTGCTACGGATTACTACACCCTGAACTACACTGCACCGAAAGGTGCCGAGTACGCTAAAAAATACATCAACGGCATCAATGGCATGATGGAGGGTGTTTGGGACGCAGAAACCTCCACCCTCTACGTTGACACCGATCTGAACACCATCTCGGTCATCACCCATGCCCCCATCAAGAGTGTGAACGGCGTAGCTTATAGCGGCTCTGTAGCCGATGGAGAGCGTTACAACAGCACCATCGACCTGCGCAAGTATAACATCCCGCAGACCCATATCCTTAACCTGAGCGCCACCGGCGAGGGCGCGGCAACTCTGCCGCCGGCAGACCCCGCAGACTTTGCCTTTGTCCTGCCCAACAACCTGACCTATGACGGCAGTCCCAAGGAAGTAACTGTTAAGAACACCAGCAATAAGGACTACGGTGATGTTACCGTGACCTACATGCAGAATGGCAAAGTGCTGGACGGCGCTCCCATTGAGCCGGGCGATTACAGCTATACTGTAACCGTCGCAGGCAGTGCACAGTATGCGGGTGGAACTGTTAAAACAGGCTCGTTCCGTATCATCGCCGAGACCACCCCGGAGGAGCCGCCAGAGCAGCCGCCGCAGGGGGACAGCACCGAGTTCAGCCCGCTGCAAACGGTGGCCATCGTGGCCGGTACAACGGCGTGGTTTGCAGGCAGCGCAGTAATGGGCTATGAGGCTGTTACTTACAGCATCCTTGCAGACCTGCTGCCCAAGGGCACGCCCATCCCGCGCACCCGGGAACAGCTGGCCGTGCTGCTGTGGAGCACCGCAGGCAAGCCCGAACCCGCTGCACCCGCTGTTTACAGCGATGTGGCGGAGCCGGATACCGCCAAGGCAGCCCGCTGGGCTGTGGAAGCCGGGCTGCTGCCCGACATGGGCGAGGGCGCCTTTACGCCCGGCAAGCGTGTGACCAAGGTACAGGTCATCCGCGCATGGAACCGGCTGAAAAAGCTGGGTCTGGCGAAATAACAATTGCCATCTCCTGATCGATCCTTTCCAATAAGTGCAGCAAGGCCGTCCGACGAATGCCGGACGGCCTTGTTGCTTTTGGGGGAACGAACCCTCTCAGTCGTCGCTGCGCGGGAGCGCCTGAGAGGGTTTCAAACCGGTGGTGCCCACTTCATCGGGGTCAAAAGAGAACATCCCCCGGCAGGCAGAAACTTTCCCCGCAGAGGGCGTTTTCAATCGTTCTCCACCCCGGGGCACCCGGCGGCGCGCCATGCGGCGCACAGCACCTCCTTTTCCGGCTTGGAAAGCTTTTTCAGGGCGGCTTCCCGGCGCAAAGCGGTGCGCTTGTCCGCGCAGCGCTCCAGATAGGCAAAGCCTACCGCGCCGTGGGTGCGGGTGTAGCGGGCACCTTTGCCGCTCTGGTGCGCTTTCAGCCGGGCGGCGGGGTGGTTCGTCCAACCGGTGTACAGCTGCCCGCCGGTGCAGCGCACCATGTAAACGTAGGCGACGTCAGGCAAGGCGTCCATTGTTTTTCAACACCTGACGGCAGGCGGCAAGGGCGGTCTCCTTGTCCTTGGCGGTGATGAGGAAGCGGCTGGCGTGGCAGAAGCTGATGCCCGGGATGCCGCTCTTCTGCTCGATGACCTCCTGCGGCTGCCCCGCCCAAGACTGGGGAAAGGGCAGCTTGGACTTTTTGGTCTTGTGGTCGGTGACGCACTGGGCGCTCCACCCGCCGCGCTGGCTGGGGTACACCACAAACAGAGCATCAGTCTTGTACAGGCCGTTTTTCCACGGCAGATAGCAGGGCAGCACCACGATGCCGTCGCGGGAGTTGCGGTAGGCCTGCTGCACTTTTTCGTCCGCGCGGTTCACGGCGTTGGCGCTGTCGATCTGGTTTTCCAAGATCTGCTTTGCCACAGCAACCGCCTTGAAAAAGCAGCTGTCCTGATCCTCCTTGGAGTCCCACACCGGGTTGAAAAAGCCAATGGCATCGCACAGGCTGTTCTGCTCGCCGGTGTTGTCGTTCAGGTCCAGCGGCTGGATGAAGTTTTCGTCAATGAGCCGCGCCTGCCGCTCGCCTACAAGACCCGGGCCCAGCACCCGCCACAGCAGGCCAAAGGCCGCGTAGGGCACGCCGTTGGCGCGGTACTCCCGGGGCTCCTGATGGTGGTCGAACATCCCAAAGCCGATATCATACACGATGCCGTCAAAATCATCAGGCACGGTAAAGCCCCGGGTGATCTTGATATCCGGGCGCAGGATCTGCAGCAGCGCCGTAGCAAACACGTCATCGGCATGGAACTTGCCGGCGTGGGTAAAACCGTTTGCGGGAATTTTCATGGATTTGATACCTCTTCTTTACTTTCAGATACACCTTAGTTTTGTCTGGTATCAGTATAGCACAATCCCGCCCGTGGGACAACAAAAAGGAACGGCAGCACCGCCGTTCCTTTTGCGCGGGATAATTTGGAATGCGCTCCGCTGCGCTCTGCGCATCAATAGCGGAAGAATTATTTTTATTTCGGGATAGCGGAGCGTCTGCGGACGCTCCGCTATCCCATTTTCACGAGAGGGGACGCAGCGGAAAACTGCATTTAATATTCTTTCTCTGTGAAAAAGGGGTTCAGGAAAGTCCGCGTTTGCGCAGCAATGAAAGCCCCAGTGGGGCTTTTAAGCGGCAGAGCGGTCTGCGTTAGCAGATGGAGGGGCTTTGCCCCGACAAGCTCCGCAGACTTTCCTGAACCCCGAAATTAAAAAGATATCTTCCTCTGAATATGCGCAGAGCAACGCGGAGCGCATTTTCAATCATTCGGCATTTGCGTTACAGCGCCGAGTAGCCAAAGCTGTTCACCAGCGCGTCAATGTGCTGCCCGGCTTTGCACAGGGGGCAGTCGCGGGAGTCAAAGCTGGCGTAATCCGGCAGACTGGTAGGGTCAAAGATGGAGGTGACCGGGTAGCCCAAGCACTCGTGGGTGGTGGCAAAAATAGCCGAAAGCCCTGCCACGATGCCGCCGTAGTAGTTTACGGCTTCCACGGCTGCCTGAATGGTGTAGCCGGTGGTGATGGATGCGGCCAGAATGAGGACGTGCTTGCCCTTGACCATGGGGGCAAGATTGTCCCGCAGAATGATCTGGCTGCCGGAGGTGTATTCCGGGGTGACGATGTAGATGGTCTTGTGGGCGTTCATATTGGTAAAGCCGTCCTTGGTCAGCTCGTTGGCAAGGCAGGTGCCGATGACCTGTGTGCCGTCCAAGCAGAGCACGGTATCCACGATGGTGCTGTGCTGGTAAGCGTTGACCAGCTCCTTTGCCACGGCTTTTGCCTCGGAAAGGCGGGTCTTTTGGGTGGTCACGTCGATGTAATAGTTGATGTGGCTGTGGCTGGTGGCAAAATGTCCCTTGGCCACCCGCAGGAACAGTTCGCTTTTGCTGGTGGGAAGCTTGACCATGTTGATCATTGTACAGCACTCCTTTTTTCACCGGGCGCAGCTGCGCCGCAAAATACAAAACAGCGCGGCGACCTATTTTGGTCGCAGCGCTTATTTTTCTTCTCTGCCTCTTTATTGTACTGAAAAATGTCGCTGTGCACAAGACACAAACCTGACGAAAAACCTTGCTTTTTTACAGACATATCGCCGAAAACTTGGATGCAAAGGCCGCTGCCGCCCGGAATGCTGCACCGCAAAGAGTGCACAGCGGCAAGACCGGTACGGCGGCGGGGGAGGAACACACTTTTTTGCGCAGCACGGAAAATTTTGCAAAAAGGACTGGTATTTTTGCGGGTTTTGAGTATAATATAAGAGATAGTTCAAATTTGAAGTAAGAGGAGAATCACATCCATGGCACAGGCAAAACAGGATATGGGCTCTGGCAGCGTAAAAAAGCTGATGCTGCAGCTCATGATCCCGGCGGTCGTTGCACAGGTGGTCAACCTGCTGTATAACATCGTGGACCGCATTTACATCGGACATATTGCCGGCATCGGCGCGGCAGCGCTGACCGGCGTGGGACTGTTCACCCCCATCCTTATGCTGCTGAACGCGTTCGCCATGCTGGTGGGCGCGGGCGGCGCGCCCCGCACCGCCATTGCGCTGGGGCAGGGCGACAAGGAGCAGGCGGAGAAGATCATCTCCAACAGCTTTACCATGCTGCTGCTCTTCTCGGTGGTGCTGACCGTGGTGTTCTACGCCGGAGCACCCACCCTGCTGCGGCTCTTCGGTGCCAGTGACGCCACCCTGCCCTATGCGCTGAGTTACAGCCGCATCTACATTCTGGGCTCGGTGTTCGTGCTGCTGGTGCTGGGCATGAACCCCTTCATCACCACGCAGGGCTTTGCCAAGACCAGTATGCTTACCACCGTCATCGGTGCGGTCATCAACATTATTCTCGACCCCATCCTGATCTTTGGTCTGGGGCTGGGCGTGCAGGGCGCTGCCATTGCCACCGTGCTCAGTCAGGCCGTGGGTGCGGTGTGGATCCTGCACTTCCTCACCGGCAAAAAGACCATCCTGCGCCTGCGCAAGGACTGTATGCGCCCGGAAAAGAAGGTCATCCTGCCGGTGATGGCGCTGGGCATCTCCACCTTTGTGATGATGTCCACTGAGAGCCTGCTGTCCATCAGCTTCAGCTCCAGTCTGGCGCGGTACGGCGGCGACGTGGCTGTGGGTGCCATGACCGTTATCACCAGCGCCTCCCAGCTGTGCACCCTGCCCATTCAGGGCATCTGTCAGGGCGGTCAGCCGGTGATGAGCTTCAATTTCGGCGCGGGCAAAAAGCTCCGCGTCAAGGAGGCATTCCGCTTCCAGCTGACCCTGTGCAGCTGCTACACCTGTCTGTTCTGGCTGCTCATGATGCTGGCGCCGGGGGCTGTGGCGGGCATCTTCACCTCGGATACGGCGCTGATCGACTACACCACATGGTCCATGCGCATCTACATGGCCGGTATCTTTGCCATGGGCTTCCAGATCGCCTGCCAGCAGAGCTTTATGGCGCTGGGACAGGCCAAGGTCAGCCTGCTGCTGGCCTGTCTGCGCAAGATCATTTTGCTGATCCCGCTCATCTTCATTCTGCCGCACCTGCTGCCGAACCCGGTGTTCGGCGTTTTTCTGGCAGAGCCGGTCAGCGATATTCTGGCGGCTACCATTACCACCATCACCTTCTTCTCCCGCTTCAACGGTATTCTGGAACGGGGCGCTGCAAAGGTATAATGAAATAGAACAAGCCCGGAAAGTCTGCGGACTTTCCGGGCTTGTGTTTTTACGGTTAAATAGTCTCCGGCTCGCCAAGAGCCAGCACCTTCGTCAGCTCAGCCTGCACCTTGGCGTTGGTGGCATCGGTGACGGCCAGCACATCGGAGTAGAACTTTTCCATCTCGTCACGGGTGGAGAAGGTGGCTACATACATCTGGTTGCCCATGGCACCGGACAGTGCCTCGGGGATGCGGTCCACCATGCGCATATTGTCCTGATACTTCTGCATCAGCTGCTCGTGGCTGTAAACGAAGCTCTTGCCATCCCGGCGGCCGACAAAGGCGCAGTAATAGTGCTCACCCACCGGCATATCGGTGCCGCCGAAGGCGATCATGTCCGCCCAGATCTTGTACACGTTGGTGGAACGGGCAAAGTCGATCATGTCCGGGGTAAAGCCGCCGCAGGGGCGCATGTTGACTTCCAGCGCCACGATCTGACCCTTTTTGCCCATGCTGGCCTGATCCTCAGTCATGCGGAAGAACTCGAAGTGGACAAAGCGGCTCTTCACCCCAAAGCTCTTGACGGCGGCACGGCCTGCGGCGCGGGTGTCCTCCGGCAGATCCTTGATGATGTAGTAGATGGAGTTGTCATCGTTGTTCACGATGTCCATGATGGACACGGGGCTCACGTTGCCCGCCTCAAAGATGGGGTTGCCATGGGCGTCGATGATGGCATCGTAGCTGTTCACCTCGGCGCGGACGAACTCCTCCATGATGTAGGCCACATCCGGGTGCTCCTTCTCCTTGTAGGCCAGAAATTCTTCCAGTTCCTTGTCGCTGGAAAGGCGGTGCGTATCCGAAGCGCCCACGCCGTTGTCCGGCTTGACCACCACCGGGTAGCCCACCTGCGCCACAAAGGCCTTGCAGCCTGCAAGGTCATCCACCATGTGGTAGCGGGCGGTGGCGATCCCGGCCTTCTGATAGTACTCCTTCATCTTGCTCTTGTATTTGATGCGGGGCATATCAGAGGTCTGGAAGCCGCTGGTAATGTGGAAATCGGTGCGCAGGGCGGCGTCCCGCTCCAGCCAGTATTCATTGTTGGACTCCAGCCAGTCGATGCGGCCATACTTGAAGGTGAAAAAGGCCACGGCGCGGTACACCTCGTCGTAGTTTTCCAGACTGTTCACCTTGTAGTATTCGTTCAGGCTTACCTTCAGTTCGGGCTTCAGCTCCTCGTAGGGCTGGTCGCCGATGCCCAGCACGTTCAGGCCGTTGTTCTTCAGCTCCCGGCAGAACTGCCAGTAGTTCGTGGGGAAGTTGGGGGAGATAAAAATAAAGTTCTGCATAGTATTTGTTGATTCCTCTTTCCGTTACCTCTATGATTGCAATGCCCCTGCGGGGCGGGACAGACTTTAATATTGGGAAACAACGGCGCGTCCATGGACGCGCCGTTGTTTCGTTTTCACGGGATGGGTCACTGCTGACCCAGAATGTAGGGCATATAGTATGCCACCTGCTTATACCACCAGTTCCAGTCGTGGTTGACATCGTGACCCCACAGGTCTACCCAGATGGGGATATGCTTTGCCTCAAAGATGCGCTTGAGCAGCCATGTGGTGTCCGGCTGTTCCCAGTCGCCCTGACCGCAGCAGATGACAGCTTTCTGGCTGCGGAACAGCTGCATATAGGGGTGATCCTCCGGGAAGTTCTTCATGTAGTCCACAGGGGAGTTCATGTACACCAGCTCGTCCATATAGTCGCCAAAGCCGTAGTGAGCAGTGTAGATGCCGCTGAGTGCCAGACAGCCGCAGAAGATATCCGGGCGGCGCAGATACAGGTTTACCGCGTGGGTGGCGCCCAGACTGCACCCGAAGGCGATGATGCCGGGCAGATCGCTCCAGCCGTTGCGCTGCTGCGCCAGATGCTGAAGCATCGGAGCGACCTCGCGGGTGATGTAGCGCAGCCACTGCTCATAGCGGCGGATGCGCCAGTAGGGGTTGCCCTGTGCGTCCGACCAGGTTTCCTGATCCATGGTGTCGATGGAAAGCACCATGATCTGCCCGGACTCGATCCACGGGGCAAGGGTATCGGTCATGTGGAAGTTTTCAAAATCGAAGAATCGGCCGTCCTGACAGGGGATATACAGCATCGGGCGGCCTGCGTGGCCGTAAAGCTTGCACTCCATATCCCGTCCCAGTTCCGGGCTGTACTCCTTGAAATACTGCATCTCCATGGTGTTTCCTCCTTTGGTGTGGTTATGGTGTTACCCTTCTCTTATTCCTCCACCTCATACAGCAGGGTGTGGAACACGAAGGGCAGCTGTTTTTCCCAGCTGGCCTCGCAGTGGGTGCCGCCGGGCACGATACGGCTGGTCAGGTGGATGCCCCGGGTCATCAGCTTGCCGCTCAAGGCAGAAAACTGTCGGCGGATGCCCTCGTGGTTGCCCATCTCACGGGAGCCGTAGTCCATGTACAGCACTGTGCCGGGGGCAAGCTTTGCGCGCCCCACAAGACCGGAAAGCTTATCCGGTGCCACCCAGATAGAGGGCGACAGCGCTGCGGCACGGCTGTAAGTATCGTTATATTGCAGCAGGGCGTACAGGCTCATCAGCCCGCCCATGCTGCTGCCGCCGATAAAGGTATGTGCCCTGTCCGGCAGGGTGCGGAAATTCTGGTCGATCAAAGGCTTGAACCGGTGGATGAACCAGCTCATGGTGGCCTGTCCCTTGCCGTCAAAGTGGCCGTAGGTGGGGTCATCGAAGCGGTAGGGGGAATACTCCACCAGACGCTCGTTGTTCGCCCCGGCGTTGCACTCGATGGCCGCCACGATCAGCGGGGTGTCGGTATAGTCCAGATAATCTGCCACGCCCCAGCTTTTGCCGTAGGTGGCATCCTCGTTGAAAAACACGTTCTGCCCATCGAACATATACAGCACGGGGAACCGGCACTCCGGCTGTGCCTCGTACATGGTGGGCAGATAGACATACGCCCGGCGCTGTTCGGTGCCGTTGACCGCCGGGTAACTCATGCTCCATTTTTTGATCATGGTGCTTCTTTCCTCTCAAATCTTCCTGCAAGGGGCACAGGCGGCAAGCCCACGCCCTTTATAGGTAGTGTAGCACCATGCGGCGGGAATTGCAATGATTATAGAGCAAAGGGACTGCTGCCCCAGACGGTATGCAGCAGTCCCTTTAAAAGCCGTAGGGTGACAGGCGGCTCAATATTTCTTTTCCACAGGCACGATCCAGCCCTTGGTATCGGGGATCTTGCCCCACTGCATACCGGTCATGGTGTCGTACAGCTTCTGGGTGACAGGGCCGATCTTGCCGTCGCCGATGTAGGCGTGCTCGCCCTTCCAGACCAGCTCCTTGACGGGGGAGACGACAGCGGCGGTACCGGTGCCGAACACCTCTTCCAGCTTGCCTTCGCGGGCAGCAGCCATGATGTCGGCAATGGCGATCTTGCCCTCAACGACCTCGTAGCCCCAGTCCTTCAGCAGTTCGATGCAGCTGCGGCGGGTGACGCCGGGCAGCACGGTGCCCACGGTAGCGGCGGTGTAAACCTTGCCGTCGATCTTGAACATGATGTTCATGCTGCCAACTTCTTCAACGTACTTCTTCTCCACGCCGTCCAGCCACAGCACCTGTGCGTAGCCCTGCTCCTCGGCCAGCTCGCCGGCCTTGATGGAAGCGGCGTAGTTGCCGCCGCACTTGGTAAAGCCGGTCAGACCCGGGGCGGCGCGGATATACTCATCTTCCACATAGATGCGCACGGGGTTGATGCCCTCGGCGTAGTAAGCGCCGGAGGGAGCGCAGATGATGCAGAAGATATAGTGCTTGGAGGCGTGCACGCCCAGACCCACATCATTGGCAAAGATGAAGGGACGGATGTACAGGGAAGCGCCGTCGGTGTGGGGCACCCAGTCGCGGTCCACGTCCACCAGAGCCTCGACAGCCTGAATGTAGTCCTCTACCGGGATCTTGGGAATGCACAGACGGTCGGCAGAATCCTGAAAACGCTTGGCGTTGCAGTCCGGGCGGAACAGCTGCACGGTGTCGTCGGCGGTGCGGTAGGCCTTCATGCCCTCAAAGATCTCCTGTGCGTAGTGGAACACCACGGTAGCGGGGTCCAGTTCAAAGGGACCATAGGGGACGATGCGGGCATCGTGCCAGCCCTCACCCTCAGTGTAATCCATGACGAACATGTGGTCGGAGAACTTTTTGCCGAAGCCAAGCTTCGTCTCATCGGTGGGCTTTGCCTTGGGCGTAGCCGTGCGGGTGATCTTGATATCCAACATAGTGAGTTTCCCTCTTTCCTTTTATGCGCGTGCGCACGATTTCCGGCGCTTTATGACACAAATGTTGGTTTCTATTATAATATTCCGGAGCGGTTTTGCAAGGAATCGCAAAATGTTTCATCTTTCCACCGGTAAAGTTGCACCAGATTGTGAGCACAATGGTGTGCAAACTGCCAAATCTATGGTACAATAGGGGCACAGAGCACTTTGCGGGGCACAGCCCCGCTTTTCTATGGAAGGAGCATACTGCATGATCGACAGCGTTATTTTTGATATGGATGGCCTGATGTTTGACACCGAGCGGGTCTGGGCTACCCTGTGGGAGCCTGCACTTGCCACCCTTGGGCTTTCTTATAAGGAAGGGCTGGACGTTGCCGCCCGCGGCACGGCAGGGGACACCATGCGGGCGGTGCTGCGCCGCTTCTACGGGGAAAACTGCGACACGGATGCTATCATCGAGGCGCTGCACGCACAGGCGGAAAAGGCGTTTCAGGCACCGCCGCCCAAAAAGCCCGGGCTGGACGAAATCCTGACATGGCTGGACGCGCAGCACATCCCCATGGCGGTGGCCTCCTCCAGCCGGATGGCCTCTATCCGGCATCATTTGGACGGCTGGGGCTTGACCCACTATTTTAAGGTGATCGTCTCCGGCGAGCAGTTCTCGGCCTCCAAGCCCAACCCGGAGATCTTTCTGCGCGCCGCCGAGGCGCTGGGCACTGCGCGTGACCGCACCCTTGTGCTGGAGGACAGTTACAACGGCGTGCGCGCCGGTGCCGCCGGCGGCTTTGTCACCGTGATGGTGCCGGACATGGCACCCGCCAACGACGAGATGCGCCGTCTGTACACCGCCGAGTGCCGCGACCTGTACGAGGCGCTGGAAGGCTTGCAGAAGGGGAGATTCTGATTGTGAAAATACAATGCCGGACAGCCCGCAGGCTGTCCGGCATTGTGCTATTTTAACGTGCTTTTTTTCTGCGGCGGAGCTTGCGCACCAGTTTGCGGAGCAGCAGCACAAGGCATACCACCAGCAGAATTACGGTGAGAATCAGACCGAGAAGGATAAAGGTAAAGCGGTTGGGCTTTTTCAGCAGCGCGGAAAGGCTGCGGCTGTCCTCTACCTTTTTGCGGTCGTGCAGGGTGTTGTAGTAGTCCGGCACGTTGCCGATGCCGTCGCCGTCGGTGTCCTCGAACGAGGCCATGTACCGCGCAATGGCGTCCCAGCCCTTCAGCTCTTTGCCGTTTTCGGTCAGGATCACATCCTCAAAATCTTCGATGGGAGTGCCGTCGGCGTACTTCGGCACGATGGACAAAAGGCCGTAGGACATATCCGTCACGGCGCTCAGCATCTGCCCGCTGTAAAGGTCTGCTACGATGCGGTACAGCTTGTCGTCCTGCAGCTCCACGCGCTGCCCGTCCTTGACCAGATAGACGTCCGTCACCTTGTTCAGCAGCAGACGGTGGGGGTTGTAGGTAAAGTTCAGGCCGCTGCAATACAGCCGCGCGGTGGTCATGAAATCCGACACGGAAGCGTCGATCTCGGCGGCGGTGCGCAGTTCCTTGCCGGTGAGGTAGACTTCGATGAGAGGATAGCCCGGCACGCCGTCCGCGCCGATGCCCAGCGAGAAGGAGTTGAACACCTGCTCCACTGTGATATCGCCCCGGGCGTAGGTGTCGCGCACGGTGCCGCTGGGTACTACCGCCAGATCTACCGGCACGCCGTCATAGTCGGCGGCGTTCTCCACCGCGTACACATAGGCATCCGCGATGATATCGCCCAGATTATGCTCGGTGTGCACCTTGCCCAGATCCTTCAGGTTGGAGAAAACAACATCGTTTTCTGCCAGCACCTGATCTTTGGTGTAGCCGAACTGCGCCAGATAATCCTCGTCCACCGTGTCCATAAAGCGGTCGATGACCTCTTGCGTTTCCGCATCGGCGGGAATATCGGCAGTGATGGGGATCAGCTGGTAATCGGTCACCTGCCAGCGGCCGTCCGCTTTTTGTGCCATGGTAAGGCTGCCCAAATTTTTGCCGTATTCGCCGCAGGAGACCACATAGGTGTCCCCGTGCCGGATGGGTTCCCGGATGCGGCTGTGGGTGTGGCCGCTCAGGATGAGGTCGAGCTCGGGCACACCCTTGGCCAGCAGCTCGTCCTCAGACTTTTTGGGGTCGTCCCATGTACCGCTGTGGGAAACGCAGACGATCATGTCCGCATTTTCATTTGCCTTGATCTCTGCCACGGTGGCTTTTACCGCCTGTACCGGGTCCTTGAATTTCAGTTCACAGGTGGGCGCGCAGGAGAGCGCATCCTTGCCGAAAACGCCCACCACGGCAATGCGCACATCGCCCTTCTGCACCACGGTGTAGTCCTGCACGCCGTAGGCGGTAAAGGCGTCTTTGAGCATCTGTTGTCCCTCAGTGAGGCCGGCGGCTTCCATGGCGTCCCAGTCTACATTGCAGACCACGATGGACGGGACGGCATCGCCGGAGGTGCGGGCGCTGGTAAGCATATTGGCAAGCCCCTTGGAGCGGTAATCAAACTCGTGGTTGCCGAAGGTGGTCACATCGTAACCCATGTAGCCCAGCATCCGCAGCTCTGCGGCCTGCGTTTCAAACACCGTCTGGATCAGGGTGCCCATGGAAAAATCGCCGCCGTCGATCACAAGGGTGTCCGGGTCTTTGGCGCGCTGCGCCTTGATGAGGGTGTTGGCGCGGGCAAAGCCGCCGATGTCCGTCTCCTCATCCTCCACCACGGTGGTAAAGGTATTCAGGTGGGAGTGGGTGTCATGGCTGAACAGGATGTCCAGCGTTTTGCCCGTCTCCGGTGCCTGCCCATAGGCGGCGGGAATGCCCAGCAGCACCGAAAACAGCAGCAGCACGGCCACCGTCATGGCGAAAAGCTTTTTCATGGCGTGTTCTCCTTTGTTGCGTCCTTATTTTTTCGGCTCAGCCGAATTTTTACAGCATCAGAAAAAGTAATACCGCTCTACAAAAATCAACTGTATGCACGCTATTTTAGCATAAATGCACAAAATAAACAAGACGGCAGTTGCCTTTTTGCGCCGATATGCAACGCTTTTGGAAAATCAGACTTGTTTTGTCTCCTGCAAAAACAAAACCAGCCAAGCCCGCAGGCTTGGCTGGTTTGAAAGCGATCGGTATTCCCTGATCAGGCACCCACGATCAGGCGCACGGCACCGTAGATGCCGGCGTCGTTGCCAAGGCTGGCGGCCTTGATGGGGGTCTCCTTGCAGGACTGGAAGGCGTACTCCTTGTAGTGGCGCACCAGCGGGTTGAACAGAACCTCCCCGGCGCGGGCCACGCCGCCGCCGATCATGAACATTTCGGGGTCGGTGGTGGCGGCAATGTTTGCCAGCGCCATGCCCAGTGTAGAAGCCATCTCGTCCACCTCGCGGGCAGCCAGTGCGTCCCCGGCGCGGGCGGCGTCGAACACGTCCTTGGCTTCAAAGTCCTTGCCGCGCAGGGTGCAGGCGGTGTCCGGGTTTGCGTCCAGCAGCTTCTTCATGCAGCGCACAACGCCGGTGGCGCTGGAATACTGCTCCAGACATCCGTGCTTGCCGCAGCCGCAAGTAGCGGTCTCGTGGCGGTCCACCGTGATGTGGCCGATCTCGCCGCCGGCACCGTGGGTGCCATCAATGACCTTGCCGTTGACGATGACACCACCGCCCACGCCGGTGCCCAGCGTGACCATGACCGCGCTGCGGCAGCCCTTGGCGGCACCCATCCAGATCTCGCCCAGAGCGGCCACGTTGGCATCGTTGCCCACCAGAACCTTGATGCCGCCCAGCATACCGCCAAGCTCTTCGGCCACATTATGCTTGCCCCAGCCGCCGAGGTTTGCACAGATGATGGGCACGATGCGGCTGTCCAGCACAGGGCCGGGCACGCCCACGCCCACGCCCTCTACCTGCTCAGCGGCAAGGCCTTTTTCCTGCATCTTGCCCTGCACGGCAGAGGCCAGATTTTTCAGAATGTGCTCACCGGCGTTGGAGGTGTCGGTGGGAACTTCCCACTTTTCCAGCAGTTCGCCGGTGGTCTTGAACAGGCCGATCTTGGCGGTGGTGCCGCCCAGATCGATGCCGAATGCGTATTCTTTCATGTTTCATTTACCCCTTTTTGACGGCCAGCGGCCGCAGTATTTCGCGTGTTCCAGTATACCACACCTACCCGCAAAAGAGCAGTGCCGCTGCGGATTTTCATGCAAACAGACGGAAAACGCAGTGAATGTTTGGCACAAATGCCAGTGCTCACCGCACGGTGTTGGTCAGACTGCCAATGCCGTCGATCTCGCAGCGCACCGTGTCGCCGGGCTTCAGGAACTGCGGCGGGTCCATGCCCATGCCCACGCCTGCCGGGGTGCCGGTGGCAATGATGGTGCCGGCCTTCAGGGTCATGCCCTGCGAAAGCTCGTGGATCACGTGGTCGATGTCAAAAATTTGCAGGCCGGTGTTCGAGTCCTGCCGCTTTTCGCCGTTGACAAAGCTGCGGATGCCCATTTTGGGCGGGTAGGTGTCGAATTCGTCTGCGGTAACGATGCAGGGGCCGATGGGCGTGAAGCCGTCCAGACTTTTGCCGAAATACCACTGCTTGTGGGCGGTCTGCACATCGCGGGCGGAAACGTCGTTCAGGATGGTGTAGCCGAACACATAGTCTTTTGTTTGCCCGGCGGGCACATCCCTGGCATCTTTGCCCAGAACCACAGCCAGTTCACATTCGTAGTCCAGCTTCTGCACAAGGTCAGTGTGAGCTTCAATAAAGCCGCCGTCCGGCACAGCGCGGGAAACGCGCTTGGAAAAATAAATGGCATCCTGATGTTTGGTTGCAAAGGCATCGGCAGAGTATTTCTCCGCTTCGTCCGAGTGGGCCATGTAGTTGATGCCAAGGCACACCACATCCTGCGCCGGGCAGGGAATAGGGCTTTGCAGCTGCACGGCATCCACGGGCAGGGCCGGGATGCCCGCAATGGCAAGCTGCAGGCCTGCCCGCACCTGCGGGGTCAGAAAGGGGATGGCATCGGACAAGGTTTCATAGGAAAGGCCCAGCCAGCTCAACGGCCAGATCTGTGTGCCGTCCGGCGAAAGAATGGCCGGATCTTCTACGCCGTCCGGCAGGCGGCAGGTGACAAAACGCATTTCAGTTTCCTCCCTCAGTGGCGGTAGGCGATGGCGTTCTGGATGCGGTCGGCCTCAGCCTGCCCGGCCAGCTGGCGCACCAGCTCCAGCGCAAAGGGGATGGCACCGCCCAGACCGTAGCTGGTGGTGATATTGCCGTCCACTACCACTTCGGTATCCAGCACCTCAGCACCGGCCAATTTGTCTTGGAAACCGGCGTGCGCCGTGGCTTTTCTGCCCTCCAGCAGGCCGAGAGATGCCAGCACGCTGGGTGCTGCGCAGATGGCAGCTACCTTTTTGCCGCTCTTTGCAAAGGAAACGCAGGTGTCGGTGACGGTCTTGTTGGCGGCAAGGTTCGGGGTGCCGGGGATGCCGCCGGGCAGCACCACCATGTCCACATCCGAATAATCCACCTCTTCGGCCAGTGCGTCGGCGGTGATATGCACCTTGTGGCTGCTCACGATCTCGCGGCTGCCGGATGCGCTGGCCACGGTCACCTCCACCTTGGCGCGGCGCAGCAGATCGACCACCAGCAGGGCTTCACATTCCTCGGTGCCCTCGGCAAAAAATACAACAGCTTTGCTCATAAAAATCAAACCTCCCTGATTTCTGATGAAGACGGCGCATCTGCGCCGCATGAGGAAAAACGATAGAAGTACCCCGCTGGCGTGGGGACTTCTGCCTTCCCGGTTGAATGATAAAAGCCGCATACCGCACGGGCGGCACGCGGCATGGTTTGTGTGGAAGTTCAGTTTTGATCGTCGGCAGCTTTTTCCGCTTCCAGCAAGGCGCGTAACACGCTGTCGTTGGCACTCAGCACCCGGCTTACCCGGCTGATGATGGCGCTGGATGCACCGGTCTTATCCATGATCTCGGTGTAGATGCGCTTGTCCACCAGCATTTCGGCAATGTTGTAGCGCTGCTCCATTGCGCTCAGCTCGGAATAGCTGCACACATCCTGTAAAAAACGGTAGCACTGTTCCGGGGTCTTGAGCTGCAAAAATGCCTGATACAGACCGGACTGGCCGGTAGGATGATCTTTTGCCATGTTGTTCTCCTTTTTTGCAGATGCCGCCCACAGGCAGACACTTTATTACACTACACCAGTGTAGTACAAACGGGGAGAAATTTCAATAGCATTTGCGGCTTTTTAGCCCAGCGTGTGCTCAAATACCACTTCGTCCCGGGGAACGGTGCCGTTTTCCTGCTCGGCGGGCTTTAAATTGCGGTAGCGCAGGGCCTTGAAGAACTGCTGCACCGGCAGGGCCTTGGCGTGCACGGTGCACCACACACGGCCCTTGCCCTCGCCGCGGGCCAGCCGCTCGCAGGAGAGCACGATGTCCCGGCCCAGTGCCTTGCCGCGGTATTCGGGCCTGAGGTACAGGTGCATCAGATGCAGGGCGGTGTTCTCCATCTTCCACGCAAAGTAGCCGATGGTCTTGCCGCCCAGAACCACGAGGAAGTAGTTCACATCGTTGTCGATGTCCTCCTCAATGGCATCGGCGCTCTGCAGCTCTTCCACAAGGGTGTCCAGCTGTTTTGCGGGGTAATAGCGCTTGTACACCTCATGCCAGAGTTCACTGGCAAGGTCGGCGGTGGCGTGGATATATTTGGCCTTGGCGACCAGCTTGTAATCAGGCTTCATAGTTCTCCTTACACTTTTACGATATAATCCGGCTTGCGGGGTGCTGCGGGCTTGGGGTCTGCAGCAGGGTAGCCCAGAATGCAGTGGCCGACGCCGACCCAATCGCCCTCGATGCCCCACTGCCGGAGCAGGGCCTTGCCCTCGTCGGATTCAAACTCTTCCTTTGCGCGGTTGATCCAGCAGCTGCCCAGCCCCAGCGAAGCTGCAGCCAGCATCAGGTTGCCCATGACAAGGCTGCCGTCCTGCACGGCATTTTTGGAACCGGCATCGGCCAGCACTACCAGAATGGTAGGAGCGCCGTACATAGGGTCGGTGTCCTTGCCCATGACAGCGGCGTTCATGCGGGTGAGCTGGGCGCGGGTGGCAGCGTCCTGCACCACCACGATCTTTGCGCTCTGGCGGCCCATGGCGCTGGCAGCGTAGGTGCCGGCTTCCAGCACGGCATTCAGCTCTTCGTCGGTGATCTGCTCCGGCTTATAGGCACGGCAGCTGCGGCGGCTTTTAATGGTTTCCAAGGTTTCGTTGGTCATTCCAAATCCCTCCCTAAAAGCGTGTGCCTTTATTGTATCACAAGACAGGCCGGAGTGTAAAGAAATTCCCTGCAGAGACGGTTTTGTTGCGCGTAAACGTTATCGTTGCGGGAATCATGTCAAAATGCACAATAAAACGTAAAAAGATTATGGAAAAGCATTCTTGCTGCCAAAGGACAAATACGCTATAATAGGGCTACCAAACTGGAAAGGAGTCGTGCTCTATGGCAAAGGCATCACAGGCAGTCATTCTGGAAAATGAATTTTATATCATCAAAGCCCCCAATGGAAAGGTACTGGAAGTAAAGAACTTCAACACCGAGAACGGCGCGGCCATCCAGCTGTGGAGCTATGCAGGCCATCCGTGGCAGCAGTGGCAGTTCGTGGATGCAGGCGAGGGCCGCTGGCGCATCTGCAACCGCTTTACCGGCAAGATGATGGATCTGGCCCTTGGCGGTGTGGTGGAGGGCACATGGCTGCACCAGTGGGACCGCACCAGCGGGCTGAGTCAGTGCTGGGCGCTGGAGCCCACCCGCAGCGGGCGCACCCGCATCCGCAATGTGCTGGCGGATAAATACATCGACCTTGTGGGTATGAACACCTCCAACGGCGCACAGGCCCAGATCTGGAACTTTGTGGCCGGCGGCAATCAGGAGTGGACGCTGGAACGCATCGATCCGGACACCGCCCAGAGCGGCCGCCGCGCTGAGGAGGCCAAAGACCCGCAGCCCACGCCCAGCCAGCGCAAGCATCAGAACGACCTTGTGCGCAAGCTGAACAATGCGGGCAAGGGAAGAGCAAGCCGGAAGGGGCAATGATTTTAAATTGCCGCCGCGTTGCTCTGGCATATTCAGAGGAAAAAGTTATTTTTGGTTTGCACCCCCGGCAAAGCCTGCGGGCTTTGCCGGGGGTGTTTTTTCACGGGAGAGGCCGCAGCGAAAAACGGCATTTTCCACAAAAACAAGATCAAAAGGAGAACTCAATGAATCTAGGAGCCTTCATGAACCCGGAATTTCCCATTTTCAGCACCACGCTGTGCTATCTGGAACGGGACGATGCCTACCTGATGCTGCACCGTATCAAAAAGCAGGACGACTACAACCACGACAAATGGATCGGTGTAGGCGGAAAGTTTGAGCGGTTTGAAAGCCCGGAGGACTGCCTGCTGCGGGAAGTGAAGGAGGAGACCGGCCTGACGCTGAAGCGCTTCCGCGCCCGGGGTCTGCTGACCTTTATTTGGGGCAACATGACCGAGTTCATCCACCTGTACACCGCTGATGAATGGACGGGCGAGATGGTGCAGGGCGATGCCTGCAGGGAAGGCGTGCTGGAATGGGTGCCGAAGGATAAGGCGGCTGAACTGCCCATCTGGGAGGGCGACAAAATCTTCTTCCGGTTGCTGAATGAGGAACGGCCTTATTTCTCCCTCAAGCTGGTGTATGAAGGCGACACCCTCACGCAGGCAGTGCTGGACGGGAAACGAATCGTTTGAGCGCTTCCTGTGCAGAGCGTAGTCACGTGTTTAACCGTGAAAAGACAAATCCCGGCAGACCGCAGCCTGCCGGGATTTGCTCTATCAAAAAGCAAAAAGCAAAAAGAATTTTCCAATTAAAAATCAGTTCAGCTTCAGGTCGCCCTCTTTGATCCAGCCCATCTTCCGCTCGATCTCGCAGAAGATCACACTCAGCACGGCGGGCAGAACAAAGCACAGCAGCACCATGGCAGCCCAGTCCATCGGGGTGATGGCGGCTTTGGTACCGGCGGCAATGTCGCTGACCCAGCCGGTGTACACGCCGATCTGGCCCACCAGACCGCAGGTGCCCATGCCGGAGGACACGGCGGCACCGTTCATCTCAAAGTGGAACACGCAGGTAGCCAGCGGGCCGGTGATGGCACTGGCCAGCGTGGGTGCGATCCAGATACGGGGGTTCTTGACGATGTTGCCCATCTGCAGCATGCTGGTGCCAAGGCCCTGACTGACCAGACCGCCCACGCCGTTCTCCTTGTAGCTCATCACGGCAAAGCCGATCATCTGGGCGCAGCAGCCTGCCACGGCGGCACCGCCGGCAAGGCCGGTCAGACCCAGCGCGGCGCAGATGGCGGCAGAGGAAATGGGCAGGGTCAGCGCCACGCCCACAATGACGGATACCAGAATGCCCATGACCAGCGGAGCCTGTTCGGTGGCCCACATGATCAGGGTGCCCACCTGACTTGCGGCAGCGCCAATGGGTGCGGCGATCAGCATGGAAAGGCCCACGCCGGAAAAAATGGTCACCAGCGGGGTCACGAGGATGTCCACGCGGGTCTCCTTGCTCACGGCCTTGCCCAGCTCGGAAGCTACGATGGCAATGATGAGCACGGCCAGCGGGCCGCCTGCGCCGCCCAGAGCATTGGCCGAGTAGCCTACGGTGATCAGGCTGAACAGCACCAGCGGCGGGCAGTGCAGCGCCCAGCCAATGGCGCAGGCCATGGCCGGGCCGCTCATGGCCGTGGCGTAGCCGCCAAGGTCTACCAGTACGTCAAGGCCGGTCTGCTGGCCCAGCGTCTTGATGATGGTGCCAATCAGCAGGCTGGCAAACAGGCCCTGCGCCATGGCACCCAGCGCTTCAATGAGATAGCGCTGCGGGGTGATGACGATATCCTTGCGTTTTAAGAAATCTTTCACATTTGACATGAGAAACTGCCTTTCTGTTTCAAGATGGTGGATTCAATGCAAAAACTGCATGTCAAGTATAATACCATACACATGTCAAGACAACAAGACAAAATGCTGATTTTGCTGGAAATATCTGCAATTTTTGGCTTTGTGCAATGTTTTTGCGGGCTGAGACGTATCTATTTTGGAGCATTTTCTGATACCGGGGCGGCAGCTTTTCGGAGCTGCGCTTTGCAGTGTGCGGCAATTGACGGGGGCTTGCCCGCGGGTGTATACTGAAAGAGTATTGAGAAGATGAAACGCTGCCCTTTTTGCGAAGGGCGGCATCCCGATAAAAATGCATGAGGTTTGGAGCACAGCATGAAAAAAACGTTCTGGAATAAACTGACTGCCCGCGGCACCCGCGGCAAAACGCGGTGCGCAGCGGCAGTTCTGGCATTGGCAATGACCTTTTCAATGGGCGCACCGCTGGCACTGGCTGCACAGCCGGAAGAAAGTACCGCGGCAGTGACCGAGACTGTTTCTGCACAGCAGGAAACGGCAATGCCCACCCTGCAGACGGAGACCCCGGAGCTTGCTGCACAGGACCCGGAAGCACCGCCTGTACAGGCCACTGAAGCGGAGGAGAACAGCACGAACCAGCACACGCCGGAAAACAGCGTGGTGCTGACACCGGAAGAGATCCGTGCCGCGCTGGATGCCGGTGCCATGGATGCCGCCGAGGCCCAGTGCATCGACCTGAGCGATGAAAACGGATTTTTCAGCTGGCTGCTCAATTTCCTGTTCGGCTGGCTGGGCAAGAGCGATACGGAGCCAGTCTATTCCGGCTGGCGCACCTCCGGCGGCAAGACCTACTACTACAGCCAGACCACCAACAAGCCGGTGACCGGCATCCAGTGCATCGACAATAAACTCTATTACTTCAATGCGGACGGTGTGCTGGAAAATGGCAAGACCTTTGGTGTGGATGTTTCCAAGTATCAGAAGAACATCGACTGGAACCAGATCAAAAAGGCAGGCGTGAGCTTTGTGATCGTCCGCATCGGCTACCGCGGCTATGGTGCTTCCGGCACGCTGGTGCTGGACCCCATGTTCGAGGAGCATTTCACCAATGTGAAGAATGCGGGCCTGAAGGTGGGCGTGTATTTCTTCAGTCAGGCCACCACCGAAGAGGAAGCCAAGGAGGAAGCCTTTGCCTGCGCCTACGTACTGAACGGACGCAAGCTGGATTACCCCATCTTCTTTGACACCGAAGCATCCGGCGCTTCCAATGGTTCCGGCCGCGCCGACGGTCTGGGTATGGAGGACCGCACCAAGTGTGCCATCGCCTTCTGTGAGGAGGTCAAGGCACAGGGCTACAAACCCGGTGTGTATGCCTCTACCCTGTGGTACCGCAAGCGTGTCAATCTGAACAGCCTGAAAAAATATACCATCTGGAACGCGCATTATGGTGTTGCCAGCAGCCCCATCGACTGCGCCCTGTGGCAGGGCACCTGCACGGCACGCCTGCCCGGCTATAAGGGCGATATGGACGTGAACATCAGCTACATCGGATAAGTGAGGAAACTGCAATGGACCGCATTCGCCTGATCGCATCGGACATGGACGCGACCCTTCTGGACGGGTACAGCCAGCTGCCGCCAAAGTTTACCGAGACCATCCGTGCACTGGCCGGGCAGGGCATCTTGTTTGCCGCCGCCAGCGGGCGGCCTCTGTACACACTGGAAACGATGTTCCCCGATCTGCTGGAGGAGATCATTCTCATTGGCGACAACGGCGGCGCTGCCCGCTGGAAGGGGAAAGACCTGTTTGTGTCCGAAATGCCTGCCGAGGGCTGGCGGCAGCTGGCCCGCAGCACAAAGCAGGCCGGAGACGTGGGCCTTTTGTGCGGACTGCAGGCGGCCTACGCGGAAAAGCAGGACGAGAAATACGATAAAGTTTTCAAGAATTTTTATACCCGGGTGGAATACGTGGATGACCTGACTGCGGTGGAAGCGGCGGCGGATAAGTTTACCGTCTATCTGCCCAACGACGACTCGCAGAAAGCCTTCGACCGGATCTACGGCGCATTCCACACCGGAAATGGCGGTGCATTCTCGGTGGCAGTGGCAGGCAGAAACTGGGTGGACGTGATGAACCCAGGTGTGCACAAGGGTGCAGCACTGGCAAAGGTGGGTGCACTGCTGGGCATTCCGGCCGACAGCATGATGGCCTTTGGCGACACCTACAACGATGCCGAGATGCTCACCACCGCGAAGTACGGCTTTTTGATGGAGAACGGCAGCGGACCGCTGCGGGCGCAGGTGCCGTTTCTGGCACCGTCCCACCGGGAATACGGCGTGATGCAGGTGCTGAAACAGGTGCTCCGCCAGAACGGCGAAGTCTCGCCGGAGGATTTTGTGAAGGCGCATTAAAGCGGGAGAGACGATTTGGAATGCTCTCCGCTTCGCTCTGAGCATAAATAGCGGAAATAGTATTTTTATTTGCAACTCCGAAACGGCTGCGGCCGTTTCGGAGTTGCTTTTTCACAGGGAGGGTCGTAACGGCAAACGGCATTTGCTGATGCTGGCTCCCTGCGGGAGCATTCACGTCAGCATGAAAACATGCTGTTGCCATTACGTTTCGTCGCGCAAGCGACTTCAAATCGGCGCAACACAAAAAATCCTTTAGCGGAGCGACTTGGATTTTTTGTATGGAGCCCAAC
>ERZ840517.345-NODE-345-length-63901-cov-11.309855_pt1 | contig 63901 bp, 52 predicted proteins | sample MGYA00519876_ERZ840517 | MGnify/ENA primary metagenome ERZ840517 (study PRJEB31850, sample SAMEA3708882) | human gut metagenome | biome: human gut; feature: human-associated habitat; material: faeces | place: China | collected 2014 ... | reverse complement strand
AATCGAATGACACATCTTGAGATACCCAACAATATCTTTAACTAAGGGAAACGGGCATCGGTTTGCCAGACATAAACACCTTAGAGCCTCTGGCCAACGCCCTGCAAATGACCTTGGACGAACTAATTCACGCCGAAATAAAGCAGGAGCGCAGTACTGCTTCAGCTGTACAAGCATTTGTCGATTTGTTTTCTCCACAATCTCAATCTGTTTGGCGAACAATACGTTCAACCTGTTTTATCCTTTCTGCAGCTCTTTGCATAGTTGCACTCGCACTCTGCCCAGGCAATGTTGCCATTCAATGGAAGGTCAATTTTTTTGCTGTCCCCATAGCCTACGCAGGAAAATTCGTGGTGTTTCCCGCTTTGGCACTATTGGAAGCGGGCACATTGTATTTTTGGGAATTTTGTGATGCACACATTTCACTTCAAGAAAAACATTTTTTGACGTGGTGTTATATTCTTCATCCGCGCTTCGCAGAATTTGTGAAGTTGCTTCGAGAAGCAATTTTCCTGTTCTTCTTTGGCTTTCTTATCCCTTTTTGTGCACTTATGACCCTGTTGTTAAATACTCCTCATTTCTAACACTTCCTAATTCTAACAAAAATCCCGCCACTTGACGGTGGCGGGATTTTTAGTACAGGTTAGTGGTCGTAGGCAGCCTCAGCGGCATCGCGGGCGATTTCCGCCTGCACAAGCTCCTCCTCGACCTCCGGCAGACCAGTGCCGGCGGGGATGAGCTTACCGATGATGACATTTTCCTTCAGACCTGCCAGCGGGTCAACCTTGCCCTTGATGGCAGCCTCGGTCAGGACACGGGTGGTCTCCTGGAAGGAAGCAGCGGACAGGAAGGAGTCGGTAGCCAGACTGGACTTGGTGATGCCCAGCAGGACCTGGCTGGCCTGAACCAGCTTCAGATCGGTCTCACCGGCATCAATGCGGGCCTGAATCTCCTCGTTCTTGATCATGACATCGCGGCGGTTCACGATGCTGCCCATGATAAAGTCGCTGGAGCCGGAATCCTCGATGCGGACCTTACGCATCATCTGGCGGACGATGACCTCGATATGCTTATCGTTGATGTCAACGCCCTGCAGACGGTAGACCTTCTGGACCTCGCTGATCAGGTAGTTCTGGGTGGCGATAGCGCCCTGAATCGCCAGAATATCCTGCGGGTAGGCATGGCCCTCGGTCAGCAGTGCGCCCTTGGCGACCTCATCGCCCTCCATGACCTTGAGACGCTGACCGAAGGGGATCAGGTAGCTCTTGGTGATGGGTGCACCGTTCTCGTCCACACCGTTGATCTCGGCATGGCGGGTCTTTTTGGTATCGTCAATGTGGACGGTACCGGCGATCTCGGACATGATGGCCATTGCCTTCGGGCGGCGGCTCTCAAACAGTTCCTCAACGCGGGGAAGACCCTGTGTGATATCTTCGGCCGATGCGATACCGCCGGTATGGAAGGTACGCATGGTCAGCTGGGTGCCGGGCTCGCCGATGGACTCAGCGGCGATGATACCGACAGACTCACCGACCTTGACGCACTGGCCGTTGGACATGTTGGAGCCGTAGCAGCGTGCGCAGACGCCCACATGGGCGCGGCAGGTCATGACGGAGCGAATCTCCAGCTCGGTGATGCCGGCGTTGACGACCTTCTCGGCGTCAAACATATCCATCATCTTATCCTTGCTGACGAGCAGCTCACCCGTGGCGGGATCGTGCACATCATGCAGGGAGTAACGGCCGTTCAGACGCTCCTTGAAGCTCTCGACAACGGAGTTGCCCTCGCTGATCTCGCGGACCCAGATGCCCTCGGTCGCGTGGCAGTCCTCCTCGCGGATGATGACCTCCTGAGAGACATCAACCAGACGGCGGGTCAGATAACCGGAGTCCGCAGTACGCAGAGCGGTATCGGCCAGACCCTTACGGGCGCCTCGAGAGGAGATGAAGTATTCCAGAATATTCAGGCCTTCACGGTAGTTGGCGCGGATAGGCATTTCCAGCGTCTTACCGGCCGTGTTGGCCAGCAGGCCGCGCATACCGGCCAGCTGCTTGATCTGGTCCATAGAACCACGGGCACCGGAATCGGACATCATATAGATGGGGTTGCGCTGGTGGTTCTTCTTCAGGTTGTCGCTCAGAGCATCGGAGACTTCCTCGGTGGCGGCCTGCCAGATCTCAACGGTCTTGCGGTAGCGCTCCTCATCGGAGATCAGGCCGCGGTTGAAGTTCTTCATGACCTTCTCGATCTTCTTATCGGCAGCAGCCAGAATAGCGGGCTTCTCCTCAGGCATGATAGCATCGGGAACGGCGACCGTGATAGCGGACAGGGTGGAGTACTTGTAGCCCTGTGCCTTGATCTGATCCAGCATCATGGCGCAGGTCTTGGTGCCGTGCTTGGTCAGGCAGCGGCTGATGATGTCGGGCAGGCCCTTCTTCGTCAGCTTGTCGCTCTTGCCGCCGGAAGCGATCTTCAGCGTGCGGGGGTTCATCTCATAGTCGAACTTCGTGGCCGGATCGGTACGGTCGACATAGCCCAGATCCTGCGGGATCGGGTTGTTGAAGATGATCTGGCCCATCGTGGTATCGACCAGACCGGTCTTCTCCACGCCGTCAAAGGTCATAGTGCGGCGCACCTTGATGGGTGCCTGCAGGGTGATCAGACCCTCGGAGTACGCCATCATGGCCTCGGCCTCATCGCGGAAGACCTTGCCGTGGCCCTTATCCTCAGGGTTGACGAGGGTCAGGTAGTAGCTGCCCAGAATCATATCCTGCGTGGGCACGGTGACGGGCTCACCGTCAGAGGGCTTGAGCAGGTTGCCGGAGGCCAGCATCAGCATCTTGGCCTCGCGCTGGGCCTCGGTGGACAGCGGCAGATGGACAGCCATCTGGTCGCCGTCAAAGTCAGCGTTAAAGGGGGTGCAGACCAGGGGGTGCAGCTTGATGGCACGGCCCTCGACCAGCACAGGCTCAAAGGCCTGAATGCCCAGACGGTGCAGCGTAGGCGCACGGTTCAGCAGAACCGGGTGACCCTTGATGACCGTTTCCAGAGAATCCCAGACCTCGGGGCGGGCGCGCTCGACCATCTTGCGGGCAGACTTGATGTTGTTGGCCTTCTCCTTCTCGACCAGGTCCTTCATGACGAAGGGTTTGAACAGCTCGAGGGCCATCTCCTTGGGCAGGCCGCACTGATACATCTTCAGCTCGGGGCCGACAACGATAACGGAACGGCCGGAGTAGTCAACACGCTTGCCCAGCAGGTTCTGACGGAAGCGGCCCTGTTTGCCCTTGAGCATGTCGGACAGGGACTTCAGCGCACGGTTGTTGGCACCGGTGACCGGGCGGCCGCGGCGGCCGTTGTCGATCAGGGCGTCCACAGCCTCCTGCAGCATACGCTTCTCGTTGCGGACGATGATGTCGGGAGCGCCCAGCTCCAGCAGGCGCTTCAGACGGTTGTTGCGGTTGATAACGCGGCGGTACAGATCATTCAGGTCGGAGGTCGCAAAGCGGCCGCCGTCCAGCTGCAGCAGGGGGCGCAGATCCGGCGGAATGACGGGGATGACCGTCATGATCATCCACTCGGGGCGCTGGTTGCTCTCAAGGAAGCTCTCCACGCACTCCAGACGCTTGAGCAGACGCACGCGCTTCTGGCCGTTGGCATGCTCGAGTTCCTCGCGCAGCTCCTTGCTGAGCTTGTCGAGGTCGATCTCGGCCAGCAGCTTCTGGATCGCCTCAGCGCCCATGCTGGCTTCAAACGTATCCTCGTACTTTTCACGCATCTCCTTGTACTCACGCTCGGTCAGCAGCTGCTTTTTCTCCAGCGGGGTGAAGCCGGGGTCAGTGACAATGTAGTTGGCGAAATACAGGACCTTGTCCAGCTGACGAGGGCTGATGTCCAGCATCAGGCCGATGCGGCTGGGAATGCCCTTGAAATACCAGATGTGCGAGACAGGTGCAGCCAGCTCGATGTGGCCCATGCGCTCACGGCGGACCTTGGCGCGGGTGACCTCGACGCCGCACTTGTCGCAGATCTTACCCTTATAGCGGATGCGCTTGTACTTGCCGCAGTGGCATTCCCAGTCCTTGGTAGGTCCAAAAATGCGCTCGCAGTACAGGCCGTCGCGCTCCGGCTTCAGGGTGCGGTAGTTGATGGTTTCGGGCTTGGTGACCTCGCCGTAGCTCCATGCACGGATCTGGTCCGGGGAGGCAAGGCCGATCTTAATCGAATCGAATTCTTTATTTTCCATTCAGCGAACCCTCTCAAATTCAATATGACACACGATACACTCGATCAATTCGATCAATCGTCGAAGGAATCAGACTCGATCGCGGCGAGGTCCTCGGCACTGGGGCCGGCATCCTCATCCAGATCATCGTCAAAGCCCTCATCGGCATCCTTGACGCTGTAGTCGTCCTGCAGCTCACTCTCGACCATGACATTATCGCCCAGATCGTAGTCGTTGTTCTCAAAGCTGCTGTCATCGTCGTCAAACTCCTGACGCATATCGACGGCGTTGCCTTCCTTATCCTGCACAACGATATCCAGACCAAGGCTCTGCAGCTCCTTGAGCATAACGCGGAAGCTCTCGGGGATACCGGGGCGCGGGATCGGCTCGCCCTTGACGATGGCCTCGTAGGTCTTGACACGGCCCACGACATCGTCGGACTTGATGGTCAGGATCTCCTGCAGGGTGTAGGCGGCGCCGTAAGCTTCCAGCGCCCAGACTTCCATCTCGCCGAAGCGCTGGCCGCCGAACTGCGCCTTGCCGCCCAGAGGCTGCTGGGTGACCATGGAGTAGGGGCCGGTGGAGCGGGCGTGGATCTTATCATCGACCAGATGATGCAGCTTGAGGTAGTACATATAGCCTACCGTGACCTTGTTGGGGAACTGCTCGCCGGTACGGCCGTCATACACAGTGGTCTTGCCGTCATCGGTCAGGTCGATCTTGGAGAAGTCAATGACATGGCCCTTCTCGCCCATCAGACGGTCGAGGTGGGTCGGGTACTCGGGGGCGTTCTCGCCGTGCCACTTCTCGCGGGCATCGGCGAAGCAGTCGCGCAGGTCAGACTCGTGGGCACCGTCAAAGACGGGGGTCTGGACCTTCCAGCCCAGCGCCTTGGCAACATAGCCAAGGTTGACCTCCAGAACCTGACCGATGTTCATACGGGAGGGAACGCCCAGGGGGTTCAGCACGATGTCCAGCGGGGTGCCATCGGGCAGGAAGGGCATATCCTCCTGCGGCAGGATGCGGGAGACAACACCCTTGTTGCCGTGACGGCCTGCCATCTTATCGCCGACGCTGATCTTGCGCTTCTGGGCGATATAGCAGCGCACGCACATGCGCACACCGGGCTGCAGCTCATCGCTGTTCTCGGGGGTAAAGACCTTGACATCGACCACGATGCCGTAGGCACCGTGAGGCACACGCAGGGAGGTGTCGCGGACCTCGCGGGCCTTCTCACCGAAGATGGCGCGCAGCAGGCGCTCCTCAGCGGTCAGCTCGGTCTCGCCCTTCGGGGTGACCTTGCCGACAAGGATGTCGCCCGTCTTGACCTCGGCACCGACGCGGATGATACCGCGGTCGTCCAGATCCTTCAGTGCGTCATCGCCGACGTTCGGGATATCGCGGGTGATCTCCTCGGGTCCGAGCTTGGTGTCGCGGGCCTCGGTCTCGTATTCTTCAATGTGGATGGAGGTGTAGACATCCTCGCGGACGAGCTTCTCGTTCAGCAGGACGGCGTCCTCGTAGTTGTAGCCCTCCCACGTCATGAAGCCGACCAGAGCGTTCTTGCCAAGGCTGATCTCACCGTTGCGGGTGGCGGGGCCATCGGCCAGCACATCGCCGGTCTTGACGGCGTCGCCGACATTGACGATGGGGCGCTGGTTGTTGCAGTTGCCCTGGTTGGAGCGCATGAACTTGATCAGCTCATAGGTATCGGCAGAGCCATCGGCGCAGCGGACAACGATCTTGTCGGCGTCAACATACTCGACCGTGCCGTCATGGGCGGCCAGCACGCAGACACCGGAGTCGGTGGCGGCCTTATACTCCATGCCGGTAGCGACAATGGGCTGCTGGGTAACCATCAGAGGCACAGCCTGACGCTGCATGTTGGAGCCCATCAGGGCACGGTTACAGTCATCGTTCTCGAGGAACGGGATGCAGGCCGTGGCCACAGAGACCATCATGCGGGGAGAAACATCCATAAAGTCGACCTGAGAGGCCTCAAACTCCTGAATGTCGTTGCGGTGGCGGCCGGAAACGCGGCTGCGGACAAAGCGGTTGTTCTCGTCCAGCGGCTCGTTGGCCTGCGCAACAATATACTCGTCCTCCTCCTCGGCAGTCATATAGACGACCTCATCGGTGACGACGCCGGTGGCCTTGTCAATGCGGCGGTAAGGCGCCTCCACAAAGCCGTACTTGTTGATCTTGGCGTAGGTGGCCAGATAGGAGATCAGACCGATGTTCGGGCCTTCAGGCGTCTCGATGGGGCACAGACGGCCGTAGTGGGTGTAGTGAACGTCGCGGACCTCGAAGCCTGCGCGGTCACGGGACAGACCGCCGGGGCCCAGAGCGGACAGACGGCGCTTGTGGGTCAGCTCGGCCAGAGGGTTGTTCTGGTCCATGAACTGAGACAGCGGGCTGGAGCCGATGAACTCCTTGATAGCGGCCACGACCGGGCGGATATTGACCAGACTCTGCGGGGTGATCTTCTCGCCGTTCTCCTGATTCTGCAGGGTCATGCGCTCACGGATGACGCGCTCCATACGGGAGAAGCCGATGCGGAACTGGTTCTGCAGCAGCTCACCAACGCTGCGGACACGGCGGTTGCCCAGATGGTCGATCTCATCGGTCACGCCGATGCCGTGGTCCAGACCCAGCAGGTAGTTGACAGAAGCAAAGATGTCGTCAACAGTGACGGTGCGGCTGATCAGAACATCGTGGTTCTGGCGCAGCAGCTCCTTCTGCTCCTCCACATCGGAGGTGGTGTCGAGGATCTTGCGGATCTCGGCGAAGTTGGCGCGCTCGTTGACGCCGGCCTCTTCCTCAACATTGAAGCTGAAGAAGTTCTGGGCATCGACACAGCCGTTGGAGATGACGATGAAGGGATGAGGCTCCTCACCCTTGTGCTCGACCAGAATGACCACGCGGGTAACACCGGCGGCATCGATCTCCTCGGCCTTGGCCATGTTGATCTTCTCGCCCTTGGCGGCCAGCAGCTCGCCGGTCAGGGGGGCGATGATATCCTCAGCCGCCTTGTAGCCGGCGATGCGGCGGGTCAGGCTGAGCTTATTGTTCATCTTGTAGCGGCCGAAGCGGGCCAGATCGTAACGGCGCGGGTCAAAGAACAGGTTGTTCAGATGTGCGCGGGAGTTCTCGACCGTCGGCGGCTCACCGGGGCGCAGCTTGCGGTAGACCTCGAGCAGGCCCTCCTCGGTATTGTGGGTAATGTCCTTCTCAAGAGAGGCATTGATCTTCGGCTCAGAATCGCCGAAGAACTGCTTGATCTGGTCATCCGTGGACAGACCCAGCGCACGCAGCAGCGTGGTGACGGGCAGCTTGCGGTTCTTATCGATGCGGACATAGTACACATCGGAGGAATCGGTCTCATACTCCAGCCATGCGCCGCGGTTGGGGTTCATGGTGGCAGTAAACAGATCCTTGCCGGTGCGGTCCTTGCTGGAGCCGTAGAAAACGCCGGGAGAACGGACCAGCTGAGAGACGATCGCGCGCTCAGCACCGTTGGAGATGAAGGTACCGGCATCGGTCATGAGCGGGAAGTCGCCCATGAAAATCTCCTGCTCCTGCACCTCGCCGGTCTGCTTGTTCAGCAGGCGGGCCGTGACATACAGGGGTGCCGCATATGTGGCATCCCGCTCTTTGCATTCTTTAATAGAATACTTGGGGTTCTTGTCCAGCCGGTAATCGACAAACTCCAGCACCAGATTGCCGGTGTAGTCCTCGATCGCGGCAATGTCGTGAAAGACCTCGTGCAGGCCCTCCTCCAGGAACCAGTTGTAAGAGTTTTTCTGGATCTCGATCAGATTGGGCATGCCAATCACTTCGTTGATGCGGGAAAAGCTCATGCGGGTCGTTCTGCCGTTTTGTACGGGCTTGACCTTAACCATAAAACGCGACCACTCCTATTCCATAGATTGACAAAGTTGGCGAAAGCCGCCCGAAAAAGCGTTGTGAAAGGTAGGCATATTCGTCATTTTTCACAAACTTTTTGATTTCGCCATTTTTGCGAAATCCCTTTAGGGCGCTCTATTCCATTTTTGTGATACTGTACCAGTATACAGGGAAAAAGGCTTGCTGTCAAGGGTTTTTCAGCTTTTTTATGAAGTTTTTCGCCTGCGTCGAACGCCCGGGTGGGTGTAACAAAATTTCAGCATTTTGCTGATTTTGCACCGTCCGCCCGCACTTGACAAATTCAGCAAAGCCGATATGCCCCCCCCCACTTTCAGCAGTTTTCACAAGGATCGCCTACAGTTTTTAGAGAGGTTTACCCTTGACAAGCAGGTGTTTTTTACGACATAGTTATAGTACTATTTCTCATTCTATAAAGATTGGATGTTTTGACATGAGCATTTTGGAGCAGAAAATCAGCGCACGGCGCATCTTAGGCATGATCGCGGGTGTCGTCATCATCGGCATCGGCATTGCAGTTTTCAAGTTCTCCCATCTGGGCAATGACTCCATCAGCGCACTGAATTTGCGGTTGGCTGAACTGGTCGGCCTGCCGTTCAGTATTGAGAATGTGCTTATGAACCTGTTTTTGTTTGTACCGCAGCTGATTTGGGGGCGGCGGTATATTGGGCTTGGCACCATCATCAACAGCTTTTGCATCGGCTTCATTGTCACCTTCACGAACAATGCGATGGCGGCGGTATTCGGCTCTGCCGACACCCTGCCTGTCCAGCTGTTCTGGGTGGCTGTCGGTGTGTTGGTCGTGGCCTTCGGATGTTCCCTGTACCAGACAGCGGATTTGGGCGTTGCGCCCTATGACGCACTTTCGCTGATGATGTCCGACCGGCTGCCGCTCCCCTACTTCGGGTGCCGCGTGTTTACCGATGCGCTGTGCGCCCTGCTTGCCTACCTGCTGGGCGGGCTGATTGGATTGGGCACGCTGATTTGCGCATTCGGGCTGGGACCGTTTGTGCAGTTTTTCACGAAGCATTTTTCGGAGAAGGTTTTGCAGTACAGCCCAGCGAAAAAGTAAGCGGCCGCGGAAACGCCCCCGGGGCATCGAGAACGCCGACCCCTACAACGAGAAAAGCCTTCCCCTGTGGGGGAAGGCTTTTTTATTTTCACATCTTGATAATCCCAAACGCATTTGCAACCGAGCTTGCCAGAATGACAGCGGCAAAAATCGGGCAGAGCCAGCGGATCATGAAACGGAATACCTTTTTGCGGCGGAAGGGCTGACCATCCAGCTCTACCTCCTCCTCGATGCGCTCCACACCGATCACGCGGGAGACCAGCAGGCAGGTGGCAATGGCCGCAATCGGCATCATGACCGAGTTGGTCAGGAAGTCGAAGAAGTCAAGGAACTGCATGCCGATGACCGTCACACCGGCCAGCGGGCCGTAGCCAAGGCTGGACAGCGTACCGAGCGCGACCATGATCACGCCGACCAGCACCGTGGAGCGCTTGCGGCTCCAGCCCAGCTCATCCTCAAAGGTCGAGACGGCGCTCTCGGTCAGGGCAATCGAGCTGGTAACCGCCGCAAACAGCACCAGCAGGAAGAACAGCACGCCGACCAGCGTACCCAGCCCCATGCTGGCAAACACCTTGGGGATCGTGATGAACATCAGTGCCGGGCCGGCCTGCAGCGTATCCGGGTCCCCGCCCGAGAAGGCGAACACCGCGGGAATGATCATCAGACCCGCCATGATGGCGATGGCCGTGTCAAAGATCTCCACATTCTGGGCAGATTCCTCAATGGCAACATCCTTTTTCATGTAGGAGCCAAAGGTCACAAGGATGCCCATGGCGATCGAGAGCGAGTAGAACATCTGGCCCATTGCCGCCACGACCGTCATCCATGAGAAGTTGGCCGGGTTAGGCACCAGAAAGTACTTCACGCCGGCCAGTGCGCCGGGCCGCGTGACTGAGTAGGCCGCAATCACGACCGACAGCACGACCAGCACCGGCATCATTAGCTTGGAAACGCGCTCCACGCCATTGCGCACGCCCGCAAAGATGATACCCAGCGTGAAGATCGCAAAGAGCAAAAAGCAGAGCTCTGCGGAGGCACCGTCCGCAATAAAGGTGCTGAAGTAGCCATCCGCAGCCACCCCCTGTGCATTGCCGCGCAGGTACTCAAACAGATATTTGATGACCCAGCCGCCGATGACCGAGTAGTACGGCACGATCAGCACCGGAATGATGGCGTTGATCCAGCCGCCAAAGCCGAGAAAACCATTCTTGCGGCTCTTGCCCGCAAACGAGGCATAGGCACCGACCGGGCTTTTGCCGGTCATGCGGCCGAGCGCTGTTTCGGCCATAATCATGCTGTAGCCAAAGGTCAGCGCCAGCACGATGTAGATCAGCAGGAAGATGCCGCCGCCGTATTTGGCTGCCAGATACGGAAAGCGCCAGATGTTGCCCAACCCCACCGATGCACCGGCCGCCGACAGCACAAAGCCGATCTTGCCGGAAAATGAGCTTCTGTTTTGTTTTTGTCCCATGATTCTCCTATTTCCTCCGTGTTTTTATATTTCGCACAAGGGCAAGTGTAGCACAGTCACGGAGTATTTACAATCAAGCATATTTCAAGGAAGTGTTGACGAGAGTGCAACACCTCGCAAAATTTAGCGGCTGCCGCTGCGTGCAAATTGCCGGGGGGGGGATAAACTCCCGCCCGGCAGCCACTTTTTTTGTACGCAAAAGTCCCATGCCCAACGCCTTGGCGGCGCAGGCATGGGACCTGCTGGTTTCCTTTATGTATCTATCAATCCAGGAAATCGCGCAGCTTCTTGCTGCGGCTGGGGTGGCGGAGCTTGCGCAGCGCCTTGGCTTCAATCTGGCGGATGCGCTCACGGGTGACATTGAACTCCTTGCCGACCTCCTCCAGCGTGCGAGGGCGGCCGTCCTCAAGGCCAAAGCGCAGGCGCAGGACCTTCTCCTCACGCGGGGTCAGCGTCTTGAGCACATCTGCCAGCTGCTCCTTCAGCAGGGTCTGGCTGGCGGCCTCGGCGGGCACGGGGGCGTCATCATCGGGGATGAAGTCGCCCAGATGGCTGTCCTCCTCCTCGCCGATGGGCGTCTCGAGGCTGACAGGCTCCTGCGCCACACGCATGATCTCGCGGACCTTGTCCACCGGCATTTCCAGACGCTCGGCGATTTCCTCGGCGCTGGGGTCGTGGCCGTACTCATGCAGCAGCTGGCTGGAAACCTTCTTGACCTTGTTGATGGTCTCGACCATATGAACGGGGATGCGGATGGTGCGGGCCTGATCGGCGATGGCGCGGGTGATGGCCTGACGGATCCACCATGTTGCATAGGTGGAGAACTTGAAACCCTTGGTGTGGTCGAACTTCTCAACGGCCTTGATCAGACCCAGATTGCCCTCCTGAATCAGATCCAGAAACTGCATGCCGCGGCCGACATAGCGCTTGGCGATGGAAACGACCAGACGCAGGTTTGCCTCGCTCAGGCGCTGCTTGGCCTTCTCGCCGTCAGGGCCGCCCGCCTGAATCTTGAGGGCCAGCTCGGTCTCCTCATCGGGGGTGAGCAGCGGCACGCGGCCGATCTCCTTCAGATAGACCTTGACGGGGTCGTCGATCGTGATGCCGTCGGCGGTCAGGCCGTCCTCGTAATCATCGGCGCCGTCATCTGCACCGGAGACCGTCTCATCGACCTCCACGGGGGTGTCGTCCACAATCTCAATGCCGTTGCTCTCAAGCTCCTCATAGAGCTTTTCCATTGCCTCAACATCCAGAACGTTGCCGTTTTCCTCCATTGCATCGCTGATCTCACTGCTGGTCAGCTTGCCGATGCGGCGGCCGGTATCAATCAGCGTGCGGATCGAGTCTTTCTTCTCTGCCATAAGTAGGTTCTCCTTTTGGTTTTATATTGTTGCAACAAATCTGTCGGAATGTCGTTATTCTTCTGGTTCTTCAGCCTTGGCACCCTTCTTTTTGCCCATGTTGGCAAAAAAGTCAGAGAACTGGCTGTCGTCCATCTGGCGGACCTTCTCGTCCAACGGTCTGGCGTTTTCCAGCCGGTCAAGGTACATGTCGATGTCCTGATGCTGCAGGGGCGCATCGTGGTTCTGCGCCATTGCAAGCGCGATCTGCTGGAACGCCTTGTCGTCCAGCATCTGCTGCAGCGTTGTCAGGTTCAGCGGCTGGCCGCTGTCAGCACACTGAAAGATCGCCTGCAGAACGCTTTGCAGCTCCGGCACCAGCACGGTAGCCATATCAAGGCGGCGGCGCACATAGGGAATCTCGTCCGGGTTCTGCATCAGGGCTGCCGCCAGCTGGCGGGCCGCTGCCGCTGCGCCCAGCGCAGACTCCCCGCTGCTGGTGTAGGGCACCCGGATGTCAGCGGCGATCCCTTGTTTAGACAGTTCCTGCTGCTGTCTGCGGCGGTCGCGGCGCGCCGCCGTCTGGACCGCGCCCTGCAACTGGGACACGATGGCCTGCTTGGACACGCCGGTCTCATCCGCCAGCCGCCCGGCGTAGACATCCCGCGCCGTGGGGCTGACACCCCGCTCGGTCAGGATGCCGATAGCCTCGCGGATATAGCTGAGCCGGCCATCATCGCTGCGCAGGTCGTACTTGGCCTTCGCCTTTTTCAGCTGAAACTCCGTTGGGTTGGCCGTGCCGTTCAAAAGCATCTCAAACCGCTCGCGGCCGTACTTTTTGATGAATTCGTCCGGGTCCTTGGCGCCCTGATAGCTCAGCACGCTGACCTTCATCGGCGTGTTGGCCATAATGCCCAAGCTGCGCTCGGTGGCCTTTTGGCCGGCTTCGTCCGAGTCGTAGCTGAGAACGACCTCGTCCGCATACTCGCTCAACAGCTTGGCCTGCTCAGCGGTCAGCGCTGTGCCGCAGGCACAGACCGCCGTGTCAAAGCCGGCCTCGTGCATTGCGATGACATCCATGTAGCCCTCGCAGAGGATGTAGCGCTTGCTCTTGGACTTTTTGGCGATGTTGAGCGCAAAAAGCGTGTGGGACTTGTGGTAGACCATCGTTTCGGGGCTGTTGATGTACTTGGGCTTGGAATCATCCAGCACGCGGCCGCCGAACGCAATGATCGCACCGCGCACATCAATGATCGGCACCATGACGCGGTGGCGGAAGATCGTGTACAGGTTGCCGCGCTCACTGCGGCGTATCAGGCCGGAATGCTCCAGCTCATCGTCCTGAAAGCCGCGGCGCTTGAGGTAGTTGACAAGGCCGAAGCCCTCATTCGGCGCATAGCCCAGCCCGAACCGGCGGATGGCCGCATCGGACAGGCCGCGCTTTTCCTTCCAGTATTTCCGGGCCAGCGCAGCCTCCGGCGTCTGGGCGTTCAGATTCTCATAAAAATAGCGGGCAGCGCAGCGGTTGATCTCCAAAAGGCGCTGGCGCGCGCGGGATTCACGGTCATCCTCCTCGGGCAGGGGCATCCCGGCGCGGCCTGCCAGCTGCTTGACGCTCTCGACATACCCGAGGTTATTGTATTTGCGCACAAAGTTGATGACATCCCCCGCTGCGCCGCAGCCAAAACAGTAAAAGCTCTGGGTGTCCGGATAGACAACGAAGGACGGCGTTTTTTCATTGTGGAAGGGGCACAGCCCGCTCAGGGTGCGCCCGCGCCGGCGCAGCTGCACATACTGGCCGATGACTTCTTCAATATCGTTGCGGCGAACGACCTCCTGTATGTATTCTTGGGGGATCAACGGGTGACTGCACCTCCTTGTCAGATTGTAGGGGCCGGGCATGCCCGGCCCGCGGTTTACCCGCAATGCTGCGTCTGCCAATCTGTGCAGGGCCGGGCATGCCCGGCCCCTACGGCGCAGCAGTTACAAGACATGCCACTTTTGCGGTATGAACAATTCTTCAAACAGGCGGGTAGCAAACTCATCGCTCATACCGCTGATATAGTCGGTCACAGCGCGGTCTACCCCCTCGTTGTAGGCGATCTGCATGTAAAAATTCGGCATCAGGGCAGGCTCGCTGCTCAGGCGGTCATACAGCTCACTGATGAGCTTGTCTACCTTTTTTTCCTCGCGCTTAGCCTCCCGGTCCACATAGACCGTGGCATACATAAAGTCCTTCAGCACCGCATAAGCGGCATCGACCTCGGGCGAAAAGCAGATCTGGCCGTCGCCGCTGTGGGCCACCAGATCGGTGATCATCGTGGTAATGCGCTCGGACTTTGTATGACCCAGCACGGCCGTTGCCTCGGGCGGCAGGCGGCGCGGGTCAAGCACACCCGCCGTGATCGCATCCTCAATATCGTGGTTCAAAAATGCGATGTGATCCGCGCGGCGCACAACACAGCCCTCCGGTGTGCGAGCCCATGCACCGGTCGTATGGGTCACAATGCCGTTGCGCACCTCCCATGTCAGGTTCAGGCCCTGCCCGTCCCGCTCGAGAAAATCCACAACGCGCAGGCTCTGCCGGTAATGGGTAAAGCCCCCCGGGCAAAGCCGGTTAAGGGCGCGCTCACCCGCATGGCCAAAGGGAGTGTGGCCCAGATCATGCCCAAGGGCGATGGCCTCGGTCAGGTCCTCATTCAGCCGCAGCGCGCGGGAGACCGTGCGCGCAATCTGGGACACCTCAAGCGTATGGGTCAGCCGGGTGCGGTAGTGATCGCCCTCCGGCGAGAGGAATACCTGTGTTTTCTGCTTCAGCCGGCGGAAGGCCTTGCTGTGGAGAATACGATCCCGGTCGCGCTGGAAACAGGGCCGGATCGGGTCCTCCGTCAGCGGCAGGCGGCGGCCCAGACTGTTCGCGCTCAAGGTCGCGCAGCTGCTCAGGGTCTGCCGTTCAATGGCCTCGGTCTTTTCACGGATCGTCATAGTGCGCCCCCTTTTCCTGATCCTCTATCTATAAATACGACAAAAGTATAGGAAACACTCTTTTTTTGCGGGGATTTTTTTGAAGTTTTTTCACGGTTGCAGGGGGGCGGCGCCCTTGACGCCCCGCGGGCCGATGCAAGCATCGGCCCCTACAATCGTGCCGTAGAGCGGCCAGTCCTCTGGCCACCGCAGGCTGCCGTCCCTCAAAACGCCGCGTACTGCGGTTCGGAAATCTCCACCTCAGCCCCGCCGCGCGTCAGCTCGTTCAGTGCGGTGCAGAGCGCACCCTCCTGCCCTGCGGGCATGCGCCAGCAAAGGGTCACGGCGTCATCAAAGACAGGCTCGTCCAGTCTTGTTTCCGCCGCCGCAATGATGCGCTGGGCCTGTTCAAACTGGGCATAGCTCACACGGACACTGCAGTCCACCACAAGGCGCATACTGACAAGCTCTGCCTGCTGCAGCGCGCCGGAGGCCGCCGCCGTATACGCCCGCACCAGCCCGCCAGTGCCGAGCAGAATACCGCCGAAATACCGCGTCACCACAACGATCACATCGGCCACACCTGCGTGGCCGATCGTCTCCAGCACCGGGGTCCCGGCGGTTTTGGCGGGCTCGCCGTCATCGGAATACCGCGTGCGGCCGTTCTGCAGCACATAGGCATAGACATTGTGGCGCGCCGTGCGGTTGGCGGCGCGCACCGCGTTCAGCACGGCCAGCGCCTTTTCCTCGGTATCGGCAAAGGCGGCCGTGGCGATAAAGCGGCTGCGCTTTTCCTCATATTCAAATGTGGAAGTGCCGCGTATGGTTTTATAGTCGGCCATGGCGCAAACCTCACTCTATAGCAAAAATACCCCGGATGAAAGAACATCCGGGGTACAAAAACGGAATTACTTGCCAGACTTGGCGAAACGGCGCTTGAAACGCTCGACGCGGCCACCGGTATCGACCAGCTTCTGCTTGCCGGTGTAGAACGGATGGCACTTGCTGCAAACTTCGACGTGGATCTCCGGCTTGGTGTCACGGGTGTGGATCACATTGCCGCAGGCACAAGTGATGGTGCAGTCCACATAGTTCGGATGGATGCCCTGCTTCATGGTTAAATTCACCTCTTTCTCGATCATGATAAAAGGAGCCATACTTGATATATGTGCTCATCACAATCTCCGAATTGCGGCTACCAGCGTTCGCCATCCTGTGCGGACGGAGCAGCCATCTGAACGATTGCTGAAATATTTTAGCACAAGTTCAGTGCCTTGTCAATAGATTTTGCAAATTTCACGGGGTATTGTAGGAGCAGATGAGGGGTGCGTGTCCCACAGCGACCCGTTTGCGGATAACAATGGCAAGGCTGCCCCTCATCAGTCACCTTCGGTGACAGCTTCCCCCAAGGGGGAAGCCTTTCGCGTTTACAGCGTCAGCTGCTCGATGCGGTCATCCTCCTTGAGGAGGGCACCGGCGGCAGGCAGTGTACGCACACGGTAGCGCGGGGCATCGTTAAGCTCCAGCCCCTCGGCCAGCGTCAGGCGGGAGATACCGGCGTTCTTTTTCAGCGTCACCACATTGACACCGGCGGTATCGCGGGTCGCCTTTTCGGGGATGAGCGCACTGCCGACCAGCAGCAGACGGTTGTTTGTGGTAAAGATGGCCAGCTCGGTCTCCTCGGGGATAAAGCGCATAAAGGCAAGCTCCGCCTTATCGCTGTATGCCTTGAGCAGCTTGCGGCGGTTCTGCTTTGTCTCATAGCTGGACAGCGGAACCTTGGCGCATTTGCCGTTCTCATAGAGGAAGAGCATCCAGCCCTTGTAGTCGGGCGTGACCACCATATACAGCGGCACCTCACCCTCCTCCATGCCGAGGGCGGAGGCCACATAATCGCCAAGAACGCTGGCCTTGCTGTCGGCAAAGTCATAGGCGTGGGACTTGTAGACCTGACGGTGATTTGTGAAGAAGAGCAGCTCGGTGCTGTTCGTGCTTTCGCAGGTAAACAGTATCTCGTCACCGTCCTTCAGCTTCTGCTCACCGCTCATGCGCAGGCTCTGGGGCGTGATTTTTTTGAAGTAGCCGTCCCGCGTGAAGAACAGATGCACCGGGTAGTCGGGGATCTGCTGCTCGGGCTCCTCGGCCTCAGAGGCCGGAATCTCGTACATGATCTCACAGCGGCGGGGCTTGCCGTACTTTTTGGCTACATCGCCCAGTTCCTTCATGATGATCTTATTGATGCGGGCCGGGCGCTTGAGAATATCCTCCAAATCGGCAATGGCGTTTTCGAGTTCCTCGATTTCCTCGGTGCGCTTGAGGATGTACTCGCGGTTGAGGTGGCGCAGCTTGATTTCGGCCACATATTCAGCCTGTACCTCGTCAATGCCGAAGCCGATCATCAGGTTAGGTACGACCTCGGTCTCCTCGGCCGTGTTGCGCACGATCTCAATGGCCTTGTCAATGTCGAGCAAAATCGCCTTTAAGCCCTTGAGCAGATGCAGACGCTTCTGCTTGCCCTGCAGGTCGTAGTAGGTGCGGCGGCGCACGCACTCGGCGCGGAAAGCGATCCACTCCAGCAGGATGCTGCGCACACCCAGCACCTTGGGCTGGCCCGCGATCAGCACATTAAAGTTGCAGGCAAAGCTGTCCTCCAAGGGCGTGGCCTTGTACAGGCGGGCCATCAGCTTGTCGGGGTCCTGCCCGCGCTTGAGGTCGATGGTCAGCTTCAGGCCGTTGAGGTCGGTCTCGTCGCGCATATCGCTGATTTCACGGATCTTGCCGAGCTTGACCAGCTCGGTGATCTTGTCCATAATGGCCTCGACCGTTGTTGTGGGCGGGATGCGGGTGACATCAATGCAGTTGTTCGCCTTGTCGTAGCTCCACTTGGCGCGGACGCGGACACTGCCGCGGCCGTTTTCCAGCACATTCTGCATCTCGGCGGCATCGTACAGGATTGTGCCGCCGCCGACAAAATCCGGTGCGGGGATGATCTCCCGCAGGTCAGCCTGCGGGTCCTTCATCAGGGCGATCGTGGCATTGCAGAGCTCCTCCAGATTGAAGGAGCAGATGTTGGACGCCATGCCGACCGCGATGCCCAGCGTATTGTTGGCCAAAATTGCCGGGAAGGTGACGGGCAGCAGGGTCGGCTCGGTCGTGGTGCCGTCATAGTTCGGCACAAAGTCCACGGTGTCCTTGTCGATGTCTCGGAACAGCTCATCACAGACCGGCTCAAGCTTGGCCTCGGTATAACGGGCGGCGGCATAGGCCATATCGCGGCTGTACGCCTTGCCGAAGTTACCCTTGGAGTCCACGAACGGCACGAGCAGACTCTCGTTGGAGCGGCCCATGCGCACCATCGTGTCATAGATGGCTGCATCGCCGTGGGGGTTCAGGTGCATCGTGCTGCCGACGATGTTGGCGCTCTTGGTACGGTTGCCCTTCAGCAGGCCCATGCCGTACATCGTGTAGAGCAGCTTGCGGTGGGCGGGCTTGAAGCCGTCGATCTCCGGCAGCGCGCGGGAAACGATAACGCTCATCGCATAGGGCATATAGTTGGTTTCCAGCGTGTCGGTGATGGCAGATTCCAGTACCTCACCCGCCGATAAAATTTCGACATTATCCCCCAGCTGCGGGCGCGCGGGGGTCAGTTTTTTCTCTTTCTTTCTTGCCATAATCTATCCTTCTCAGCTTACATCCAGATCGTCCAGATACTCCGCGCCGTGCTCGGCGATATGCTCCTTGCGGCCCTGCAGGTTATCCCCCAGCAGCAGGTCAAAGACGGCCGCGGTGCGCTCGGCATCGGTGGGCAGGACCTTGATCAGGCGGCGGCTCTCGGGGCTCATCGTGGTCAGCCACATCATCTCGGGGTCGTTCTCGCCCAGACCTTTCGAGCGCTGGATCGTGTACTTTTCGCCCTCAATGCGGCGCAGGATATCGGCCTTTTCCGGTTCGGTGTAGGCGAAGAAGGTCTTATTCTTCGTGTTGATCTCGTACAGCGGCGATTCTGCGATATAGACATAGCCCTTGTTGATGAGGGTCGGCGTCAGGCGGTAGAGCATTGTCAGCACGAGGGTGCGGATCTGGTAGCCGTCCACATCGGCATCGGTACAGATGACGACCTTATTGAACCGCAGGTTGTCCAGATTGAAGCTGGCCAGATCCTTATTGTGGCTGCCGCCCAGCTCAACGCCGCAGCCCATGACGCGGATCAGGTCGGTGATGATCTCCGACTTGAAGATGCGGGCGTAGTCGGCCTTCAGGCAGTTCAGGATCTTGCCGCGGATGGGCATGATGGCCTGAAATTCCGAGTCGCGGCTCTGCTTGACCGCGCCCATAGCGGAATCGCCCTCCACGATATACAGCTCACGGCGGGTGGCGTCCTTGGTGCGGCAGTCCACGAACTTCTGCACGCGGTTGGCGAGATCCATCTGCTGGGTCATCGTCTTTTTGATCGTGATGCGCGCCTTCTCGGCGTGCTCGCGGCTCTGCTTATTGATGAGCACCTGCTTGCAGGCCTTCTCGGCCTCATCGGGATGCTCGATGAAGTAGACCTCGATCTGATGCTTGAGGAACTCGGTCATGGCCTGCGCCACAAACTTGTTCGTGATGGCCTTTTTCGTCTGGTTCTCATAGCTTGTGCGGGTCGAGAAGCTTGATGATACCAGCACAAGGCAGTCCTGCACATCGGCGAAGGTGATCGCGCTCTCGTTTTTCTTGTACAGGCCCTTGGTTTTCAGCCAGCCGTTGATCTGGCTGACGAAGGCCGTGCGCACGGCGCGGTCGGGGCTGCCGCCATGCTCCAGCCAGCTGGAGTTGTGGTAGTATTCCAGACACTGCACGGTGTTGGAGAATGCGAACGCCACATTCATCTTGACCTGATAGTCCGGCTGGTCGGCGCGGTCGCGGCCGGTGGCGGCGCCGCTGCAGAAGTATACCGGCGTCAGGGCCTTATCCCCCACCAGCTCATTGGCATAGTCGGTGATGCCATGCTCATAGAGATACTCAAACTTTTCAGCCTCGCTGCCGGATTTGTCGGTAAATACCAGCGTGACGCCATCGTTGACGACAGCCTGACGGCGGAGCATATCCTTGAAGGATTCCGCCGGGACGGCAATGTCGGTAAAGACCTCGGTGTCAGGCTTCCAGCGGATGACCGAGCCGGTGCGCCTGCCCTTGAACGGCTCCTTCTGCAGGCCGCCCACATTCTCACCCTTTTTGAAATCGAGGTGGTAGTGGAAGCCGTCGCGGTAGACATCCGCCGTCATCCACTCACTGGCGTACTGGGTGGCGCACAGGCCCAGACCGTTCAGACCGAGGCTGAAATCGTAGTTGCCGCTGCCCTCGGCATATTTGCCGCCGGCGTACAGCTCGCAAAAGACCAGATCCCAGTTCCAGCGCTCCTCAGCCTTATTATAATCGACCGGAATGCCGCGGCCGAAGTCCTCGACCTCGATGACATGGTCCGGAAACAGCGTGACATTGATGCGGTTGCCATGGCCATCGCGCGCCTCGTCGATGGAGTTGGAGATGATCTCAAAGATGGAATGGGCGCAGCCCTCCACACCGTCAGAGCCGAAGATAACCGCCGGGCGCTTGCGCACACGGTCGGCGCCTTTCAGCTGGCGGATACTGTCATTGCCGTATTCCTGTTGTTTTTTTGCCATGCGGCGGTTCCCCCTGATGTATATTGAAACAGTGGTAGTTTTTGCACATATATTTTTATTAAACCACAGTTTGGAAGTGTTTGTCAAATCGACTTGCACTCTGCGGGCAGATTGTAGAGGTCGATGCCCGCATTTGCTCCTGCAGGTTCAGTGTAATACAACTTGCCGTTGTTGTCAAGTTGTGTTTATGAATTGCAGTCACAATTACACGGTTCGACCCGGTTGCGGTCACCGATGACAGCGGTCCAATACTCGCTGCCGCGGTAGCGGAAGATGACCCAATCATAGCCGTTGTATTTCCGGGTGCTCTGCTTGACAACGCAATAGTTGCCCAGCGGCAGATAGCCGACCACATCGTTGAAGTTAGCAGAGTAAAAATACTCACACCGGGCGTTGAACACCACAAGCCGCTGTCCCGCCACCGTTTCCATAGAAGGGCCGGAGGCCCCATAGTTGTTGTAGCCTCCGGCCTGTATCTCCGGCAGAAAATCCCGGTAGCTGCGGTTGAGGTCGCACGCGCCGGAGATGCCGTTGACCACACCGCTGCCGGTGTACTGCCACATGGCATAGCTGCCGTTATAGCCAAGGGTGGCGCGGTAGTCTGCCACCCATAATGGGTAGCGGCTCAGGGCGGCTGCGTTGAGGTTGCTGTTGATGTAGTTGGTATAGCTGTACCAGCCCGCGTACCACTTGCGCTGGTAGAGGATATCCATGGCGTACTGCACAAGGCTGGTCAGCGTTGCACGGCCAAGGCTGGTCAGGCTGGCGTCCTCGACATCCACAAAGACTGGATATTCCAGCTGCAGCCCCTGCATGACATTCAAGAAGGTCGTCAGCTCATTGGCCACAGCCGCCCGTGTGCGCGCGTAGGTATAGTAATAGACCCCCACGCGCAGGCCTGCCGCCTTGGCTCCGTTGACATTCTGCAGAAAATATGGGTCCACATACAGTCCGCCGCTGTTGCTGGACCCCACGCGGACCATGGCAAACTGCTTGCCGGCCGCCGCCACCCGGCCCCAGTTGATATTGCCCTGATAGCGCGACACATCAATGCCGTACTGGTACACAGCCATAAAAAGCCCCCCTTTGCGGTATAGTATGCAAAGAGGGGGGTGGGGTGTGCAGTATCCTGCTCCCGCTGCGGGGGCGGCAGTGAGGGGCATTTACGCCAGACGGCGTTCCGCAAGCAGGACGATGCCGCGCTCCTGCGCGGCTTCTCTTAACACAGCAAAGCCGTTTTTGCGCCAGAAATGATTGGACTGCGGGTTTTCCTTGTCAATGCCGAGGCGTACCGCCGTATAGCCCAGCGCACGCAGCGCGGCCAGCACCTCGCGGACGATTGCCGTGCCGGTTCCCTGCCCCTGCAGGTCCTTGTTCATCATGAAAAAGCCGATGAACGCCGTGTCTGCGTCCGGGTAACCGTCGATCAGATCCATAACAGCAACCAGCGTGTCCGCGTCAAAAAATCCGACATAGTGCTTCTGCGCCGGTGTTGTGCCCGGCGGGCAGAGCGTCAGGTCCTGCCGCACACGCTCGGGCGTTGTACTGCCGCCGCAATACTTAAAGTACTGGTCATTGCGCAGCATCCATGCGTACAGCATCGGCACATCGGCGTCCGTCAGGCGGCGAACTGTATACGCATCGGACAGCTTTTCAATCTGTATATTCTTCACAGCAATTTGATCCTCAAATCTCCCAGCAGTGACACTGCCTCCGGCAGTGAAAATTTTGCGTCCTGCAGCTTGCAGCCGAAGATATCGACTTTATATCCGCTAGCCTCCTTGAAGTTTGCTTTGCGCATATCGCACTGGTAAAATTCGGTGTCCAGCAGGTCACATTTTTCAAAATCTGCGCTGACGAGATTGCACTTGGCGAACATCGAGCGCTGGATCTCGTTGCCTGCAAAGTTGAATTTTGTAAAGTTCATCTCGGTGAAGGTGTTGTATTTCAGGCGGCAGCCCTGCAATTTTTCAATCGGGTCGGCAAACGAGCCGTCCCCCTGCAGGGACATCCAGTCGATATTGTTGAGGGTGCAGCCTTGAAGATCCGTATACTTTGCACGGGACATCGTGGTTTTCAAGCCGGTAATCGTACAGCGGATGAACTGGCACTCACTCAGCACGCTGTGATCCAGCTTGCAGTTTTCAAAGGTGCAGTCGATGAAGGCGCAGTCGGAGAAGTCGCAGTCGTAAAAGGTTTCCTCTGTAAATTCAAGGCGCGAAAAGCGCTCTCCTTCGCGGTATTCGGCGCGCATCAGATCACCAGCCCTCCGTTGACACCCAGCACCTGACCGGTGATGTAGCCGCTGGCCTCATCGGCCAGAAAGACCATCGTGCGGGCGATCTCGTCCGCCGTGCCAAGGCGCTCCACCGGGGTTTCCTCCGCCAAAGCGGCGCGGTCCTCTGCGGTAAAGCCCGCCATCATGTCGGTGTCAATGACGCCCGGCGCAATGACATTGACTGTGATGCCGCTGGGGCCTTCCTCTTTTGCCAGCGCCTTGCCAAGGCCGATCAGCCCCGCCTTGGCTGCGCTGTAGGCCACCTCACAGCTGCCGCCGGTCTGCCCCCACATGCTGCTGACCAGCAGGATGCGGCCGTATTTCTGGTGTACCATGCCGGGCAGCACGGCGCGGCAGGCGTAGAACGCACCGTCCAGATCAACGGCCATCATCCGGCGCCAATCCTCATCGGTGGTGTCGGTAAACAACTTGACCTGCGCAATGCCCGCATTGCAGACAAGCACCTGCAGGCCGCCCAGCTCCCGCTGTGCCTGCTCCACGGCGGCCTGCACCTGTGCAGAATCCCCCGCATCGGCCTGTATTGCCAGAAAGCGGCCGCCCTGCGCGGCGGCTGCGGCGCGGCGCAGCACCGCCTCGGCGGCGTCCGGATGGGCGTTGTAGGTAAAGGCAACATCATACCCGGCGCGGGCGAACGCCAGCACCGCCGCCGCGCCGATTCCCCGGCTGCCGCCGGTGATGAATACATGGTTTGTAGTCATTTTTTCTTCCGTTTCTCTCTCAGCATCGCAAAAAAGTCCCGCAGCAATGCCTGTGCTTCCTCCTCCAGCAGGCCCGATTCCATGACCGGGTGATGGTTGAAGGGCAGTGCAAACAAATCGGTCAGGCTGCCGCAGCAGCCCGCCTTGGGGTCGCGTGCGCCGTAGACGACCCGCTTCAGGCGGCTGTTGATGATGGCCCCGCTGCACATGGGGCAGGGCTCCAGCGTCACAAACAGCTCACATTGCCAGAGCCGCCAGCCGCCCAGCGCCTTGCAGGCCGCATCAATGGCCAGCAGTTCGGCGTGGTAGGTGGCGTTTTTGCCGCTCTCGCGCAGGTTGTGCGCGCGGGCGATGATCTCCCCGTCCTTGGCCACAACCGCCCCGACCGGGACCTCGCCCAGTGCGGCGGCAAGCTTTGCCTCTGCCAGCGCGGCGCGCATCAGTTCTTCATCGGTCATAGCTCCCCCTCAATGCACAAAAAACACCGCATATACGACCAGAAAGATCACAGCGGCGCTGTAGGCCGGGCTGGTGAACACCGCCAGCACATCCACGCCGGGGCGCAGACCGGCCGAAAAGCGAAAGCCCTGCTGTCGGGCGTTCCAGATCATCCACCCGCCGAACACCGGGAAAAAGAGCAGGATGAACAGCTCAACGCCGAAAGACAGCTCCGCCGGGGCGTAATACCGCAGGTAGATCGTCAAAAACGCCAGCGTGTTGTTTGCAAGGTGCAGCAGCATACCCGGCAGGATACTGCCCGACCGCTCGGTCAGCCAGCCCAGAAAGACCCCGCAGGCAAAGGCTGTCAGCCCCTGCGCCAGATTGAGATGCAGCAGACCGAAGAGCAGCGCCGGCGCAAAGATGGCCGCCGCGCTGCCGCAGGGGCGCATCAAGCCCTGAAACGCCCCGCGGAAGAGTAATTCCTCGGCCACAGCGGGCATGATGCAGAGCGTTATAAAGCAGACAAGCAGCTCGGGGCCGCCGCTGGGCAGCAGCTCGCTCGTTGTCGGGTTGTCTGTGATATGGTTGATGAGCGCCCCGGCAAGGTTGGCGAGGTTGGCCACACCGAGAAAGACCGGCAGACAGAAGCCCGGGCTCCAAGGGGCCGGCAGGGCGATGCGCAGATCCGCCTGCCGCAGGCGGGTCAGCTTGAGCAGAAAGGCCAGCGTCAGAGCGATGGCCCCAATGCCGACCAACAGCTGAAACAGCGCTATGCTGACATCACTGAAGCCGAGGGGCTTTGCCAGACTGGCCCCCGGATGTGCCAGCCCCATAAGGGCGCTGACCAGCAGGGCCAGCAGACTGCGCCCCAGCAGATAGACAAGGGATGCCGCCGCACAGGCGCCTGCCGCGCCCCGCACCCCGCGTGATCTTGTCATGTGATTTTCCACCTTTACATTAAAGGCTTCCCCCTTGGGGGAAGCTGGCCGTGCAACGGCCTGATGAGGGGCCGGTCTGCCACAGCCATCCATTCACGGTTTGCCGCGGGAAGGCCACCCCTCATCCGCCCCTTCGGGGCACCTTCCCCCTTGGGGGAAGGCTTTATTAGTATCATACCACAAACCGGCCAATAAAAAAAGCCCCACCGGTGTGCGGGCCGGTGGGGCAAGGTCGGAGGGAGAGGAGTCATAGAACACCTGCGTTGTGCGCCGCAGGCATTGACTTTCTGCTATCATAATAGTACATTATAGACATGAAGTAAAGCTATACTTTTTCATACGAAGCATGAATCAAATTCACTACAGGAGATGTGATCATGACCCTGACCGACTGCCAGCTGCTGAGCATCGTGGCGCAGCTGGGTACCTTTGCCGCCGCAGCCGAACGGCTGCATATTACCCCCTCCGCCGTGAGCCATGCCGTGTCCGGCGTGGAGGCCGAGTGCGGCTTTCCGCTTTTCACCCGCACAAAAAGCGGCGTCACGCTGACCGCTGCCGCCGAGAACCTGATGCCCGCGATCCAGCAGATGCTGGCAAGCAGCGAATCGCTGGAGCAGTCCATTGCCCAGATCAACGGCATGCACAAGGGTGCGCTGCGGCTGGGGGTGTTCAACTCAGCCTGCGTGACATGGCTGCCGAAGATCGTGCCGGGCTTCCGCGCGGCATTCCCCGGCATTGATGTGCAGATCTATCAGGGCTCCTATGATGACATTACCGGCTGGCTGAAAACCGGCGCGGTGGAGCTGGGCTTTCTTTCAAACTCCAGTGCCCACGATCTGGATTTTGAACCGCTCTACGATGACCGGCTGATCTGCCTTGCGCCGCCCGACTACAAGCCCCGCCGCCCCGGTGTCGTCCGGGCCGAGGAGCTGCGCGGCCGGCCCTTTGTCAGCCAGCAGTCCGATGTGGACGCCGACATCCAGAGCTATTTCAAAAAGAATGACCTGCATGTGTCGAGCCGCTGCTACATTGTGGACGACCAGAGCATGATTGCCATGGTAGCCTGCGGGCAAGGCCTTGCCCTGATGCCCGAGCTGATGTTCAAGGAGGGTGCCGCCAGCGCAGGGTGTCAGGTCCTGCAGCTGGAGCCTGCCGCCAAGCGCACCATCGGGCTGGCGTGCCTGTCGCGCGGGGTGCTCTCCCCCGCCGCGCGGGAGTTTGTGAAGCATGCAAGGGAGTTTGCAAGGAAAAGGTAAGCCGCGCGGTAGGGGCCGGGCACGCCCGGCCCGCTGGTTTACGGCATTCCCCTTTTACGGTTGATTTTGTAGGGAGGGGTCTTGACCCCTCCGCGGGGCGTCGAGGACGCCGCCCCCTACAGGGGTAAAACACAAAGTTTCTCACTGCCGTAAACGGACACGGCGGCCAGCGGGCTGGCCGCCCTACATGCGTCCCGGAAATATTTCATCGCGCAGTGCAGCAAAACACCCCCGTGCCGTTAAATCGGCGCAGGGGTGTTTTTATTTACTTAGTTTCCCTCCCCGTACTCTGCCACGGGTACATTTGCGTACGCATCGGGCAGGTCGGGCGGCAGGGTCTGCATGTACTCGTGCATGGCCTCGGCCACATTTTTGCTGTAGGCCACGGCCTCGACCACAGTGCGGGCACCCTTGACGGCATCGCCGCTGGCGAAGATGCCGGGGATGCTGGTGCGGCCGACCTCATCGGTCTCAAACAGACCGCGCGGGGTCGTCTTGAGATTCTTGGTGCTGTCGGTGATGGTGGTGCAGGGACCCTGACTGATCGAAACGATCACACTGTCCGCCGGGTAGAGCTTTTCGGTGCCGGGCAGCTCGGTCAGGGTGCCGTCCTCGGCCTCGTTCAGGTCGATGAACACAACGCCCTTGTCGGTGATCTCAACAGGCTTTTTGTTGAAGATGAAGTTGACGCCCTCCAGCTTGGCATAGCTGGCCTCATACTCGCTGGCGGTGATCGTCTTTGAAAGCGAGAAGCACTCAAGATGCCGCGTGCCATGGCGGATGGCGGTGCGGGCGACATCCATCGCCGCATTGCCCGCACCGATAACAATGACGCGGCTGCCCAGATGGTAGACATCGGGGTTTTGCAGGTAGTTGATGGCATAATGCACATTGCCGAGGCTCTCGCCCTTGATGTGCAGCGTGTTGGGACGCCATACACCGGTACCGATGAAGATAGCCTTGTAGCCATCGCGGAACAGATCCTCGATCTTGAGCGCCTTGCCCACATCGGTGTTGGGGCGGACCTTGATGCCCTTCAGGCGCAGATGGCGGTATTCAAAGTCGTCCAGCACCGTCTTGGGCAGACGGAACTCGGGGATGCCGTAGCGCAGCACGCCGCCGATCTTATCGTGGCTCTCAAAGATCGTGACATCATACCCATAGCGCGCCAGAATGACCGCGATGGTCAGACCCGCCGGGCCGGAGCCGATAATGGCCGCCTTTTTGCCGTTGGACGGCGCAGGGCCTTGCGTCATCTGGCTGGCATAGGTAGAGGAAATATAGTTTTCAATGACCGAGAAATGGACCGGCGCGCCCTTGATGCCGCGCACACAATGCCCCTCGCACTGCTTCTCATGGTTGCAGACCAGAGAGCAGACGGTGGTCAGGGGGTTGTTTTCAAACAGCATACGGCCGGCCTCGTCCAGCTTGTTGTCCTTCAGCAGGCGGATGACCTCCGGGATATTGGTGTGGATGGGGCACCCCTGCTGACAGCGGGGCACCTTGCAGCCAAGGCAGTGGTTCGCTTCGTCCATTACATGCAGCGCCATGTTTTACTCCTTCATTTCGTACCTATTTTGCGCGTTAAAAATGCAACAATGTTGTATCACACGCATGTTTTCTCCATATCATGCTTATATTACCACCGGCTTAGCAGTAAACGCAAGCCCCATCGGCTGAATTTTTTCTCTGCATAATGACGAAAAATCCACAGCGCGGCTATGCAGTCTGCCGATTTCAGCCGCCTGCGGGCTAGTTTGCACCAGCTCTGCCAGCGCCGTGCCCGCCGGCAGGGTGGCGTATTTCAAGCGCGGCAGCGCGCTTTTTTTTGCCCCCAGCACATGCAGGTAGGGCGGCATTGGCAATTCTGCCGGGAACTGCAGCGCGGCATCCAGCACAAGGCGGCGCAGCCGTGCATGGGGATAGCGCTTGGTTTTCAGCCGGGTGTAAAGGTCGTCCAGACCGTCTGCCTGACGCACCGAAGCTGCAAGGCGGTTCTCCAGTCCCTCACTGATACCGCGCAGCTGCGCAAAATTTTCCAGCGGCTGCATCCGCAGCTGCGTCAGGACCGCCACCTCAAATTTTGCACTGTCGAGCAGCAGCCCCTCGGCAGCCGCCTTTGCGTAAAGCGCCGCTGCACCGGCGGGCACAAAGGCAGTCCATTCCGGCAGGGGCAGGCCGCGCAGGTAGCTGGCGCTGGCCATCGGCGTACCCCCATGCTCCCCTGCCCCGCCGCCGTGGGCCGCCCCCAGCCGGGGCAGGGCAAGGGGCGTCAGCGCAGCGCCCTGCGTCAGGATTGCCTTGCAGTATTCGATGCCCAGAATGTTGTTCGGCGTGCGCAGCAGCGTCCCCATGCCGGGGCGCAGGGTCTCGGCAGCATCGGCCCGGGCGGCGGCATAGGTCATGCCGGTCGCAAGCTTTTTACGGATCAGCGCGTTTATTTCACCGCTCAGCAGCAGCTGCGCTGCGTCCAGCAATGCGGCGGCATCGGGCGTTTCCGCACCGAAGGCCAGCGTATCGCAGCCCAGCGCCGCCAGCAGCTGCACCCCCGCCGCGGCGAATTGCTCCGCCGTGGCGCAGGCGTAGGGCGCGGGCAGCGCAATGACGATGTCGGCCCCTGCGCCCAGCGCAGCGCGCACCCGGACCGATTCCGGCAGGATGGGTACGCCGCCCCGCTGCACTGCGCCGCTGCTCAGACAGACAGCCACGCAGTCAGCGCCCGCTGCCCTGACCGCCGCAAGCTGGGCTGCATGGCCGTTGTGAAAGGGGTCATATTCGGCTATGATGCCTGCAAATTTCATAGAAAAAATCTCCCGACAGATTGTTAAAAAAGTACTTTGCCCGTACTGTGCAAAAATTGTGCTATCTTGCAGAACTTGCGCTTGAAAATTCATATCTTCCATTATATAATAAAATCAACGATTGGGAAAGGGCAAATCTGCCCTGCCAAATTTAAGGAGGATATTCCATGAAAGTTCTGGTTATCAACTGCGGTTCTTCCAGCCTGAAGTACCAGCTGATCGACATGGAGGGCGAAAAGGTCCTGTGCAAAGGTCTGTGCGAGCGCATCGGCATGGAAAGCAGCATGATCACCCATGAGGCCAACGGCCATAAAGCAACCACGCCCGCCATCTTCCCCACCCATACCGAGGCCTTTACCGAGGTCGTGAAGAAGATGACCACCGGCGGGGGCAAGGTCATTGAGAGCGTTTCCGAGATTGACGCCATCGGCCACCGCGTGGTCCACGGCGGCGAGAAGTTCAAGGAAAGCTGCCTGATCACCCCCGAGGTCGTCAAGGCGATCCACGACCTGAGCCCGCTGGCTCCCCTGCACAACCCTGCCGCCATTCTGGGCATCGAGGCCTCCTACAAGGTCTTTGGGCAGGACAAGCCGAATGTTGCGGTCTTTGACACGGCTTTCCACTCCACCATGCCCCCGAAGGCTTATATGTACGCCATCCCCTATGAGTACTATGAGAAGTACGGCGTCCGCCGCTACGGCTTCCACGGCACCAGCCACAAGTATGTCAGCCACCGCGCTGCTGAGTTTCTGGAGGAGCCTATTGAGCGCCTGAAGCTGATCACCTGCCATCTGGGCAATGGTTCCTCCATCGCCGCTGTCGATCAGGGTAAGGTCATTGATACCTCGATGGGCATGACCCCGCTGGCCGGTCTGATGATGGGCACCCGCTGCGGCGATTTGGACCCCTCTGTGGTCAACTACCTGAAGTATAACCTCGAGATCACCGGCCACGAGCTGGACGAGATCCTGAACAAGAAGTCCGGCCTGCTGGGTGTTTCCGGCGTGTCCAGCGACAAGCGCGATGTCGAGGATGCCGCCATGAACGGCAACAAGCGCGCACAGCTGGCCAGCGACATGCTGAACTACCAGATCAAAAAGACCATCGGCAGCTACATTGCCGCCATGGGCGGCGTGGACGCCATCGTCTTTACCGGCGGCATCGGCGAGCATGACGCTGACTCCCGCGCCAAGATCTGCCACCACATGGATTGGCTGGGCATCCGCATCGACACTGACAAGAACCGCGATGCACACAAGCAGAAGGAAGATGTCGTTGAGGTCACTGCCTGGGGCGCCCGTGTCCGCACCCTGATCATCGAGACCAACGAGGAGCTGATGATCGCCCGCGACACGAAGGAAGTCATCGAGAAGTAAGTCTTACTTTTCTTGAAAGAAAAGTAAGCAAAAGAACTTTCAATATTTGTTCCCGGGAACGGGTTATGGCGAGAGGCTGCAGCATGGGGTTTGACCTTGTGCGGCAGCCTCTTTTATGGTATAATCGGCTTAATGAGGTCGTATATTTAAATTTCAGGAGGGTTGTCCGTATGAGCAGCAAGGTTTCAAAAGGCATTGCACTGCTTCTCTTTGGCATCCTGCTCTGCGCAGGCAGTGGGGAAATCAACGCCACGATTCTGTACAATTTCGGTGATTTCCCGTTTGCCGCGATAGGCGTCATTGTAGGGTCCGAGGGTCTGTATATGGTGTTCTCTGATAAGGCGGAGTAAGCGGCGCGGGCGGTCCTGCTCGTTTATGATTATCTGAAACCTTCCGGCTTAACACTGTAGGGGGCGGCGTCCTCAACGCCCCGCGGGAGGGATAAATCCCTCCCCTACAATGTAACCCGTGAAAGAGTGCTGACATGAGGCTGCGGGCCGGGCATGCCCGGCCCCTACAGTGCAAGCAAATTAAAAAGGGAGCCTGCCGATTCACGGCAGACTCCCTTTTCTTGTTTTATTTGTTTGGAATTTCTTCGGTTCCTTCTTTGCAAAGAAGGAACAAAACCCCCGTAATCACTGCTGGGCGGCCTCGGCGCGCTTCTTGGCGATAGCGGCGATGGCGTCCTTGCGGGACAGGTTGATGCGGCCCTGCTGGTCAATGTCGGTCACCATGACAAAGATGGGATCGCCAACGGCAACGACATCCTCGACATGCTCAACGCGGTGATCGTCCAGCTTGGAAATGTGGACCAGCCCCTCCTTGCCGGGGGCGATCTCAACAAAGGCACCGAAGTTCATCAGGCGGGTCACGCGGCCCTTGTAGATGGCACCGATCTCGGGGTCCTCGACAATGGTCTTGATGGTCGCAATCGCACGCTTGGCATCATCCTGATCGACAGCGGAGATAAAGACATGGCCGTCCTCCTCAATGTCGATTTTGCAGTTGAAGTTCGCGCACATCTCCTGAATGACCTTGCCGCCCTTGCCGATGACATCCTTGATCTTGTCAACCGGGATCATCATGCTGAACATCTTGGGCGCATACTTGGACAGCTCGGCGCGCGGCTCAGCAATGACCGGCTTGATGATCTCATCAAGGATATACAGGCGGCCCTTGCGGCACTTCTCCAGTGCCTCCTCAACAATCTCATAGGTCAGGCCGTCCACCTTGATGTCCATCTGGATGGCGGTGATGCCGCGGCGGGTGCCGCCGACCTTAAAGTCCATATCGCCGTGGAAGTCCTCAACGCCCTGAATGTCGAGCATCGTCATCCAGCGGCCGCCGTGCAGCGGGTCACCATCGGTGATAAGGCCGCAGGAAATACCGGCAACAGGTGCCTTGATGGGCACACCTGCGTCCATCAATGCCAGCGTGGAGCCGCAGATGGAGGCCTGAGAGGTGGAGCCGTTGGAGGACAGAACCTCGGACACGGTGCGGATGGTGTAGGGGAACTCGGCCTGATCGGGCAGCACGGGGATCAGGGCGCGCTCGGCAAGGTTGCCGTGGCCGATCTCGCGGCGGCCGGGGCTGCGGGGTGCGCGGGCCTCGCCGACAGAGTACGGCGGGAAGTTGTAGTGGTGGATATAGCGCTTGTACGGGGTGTCGGACAAATCATCCATCAGCTGGGCATCCTTGGTGGAGCCGAGGGTGCAGATGGTCAGCACCTGCGTCTGGCCGCGGGTGAACATGCCGGAGCCGTGGACGCGGGGCAGCAGGCCGACCTCGGCAGCCAGCGGGCGAATCTCATTGATGCCGCGGCCGTCCACGCGCTTGCCGTCCTCGAGCAGCCAAGTGCGCACGACCTTCTTCTGCAGCTTGTAGCTGATCAGGTCAAGGTCGGCGGCGGTCAGTTCGGGATGCTCGGCAGCGATGGCGTCCATGATGGGCAACATAGCGGCATCACGGACATTCTTGTCATCGGTGTTCATGGCATTCTTGACATCGTCAAGGTGCTTGGCATAGACATCGGCCAGCAGGGCATGATCCAGCTCCACAGGGGTAAAGCTCTTCTTCGGCTTGCCGATCTCGGCCACAATGCCGTTGATGAAGGCGAGCATCTTCTTGATCTCCTCATGACCGGCACGGATGGCGCGCATCATGGTCTCCTCATCGACCTCGTTGGCACCGGCCTCGATCATGACGATCTTTTCCTCGCTGGCGGCAAGGGTCAGGGAGAGGTCGCTGTGCTCGCGCTGCTCCTTGGTGGGGTTCAGCACGATCTCACCGTCCACCAGACCGACAAAGACACCGGCGATGGGGCCGTTCCACGGAATGTCAGACATAGCAATGGCCAGAGAGGCACCGTTCATGCCGGAGATCTCTGCGGAGCAGTCGGGGTCCTGACTCATGACGGTCATCGTCACGCAGACATCGTTGCGCATATCCTTGGGGAACAGCGGGCGGATGGGACGATCGACCACGCGGGAGGAGAGGATGGCATGCTCGCCGGGGCGGCCCTCGCGGCGCATAAAGCTGCCGGGGATGCGGCCTGCGGCGTAGAGCTTCTCCTCAAACTCAACGCTCAGGGGGAAGAAATCAACGCCGTCACGCGGTTTGTCGCTCATCGTGACATTGCACAGTACGCAGGTCTCGCCGTAGCGGATCATCGCGCTGCCGTTGGACAGACCGCACATTTTGCCGGTCTCGACCACAAAGGGGCGGCCCGCAAAGGTCGTCTCGAACTTGCGGTACTTGGGGAAGGTTTCCAGTCTGGATGCGAATTCGTAAGCCATAGGGATTCTCCTTCTTTGGTAGATTTTTACTTTCAGCGCTCCCCTGCCCCGATTCTGTACAATAAAGCCAGCAGCCAAGCCAGTTGCTTGGGTGCTCGATTTACTGCACAAAATGGCGGCGGGGCGGCTGTAAAATACAGGTGCAGTGGTTTTTCAGGTGTGCATTGCCGGAAACGAGCACGGGCGGATATGGAATCCGCCCCTACAAATGGCGGTTACTTGCCTTTTCCGTGTAGGGGTCGATGCAAGCATCCGCCCCTACAGCCGTCCGCGAAATGGGCGGCTGCGCACTTATAAAAAAAGCAGGCAGAGTGCAAATGCACCCTGCCCGTTTTTGCGAAAATTACTTACGCAGACCCAGCTCAGCGATCAGGGCACGGTAACGGTTGATGTCCTTCTTCTGCAGATAGGCCAGCAGATTGCGGCGGCGGCCGACCATCTTGAACAGGCCGCGGCGGCTGTGGTTGTCATGCTTGTTGGTCTTGAGATGCTCGGTCAGGTGATTGATGCGAGCGGTCAGCAGAGCAACCTGAACCTCCGGAGAACCGGTGTCACCCTCATGGATGGCTGCCTTAGCGATGATGGGCTGCTTGTCGATAGCGGATTTCTGGCTCATTGGTAAATACCTCTTTCTAAAAAATATATCGGCCGTTGGCGCAGTAAGGGGTAGTTGGAACCGTTGAGGCATACGCCCCATACCGGGCCGCGGTAACATTGATTAGTATAGCACAGCTCCGGCAGAAATACAAGGGCTGTGCCGCGTATTTTGCAATTATTTTGCCGCATTTTCCTCGGCAAAGTAGGCCTTGCTCTCCTCGGCTGCGCGGTGGATGAGGGCCGCCAGCTCCTCAAGGGAGTTGAACTTGCGCACCGGGCAGTAATACTTGTGAAATTCCAGCACCGGCTGCCGGCCGTAGATGTCCCCCGCATAGTCCGGCACGAATGTCTCGCAGGTCACAGCGGCGTCCGCACTGCTGTCAACCGTGGGGCGCTTGCCGATACCGGTTGCCGCAGGCCGCCACTGCCCGTCCAGAAAGATGCGGGTCAGATAGACGCCCGCACAGGGCTGCAGCGCCGCGGCGGGATAATTCTGGTTCAGCGTCGGCGTACCCAGCAGGCCACCGCCGATGCCCTTGCCGTGGACAACAGGCCAGTCAATCGCATAGGGCTCGCCGAGCATCGCGTTGGCGTCCGCCAGACGGCCCTCCTCCAACGCGGCGCGGATGCGGGTCGAGGATACTGTCTGGCCGTTGTACTGCGCCATCGGTACAATATGGACGCCGATGCCCAACGGTTTGCAGAGCTCCCGCAGCCGTTCGACATTGCCGGCCGCCCGCGCGCCGAAGGTAAAGTTATCGCCGCAGAAAAGTTCTCTCGCCGCAAAACAGTCAACAAGCACCTTCTGCACAAAATCCTCCGGCGACAGGCTGCGGAATGCATCAAAGGGTGCCTCCTGATATTCCTCGATGTCCAGCCCCGCGATGCGGGCATGCTTTTGCGCCAGCGAGAGGATGCGCCCGCCCTTCAGGGTGCTGCTGTCGGGCAGTTCAAAGGTAAAAGCGGCGGCAGTCAGGCCCTTTTCTGCGGCACAGGCCGCAGCCGCGCCCAGCACGGCACGGTGGCCGCAGTGTACGCCGTCAAAGTAGCCAAGCGCCACGGCACTGCCCTGTGGGGCGTGGATGGGCGTCAGGCTCTGGTAAATCTGCATTGGCTGTCAGTCCCTTTCGCAAAATAGTTTTTCGACCTTCAGCACACCTTCCTCGACCCCGGCCAGCCCCAGAAAAACCCCGCTTTCCTCATAGACGCGGTAGCGGCCGTCAGCGGCCTTATAATGGCTTGTAGGGCAGCCGTTGAGCAGGTGTGCCTTCACACCCTCGTTGACATGCAGCGCGGGCAGCGGCGCAAAGACGGTCTCGATGGGCAGCACCCAATCGTTGGCCGCAAGCTCGCCGCGCTCAGCAGCGGCAAGGATCTCGGGCAGCGTGTGGCACTGCTCCAGAGAAAACACACCCGCCTGCGTGCGGCGCAGTGCCGACAGGGTCGCAGGTACACCGAGAGCGGTGCCGATTTCCTCAGCCAGCACACGGATGTAGGTGCCCTTGGAGCAGGCCACCCGGATCGTGTACTCATCCTGTGCGGGGCTGCCGAGGTATTCAATGTCATAGATCGTGATGGGGCGCGGCGTGCGCTCCACAGTCTGGCCCTTGCGGGCAGCCTTGTACAGCGGCTGGCCGTTGATCTTGACCGCACTGTACATCGGCGGCAGCTGCATCCGGTCACCGCGAAACTGCGGCAGCACGGCGCACAGCTCCTGCGCGCCGACCGTGACGGGGGCTGTTTCCAGCGTTTCGCCGGTCACATCCCCGGTGTCGGTGCGCAGTCCCAGACGCAGCGTTGCTTGATAGGTTTTATCATGGTCAAGCTGGCGGTCGGCGGCCGCAGTTGCCTTGCCGATAAACACCGCGAGCACACCGGTGGCCATGGGGTCCAGTGTGCCCGAGTGTCCCAGCTTGCGTGTGCCCAGTGCGCCGCGCAGCTTGGCCAGCACATCAAAGCTGGTCCAGCCAGCGGGCTTATCCACGGGCAAAATGCCGTTTGGCGTTTGCATAGCAGGGTTCCTTTTCTGTTGTTGGTTTAAAAGGCTTCCCCCCTAGGGGGGGAAGCTGTCACCGAAGGTGACTGATGAGGGGCAAGTCTGCCATTCCAGACCGTTTACGGGCTGTTGCGGGCAGGTTCGCCCCTCATCCGGCCTTGCTTCGCGCGGCCACCTTCCCCCAATGGGGGAAGGCTTTATTGCGCTTCTTTCTCCGCGTCGGCGCGGTCCAGTTCCTTTTTAACTTCCTCGAGGATCGCGTGCTTGGCATTGTCCGGGTTGCCGCTGATCTCGCAGCCTGCTGCGCGGGGGTGCCCGCCGCCGCCCAGACGGCGTGCGATGTTGCAGGCGTTGGTGTTATGACCGGTGCGCACGCTGATCTTGAAGCTGCCGTCCTTCTGCTGGCGCAGGGTCAGGCCGACCTCCACCCTTTCAATGGTGCGGGGCAGGCTGGTCAGATCCTCCAGCTCGGCGCCGGCCACACCGGCCGCCTGAATCTGATCCCAAGTCAGGCAAATCAGGGCGCAGCGGTCATCGTAGTAGAACTCCAGACTTTCCAGCGCCATGCGCTCCGCGATAACGCGGGCGTGGGAGCGGCTCTCGAACAGTCGTTCATTGAGCATCTCCACATCGGCACCGGCCTCGATCAGGTCGGCCGCCGCGCGGTGGGTCGCCGCCGTTGTGTTGCTGAACCGGAAGCACCCCGTATCGGTCGCCACGCCCGTGTACAGGCAGGAGGCAATCTCCGGCGTGATCTTGGCGCCCATCTCGGGGATGAGCGTTGTCAGCAGTTCCGCCGCAGCCGCTGCGCCATCGTCCACCAGTGTCTCGTAGGCGTAGCCGCTGTTGGAGCCGTGGTGGTCGATGCACAGATCGACATGCTCTGCATATTCCTGAATGTTGTTGCGCTCCCCGAAGAGCTGGATGCCGGCCACATCCACCGCCACCACAAAGGCGGGGCGGAAGCTGCCGTCAAACACCGTGATGGGCATGTAGCTGTACATGGCAGGGATTGGGTCGCTGCACAGCACAGCCGCATTTTTGCCCAGCTGCTGCAGGGCAAGGCAGAGCGCCGTGCCCGAGCCGATGGTATCGCCGTCAGGGTTTTTGTGGCAAAGGATCAGGATGTCATCTGCAGCAAGCAGACGCGAAACCACGGTCCCGCGATCCACATTCTGAGTCATAGGTTCCTCTTTTCTAACCGGGTACAGGTGTTACTCTGGGTCAGAGTCAGAGTCGGACGCAAGGTCCAGCTCTCCCAGCAGTTTGTTGATGTGCGCGGCGTAGGCTGCGCCCTCATCTTTAACGAAAACAAAGCGCGGTGCCTTGCGGATATGCATCCGGCGGCTCACCTCGGTGCGGACATGGCCGGAGGCCTTGTTCAGCGCCTTGACGACCGGCTCCGGGCCGCCCTCACGGCCCATCACGCTGATGTAGACCTTGGCCTGATCGAGGTCAGGGGTCACATCCAGCCGTGTCACGGTCAAAAGGCCGCCCGCCACGCGGGGGTCCTTCATCTCGCCGATGATGGCGATGATTTCACGCTTCATGTCCTGGGCCATACGGCCGTGGTTCTTGGTTGGCATTTACTTTACCTCTGCAATCAATCGCGGTACTCTTCCATCTTGAAGCACTCAAAGACATCGCCTTCCTTGATGTCTTGGAACTTGACCAGCGTGATGCCGCACTCATAGCCTGCGGCAACCTCCTTGGCATCGTCCTTGAAGCGCTTCAGGCTGGCGATGGCATCCTCACAGATGACGATGCCGTCACGCACCAGACGCAGCTGGGCATCGCGGGTGATCTTGCCATCGGTGACACGGCAGCCGGCAACGGTGCCGACACTGGAGATCTTGTAGACCTGACGGACCTGTGCCTCGCCCAGTGCGACCTCACGGACTTTGGGGGCCAGCATGCCCTTCATAGCATCGGAGACATCGTTGATGGCATCGTAGATAACGCGGTACATACGCATCTCAACGCCGGTCTGCTCGGCCTCGGCCTTGGCAACGGCATCGGGACGGACATTGAAGCCGATGATGATGGCGTTGGACGCATCAGCCAGAGAGACATCGGACTTGGAGATAGCGCCGACACCTGCATGGATGACGCGGACGCGGACCTCGTCGTTGGAGATCTTCTCGAGGCTCTGCTTGACGGCCTCGGCGGAGCCCTGCACATCAGCCTTGACGATGATGGGCAGCTCCTTCATGTCGTTGGCGGCCATCTGGTCGAACAGGTTATCCAGCGTGACCTTGGTGTAGGCAGCAAACTGCTTCTCCTTGGCCTCAGTGGTACGCTTGTCGGCCAGCTCGCGGGCCAGACGCTCGTCCTCGACAGCCTCGAACAGCTCGCCGGCCTCGGGGACCTCGGTCAGGCCGGTGATCTCCACGGGGGTGGAGGGGCCGGCCTCTGTGATCTCCTGACCCTTATCATTGCGCATGGTACGCACGCGGCCGACAGCAGTGCCGGCGATCAGGCAGTCGCCCTTATGCAGGGTACCGTTCTGGACCAGCAGGGTTGCGATGGGGCCCTGACCCTTGTCCAGACGGGCCTCGACAACAGCGCCCTTGCCACGGCGGCTCGGGTTGGCCTTCAGCTCCATGACCTCGGCCTCGAGAGCGATACGCTCGAGCAGGTCGCTGATGCCCATGCCGGTGACGGCGGACACAGGGATGCAGGCGACATCGCCGCCCCAATCCTCGGGGACGATCTCGTACTTGGTCAGCTGCTCCTTGACGCGCTCGGGGTTGGCGGTGGGCTTATCCATCTTGTTGATGGCAACGATCAGCTTGACATTGGCAGCCTTGGCATGGTTGATGGACTCGATGGTCTGGGGCATGATGCCGTCATCAGCGGCAACGACCAGCACAGCAATATCGGTCATGTTCGCACCGCGGGCACGCATCGAGGTGAAGGCCTCGTGGCCGGGGGTGTCGAGGAAGGTAATGACGCTGTCGCCGCTCTTGACCTGATACGCACCGATGGCCTGCGTGATGCCGCCGGCCTCACCCTTGGTGACATTGGTCTTGCGGATGGCATCCAGAATGGAGGTCTTACCGTGGTCAACATGGCCCATGACAACGACAACGGGGGGACGCTCGACCAGATCGGCGGCGTTGTCCTCCTCCTGCACAAACAGGCGCTCCTCGATGGAGACATGGACCTCATGCTCGACCTTGGCGTGGAATTCCTCCGCGATGAGGGCGGCGGTGTCGAAGTCAACGACATCGGAGATGGCGTGCATCTCACCCATCTGCATGAACTTGGCCACGACCTTGGCAGCGCTCTGCTTCAGGCGGGTAGCCAGCTCACCGACGGTGATCTCATCGGGGATGGAGATCTTGAGCTGGGCATTGCGGGCCTTCTCAAGCTGGATGCGCTGCAGACGCTCGGCCTCAGTCTCGCGGCGGCGGCCGAACTGCTGGCCGCGGCGATTGTTGCGGTTGTTGAACTTTTCCTTCTTGCCGGTGGGCTGGTTCTTGCGCTTGCTGGGCATGTTGCGGCTGTCGGCCAGATCGTCATAGCGGGCGTTGAACTTATCCACATTGACATCCACGGTGCGGGTATCCACAGAGACCTGCGCGCGGTTGACCTGCACCTGCTCCGTCTTGACAGGCTCCTTGATGCCGGTATCGGCGGCCAGCTCCTGCAGGGTGACGCGCTTTTCATTGCGCTTCTCGGCCTGCTTTTCGGGCTTGCGGCTGTCTTTCTTCTGCTCGGGCTTCGGCTCCTGCTTGGCTTCGGGCTTGGCAGCTGCCTTGGGCTGCTCCGCCTTGGCGGCGGGCTTGTCGGCCTTCTTGGGCTCAGGCTTCTTCTGTTCGGGCTTCTTCTGCTCGGGCTTCGGGGCGGGCTTAGCCTCCTCCTTGCCGCTGGCAAGGTAGGCGTCCAGACTTGCCTCGGCATTCTCGCGGGTCAGGGTCTCCAGCAGGACATTCAGCTCTTTTTCCTCAAAAGTGCCGCCGGTCTTATAGGCTTCGCCGGTCACGCCGGTCACGGTCTCGATGACCTTTTTGGCGGGCACGCCGAACTCCTTGGCAACATCAGCGATCTTATATTTAAAGTCCATATAGTGTGGTCCTCCTCTATCAAAGGTATTTTGCGCACAGCTGTGCAAGGTGTTCGTCAGTCACGCCGAACACGGCGGCGGGCTTGGGGGTAAGCATGGCCAGATCTGCGCTGGTCAGGGGCATCTGCTCGCAGGCAACAATGTCCTCACAGGCGTCCTTCATGTGGCTGACGGTACGGTCGCTGGCGTCCGAGGTCAGCAGCACAAGGGCCACCTTACCGCGCAGTGCATTTTCCTGTACGCGGTCATACCCGTGCAGCAGCTTGCCGGCCTTGCGGCACAGCCCCAGCGCACCCAGCAGCGGGTGCTGATCGTTATTCATCGCTCGCCGCCTCCTTTGCACTTTGCTCCGCACAGGCGATCTCCTCCGTCAGGCGCTCATAAATGCCGTCCGGGATGGGGACCTCAAATGTGCGTTCCAGCCGCTTTGCCTTGCGTGCTTTGGCAAGGCATGCGGCCGAGGGGCACAGATACGCACCGCGCCCCGGTGCTTTGCCGCGCAGATCAATGCTGATCTCGCCCTCCGGGCTGCGCACCACGCGCACCAGTTCACGCTTGGGGCGCTGGGCATTACAGCCCACACAACGGCGCACGGGGATTTTTTTCTGCTTTTGCTGCTGCAACTAGCCGACCTCATTTCTAGATAATAGATAAAAGATAAGAAATATGGTGTTCCGCGGCGCTGCGCACCGCTCAAAATTTTGTTTTTGCCCTGCGGGCAAAACCTCCACACTTTTTATTATTTATTATGTTTTATCTCTTATCTCTTTTTATTTATTCTTCATCCTCGCCGTAGTAGCCGGACTCGGGGCGGATATCAATATTGTAGCCGGTCAGGTGGGCGCACAGACGCACATTCTGACCCTTGTTGCCGATGGCAAGGCTCAGCTGCTGGTCGGGAACCGTAACACGGCAGCTTTTGGTCTCGCCGGGCAGCAGCTCGACCTTGACGACCTTGGCCGGGCTCAGGGCGGCGGAAATGAACTCGGCAATGTCCTCGCTCCAGCGGATGACATCGATCTTCTCGCCGTTCAGCTCCTGCACGATCTTCTCCACGCGGACGCCGCGGGCACCGATGCAGGCGCCGACGGGATCGACATCGGGGTTCTTGCTCCAGACAGCCAGCTTGGTGCGGGCACCGGCCTCGCGGGCGATGGCCTTGACCTCAACGGTGCCGTCATAGATCTCGGGGACCTCCAGCTCAAACATACGCTTGACAAGGCCGGGATGGGTGCGGCTGATGGTGACGCGGGGGCCGCGGTCCGTTGCCAGAACATCCACGACATAGACCTGCACGGTCTGACCCTCGGTGAAGGTCTCGCCGGGAACCTGCTCATTGCGGGGCAGCACGGCGGAGCCGCCCTTGCCCAGATCCAGCACAATGTTGCCGCGCTCGGGGTCGATGGAGACAACGGTGGCGGCGATCAGCTCATGTGCGCGGGACTGCATCTCGCTGCACTGCAGGTTGCGCTCACCCTCGCGCAGACCCTGACGGATGACATGCTTTGCCGTCTGGGCGGCAATGCGGCCAAACTCCTTGGTCTTGAGGGGGGTGACCATGCGCTGGCCGACCTTGTAGCTCTTGCGGACCTTCTGGGCATCCTCCAGGCTGACCTGCGTGTGGGGGTTCTCGACCTCCTCCACGATGTCGCGCAGCAGGCTTGCGCGGAAGGCGCCCACCTCGGGGTCAATGTCAACGACAACATTGTCATCCTCGACCTCATAGTCCTTCTTGACGGCGATGACGATGGCTGCCTTGATCTTGTCGATCAGGTAGTCCTCGGGCAGGCCGCGCTCCTTTTCCAGTGCGGAAAGAGCCTCAAAGAATTCGTTGTTCGCAGTAGCCATGTTTCTGGTTTCCTCCCAATTATATTTCAAGTACACACAATACAGTATTATTCTTGCCTTCCCCTGCGGGGCTGCGCCCGCAGGCGCGTGTCGGAGCGCAACCGCCGTAGGCGGCTCTTAGCGCGTAGACTGAAGGTGGCGCGCAGCGCCGGATGAGGGGCGGCTGTGCCGTTGTTGCCCGGTCATGGGCAATCACGGCAGGTTTGCCCTCATCAGTCCGCTTCGCGGACAGCTTCCCCCTCAGGGGAAGCCTTTTATCAGCCGAACAGATCCTCGTCATCGCAGAGCTTGACATAGCCCGCGCTCTTGAGCGGGAAGGTAAAGCTCTCCTCCCCGTCCGTCAGGGTCACATTGCCGTCGGCGTCCAGTCCCTGCAGCAGGCCCGCATAGTCGCGGCGGCCCTGCGCATCCGGGCGGATCAGGCGGACAGCGCACTTCTGCCCCTTGAGCTGCTCATAATGCTCGGGGCGGGTCAGGCGGCGGCCCATGCCCGGGCTGCCAACCTCAAGGTAGTAGCTCTGGTCAATGGGGTCGGCCTCGTCCAGCAGCGGGTCGATGGCGTGGGAGACCTCCGCGCAGGTATCGGTATCCATCGGCTCATCGCGGTCGATCAGCACGCGCAGGAACCAGTCCGGGCCTTCCTTCTCAAAGCGGACATCCCACAGGCGCAGGCCCATAGCCTCGACCACGGGGCGGACCAGCGCCTCCACGACCTTGACCGCGCTGCCCTGCTGCGGTTTACCGGGTTTTGCCATATAAATGCTCCTATCATAAAAAGAAAGCGGACCTTGCGGCCCACTTTCAGTAAAATCATCATCGAACAATATGACTATACCACATCCCCGCGCAAAAAGCAAGCCCCCGCCAGGCAGAATTACCTTTCAGCGGGCTTTTTCAGCGCGCATTTTTTGCGCAGTTTGGTGCAGTGCGCTCGCAGCGGGCTTTTCGAGCAGGAAATACGCCGCTGCACCAACGGTCAGGGCGGCGGCCCAGTACAACATATCGGCACGGTGCATCCAGACCTTATCCCCCAGCTGGTTGGGCGGGGTCACACCCTGCCAGACGGGCAGATGCAGGTCATACTTCAAAAATACCGTCAGCATCTGATGCCAGAGGTAAAAGCTGTAGGTCAGCGCCGCCAGCCCGCGCAGCAGCCGCCGTGCCGGGGTGGGCAGCGTCAGCCCCAAACCGAAACCAACCACGACCGCTGCAGCCGCAATGACCAGCGGCATACGGTTCACAAGCTGAAAGCGCTGGTAGTCTGCTGCCGCAGCCTGCGCGTGCATCAGGGTATTGAGCCGGACAAGCGCCGCCGCGCCCAGTGCTGTGCAGCCCGCGCGCAGTAGAAAATGCTGTGTCCAGCCGCCGCGCGCCAGCCTTGCAAAGACGAGCGCCGCCGCCATGCCGACCGCCAGCACCCCGCAGAACGCCGGGAACTGGTTGAAAAGCAGCGGGTACGCATACCCGCCGTACTGGGGCAGCGCCCAGAGCGAGTAGACGAGCTGCACGCCGCAGAGCGCCCCCAGCACAGGCAGCGGATGCCGTGCGCAGAGCGGTGCAAGCAGCGGGAACACCAGATAAAACAGTGCAAACACCGTCAGCGTCCAGCTGACCGCATTGAGCTGCGTACCAATGTAGCACGCCGGGAAAAGCTGCTGGGTCAGCGTCAGATGCGTGAAAAGGTCAACTGCCAGTGCCCTGCTCCACCCGCTGCGATACACTGCCAGCGCCAGACTGAACAGCAGGCTGGCATAGTAGGCCGGCAGCAGCCGCGCGGCGCGGCGGCGGTAAAACTCCGCCGGGCGGGTCTGCGGCAGCGGTCTGCCCTGCGCTGCCGCATTGGCCCACGGCAGGAACAGGCAGAACGCCGACAGCATAACGAGGAAGTCCACCCCAACGCTGCCCGCCCGCAGCCAATGCTCCGCAGCGGGGCGGCTGTACCAGCTTTGCTGCCATATGTGGAACGCCTCCACGGCCCACGCCGCCAGCACCCGCAAAAAATCGGCAGATGCCGGGCGGTCACAGTCGATCGGTGCCGGGGTGCGGCTTAGAACGCCCATTCGCCGTTTTCAAAGATCGTGATTTCCTCGCCGCTCTTGGTCACGCCAACGACATGGGTGTCGGGCGCACCGACCATGACATCCTCATGGATGGCGGAGCTGTTCAGGCCCTTTGCCAGCAGCTCATCCCGGCTCATGGCGGAGCCGCCCTTGATGTTGGTCGGGTAGCCATCGCCGAAGGCAATATGGCAGGCGGCGTTTTCATCGAACAGGGTGTTATAGAACAGAACACCGCTGCGGTTGATGGGGCTGGACGCGGGCACCAGTGCGATCTCGCCGATGCGGTTGGCGTTTTCATCAGTGGTAAGCAGCTCGGCCAGCAGCTCTGCGTTCTTCTCAGCGCCATGCTCCACGACTTTGCCGTTTTGGAAGGTGACATGCCAGCCCTCGATCAACTGGCCGTTGTAAGCGTAGGGTTTGGTGCCGTAGACGCGGCCGTCAACGCGGTCGCGGTGGGGTGCGCAGAACACCTCCTCGGTGGGGACATTGGCGATGAACTCGATGCCGCCCTCCGTCTTGCTGGACGCGCCCTCCCATGTGGCGTCCTCGGCCAGACCTACGGTCAGGTCGGTGCCGTTGGCGCTCGTCATACGAATACGGTCGAGGTTCAGCTCATTCATCCGGTCGCGGCGGGCCTTGGTGCGGGCGACATGCTCCTTCCATGCGGTTACGGGGTCACCGGTCGATACGCGGCAGACATCAAAGATCAGCGCCCACAGCTTCTCAACCGCCTCCTCAAGCGGCAGGTCCGGGAACACCTTGGCAGCCCAGCCCGGGGCGGGCACGGCGGCCACGCACCACTGCACGCGGTCGTTCATCGTGTAGGCCTGCCAGGGCTTCATAAAGGTGCGGCGGGCGAGGTTGACGCGGTTCAGCTTGCCGGCATCCAGCCCGGCCAGTGCCTCGGGGTCTGCGGCATGGATGGCCAGCGTGCAGCAGCCGTCCGGGTCCTCGGCATAGTCGAGGTAGCTGCGCAGCTCGTAGGGCTTCATGGCGCACAGGTCGCTCTCAGCGGCCATTTCCATCTGCAGGCGGGTCAGCTTGTCATCCTCCCAGCGGACCACAACGGTCTTGGCACCGGCCTCGTAGCCTGCGCGGACACAGGCGTGGGCAAAGTCCGGCATCGTGACCGGGCAGCGGACAATGAAATTCTGGCGCGGGCGCACATTGACGCCCACCTTGACGATAAAATCAGCGTAGAGCTGGAGATAGTGTTGATTCATAAGGGGTGGTCTCCTTTATATAATGTTTGTTTGTATTGTAGCATAAAGCGGGTGGCAATGGCAAGGCTGCGTGCCTTCCCCCCGAGGGGGGGAAGGTGGCCGAGGCCCCGCCCGAGGTCGGATGAGGGGCGGCCCTCCGGGGGTTGCCCGTTCACTGGCTGCTGCAGAGGACCTTGCCCTCATCAGTCAGCGAGCGGGGTCGCTGACAGCTTCCCCCGAGAGGGGAAGCCACTCCACCAAAAAACAGGCCGCCCGCCCGGGCAGCCTGTCGCAAAGCTTATTTCTCTACCATCATGTCGGCAGCCTTGTACAGATCGCCGCAGCTCATGCAGACGACAAGGTCACCCTTCTTGGCGTTTTTCTTTACCCAGTCGGCGGCACCCTCCAGCCCGCTGACCACAACGCTGCCGGGCAGCTTGGCGGCAAGGTCCTCGCTCTTGACGCTGCCGTCATCCTTCTCGCGGCCGCCCATAATAGGCAGCAGCACGACCTGATCGGCGGCGCGCAGCACCTTGGCAAATTCGTCCATCAGCATCTTGGTGCGGCTGTAAGTAAACGGCTGATGTACCGCGATCACGCGGTCATAGCCCATCTCTTTAGCCGTGGCCAGCGTGGCGGCCAGCTCGGTGGGATGGTGGGCGTAGTCATCCACAATGACCGCACCGTTGCACTCGCCCTTGATCTCAAACCGGCGGCCGGTGCCGTGGAATTCTTCCGCTGCGCGGACAGCATCCTCGGGCTTGAGGCCCAGCGGACGCACGCAGCAGCACATGGCCAGCGCATTGTAAATGTTGTGGTAGCCGGGCACACCAAGCCTGATGTGGGCAAAGAACTCGCCCAGCTCAAGCACATCAAACTCAAAGAAGCCGGGCTTGTACTCGCCGATATTGACGGCGTGGAAGCGGGCCTCCTCCTCTTTGATGCCGAAGCTCAGCACCGGACGGTCGATGGAGTTGACGACATCCATCGTGTTTTTATCGTCCATGTTGAACACAACGGTGCGGGACAGCAGCGCAAACTTCTGGAACGCGAGCTTGAGCTGACCCATCGTGCCGTAATATTCCAGATGGTCATTGTCGATGTTCAGGATGACGCCCACCGTGCTGGTCAGCTGCAGGAAGGTCTCATGGTACTCACAGGCCTCAATGACCACGCTCTGGCCGCTGCCGGCCTTGCCGTAGCCGCCAATGAGGGGCAGCTTGCCGCCGATGACAGCAGCGGGGTCCTTGCCGGCCAGCTCCAGCATCGTGGTGATCATGCCGGTCGTGGTCGTTTTGCCGTGGGTGCCGGCCACACCGACGCTCTGGCTATGGGTGCGGCTGATATAGCCCAGCATAATGCTGCGCTCCACCGCCTTGATGCCGCGGGCGTGGGCTGCCTGCAGCTCAGGATTGTCATTATGGATGGCGGCGCTGTAGACGACCAGATCCGGATTGCCCAGATTGGCTGCATCATGCCCGATAGCGACACGGACGCCGAGCGCACGCTCCGCCTCGGTGTTTTTGGTTTCCTCGACATCGGAGCCGGTGATAGCGAAGCCGCGGCTGTGCAGGATCTGGATCAGCGGATAGGTGCCGGAGCCGCCGCAGCCGATAAAATGGATCGTGCGAACCCCCTCCAGCAGCTTGGGGTCATACATACTAAAAGCCATAACAGTGGTCACCTCAAAATATATCCGCTGCCTTAGAGGATACGGCATACGGCATTTTTTTACTAATACTATGATAGTATTATACTATTTTTTTGCAATAAAAGAAACACTTTTTTTGAAATCCCCGCCTGCGCAGGTAATTTTTGGGCAAATGGTACAAATTTGGACTTGCAGTTTATAGCAATACATCGAGGGTGCAGCCGCAGCCGCACCCCCGATGTGTGAAAAGATTTTTTATAGTACGATAAATGTGCCCCGTGTTTTCGGGCAACCTCCCGCGTTTTGATATAATCATCGTATAAAGCCCAGTTCCAGACCGCGCGCTGCACTGTCAGCTCCTTGCCGATTGCATTCCTTACCCGCAGCCGCTTCAATTCGCGCAATGTAGTCATATCGCAACCTCTTTTCCTCTTTTGCTGCCTTCATCATAACACATTTCTTTGACGAATCCAACGATTTTTGTGGCATTTTGTCTGATTTTTTGATACAATAAGAAAAACGCTGTGGAGGTGCCGACCGTATGGCAAAGCTGATTTGGAGCCTAGACCCTTTGGCCGTGTCGCGGCTGGGGCGGGCGGCGAAAAAGCCGCCGTTCAGCAAAAAAGAATTAGCCCGCATCGGCATCCCGGCGCGCAAAATCCCCCGCGTGCAGGAGGAGCTTGCCCATTTGAGCGGTGATGCAGCGCTGAAACGCGAGGAGTTGGGGATGCTGGCGTGGGAGATTGCGGACTTGTTGCTGTAAAGCCTTCCCCCTAGGGGGAAGGTGGCCGAGGCTCCGACTGAGGCCGGATGAGGGGCGGCGCTGTCTCTGCCACCCGGTCATGGGCTATCGCGGGAAGTCCGCCCCTCATCAGTCGCCTATGGCGACAGCTTCCCCCCTAGGGGAAGCCTTTTTTTCGCGTTGTGCCCTTGTCCCCTCCCCCATCCTATGCTATAATAAATGTATCGTGCCAAATTTATCCGGGCGCGGTGGGAAAATCGCTTTGTGTGGCAGCCAGCCATGCGGAAGGAGTAACACAAATGAAGAACAGTGAAAAGACCCTTGACATGATCGTAAACCTGTGCAAAAACCGCGGGTTTATCTACCCGGGCAGCGAGATCTACGGCGGCCTGGCCAACAGCTGGGACTACGGCCCTCTGGGTGTTGAGTTCAAGAACAATGTCAAAAAGGCATGGATGAAGAAATTCGTGCAGGAAAGCCCCTACAATGTCGGTCTGGATGCCGCTATCCTGATGAACCCGCAGACTTGGGTGACTACCGGCCATGTGTCCAGCTTTTCGGACCCGCTGCTGGACTGCCGCGCCTGCAAGAGCCGCCACCGCGCCGATAAGCTGATCTCCGAGTGCGAGCAGGGCAAGGGTGTGGATGTCGATGCCATGACCTTTGACGAGATGGACGCTTTTATCGCCAGCCATGACGAGGTCGTTTGCCCTGTCTGCGGCAAGCATGACTTTACCCCCATCCGTAAATTCAACCTGATGTTCAAGACCGCCATCGGTGTTACTGAGGATTCCTCCTCCACCTGCTATCTGCGCCCCGAGACCGCACAGGGCATCTTTGTCAACTTTGCGAACATCCAGCGCACGACCCGCCGCAAGCTGCCCTTTGGCGTCTGCCAGGTCGGCAAGGCGTTCCGCAATGAGATCACCCCGGGCAACTTCACCTTCCGCACCCGTGAGTTTGAGCAGATGGAGTGCGAGTTCTTCTGCAAGCCCGACACCGATCTGGAGTGGTTTGCCTACTGGAAGGACTACTGCAAGAACTGGCTGCTGAGCCTCGGCATTCAGGAGGAGAACCTGCGCCTGCGCGACCATGAGCCCGCTGAGCTGGCCTTCTACAGCCGCGCGACCACCGACATCGAGTACGCCTTCCCGTTCACCGACTGGGGCGAGCTGTGGGGCATTGCCGACCGTACCAATTACGACCTGAGCCGCCATCAGGAGGCATCCGGCAAGAGCCTTGAGTACTTTGACCCCGAAACGAACGAGCATTACATCCCCTATGTCATTGAGCCGTCTCTGGGCTGTGACCGCGTAGCACTGGCTTTCCTGTGCGAGGCCTACGATGAGCAGCACCTTGTCGATGCCAAGGGCAAGGAGGATGTGCGCACCGTGCTGCACCTGCACCCCTATCTGGCACCGTTCAAGTGCGCCGTGCTGCCCCTGTCCAAAAAGCTGGGTGACAAGGCGATGGAAATCCGCAACGAGCTGGCCAAGGACTTTATGGTCGACTACGATGATGCCGGCTCCATCGGCAAGCGTTACCGCCGTCAGGACGAGATCGGCACCCCGCTGTGCATCACCGTGGACTTCCAGACTGTCGGTGACGACAAGGTCGAGGCTGACGGCTGCGTGACCGTCCGCGACCGCGACACGATGGAGCAGGTCCGTATGCCCATCAGCGAGCTGCGCGACTATGTTGCGAAAAAGGTTGCGTTTTAAGTAAATACCGTATAAAAAACTGCCTGCAAATGGAATCGCATTTGCAGGCAGTTTTTTATACGATTTTTTCTACCGTCACACTGTTGACGGTGACAGTGGCGTCATCCAGAGTGTGGACGGCCACGCGCCAGTAGTGGAGCATCTCCCCGGCTGTGAACTCAAAGGTCATTTCGTTGGGGTCGATGCCGGTGAAGTCAATGTCGAGCTTATAGGTTTCCTGATTGATAAGGCCATACCGGGCGTAGATGTAGCTATGGTCAAAGCCGCTGCCGGTCAGCGTCACGCGGTAGCGCCCGGGAAACAGCGTCCACTCCTCGGTCATCATCTCGCCGCCCGTTTCCAGCCCTACGCCATCGTCGGTAAAATGTGCGTTGATGAGGTCGGACTTCGTCAGATCCATCGTGCGGGCTGGCACTTCGGGCGCAGGCTCTTCCTCAATGCCATTGATCGGCTCAACACTGCCGATCAAAATACCGTTCAGCCTATAATAATGTAGGTCATAACTGTTGCGCGCAAGCTCGTCCTCGTCAACAAAGGCATAGAGCGTGTCAGCAGATAGCTCGTTCAATTCACCCGGCAGCGTGACCGCCGCAAGGTTGCCGTCCATGTGGGCCATATAAAAGCTGTTGGAGGTCCAGCCGTGGTCGGCGGCAAAGTCGGCCAAGTCCCAGAACTCGTCATGCTCAAAGTCAAATGTGGCAAAGGCCAGATGGCTGTACTTACCGCTGGCGGCGATCTGCTCCCACACGGGGTCGGTCAGCAGGGTCTTATTCTCGTAGCGGAAGCCGTAGTAGTGGTAGTCCGTCCAGCGGTTGAACAGTTCCGACCGCTGGCCCCAGCCCTGCGCCACAGCGCAGACGGCCAGCATCAAAGCGGGTACAACGCCCTTTTGCCAAAAGCGCAGCACCAACCCGCAGCCAACGGCAGCCAGCAGCATACCTGCCAACCACGCCAGCCGCGCGCAGGAGGAAAACATTGCCCAGAAGTTCATCAAAAACTGCGGGATGGGCACGGTGAACAGCGTTTTTCCGTTCACCGTGATGGCGTTTCCGCCCGCGGCAATCAAATCCAGCACCAGCACCACAGCGCCGGCAATGAGCCAGTCGCGGTGGGCGGCAAAGAATTTTTCCGCCTTGCGGGCGTTGCAGACTATGCCGAACACCGCCAGCACCACGGCCAGCGATGTTCCGATGCCTGCATAGACATTCTGCTCCCAGCTTTGCGCCAGCCACGGCACAAACAGGCCGAGGTAATCCGCGCCGCTGAGGTAGCCATTGGAGTAGCCTGCAAAGTTGACAGCGAACGCCCCCAACAGCACCAACTCCACCAGCGCCGCAGCGCAGAACGCTGCTATCGGTGCCAGCACCGCCGCCGGGCCGCGTTTTTGCAGGGCGCGGCGCACCGCGTATCCCACAAGCACAAGACCGACCATCGGCAGGTAGTACAGATGGATGCCCGCACAGAGCAGCCCCATGCCAGCCCACACAACACAGGCACGGCGGGTCGTGGGCATAAGCTCGTCACTGCGCAGCCAAAGGTAGAGTGCCAGCAGCACCAGCCAGTTGGCGGCGAGTGCTGTGTGGGCAAACATGCGCATTGTCAGCGCCGGGAACAGCACAAGCAGCCCCGCGCCAGCCACGCTGCCCCACAGCTTGGCCGTCTGCTGGGGGCTCATGATAACGCCGATGGCTGCCTTGCTGCCGCTACGGTCAACCGTGGTCTGCACACCCGCAATGCGGGCAATGACCGCCTGCGCCAAGCCGCCCTGCAGCATGTAGCAGGCCAGACCCCACCAGCCGAAATACTGGAACCGCGTGGGCAGAGCCCCGCCCAGCAGCTTAAAGAACAGCGCTGCCAGCGGCAATGAATCCGTAAACAGCACACTGGTGCGGAACGGATAGACCGCATTATAGTTCGCGCCGATGTACGGCAGATGCACCGGGCTGCGGCGGAACAGCGCCCACCCCAGATAGTGCTGGGCCGGGTCGGGACTGGGGTTATTCAGGAGCCAGTCAACGCTGGTCGGGTCCAGCACACGAACGCCGTACACAGCCAGAAAGACCAGCGCCCCGAGCAGGGCGCCGGTCAGCGGCCAGCGATATTTTCTCAGCGCCTTCATTTAGCGCACAAAGGTCGTGGACAGAGTGGTGGACCAGCTCTCTCCGCGCTTGAGGGAGGCGGCGCAGGGGCGCTGCTCCCAGTCGATGGGGCCGTTTTCCTCACCGGGCAGGCTGTGCCACGGCTCAATGCAGATAAAGTGCAGCGGCTTTTTGGCGGCAGACCAGATCAGCGTGTAGGGGAAGTCCGACACATCACAGATGACGCTGCGGCCGGTGTCCTTCTCAATGACAGAAACATGCTGGCTGCGCAGGTTGACCATGGCATGGCTGTCGCTGTCAAACAGGTCGTCCGTCAGAGGGATGGCCTCGACATTGCGGGCGAGGTAGTAGCTCTGGCCGTTCAGCAGGCCGGTGGGCTGGGCACTGACACAGAGCGGGGACTCGATGCCGTCAAAGCGGATCTCGTAATCCTCGGTGACATGCCGGTCATCGAAGGGAAGCGCAAAGGCCGGGTGGTAGCCGATGCCGAAGCGCAGCTCCTCCTCAACGGGGTTCTCGACGGTCAGTGTGTGGTGGACGGTCTCCCCTTCCAGCGTAAAAGTCGAGCGCAGCACAAAGGCATAGGGCCACTTGGGCAGGGTCTCGTTGTTGGCGTGCAGCTCAAATTCCAGCAGGTTGTCGGCGTGGCGGGTCATGGCATGCTCCACATCGCGGGCAAAGCCGTGCTGGCCGCCGGCATACTCTACTCCCTTGGCGATCATCTTGCCGCCGGTCAGCTTGCCGGTGTAGGGAAAGAGGATCGGTGCATGGCGGCCCCAGACTGCGGGATCACCCTGCCAGAGCAGCTCGGCCCCGGTCGGCTTGTGAAGAACACTGACAGGCTCGGCACCGTGGGTATCCACCGTCAGGCGCAGGATTTCATTTTCAATACTGTATTGCATGGGGATTCCTCCTTCTAAGTAAAAGCCTTCCCCCTAGGGGGAAGGTGCTGAACGAAGTGAAGCGGATGAGGGGCAGCTTTGCGGAAGGCTGCCGTTTTTATGGGCAGTTATGGGAAACCCGCCCCTCATCAGCCGCCTGCGGGCGGCAGCTTCCCCCAAGGGGGAAGCCTTTTACAGCGGCAGTATCTGCAGCAGCATGCCTGCCACCGCACCGACCGCCCAGAGCAGGCCCGTCATAAAAAGGTTCTGCTTCCAGCTGGGGTTCACCCGCCACAGCACGGCCAGACCGACACCCGCACCGGCCGTAAGGCCCGCAAACAGGCTGCCGAAGGTGATGACCCCCTGCACATAGAGCTGGGCCAGCAGTACGCTGACCGCGCAGTTGGGCACAAGGCCGACCAGCGCCGTCAGCATCGGCTGGAATACACCCATGCCGGACAGCGCCGCCGCGATGGGCTCTCCGCCGAAGGCTTCAAACACAAGGCCAATGATAAAGCTGAACAGCAGGATAAAGACGAAAATTTCCAGCGTGTGGCGCAGCGCGGCCAAAAAGATGCTGCTTGTCTCCTCATGCTCCTCATGGCAGTCCACCTCATCGGCGTGGCCTTCATAGCCGCCGTAGAGAGAGTGCGGCAGAATACGGCGCAGCGGAATGTCAAGCAGCCAGCCGCCCACGATGGCAAACGCCACCTTGCAGGCCAGCAGCAGGACCAGCGTGACCCACTGGGACGGCTCGGCCGCCAGCAGCGGGATCGCCTCATCGCTGGTGGCGATAAAGACCGCCAGCACCGTGCCGGGTGTGATGACCCGGCTTGCATACAGGTTGGAGGCTACGGCGCTGAAGCCGCACTGCGGCACACAGCCCAGCAGCGCACCGGGGATGAACCCCCAGCGGCCGCCGCCGGCAAGCGCCTCCTCAATACTTTCCCCATGGTGGCGCTCCAGCCATTCGATCAGCAGGTAGGCCAGATATAAAAACGGCAGCATCTTCACGCCGTCGATCAAGGCGTCCAGAAGGGCGTCAAAAAATAATTCCATGAATACCTCTCTATATTATAAGCTAAAATTCATCGGTAGCTGCGCAGCAGGCGGACTGCCGGGCGCACAGCCTTATCCGGGATACGGGCGCGGAACCGCGCCACCGTGCGGGCTGAGAACGGAACGCTGTCGCTGAACCTCTCAAGTCCCAAAAAATACTGCAGATAGGGGCTTTCCTGCACCAGCGACACCACCTCGCGGTCGGTCACGCCGTAATGCAGCTGGATCACACGGCAGCCCAGCGCCACGCGGGCGGGCAGTGCCACTGCGCCGCCGGGGGTAAACTGCTCACTGTAGGCCCTTTCAAAGGCATCCCAGTCGATCTCGGCAGCCAGCCGCACCCAGCGGTTGGCGCCGCACAGCTCGCCATGGTAGGGCGGCAGATAATCGTAGATCGACATCTGTTTTTCGCGTGTGCGGTACACGGGTTTTTTCCCCCTTCCTACGGCAGCACCGTCCCCTTTTTCAGCGGGGCGGCCCTGCCCTGTTTTATCAGTAGTAGTGCTGCATAAGCGGGAACACCAGCGCCAGCACGCACCACGCTGCCTGATACAGCACGATACCGGCCAGCGGCAGGGTGACAAGGCCGCCCGTCAGGGTCAGCAGCACGCCGACTGCACAGCTGAACAGCACCGAGACTGTCAGCACAATGGCAGCCTTATGCTCGCCCTCGGCAGCACCGGCTGCGGCCTGCAGGCCGCCCACAAAGCTGGCAAAGCTGCCCAGATGGAGCATGTTGCCCTCGCTTTCGGGCAGCCACGCCACCGCCGGGGCGATGGCCTGATGCTCACCGCTCGTCAGCACCTTGACCGAACCGGCGGGCAGACTGTAGGCTGTCTCCAGCAAGCGGACATCGCAGTTGAAATCATCGCAGTCCACAACGAGGGAAAGCCCCGCATGGTGCAGCGTTTCCAGCACGGCCGCCGTGTCGGGGTCGCGCTGGTAGGCCACCTGAAACATTGCAAACAGCTTGCCGGACACCGCCAGATAGATGACCCGGCGCTGGTTCACGGTATGGTGCTGCTCATATTCCAGGCTGGGGATCTTGATGCCGTACTCCTGCATCAGGGCGCGGTTGCCCACCAGAACACGGCGCTTGTTGATCCAGCCGACATAGCCCTTGCCGTAGATCGTCTGGCGGTCATCGACCTTGGCCAGCAGGCTGCGGTTCTCACCCAGCATGTTCATAAAGACATCGCGCAGCGTGGGGCCTGCCTCCGACAGAATGGAGGCCGCGTAGACGATGGCGGTGTCGATATGCTCCGGCTTGACGGGCTTGATACCGGCGAGCGAAACGCACCCGACCGGGAAGAGGTCACGCGCTGTGACCTGAATGACATTGATACGCCCAAGCTGGCGAATGTCGCGCCAGCCGGGGATGACCGCGCCCACCTGCGCGGCGCTGCGCTGCATCATGCGGGCAGGCAGAGCCGACAGCAGCGTACCGGCCAGCGGTGCCCCCAGACAGCCGACCCCCGCCATGACCGTGGCGGCCAGAACCGGGTCCTTGCTGCGGATGACGGTAAAGAGGAAGGCTGCCAGACTGCAGCCGCCCAGCAGCCAAGCAAACTGCTGCTGGTTTTTGTCGCTGGTGCCGCGTGCGGCACTGTTGGCCAAAAAGCTGCGGAAAATCTGGGTCGGGCGGCTGACCAGCACGCTGGGGTGCGGCTCGGCCAAACCCTGAGACACAGCCCTGAGCGCCCCGGCGTCCTTGAGCCGGTAGGCAACGGCATGCTCGACCTTGGCGCTGACCAGCTGGAAGTTGTCACTGACGGTCGCAGCGTTCAGACGGCGGCCGACGGCGTTCAGGCACAGTACCAGCGCCGCAGGGCCTGCCAGCATGGGGAGATTGGCCGTGTAGCCGCCTTTGGCCAGCATCAGGATGCACTGCAGCGCCGCGCCGATTGCGGGCAGAATGGACAGGCTGTCCGGGGAGGGGGTCTTGACCAACCCCCGGATGCCGCTGAAAAACGCCTCCCAGTTGGCGGCGCAGGCTGCCAGCAGCAGCACAAGCATGACCGCCGGGTAGACCATGGCATCGCCCAGCGCGGCCGGGCGCACCGGCAGCACCGCCAGCACGATCATGACCGCAGCGGCCACGCCCGAAACAAGGCAGGCCACCGTGGCCTGTGTCAGCTTTTTGGCCAGCTCGGCGCGCACCGCAGGGGCATCCTCGGCGCGCTCATACTCACGGCTGTGGGGTACGGGGATCTCCGCCGTTTCAAACGGTGAGACCGCATTGTCCTCGCTCTCATCCTCGGCACGGCCGGCAAAGCGGGCGGCAGCCTGCCTGACCTCGGCGGCGGTCGGGATATGGGTGTGGGTGCGGGCAGCCGCGGCGTCCTCGGCCAGCGAGGCTGTCAGCCGGGCGGCGGCATCTTCATAGCGCAGAGTGTCCCCTGCCGACTCACCGCTGTTGATGGCATTGGCAATGTCACTGACAAAGGCAGCGGTGTTCGGCTCCGCCGGGGCGGCACCGAGGTTCTGCGTGTAGCCGCTGTGGGCAGGCTGTGCCGGGGCAGGCGCACCGCCCAGCTGCTGGGTAAAGCCCGTGCGGGCAGGTGCCGCAGCAACGCTGCCGAGATTCTGGGTAAAGCCGCTGTGCGCCGGGGCCGGGGCGCTCAGGCTCTGGGTAAAGCCGGTATGGGCCGGGGCAGCAGGCGGCTGCGGCGTCAGGCTGATGCGGCCGGTCAGGGTATCGACCAGCTGATCCACATCATCGCGCTGGCGGTGGGGCAGCAGCCGCTCTCCGGTCTGGCGATTTTCCTCCTGCGTGGCATCCCCCACAACAACGGTGTTTTCGTAGGGGTCCTCCCCGGCAGCGTCAGACGGTAGCGCAGGACTTTGCGCGGCGGGCGTGGGGCGGGGTTGGGCTGCTGCCTGTCTGCGCTGGGGGCGCACGGCGTTGTAGGCGCTCATGAACTCCTGCGTGCTGTCCGTCGGGACGGTGTCCAGACCGCCGATCTGCATCGTAAAGCCGCTTGGGACCGGCTGGCTGCGGGGCACCTCGATCGGCTCACCCACAGGCTCTCCGCTGCGCTGCGGCACAGGCTGCGGCGGCGGGGCGGTCTGGGGCTTTTTGCCGGGGGTGAATTCGACCGTATTGCGCTTTTTACGGTAGATCGTGCCGGTCATGCCGCCGGTCAGCGTATCGGACGGGTGCTTCTGGGCCTGATCGACCGTGCTGCGGATAAAGTCCATCGTCTGGCCGCCCTGCTCCTCCGCGCTGCGGCGGGCCGGGCGGGTATATTTGCTGCGCCAGACCTCCTGCGTCAGGTCCTCGCGCTCGGTCTCCATCTCAGCCGGGCGAACCGGCTGGGGGGCCGGGGCGGAGCGGGCAGGCTCCTCCGCCCGCTCCTCGGGGATCATCAGCTCCTCGGTCTCCTCCTCCGGGGCGAAAAAACCGCCCAGAAAGCCCTGTTTTCTGCGCGGCTCTGCGCTGCGCTGGGGCGGCTGCTCCGGCTCCTGATCGGGATAATACTCCTGCAGCATGGCAGGGTCATCCTCATACTCCTCATTTTTACCGCTGAGCGAGACATTGATGGGCACAAATGCCCCCGTATCCTCGGCATGCTTGAGGCCGAGAAAGCTGCGCTTTTTCTTTTCAGGCTTCGGCATCCGGCCCTTTTCATCGGGCACGACCGCGACTGAGTTCTTGAAGAACTTCTGGAACTGGTTTTTGCCCTGATTCAGGGCATCGGTGTCCGCAGCGCTGCCGTCCGGCGCCATTTTAAGCAGAAAATCCTTGATGATGCCGGTGCGGGTCGTGTCGCCGTCATAGCCCAGACTGCCGGTCGTATTTTCCGCAGCCGCCGGGGTCGGCATCGTCTGCTGCGGCGGCCGGGTGCTCTGCACGGGCTGCACAGGCTGACGCGCGGGCGTGTAGGGGGCTGGCTGTGTCGGGCGTGTCGGGCGTGTCGGGCGGGGGGCGGGCTGCACGGCCGCAGCGGGCTGCTGCAGCAGGGCGTCCAGCCCGCCATCCGCACCGGAGGCCGGGCTGCGGTCGGGCACAGGCTGTGCGGGCGCGGTGTTGATGCCTACACTGCGCAGGATCTCATCGACCTGACGGTCGGTGACACTGTCCCGCAGGCCGGCCTGCGCCTGCTGTATATTCAGGTCTTCCAGAATACGGTCAACCGAATCATTGGTACGTTTGCTTGGCATGGTGATTCCTCTTTGTAAAAGGATGAACTTCGTTTTTAGCGGGAGGCAGCCCTGCCTCCCCTATAGGATGTTTACTTCTTCGCAATCCGTCTGCGCATCACATCATAGCAGAGGATGCCTGCCGCCACGCTGACATTGTAGCTGTCAACGCCGGTCGCCTGACCGGGCGCCATCTCCAGCGTGACCGCCGCATCGCAGAGCTTGCGGGTCAGTGCGCCGGGGCCGCCGCCCTCACTGCCCAGCACCAGCGCGACCGGGCCGGACAGGTCGGTCTTGGCCAGCGGGGCACCGCCGAGGTCAGCACAGTAGACAAAGATATTATGCTCCTTGATCGTGCGGATCGCCTGTGCCAGATTGGGCACCCGGGCAATGGGCAGCCGTGCGGCCGCCCCGGCGCTGGCCTTCATGACCGTACCGGTCACGCCGACACCGCCGCGCTTGGGGATGACAACACCGTGGGCCCCGCACAGATACGCAGAGCGCACAATAGCCCCCAGATTGTGGGGGTCCTCGACTCCATCGCAGAGGACGAGGAAGGGCGGCTCGCCCTTGGCCTGCGCCGCCTTGAACAGATCGTCAAGACTCGCATACGCCACCTCGGCTGCGCGGGCGGCCACACCCTGATGATCCGGCGTGCCGCACATCTTCTGCAGCTTGTTGGCGGGCACACGCTTGACCACCGCACCGCTCTCCTTGGACAGGGCCGTATAGTAGCCCGCCACCGCCTGAGGCATCGCATCGGTCAGGTAGACCGTATCCACCGCGCCGCCGCTTTTCAGCAGCTCGGTCACGGCATTCTTGCCCCATACAAGGGTATCGGTACGCTCGGCACGGTCGGGCGTCTGTTCGCGTTCGCGGGAAAATTTTTCCATAGTGTCCTCCATTGTATCGTAAAAAGCCGACAGTAATCGACTATGCTTTATAATCAGTAAACAGTATACCACATTTCGGTGTGCTTTGTCACCTTTTTTTGCGCCGCGCGGGGCCGCGCAGCCGCTTTTTTACAACTTTGCCGGTCAAAATGCGTCAAAAATGCAAACGCCTTATTCGCCTTATCGAAGCATCGCTGTTTATACAGAGCGTAGACCATTGCGCACTTTTCCACCTGTTGAAAACTCTGTGGAAAGTGTTAAAAAGATGCTTTATAATGGGCTTTTCCACTGTTTCAACCAAGTTTTCAACAATCACGGTGGACAAATTTTCCACATAACAGCCCGGATAAACCCCTTTGTCAACCCGGAATAACGCCGATTTTCCCTGCAAATCCGTTCAGTTTCCCCACATTTTCACCAAATCGCACCGCAAATCCGGGCCTTCCCGCCCTTGTGACAAAAGTACATCTTCCGTATAGAAAAAACCTGTTGATTTTTTGTCAAAGTCGGGTTATAATAGACTTAATGGTGCGCCGGGGGTCGGTGTACCACCCATTGTTACTGTTATATGTGGAGGTATGAACTATGCTGGTAAATGCTACCAATATGCTGCTGAAAGCGCGCGATGGCCACTACGCAGTCGGCCAGTTCAACATCAACAATCTGGAGTGGACCAAGAGTGTCCTGCTCACCGCACAGGAGATGAACTCTCCCGTCATCCTCGGTGTCTCTGAGGGTGCCGGCAAATACATGACCGGCTTCAAGACCGTGGCCGCCATGGTCAAGGCAATGGACGAGAGCTTGGGCATCACCGTTCCCGTTGCGCTGCATCTGGACCACGGCACCTACGAGGGCGCCAAGGCCTGCATCGATGCCGGCTTCACCTCCATCATGTTCGATGGCAGCCACTACAGCATCGACGAGAATGTTGCCAAGACCACAGAGCTGGTTGCTATGGCGCACGACCACGGCCTGTCCATTGAGGCTGAGGTCGGCTCCATCGGCGGCGAGGAGGACGGTGTCATCGGCATGGGCGAGGTTGCTGACCCCGCTGAGTGCGCCAAGATCGCTGCTCTGGGCATCGACTTCCTGGCTGCCGGCATCGGCAACATCCATGGCAAGTACCCCGCCAACTGGAAGGGTCTGGACTTCGAGGCTCTGGACAAGATCCACAACGCCACCGACAACATTCCTCTGGTTCTGCACGGCGGCACGGGCATCCCTGACGAGATGATCAAGAAGGCCATCTCTCTGGGCGTCTCCAAGATCAATGTCAACACCGAGTGCCAGCTGAGCTTTGCCGACGCCACCCGCAAGTACATCGAGGCCGGCAAGGACCTCGAGGGCAAGGGCTTTGATCCCCGCAAGCTGCTTGCTCCCGGCGCCGAGGCCATCAAGGCCACCGTCCGCGAGAAGATTGAGCTGTTCGGCTCCGCCAACAAGGCTTGATTTTTCAGCTGCCTGAAAAAAATAAGAATCGCCCGCAGACTGTGGCTGACTGCCACCGCCTGCGGGCGTTTGTTTTACTCAAATTCGTTCCTATGCCGCTGAAAAAACTCCCATGTTGCCCTTACATTCTCCAATTCCGTCCACTTCCGTGTTGTGACAGGCTCGGCATCCAGATCATACACCCGCGCCCCCGGCATGGCCAGTAAAAACGGCGAGTGTGTTGCTATGATAAATTGGCAGTTGTAAAACCGCGCAGAATCATGCAAAAATTGCGCCAGCTCCAGCTGCCGCTCGGGCGAAAGGCTGTTTTCAGGCTCATCCAGCAAATACAGTGCATCCTCACGGATGCGCTCGCTGAACACCGCCAATGCGCTCTCCCCGTTGGAGCGGGTGCGCACATTGGCAGGCAATGTGCGGCGCGCCATCTGGGACTGGCTGTATCGCCGCGCGGCGCTTACCTGCTTGAGTCGGTCGTAGTCCTTCATGCCGTGCATCTGGAACTTTTCCCGCCGAAGGTCGTTGTAATCCGCAAACATCTGCTCACGGCGCATGTCTACGCCATCGTTCAGTGCCCGCAGATCGAGCATATAGTCAAACACATCATCACTTGTCAAGATCATGCTGCCCGTGGGTATGGGGCGCGCAGTCCGCGGCTCACACAAGCGCGCGTAATCGTCAAAAAAAGGCGTGCGATTATACTCTGCACGGCGGTAAAGCCGCAGGGCATCGGCCATTACATTTAATAGGGTCGTCTTGCCGCTGCCATTGCCGCCGTACAGAATCGTGATTTCAAGAAAGTCCAGCTCAGGCAGCGTGCGGCCTTCGAACAATCCAAACGGATAGTATGAATCATAACAGGTCTGCCTCGCGCGCGGGCTGAACGCCATGTATTTGGCTTCCTGTGCCCGATCTGGGAACCGAAAACCGGAAAGATATATCATAATCGTCCCTCCTGCCCCCTATTGTAGCACAGCTGCGCGCGTTTGCATAGCGTGGGTCAGGAGGTGTTTTTATATGTCCAAAGGCAGTATACTGATCTATACCTCTGCCGCGGGGCAGGCCGCGCCCCTGGCAGGGGCAGCCCTGACCGTGCTGGATGAAAGCGGTACCGCCCTTGCCCACCTGACCGCCGATGCGGACGGCCGCGCAGAGGCTGCCGACCTGCCCGCACCCGATGCAGCCTACAGTCTGGACGCCGCCAACACGATGGTGCGCCCCTACGCACTTTACCGCATAGAGGCCGCACTGGAAGGCTGGCAGCCCCTTGTGCTGGACGGTGTGCAGGTCTTTGACGGGCAGCAGACGGTCGCACGGCTGGCACTTTTACCGCGCGGTACAGTCCCTGACGCTGCACGCAGCAGCGAAGCGGAGGTCATTGCAATACCGCCCCATACGCTGTTTTCCGGGAACGGCGGCAGCGGCCCTGCACCGGAGGAGGTTCTGCCCGGCAGTGTACTGAGCCGGGTCGTTATCCCCAAAAAGATCACCGTGCATCTGGGCAAGCCCACAGCGAACACCGGCAATGTGACGGTAAGCTTTCAGTCCTACATTGCGAATGTCGCATCCAGTGAGGTCTACCCTACCTGGGAAGGCGTACCGCCCCACGCCTCAAAACCGCCAGTGCAGCTCAATTTTCCGTTTGCCATCCTGCGGCGGGCAGATGACTACCCGCTCTAACAGCGCACGCAATGCCGCATCGGTCGGCACAGTGCCGATCCACGCAGCACCCCGCTCCCGCACGATTGCTTCAAGGTCCTGCATCGACAGATACGGCTGCCCCGGGCAGGCAGTACGGCATTTCTGCGCCGTGCGGCAGCGGTAGTATCGCCGCGCCGTCGTGCCTGTCAGCTCCATTTTACCGCCGCAGATTCCGCACCGGACAAGCCCGGACAACAAATGCGGCGGGGCGTTGTGCTGCTTTCTGACGCTGCGTCCCAGCCGTTCCTGAACCGCCGCAAAGTCGCGGCGGCTCACGATTGCGGGATGCGTATCCGGCACAACAATCCATGCCTGCTGCGGCAGGCGCACTGTTTTATGTGACTTGTAGCTCACTTTACGCACGCGGCCCTGTTCCATATCGCCCACATAGGTCTGCGTTGAAAGGATACGGCGGACGGTCGACTTGCTCCAAAGCGGCATCGGCTGCGGAAAATTACACCCCTGCTGTCTGGCGCGATAGGCCGATGGCGGCGGAATGGAAGCCTCATTAAGCAGCCGCGCGATTTTCCCCACACCGTTTCCCTGCAGATACAGTGCAAAAATGCGGCGCACCACCGCAGCAGCCTCCGGGTCAATGACCAGCCGATTGTGATCCTGCGGGTCCTTTTGGTAGCCGTAAAGTGCAAAGCTGGCGATATAGCAGCCGCTGCGTCGTTTATGATCCAGCACGGCCCGCACATTGCCGGACAGATCCTCAAGATACCATTCATTGATCAATCCGTTGATCTGCCGCGCTTTTTTACCGGCCGGGTCCTGTGTATCCACATGGTCCAGCACAGCGATAAACCGCACGCCCCACTCCGGAAAAAGGCCGTGCAGGTATTTTTCCACCAACTCCATATCACGGGTAAAGCGAGACTGCGTTTTGGCCAGAATCACCTCAAACCGTCCCTGCTCCGCGTCCGCCAGCATGGCATTGAACCCCGGCCGCGCCCGGTCGATGCCGGAATAGTCCTCATCGGTGTAAACGCGATAGACACGGTAGCCGTGCTCCTCGGCCCAGCGCAGCAGCAGCTCCCGCTGGTTGCGGATGCTCTCGGACTCCGGCGCGGTCTTTTCCTCGTCCTCCTTGCTCAGGCGGCAGTATACCGCCGCCCACCCCTTACGCGGGGGCATTAGCATCCCCGCCCAGCAGGCGATTCAGATTCTGTCTGCGCTCCGCTTCACTGGCCGAAAGGTAGCTTTCCGTGACGCAATACTCCATATCCACCCCTCCCCTGCTGTATCATACGCCACACCACCTGCCAATAACACAAAAGGCGGCGCAGCCAGAAGGCCGCACCACCCTTGCACTCACTCCATATAAGGGGCAACAAAATCAAATACTGCGTCCCAATAGGCATCGCCCAGCGCGTAGACAGCCTCGCCGTGGCCCGCACCGTCGGCGGTCAGCTCGGCCTTGTTGTCACCGGGTTTTGCGTTGTACAAAATGTCCATCATTTCATACGGAATAAAATCATCCGCCGTGCCGTGGATGAAAAGCATCGGCTTTTCACAGGCAGCCACCTGCTGCAACGCGCTGGCCTCTGTGAAATTATAGCCCGCCCGCAGTTTGGCAACGCCGCTGGCCGTGTACAGAATCGGAAATTCCGGCAGACCGAACCGCAGCTGCAGTTCACTGGAAAAAACATCCCAGACGCTGGTATAGCCGCAGTCCTCCACAAAGGCCTTCACATTGTCAGGGGTGTCCTCCCCGGCCGTCATCATGGTGGTGGCCGCCCCCATAGAGATGCCGTGTATGACGATTTCGGCGTCCGGGTCGCGCTGAATGATATAGTCAATCCAGCGCAACACGTCCTTCCTGTCCAGCCAGCCCATACCCACAAAATTACCCTCGCTGTCTCCGCAGGCCCGCAGGTCGGGGGTCAGCACATTATAACCGGCCTCATAGTACGGCGCCGCCAGCTGCTGCGCTCCTGTGTGGTTCGCACGGTAACCGTGCAGAGCAATGGCCCAACGGTGACTGTCGATGGCTTCGTTATGCGTATAACAGACACCGCGCAGCGTCAGGCCGTCATCAGAGGTTGTTTCTACCGCTTCCCCGGGATTTGCGGCAAGAAAGTCCTCCTCCTGTTTCTCAAAAGTGGCCCGGTTGGCTGCAATAACCGCTTCCACGCCTTCCGGCGTCTGCTCGACCTCCAGTGATACCTCGCGGTCACCGCCGTCTCCGCTGCGCCCGATGGCATAGTCAACCAGATAATTGCTGACCGCCCCCAGCGCCACCACCAGAACAACAATCACCGCCGCAATCGCAATTCCGATTTTCGTTTTGACCTTCATTTTTGTTCTCAAGACACATTTCCTCTCTTTATCTTTTTTTGCAACATTTGCTAGTATACCTTCATTTTGTTGATTTGTCAATATTTATGAGGCGAATTGTATCTTGTTCTGTCTCTCCCCTACTCGGGTATTTTTATATTACAAAAAAGCCCTGCTCCTTTTGGAGCAGGGCTGAAAGAGAAGCCGGCATCTACCTATTTTCACAGGCCGTTTCCAGCCAACTATCTTC
>ERZ840517.339-NODE-339-length-64801-cov-10.248679_pt1 | contig 64801 bp, 56 predicted proteins | sample MGYA00519876_ERZ840517 | MGnify/ENA primary metagenome ERZ840517 (study PRJEB31850, sample SAMEA3708882) | human gut metagenome | biome: human gut; feature: human-associated habitat; material: faeces | place: China | collected 2014 ... | reverse complement strand
ACAAAAAGCGCGGCGACTACGTCCACAAGGGCGAGAGCCTGGCGACCTTCTACGGCGCAGCGGACAAGTTCGCTGCCGCCGCCGAGGAGTACCGAAGCGGCCTTGTCTACGGCACCGAAAAGCCCGAAGAGGCCCCGCTGGTGTATGCCCTCGTCACCAAAGATGGTGTGGAACGGTATTAAGAGATCAAACAAAAGGCAGGGCCGGGATTTTTCGGCTCTGCCTTTTGTGTCAGTTCTGCTTTTGTACGATCAGCCCGCTGAGGGCAACGGTAAGCCCCAGAAGAACGAGGCCGGCCCCGGCCTGCCCGAAAATGTCCCCGATCGCACCCACGAGCGGGCTGGCGGGAATCATCAGCAGACTGTAGGCTATGTTGTCCATGCTGATGAGCGTGGCCCGCTGGTCACTGGGGATGGCATCGTTCAAAAGTCGGTTCTCGTGCAGGAGCCAGGCACCCAATACGCCTTCGGCCAGCATACAACCCAAAATGCCCACCAGTGCAGGCGCGGCACCCACGCAGAGGCATCCGATGCCGCAGAGCAGGGCACAGAGGGTATAAAACCGCCGGAAACTGTGCAGATGGATTCGACGACCCCATTCCGTACCCAGCATAGCAGCCAGATTGCTGAGCAGTAACGGAAGAAACAGCAGCGAAGTGGAATATCCCAGTTCTACCAGACGCTGTTGAAAGAACATGATGCTCAGATAGTTGGAGCCGCTGATGACGGCGCTGGACAGAATGAGTCTCCCGACTGACGGGCAGGAACGGAGGACCCGCAGGCTGTCCTGGATCAGCTGAGCAAATTGGGCGGGCAGCTCCCGCAGAGGATGCTGCTTCCGGCTGGCCTGCGTTTCGGTGACGATGGGTTCCTCTAAACGTGTGATGGCAAGGGCAGAAATGCTCTCAAAAGCGGCGCTCAGAAGATAAAATCCGGAAAAGCCCAGAAATTTGTGCAGAAGACTGGTCAGTGAACCGAGGGCATTGGTAACATTTGTGATCTGGTACTCATTGGCCGACACTTGAATGTAATCTTGTTCGCGGCCCGCTTGCTTCAAGCTGTCGTAGGTCAGTGCAGAACTGGTGCCGGAGAACAGGGCGTTGGACAGTGCGTTCAACGCCATAGCAAGGCAGATGACAAACAGGTTCGGGGCAAAGGCTATCAATAAGTTGTAGGCCACGACCAGGACACCGCCCAAGACGAGGGCGCGCTTACGGCCGAACAGGTCAGCGGCCATCCCGCTGGGAATCTCGGCCAGCAGACTGACCGTATAATAGATGCTTTTGGCAAGACCGATCTCCAGCAGTGAGAAGCCCCGCGCGGCCAGCAGGGCCACCCAGACCGCATCCGTGATGCGCAGGCCGGAGAAGAAATCGGAAAGATAAATACAACGGAGCTGTCTTTTTAGGTTAAGCTGGTGGTTCATGGGAACACCCTTTCTATTGAACAAATCGATTTCAAAATAGAAAGTGCGCCTTTTTGATGATCCTTCGTACAACCTCTCAGTCTCGCTCACGCTCGACAGCTCTCCTGGCAGGAGAGCCTCTGGCGAAACCGGACACGCGGTGTGGACTGCCAAGGCCTCTCCTACAAGGAGAGGTGGCAATGCGAAGCATTGACGGAGAGGGATATCCCCTAAAAATGGGCGCACTTCGAGCCGGAAACGCTGAATCTACGACGCGGGATTTCGAGTAAACCACGCAGCAGTTCCGACCATTCAGGTGCGCCCTCCTTCCAGTAAATCGTTGAATCGACTATACCACATTTCCACACAAAATGCAAGAACGGTTGGAAAACCCCAGAAAACCGCATAAGCAGTGGAACTATCCGTCGAACTGTGCTATACTAAACCTGTATTTTCGTTTGGCAATACACTTCCCACAGGGGAAGAAGAGGAAAGGAATTTTCGACTATGAAGATCATTCTGGTGGGCGGCGGCAAGGTCGGCACAGCGCTGGCACGGCAGCTCAGCGAGGAGGACCACAACGTAACGGTCATCGACACGAACAAAGCCCGCGTGGAGCACCTGAGCGAGTCCTACGACGTGATGGGCATTGTGGGCAATGGCTCCTCCATCACCACCCTGTCCGAAGCCGGAATTGAAGAAGCCGACGTGTTTATCGCGGTCACCGGCTCGGATGAGCTGAACCTGCTGTGCTGCATGTTCGCGAAGAAGGCGGGCCACTGCCACGCCATCGCCCGTGTGCGCAACCCGTCGTACAGCCATGAGCTGGACTTCATCAAGAAGCAGATCGGCATCTCGGCCATCATCAACCCGGAAATGGCGGCAGCGCGTGAGATCTCGCACCTGCTGCGCTTCCCCGGCGCGAGCAAGATCGACACCTTTGCGGACGGGCGCGTCCGGCTCATCAAGTTCACCCTGACCGATGCGCAGGAGCTCGACGGCGTGGCCATCCATGAGATCCCCACCCGCCTGAAGAGCGATATCCTCGTCTGTGCCGTGGAGCGCGCGGGCGATGTCATCATCCCCAACGGCAACTTTGTGCTGCAGACCGGCGACCAGGTCACCTTCCTGGCCACGCAGGAGAAGGCACACGCGTTCTTCCAGCGCATCCATCTGGCGGTGCGCCCGGTGCGCAATGCCATGATCGTGGGCGGCGGTGCCATCGGCTTCTATCTGAGCCAGGAGCTGCTGGAAAACCATGTCCGCGTCCGCATCGTGGAGCGGGACCCGGAGCGCTGCAATGTGCTGGCCGAGTCCCTGCCCGAAGCACAGATCCTGTGCGAGGACGGTTCGAACCGGGAGTTCCTGCTCTCGGAAGGGCTGGAATCCACCGAGGCGTTCGTGGCCCTGACCAACATCGACGAGGAGAACGTTCTGCTGACCCTGTTTGCCAAAAAGCATTCCAACGGCAAGCTGGTTACCAAGATCAACCGCCTGGAATTTGACGACATTCTGGCCGGGCTGGACCTGGGCAGCATCGTCTACCCCAAGTACATGACCTGCGACTACATCGTCCAGTACGTCCGTGCCTTGCAGAACGAGGCGGGCAGCAACATCAAGACGCTCTACCGCATCCTGGATGACCGCGTGGAAGCGCTGGAATTTACGGTCCATGAGGAGAGCCAGGCCACGGGGGTGCCCCTGAGCCGCCTGCACCTCAAAAAGAACACCCTGCTGTGCTGCATCACCCGCGGCAATGAGATCAAGATCCCCCGCGGCGGCGACCAGATCCAGGTGGGCGACAACGTCATCGTGGTCACGCTGGAACACGGCCTGCACGACCTGCGGGACATCGTGGAAGACTGACGGAGGCGCGGCATGAATTATGCGATCGTTTTGCGGCTGCTGAGCTACATCCTGCTGACGGAGGGCGCTCTGCTGCTGCTGCCCGCGGCGGCCAGCCTGTGCTATGGCGAGTGGTTCGTGATGGGCGTCTTCCTGTTCACAGCAGCGCTCAGCGCGGCGCTGGGAGCACTGCTCCACTGCATCAAGACCAAAAGCCAGATCTTCTATATGCGCGAGGGCTTTGCCACCACGGCGCTCTGCTGGCTGCTCATCAGTGTGGTGGGCGCGGTGCCCTTTGTCCTGACCGGCTGCATCCCGAACCCGGTGGATGCCCTGTTCGAAACGGTGTCCGGTTTCACGACCACCGGTGCGTCCATCCTGCCCGGCGTGGAAGACCTGCCCAAGGGCATCCTGTTCTGGCGCAGCTTCACCCACTGGGTGGGCGGCATGGGCGTTCTGGTCTTTCTGCTGTCCCTGCTGCCGCTGACCGGCGGCTCCCACGTCAACCTGATGAAGGCCGAAAGCCCCGGCCCCCAGGTGGATAAGCTGGTGCCGAAGGTGCAGTCCACAGCAAAGATCCTCTATGGCATTTATTTTGGCCTGACCGTCATCGAGTTCGTGTTCCTGCTGTTCGGCGGGATGCCGGTGTTTGAGTCTCTGCTCACGGCCTTTGGCACAGCGGGCACCGGCGGTTTTGGCTTCCGGAACGACAGCTTCGGCAGCTTTTCGCCCTACATCCAGTGGGTCGTGACCATCTTCATGATCCTGTTCGGCGTCAACTTCAACGCCTACTTCCTGCTGCTGATGCGCCGGTTCCGCCGCGCGGCCGCCAGCGAAGAGGTGCGCGCCTATTTCCTCATCATCGCTGTGGCGGTCGGCATCATCACCTGCAACATTTACAGCATGTACAACGGCCTCGGCGAGGCGCTGCGGCAGGCGGCGTTCCAGGTGGGCTCCATCATCACGACCACCGGTTTTTCCAGCTGCGACTTTGACCTGTGGCCCACCCTCTCGAAAGAGATCCTGGTCATGCTGATGTTTGTGGGTGCCTGTGCGGGCAGCACGGGCGGCGGCATGAAGGTCAGCCGCATCCTGATCCTGGGCAAGACCCTGAAAAAGGAGCTCAGGCAGGCCCTTCACCCGCAGGTGGTAGCCCCGGTCCGGATGGACGGCAAGCTGCTCAACCACGAGACCATTCGTGCAACGAACGTCTATGTGGCAGCGTACATCTTCATCTTTGCGGCGTCTTTCCTGCTCATCAGTCTGGACGGCTTCGATATGGTGACGAACTTCACGGCCATTGCCGCTACCCTGAACAACATCGGCCCCGGCCTGAATCAGGTCGGCCCCATGATGAACTTTGGCAGCTATTCCAACCCCGCCAAGCTCGTCATGATCTTCGACATGCTCGCCGGCCGTCTGGAGATCTTCCCGATGCTGGTGTTCTTTCTGCCCGATACGTGGAGGAGATTCTGAGAATGCGGGAAGACGAATGGAACGATACAGAGTTTTGTAAACAGCTTTTGAGCAACTACAAAAACGATCCTGATCCGCATAAGACCGATTCGATTCCGTTGGAGCAACTTGCACGGGAATTGGGAATTGAATTGCAGAATGATTGCAAACAGTAATTGAGCAAAAAAGTACCAGAGGCGCGGGCTGAAACAGCCGACTGCCTCTGGTACTTTTTTATGTTCGAATAACATTACAAACGTTCTTCCAAAAGCTCTTTCACCTCATCGAGGAAAGTTTCTTCGCCAAGGGTGTTGACCTTGAAGAAGACCGCCTGACTGCCGCCTGAGGTGATGGCAGACAGGCGGATCGGGCTGTCTGCGTTCTGGAAGAGCGTGAGCGTCAGGCTGAGGCGGTTGCCGCCCACCATGCTGTAACGCTCAAAGACCCGGATGCTGCACCGGGCGCTGCCCTCCTTGAAGTCGCTGGACGCTTCCAGCTCTGCCGACCAGCTGCCGTCTACGATCTCGCGTTCCAGCCGGTGGAGCAGCGTGTCGAAGTTCTGGCTGCGGATGGTCTTTTCAAAAATCGCCATAACAGTACCTCCTGTGCAAAAAGAACCCTTTGCTCAGAATACGAAGGAGCGATGGGAAAAATTGCAGCAACGTTCAGAATGTCAGATCGACTTTTTCCTGTGCGCGGTACTGCAAGGCTTCCAGCACGGAATCTTCGTCGAGGAGCTGCTTTCCGGCCAGGTCGGCGACGGTGCGGGCCACCCGGAGGATGCGGTCATGGGCGCGGGCAGAGAGGCCCAGCGCGTCGTAAGAAGCGCGGAGGAGCTGCTCGGCACCGGGGGTCATCCGGCAGATCCGGCGCACCTGCCCGGCCGTGAGCTGGGCGTTGCAGCGGACGCCCTCGAAGCCGGGGGCGGCATAACGCCGGGATTGGATCTGGCGGGCCTTCAGCACCTGCTGGCGCAGCGCGGCACTGCTCTCGGCAGGGGAGGAGGCGTGAAGCTCATCGAAGGCGACGGGGTCCATCTCGACGCAGAGGTCGATGCGGTCGAGCAGCGGGCCGGACACCCGGCTGCGGTACTGCCGCACCGCGCTGGGCGAGCAGGTGCAGGCGCGGGTGGGGTGGCCGTAGTAGCCGCACTTGCAGGGGTTCATGGCGGCTACCAGCTGGAACCGGCTGGGGTAGGTGGCGCTGCCTGCGGCGCGGCTGACCGTGATCTGGCCGTCTTCCAGCGGCTGGCGGAGCACTTCGAGGCTCTCGCGGGAAAACTCCGGCAGTTCGTCCAGAAACAGGACGCCGCAGTCAGCCAGACTGCATTCGCCGGGGCGGAAATTGGCCCCGCCGCCAGCCAGAGAAGCGGCACTGGCCGAGTGGTGCGGGCTGCGGAAGGGCCGATGGGTGATGAGCCCGCGCCCTTTGGGCAGCTGCCCGGCGATGGAGTAGATCTTGGTCGTCTCCACAGCCTCTTCACGGCTGAGCGGCGGCAGGATGCCGGGCAGACGCCGGGCCAGCATGGATTTGCCGGTGCCGGGTGCGCCGATCAGAAGCACGTTGTGCCCGCCTGCGGCGGCAATGACCATGGCCCGGCGGGCGAGGGGCTGGCCCATGACGTCTGCCAGATCCGGGGCATTGTTCCAGCTCTCGGCGGGGTCGAAGGGGATGGACACTGTGGGGGCGATGGGGGAGAGGCCGCGCAGCGCGTCCACCACCTCCCGCGCGGTGCGGGCCGGGTAGACCTTCATCGCGTCGCCGCCCGCCTCGGCTGCTTCGGCGGCGTTCTCGGCGGGGACGTACAAGGCCCGGACGCCGTCGGCGGCAGCGGCCAGCGCCATGGGCAGCACACCGGACACCGGGCGGAGCGCACCGTCCAGCGCCAGTTCGCCGAGGAAGGCGGTATCCTGCGGCGGAGTTTCCAGCTGGCCGGAGGCGGTCAGCACCGCCAGCAGCAGGGGCAGGTCGTAGACCGGCCCGGTCTTGCGGACATCGGCAGGGGCCAGGTTGACCGTGATGTGCCGGTCCGGCCACTTGAAGCCCAGATTCTTGACGGCGGCACGGACACGGTCGCCGCTCTCGCGGACGGCGGAATCCGGCAGGCCCACCAGCGAAAATGCGGGCAGCCCGCCGGAGATGTCGGCTTCGACGGCCACAGCAAAGCCGGTCAGGCCATTCAGGCCGTAACTTCTCAGAACAGAGTACATACGATCCTCCTCAGGGAACCACCGAATGGCGGCAAGTTCCCAATTTTTGGCAAAGAAACGGCTAAGAAATCGTCAGAACTCGAATTTCGACAGATTATCATCTTGATTTTCATTATAGTTTGGGGTATTGATAATGTCAATGTGTGAAATGAGGGAGGAAAGACCATGATCGTAAAGGAATTCTGTCAGTACGTCCGCTCTTATTCGGAGCTGGAGGGGCTGCAGCATGCCCACACGCTGTATTACTCTGCCCGACGCACCGAGATGGGCATCGTGCTGGAACTGGCACAGGAACAGAGCGGGAGCCGCACGGTCAGCCGGGTGCTGTGCCCGGCGGGGAATTTTCCGCAGGCCATGCGGGTGATGCGGTATCTGTGTGAAAACGGCATCGGCCCCGGCCAGTGGCTGGAGATTCTGGACGACCTGCACCAGCCATTTTGTCTGCTGACGCCGCCGGACACGGTGCAAACGCCCCAAAATGCGGATTTTGAGAAGCGATTTGTGGTATTTGTATGATTTCTTTGGCAAAACTTCTTACATAATATGGAATTGACACAGACGAGCCAAGCGTTTATAGTATAAGTAGGTTTGGAAAAACTGCCCCTTGGCAAAAACAATAAAGGTAAGGTGTGTGTAATATGTATCTGGATGAATATAAGCGCTGGCTGGCAGCGGATCTGGAAGACGCTGACCTGAAGCCGGAACTGGCCAGGATCGAGGGAAATGACGAGGAGATCAAGGACCGTTTTGCGGTGGCCCTGAAGTTCGGCACCGCCGGTCTGCGCGGCGTTCTGGGTGCTGGCACCAATCGCATGAACATTTATGTCGTCCGTCAGGCCACCCAGGGCCTGGCCAACTGGGTCAAGACCCAGGGCGGCAATCAGACCGTTGCCATCAGCTATGACAGCCGCCTGAAGAGCGACATCTTTGCAAAGACGGCGGCCGGTGTTCTGGCGGCCAACGGCATCAAGGTGCGCATCTATGATGCCCTGATGCCCGTGCCGGCCCTGAGCTTTGCCACCCGTTACTACGAGTGCAACGCCGGCATCATGGTCACGGCTTCCCACAATCCCGCCAAGTACAACGGCTACAAGGCCTACGGCCCGGATGGCTGCCAGATGACCGATGACGCCGCCGCCATCGTCTACGACGAGATCCAGAAGACCGATGTGCTGACCGGCGCAAAGTACATCTCCTTCGCCGAGGGTGTGGAGCAGGGCCTGATCCGCTTTGTCGGCGATGACTGCAAGAAGGCTCTGTACGACGCCATCGAGGCACGTCAGGTCCGCCCCGGCCTGTGCAAGACAGCTGGCCTGAAGCTGGTGTACAGCCCGCTGAACGGCTCCGGTCTGGTGCCTGTGACCCATGTGCTGAACGATATGGGCATCACCGATATCACCATCGTGCCGGAGCAGGAGTACCCCAACGGCTACTTCACCACCTGCTCCTACCCCAACCCGGAGATCTTCGAGGCCCTGAAGCTGGGCCTGAACCTGGCCACCGAGACCGGTGCTGACCTGATGCTGGCGACCGACCCCGATGCCGACCGTGTGGGCATCGCCATGAAGTGCCCGGATGGCAGCTATGAGCTGGTCTCCGGCAACGAAATGGGCGTTCTGCTGCTGGATTACATCTGCGCCGGCCGCATCGAGAAGGGCACCATGCCCAAGAACCCCGTGGCCGTCAAGTCCATCGTTTCCACCCCGCTGGCTGACGCGGTGGCAAAGCACTACGGCGTGGAGATGCGCAACGTCCTGACCGGCTTCAAGTGGATCGGCGACCAGATCGCCAACCTGGAAGCTGCCGGTGAGGTGGACCGCTTCATCTTCGGCTTCGAGGAGAGCTACGGCTACCTGGCAGGCCCCTACGTCCGCGATAAGGACGCCGTCATCGGCTCCATGCTCATCTGCGAGATGGCTGCTTACTACCGCAGCATCGGTTCCTCCATCAAGCAGCGTCTGGAGGAGATCTACGCACAGTATGGCCGCTACCTGAACAAGGTGGACAGCTTCGAGTTCCCCGGCCTGACCGGCATGGAGAAGATGGCTTCCATCATGCAGAAGCTGCGCGACGAGCCTCTGACCGAGCTGGCCGGCCACAAGGTCGTCAAGGTCACCGACTACAAGAAGCCCGAAGAAACCGGCCTGCCCGCCGCAAACGTCCTGATCTACACGCTGGAGAACGGCGCTACCGTCGTGGTCCGTCCCTCCGGCACCGAGCCGAAGATCAAGACCTATTTCACCACCCTGGGCAAGGACCTGGCCGAGGCACAGGCCCAGAAGGATGCTCTGGCTGCTGCCATTGAGCCGATCCTGAAGTAAAAGCAAACGATTTTTGGAGCTGTTGCAGGACTCCTTCCGGCATCGCTTGTGCGATGCCACCTCCCTCACAGAGGGAGGCTTCATAGCTGACCGCAGCGTTCAGGCCCTCTCCCAGAGGGGGCTGGCGCGGCGAAGCCGTGACTGGGGGAGTTTCTTCAACGGCTCCATTTTTTATTGCCCTGTGCAGTTGCAGTTTGCCGGGCAATACGCTATAATATTAAATGTATCATTCTGTGCTTTCTGGAAGGCACGAAAAACGGAAGACAGGGTAGGTGTCAGAAGTGGAAAAACGTGTGACGGCGGTCCTGGTGGCCGCAGGTTCCTCCACCCGGATGGGGTTCGACAAACTCAGCTTTGATCTGGGCGGGGAGACCGTGGTCCAGCGGAGCATCCGCGCCTTTGCGGAGTGCCCGCTGGTGGATGAGATCGTGCTGGTGGCGGGTAAGAACCGCGCCTTTCTGGAGCAGCAGGCTGCGGCCTGCCCAAAGCCGGTGCAGGTAGTGCCCGGCGGGGCCACCCGCGCCGAGAGCGCGAAGAACGGTGTGCTGGCGGCGCACGGCGACCTTGTGGCCGTCCACGATGCGGCCCGCCCCTTTGTGAGCGAAGCCGTCATCGAGGCGGCCGTCTACGCCGCAGCGGCCTGCGGGGCCGCAGCCCCGGCGGTCCCGGTGAAGGACACCGTCAAGCGGGCTGTGCGCGGCGACGGCAAGACCGTGCCACAGGCCTGCATGGTGGCCGAAACGCCCGACCGCAGCACACTGTATGCGGTGCAGACCCCCCAGTGCTTCGACCGTGCCGCCTATCTGGCTGCGCTGGAAGAGCTGGACGCAGAAAAGGCCCGCCTCGTCACCGACGATTGCAGCCTGTTCGAGCTGACCGGACGCCCGGTGCAGCTGACCCAGGGCGACTACGCCAATCTGAAGATCACCACGCGGGAGGACCTGCCCCGCCCGCAGCAGAAGAAAGGAAAACCTATGCGCATTGGTCATGGTTATGATGTTCATCGTCTCGTGGAGGGCCGCAAGCTGATCCTGGGCGGTGTGGAGATCCCGTATGAGAAGGGCCTGCTGGGCCATTCCGACGCCGACGTGCTGGCCCACGCCGTCATGGACGCTGTGCTGGGCGCAGCAGCTCTGGGCGACATCGGGAAGCACTTCCCGGATACCGACCCCGAATATGCCGGGGCTGACAGCCTGATGCTGGCCCGCCATGTGGCCCGTATCGTCCGGGAGAACGGCTGGAAGGTCGAGAACATCGACTCCACCATCCTCTGCCAGAAGCCGAAGCTGGCTCCCTACATCCCCGCCATGCGCGAAAAGCTGGCCGAAGCCTTCGGGATGCCGCTGGACGCCGTGAGCGTCAAGGCCACCACCGAAGAGCATCTGGGCTTTACCGGCGAGGGGCTGGGCATCGCCGTCCATGCGGTGGCTCTGATCGAAACGCTGTAAGCAGGAGAAACTTTCATGACTCTGAACTCGATCATCGCGAATTTCCAGACGTTCAAGCTGGCGGACCTTCTGGATATCATCATCATCGCGTTTCTGATCTATCAGCTTTTGGGTATCATCAACCGCACCCGCGCCGGGCAGCTGGCCAAGGGTGCCCTGCTGGTGCTGGCCGTCTATCTGGTGGCGAACGTGCTCAACATGCGCACGGTCACCTGGCTGCTCAACTCGCTGCTGCAGGTCGGCCTGCTGACGCTGGTCGTGCTGTTCCAGCCGGAGATCCGCCGTGCGTTGGAACGGATGGGCCAGACCGACCAGTGGGCCTCGAAGCTCTTCAATGTGAAGGGCCGCTACAACGACCCCAGCTTCAAGGGGGCCTGGCGCAGCGCCATCATCGCCATCTGCGACGCCGCCGAGCGCTTTTCCGAGACCAAGACCGGCGCGCTCATCGTGCTGGAGCGCAGCACCAATCTTTCTGAGATCGTCCGCACCGGCACACCGGTGAACAGCGCGGTCAACCTGGAAGTGCTGGGCACCATCTTCTACGAGGGCACCCCCCTGCACGACGGTGCCGCCATCATCGAGAACGGCCGCATCAAGGCGGCGGGCTGCGTGCTGCCGCTGTCCAATAACCTGGACCTTGGCAAGGATATGGGTACCCGCCACCGCGCCTGCCTGGGTATCGCGGAGAACTCCGACGCCATCGCCATCGTCGTCAGCGAAGAGACGGGCATCATCTCCATGGCCAAGAACGGCGTCCTCATCCGCCACTTTGACCGCCAGACCCTGTACACCCGTCTGGTGGATGAGATGATCCCCAAGGAGACCGCCAGCGAAAAGACCGACAACAGCTGGAAGGGCAGAGTCAAGCGCCTGCTGAGCTGGGTGAACCAGAAAGAGGAGGACGAGCAGTCATGAGCAACGAGCCGAACAAGAGCGGCACAAAGCCTGCCATCCAGCACAGCAAGAGCATCCTGGACGACCGCCGCATCCGGTTGCTGCTGGCCGTTGTGGGTGCCATCGTGGCCTGGATGGTCGTCACCATCGTGGTCCAGCCCGGCACCACCAAGACCATCGCCAATGTGCCGGTGGATTTCACCTACGATTCCGCTGCGTACACCTCCCGCGGCCTGAGCATCGTCAACGCTCCGGAAAAATACGTCACTCTGAAAGTTTCCGGCGACGGCTACACCATCGGCAGCCTCACGGCATCCGATTTCGTCGTCTACCCGGACTGGTCCGGTGTGCGCGACAGCGGCGAGAAGACCCTGCATCTGCAGGTGCGGGGCGTCAACGGCCTGCTGAACGGCGTCACCGTCTCCATCGAGGGCGGCGACAACAGCGTGGACGTGGTTTTTGATGTGGTGGAGGAAAAGACGGTCCCCATCACGGTGACCACCAACTACCTGACCATTGCCGATGGATATATTTTGTATGGGACGGAGCTTTCGAAGGAGAGCGTGACCCTCTCCGGCCCCAGCACCGAGATCGACAAGGTGACCACCTGCACCGCTGAAGTGACCCACAACGGCGAGCTGACGGAATCCGTCACCCTCGATACCGCTCTGCGGTTCTACACCAACAGCGGCAGCGAAGTCAAGTTCGCGTACACCACGCTGGAAGAGTCGAGCGTGGAGGTCACGCTGCAGGTCTACAAGATGGCCACGCTGCCCGTCAGCGTCAGCTTCATCAACGCCCCGCGCGATTTTGACGACTCGGTGCTGACCTACACGCTGAGCAAGAAGACCCTGAACGTGGCGGGCCCGGCCAGCCAGATCGACAAGATGTCCACCCTGTCCGTCGGCACCATCGACCTGTCCACCTTCTCGCTGAACAAGGTCTATGAAATGCCCATCGAGCTGCCCAGCGATATCCGCCTGCTGGACAACATCTCCACGATCACCGTCAGCTTCGATTCCTCCAAACTGGAGACCAAGACCCTGAATCTGCCTGCCGCGTGTGTGCAGGTGGTCAACCTGCCCTCCACCTATACCCTGACGGTGGAGACCGAGCGTCTGATGAACGTGACCCTCTGCGGCCCGGCAGGCGCGATGGAGGCCCTGACGCCGGAACAGGTCGTCATTGAGATCGACGCGGACGACTTCGCGGTGGCCATCGGCCAGCAGAACATCGCATGCAGACTGTATGTGCCGTCCAACGGCAAAATTTTCGCGCTGGGCAGCTATGTCATCCAGTGCAAGATCGAGAGCAACTAAAACGCAGCCCGCTCCGCCCATGCTACAGGCAGGGGGCTGCAATGAAAAAGAAAGCAATCATCGTATGATTTTGGTAAGAGACATCAAGCTCCCCCTTTCCGCCGGGGAGCCGCAGGCCTTTGAAAAAGCGCTGCACCTGGCCCGCATCCCCCGCAGCAAAGCCGCCCATCTCGGTGTGGCAAAGCTGTCGGTGGATGCCCGCCACGGCCAGCCCAGACTGGTCTATACCGTTGCGGTAACGCTCAAGGACGAGGGTGAGGAATCTGCATTTGCAGGGGCCTCGCCCTGCGTTGCTCTCCGCAGCAGGACCGATTTTTCCGTCCAGAACGGCACCGAGCCGCTGGCCCACCGGCCCATCGTCTGCGGGCTTGGCCCGGCGGGGCTGTTCGCGGCGCTGCTGCTGGCCCGGCAGGGCTACCGGCCCATCGTGCTGGAGCGCGGCCCGGCGCTGGACGAGCGGGTGAAGGCGGTGGAGCATTTTTCCGCCACCGGCGAGCTCAACGAGAACGCGAACATCCAGTTCGGCGAGGGCGGCGCAGGCACCTTTTCGGATGGCAAGCTGACCACCCGCATCGGCGATGCGCTGTGCGGCTTTGTCACCGAAGTGTTTTTGCAGCATGGCGCCCCGGCGGAGATCGCCTGGAAGCAGAAGCCGCATGTCGGCACCGACCTGCTCCGGGGCGTCATCACCTCCATCCGGAAAGAGATCGAATCTCTGGGCGGCGAGGTGCATTTCAACACGGCCCTGACCGGCTTTGTGCGGAAGGACGGCAGGCTTGTCGGCGTCCAGACCACGCAGGGCAGCTTCCCGTGCGAGGCGCTGGTGTTCGCGGTCGGCCACTCGGCGCGGGACACCTTTGAAATGCTGATGGACAGCGGCCTTGTGCTGGAGTGCAAGCCGTTCAGCGTGGGCTTCCGGGCGGAGCATCTGCAAGGTGCGATCGAAAAGAGCCTCTACCACGAGGCGGCGGGCCACCCGGCGCTGCCGCGCGGGGAATACCAGCTGTCCCAGCATGTGGGCAGCCGGTGTGTCTACACCTTCTGCATGTGTCCCGGCGGGCAGGTGGTGGCCTCGGCCAGCGAGGCGGGCCGGGTGGTGACCAACGGCATGAGCTACCACGCCCGCAGCGGCAAAAACGCTAACGCGGCGGTGGTGGTCAGCGTGGGAGCCGAGGATTTCGGCAATGACCCGCGCCGGGCCATCGCATTCCAGCGGGAGCTGGAAGCCAACGCCTATCAGGCGGGCCGCGCCGGGGGAGCCTATGCGGCCCCGGCGGAAAATGTCCGGAGCTTCCTTGAAGGCCGGGGAGAACTGCACATCGGCACGGTGGAGCCGACCTACGACCGGGGCGTCGTGGCGGCAGACTTGGGCGCTTTGCTGCCTGGGGAGCTGGCCGACACCCTGCGGGCCGGTCTGCGGGCGTATGAACGCAAGATCGCCGGGTACACCGCGCCGGACGCGGTCCTGACCGGTCTGGAGACCCGCACCAGCAGCCCGGTGCGGCTGAAGCGGGAAGAAGATCTGGAATCTGCCCAGCTGGCAGGGTTGTACCCCTGCGGAGAAGGCGCGGGCTATGCAGGCGGCATCATGAGCGCCGCCGTGGACGGCCTGCGGGTCGCCCGCGCGATCATCGGCCGGTATCGTCCGGCAGAAGGGTGAGAAGATTTTGATGAACGATCGTGAAAACGATAGGATGAAGGAGACCGAAGGCCAGCAGGTGCAGCGGGAACTGAAAGACCAGCTGCGTGAGTTTGGCGACACCATGTCCGATGCGTTCCGCTATGGCTTCGAGGGCCGGGGCATGGAGATCGGAGACCGAGCCTGGGATGTGGGAAAAGCGGCCGTCCATGCGGCCAACTTCGGCATCTCGGAAGCGGGAAAAGCCCTCCGGAACAGCCGGAACGAATACTACAAAGCCCAGCAGGAGGCACAGAAAACCGGGCCTCAGAACGCGGGCGGGATGCCCCAGTGGGCCAGACAGATCTTTGGTCTGAAAGGGGAGCAGACCCCCGTAGACCTGCTGCGTGCAGACGGCAAAAAGCGCCAGAACGGCGGTGCAGCCCTGCTGGCCGTGGGCATCACCTTCATGGTGATCTTCGGGCTGGGAACGCTGGGCTGCCTCATTGGGTTGGGCGTTGTGTCGCCGGCTGACGTTGTGGTGTCGGCTACTGAGGGCGGCGGCATCCTGATGACGGGCACGGACTACGTTATGAACACCGCCTACAACGCGCTGGGCATCGTCGGCAGCATGCTGGCCCTTGTCACGGCGGGCTTTGGCTGGATGACGGCCTGTGGTTCCGCCTGGGTGAAAGCCGGAAAGCAGCTGGGGCAGTTCGCCGATCTTGCGGACACCACCGACTACCACAAGGGCCTTTCGGTCCGGATGCTGGCCGACCTCGTCCACCAGAACCGGAAAAAAATGCTGAAGAAGCTGCAAAAATACATCCGCAAAGGCTGGCTGAACGGATGGCTGGATGAAAAAACGGAAACACTCTATCTGACGGCGGAGGATTACCGCGCCGCGCAGGAGGCCAGAGCCGCCGTGCAGGCAGAGCCGGAACCCAAGGCCGAACCGCAGGCGGAACCCCAGGAGACCCCGCTCAACCTCGAAACGACCCGCCGCTTCGCCAAAGTGCTGGCGCAGGAGCAGCAGCTCATGCAGGATGCGCAGGGTGTGGAGGAGCTGGCCCACATGCAGAAGACCACCGAGGCCATCTGCGACTGGCTGGAAGCCCACCCCGAAAGCCTGCCGAAAGCACGGCGGTTCGCGGAATACTATATCCCGACCACCCTCAAGCTGCTGCACACCTACAACGATGTGCAGGGCCAGAAAGGCGATAATGCCGAGAGTATCCGCCGGGACATCGCGGGCATCCTGCATACGCTCAATCAGGCGTATGACAACCTCTACGATAATCTGCTGAGCGATGTGGCGCTGGATGTCTCCAGCGAGATCGCGGCATTGCAGGGAATGCTGGCCAACGACGGCCTGACCGGGGAGGGATTGCGATGACCTGCCGGGCATGGACCTTAAAGGAATTTGACCGCACCGCCCTCAAGGAGCTGACCGCCGCCATTGCGGAACAGAACACCGAAGAACTGGAGCAGAACGCTCTGGACGATGAGCCCTGGAGCGAGCAGAAATATGCCGCCACGCTGGCGGCACAACAGAAGGAAGCGGGCCTGCTGGCGGGCGTCCTGGCCGCGCGCGGCATCACCGACCCCACCGAGGCGCTGACGCTGCTGGCAGGCGAGGAAGAACTGAGCGATCCCATGCTCCTGACGGACATGGACAAAGCCTGTGCCCGCATCCTCGAAGCCATCGACAAAGAACAAACCATCGTTGTTTACGGCGACTATGATGTGGACGGCGTGACGGCCACGGCCCTGCTGTACCAGCATCTCAAGGGGATGGGCGCAAACGTCAAGTGCATGCTGCCCAGCCGCGAGGGCGACGGCTACGGCCTTTCGAAAAACGCCGTGCAGTCCATCCACGACAAGGGCTGTCAGCTCATCGTCACGGTGGACAACGGCATCTCTGCGCTGGAAGAAGCCGACTTTGCGGCTTCGCTGGGCGTAGACATCATCGTGACGGACCACCACCTGCCCCACGACACCCTGCCCCACGCAGTGGCCGTCGTGGACCCCCGCCGCGCCGACGACCACAGCCCTTTCAAGGGCCTGTGCGGCGCGGGGGTGGCCTTCAAACTCTGTGCGGCGCTGGACGGCTGCCCGCCGGAAGAGATGCTGGACTACTGCGGCGACCTGGCCGCCGTGGGCACCGTGGCGGACGTCATGCCGCTGACCGGCGAGAACCGCACCCTCGTCAAGGCGGGCCTGAAACTGCTGCAGCAGACCGACCGGCCGGGCTTTTCGGCCCTGCTGGAAGAAGTCGGCCTGGCGGGCAGGCCCATCACGGCCGAGAACGTCAGCTATGCCATCGCGCCCCGCATCAACGCGGCGGGCCGGATGGACAACGCCGTCACCGCGCTGCAGCTCGTCCTCTGCGAGGAGGAGGAGCGCGCCGAGGAGCTGGCGCATAAGCTGAACGAGATCAATGTGGCCCGGCAGGAGACCGAGCAGGAGATCGTCCGGGCTGCGCAGGAGCAGCTGGATGCGGAACCCGCCATCCTCGAAGACCGGGTCATCCTCATCTGGGGCCGGGACTGGCACCCCGGCGTCATCGGCATCGTAGCCTCTCGGCTGGTGGAAAAGACCGGCCGCCCCGTCATCGTCGTCTCGGTGGATGAGCACGGCGAGGGCAAGGGCAGCGGCCGCAGTGTGCAGGGCTTCAACCTGCACGCCTGCATCGCCTCGTGCGAGGATCTCCTGCTCCGCTTCGGCGGCCACGCCATGGCGGCGGGCCTCTCGGTGCGGGAAGAGAATCTGCACGAGCTGCGCCGCCGCCTGAACGAGTGGGCCGCGCGGGAGTGCCCCGTGCTCCTCACGCCGCCGCTGGAATGCGACCTGTCCATCCATCTGGACCGCATCACCGTGGAGTCGGTCCGGCGGCTGGAACAGCTGGCTCCCTACGGAGCCGAGAACCCCACCCCCGTTTTCGTGCTGGAAAAGGCCGTCATCGACGGCATCTACCCGGTGTCGGAGGGTAGGCACTGCCGCCTGCGCCTGCGGCAGGGCAGCGCCAGCATGTATGCCGTCTGGTTCGGGATGCACCCGGAGCAGCTGCCCTATGCCATGGGCGATGTCGTGGACGCCGCGCTGAACCTTTCGGTCTACGATGCGCCGCGCGGGGCACAGCTTTCGGGCCGCATCCTGGAGCTGCACCCGGCGGGGCTGGGCAATGCGGCCGCCGAGCAGACGGCGCTGGTGCAGGCGCTCCGGCGCGGCACCCCGCTCACGGCGGAACAGAAAGCAGCCGTGGCGCCCAAACGGAGCGATATCATCACGGTGTACCGTGAACTGCAGGCCCGGCGCTGGCACGCTGAGGATCTGCAGCCCCTGTTCGCAAAACTGGGGGAGCAGAACACTGGAAAAATCTTAGTCGCGCTCACTGCCCTCGAACAGGTGGGGCTCATCGCGGTGCAGGAATGCGGCGGGGCAAAGTTCTGGGCACTGGTGCCCGCACAGGGCAAGAAGAACCTTGCCGACGCACCGATCTTGAAATGTCTGGAGGAAGAGTAAATGCCAGAGGGAAAAAGTATGCTGGACCCGGTCAAGCCGGAGGATTCTTATTCCGCAAAAACACACCTGCATCAGGCCGTGAGCAACCCGCCGGAAGTGGCGACGGTCGCAGCCACGGCTCTGCCTGCCAACGCCCCCGAAGGGACGCTGCCCAGTGAGGTGCGCCCGGAGATCATCACCTGGGAAAAGCTGGTGGAGGCCATCCAGGCCAGCGGCAAAGCCTACAATATGGAGATGATCCAAAAGGCGTATGACCTGGCCAACAATGCCCACAGGGGCGTCTGCCGCCGCAGCGGCGAGCCCTACATCTGCCATCCGCTGGCCGTGGCCCGGCTGGTGCTGGACCTGGGCATGGACACGGAGAGCATCGCCGCCGCCCTGCTCCACGATGTGGTCGAGGACACCCCCACCACCCTGGACGACCTGAAGGCCGCTTTTGGAGAGGAAGTGGCTCTGCTGGTGGACGGTGTCACCAAGCTGACCAAGATCCAGTTCTCCAACATCGAAGAGCTGCAGGCCGAGAACCTGCGCAAGATGCTGCTGGCTATGAGCCGCGACGTCCGCGTGATGATCATCAAGCTCTGCGACCGGCTGCACAACATGCGCACCGGCGACGCCTGGCCCGAACAGAAGCGCCGCGACAAGGCCCGCGAGACGATGGAGGTCTATGCTCCCATCGCCAACCGTCTGGGCATCCTGAACGTGAAGGAAGAGCTGGAAGACCGCAGCCTGCACTATCTGGACCCCGTGGGCTACAACGAGATCAGCAAGATGCTGAGCGAGCGCGCGGGCGAGGAGTTTCTGGCCAGCGTGTCCGGCGTCATCGAGCAGCGGCTGGAAGAGAGCGGCATCGAGGGTGCGACCATCAAGCGCCGCGTCAAGAGCATCTACGGCATCTACCGCAAGACCATCATGCAGAACAAGTCCTTCGACGAGATCTATGATATCTATGCGGTCCGCATCATTCTGGATACGCTGGCCGAGTGCTACAGCACTCTGGGCCTCATCCACGATATGTACCACCCGCTGCCCAACCGCTTCAAGGATTATATCTCCACCCCCAAACCCAACGGCTACCAGAGCCTGCACACCACCGTCATCGGGCACGAGGGTATCCCCTTCGAAGTCCAGATCCGCACCCGCAAGATGGATGAACAGGCCGAGTACGGCGTCGCGGCCCACTGGAAGTACAAAGAGGGGCTGGACGGCCACGACAAGCTCGACGAGCGTCTGGCCTGGGTCAGCCAGCTTCTGGAAAATCAGCGCGTCAGCGAGGATTCCGGCAACCTGCTGCACGACCTGAAGAGCGACCTGCTGCCGGAGGAGGTCTTCGCCTTCACCCCGAAGGGCGATGTCATCAACCTGCCCGCCGGTGCCACCTGCATCGACTTCGCCTATGCCATCCACTCTGCCGTCGGCAACCGGATGGTGGGCTGCAAGGTGAACAACCGGATGGTCCCCATCGACCACATCGTCTCCACCGGCGAGATCATCGAGGTCATCCTCGGCCCGGCGGACAAAGGCCCCAGCCGCGACTGGCTCAAGATCGTGCGCACCAGCGAGGCCAAGAGCAAGATCCGCAACTGGTTCAAGAAGATGCGCCGGGAAGAGAACATCCAGCAGGGCCGCGATGCGCTGGCCCGCGAACTGCGCCGCGAGATGATCTTCATCCCGGACGACGAGCTGGATGACTTCATCGGCAGCTGCTGCCGCCGCCTGCGCCAGAACAACGCCGAGGAGCTGTATGCGGCCATCGGCTACGGCGGCATCACCATCGCCAACTGCCTGCCCAAGCTGAAAGAGGAGTGGCAGAAGCTCAAGGCCGAGGAAGATAAGACCGAACAGCTGGCCAAAGTGGACCTGAGCAAGGTCCATGCCACCGACGGCGTCGTGGTGGAAGGGTTCGACAACACTCCCATCAAGTTCGCCAAGTGCTGCTCGCCGCTGCCCGGCGACCCCATCGTGGGCTTCATCACCCGCGGGTTCGGCGTCTCCATCCACAAGCAGAGCTGCGCCAACGCCATTTCCAGCATGAAGGACCCCACCAACGCCCCCCGCTGGGTCAAGGCGTACTGGGCCGACAGCGTCAAGGACAGCTACAAGGCCGGCCTTGAGATCGTGGCGCTGGACCGCAACGAACTGCTGCGGGACGTGCTGAGCGCTCTGGCCGACATCCGGGTGCCCATCTACACGATGAACGCCCGTCAGGTGGAAAACAACTGCGCCGTGGTCAGCCTGACCATCGGCATCAACAACACCGAGCATCTCAACCGGGTGGTGGCCCGCCTGTCCAAGGTCAAAGATGTGCTCAAGGTCACAAGGAGTTAAACCATGCGTGCAGTCATTCAGGCCGTTTCGTCGGCCAGTGTCCGGGTCGATGGGGGCGAGCCCCGCGCCATCGGCCCCGGCCTTGTCATCCTGCTGGGCGTCCGCGACACCGACTCGCTGGACATCGTGCCCAAACTGGCCGAAAAGTGCGCGGGCCTGCGCATCTTCAAGGATGAGAACGCCAAGCTGAACCTCAGCGCAAAAGACCTTGGGTATTCGGCGCTGGTGGTCAGCCAGTTCACCCTGTATGGGGACACCCGAAAGGGCTTCCGGCCCAGTTTCATCCACGCAGCCAAAGCCCCGCTTGCAGTGGACGCCTACGAGCTGTTTCTGGCCGAGATGAACAAACAGGGCCTCCGGGAGGTCCGGCACGGAGAGTTCGGGGCGGATATGCAGGTGGCTCTGGTCAACGAGGGACCCTGCACTATCGTCATCGACACCGACGAGTGGAAAAAGAAGGATTGAGAGGGATAACATGCAGGCATTTCATCTTCTCGGCTCTGCGCCGTTTTACACCAACAGTTTTCTGCTGCTCACCAAGGCAGGCCATGCGGTCATCATCGACCCGGCGGCCGGGGTGCAGGAGTACGATAAGATCCTGCGGGACCACGGTGCCGTGCTGACGCATATCCTGTGCACCCACGGCCACTACGACCATGTGGGCAGCGCCGGTGTGCTGAGCCGCGAGTGGGGCGCAAAGATCTGGTGCGAAGCCGCCGACTGCGCCGGGACCCAGCTCTTCCCCCTGAAGAGCGCCGATTTCGGTTATGGAGAGGGAACCAACCTTTTGGTGGATGAGCTGACCTTCACCGCATGGCACACCCCCGGCCACACCGAGGGCAGCGTGGTGCTGCTGTGCAGCGAGTATCTCTTTGTGGGCGATACGGTCTTTCAGGGCAGCATCGGCCGCACCGACCTCGAAGGCGGCAGCGACCGCAAGCTGGAGGCGAGCCTGCGCAAGTTCGCGGGCCTGCCCATCCCCAAAGAGACCCAGCTCCTGCCCGGCCACGGGGATTTCTCGACCTATGGCGAGGAGCTGGAGACCAACTACTATATCAAAGCCGCACTGCGGAACGCATAAAAAAGGCAGGAACACATGAAGATCTATATCACAGGGCTTGCATCCGGCTACGAGGTCGAGCATCTGGTCCGGCTGTTTTACCCAATGGCACCGCTCACCCTGACCCCGCCCGAAGCCGGGGAGGACTGTGTGTGGGCCGAGCGGAAGCCGGACGGTCTGCTGGCACTGGTGCGGGAGCACGGTGGCCAGGAGACCGTCTCCGCCCCGCTGCCGGGGCCGGACGGCGAGACCGAAGCCTTTGCTCTTGCCAGCCTGACCTATGACCTGCTGCGCCGCTGGACGGGCATCCGCCCGCCCTGGGGCAAGATGACCGGTGTGCGCCCGGTCCGTCTCATCCACGACAAGCGCGCTGCCGGTTGGAGCGAAGCGGAGATCGACCGCTTTTTCCTGAGCCGGTTCGACTGCTCGGAGCAGAAATACCAGATGGCCAGAGCCATTGCCGATCTGCAGGAGCCGATCCTGCGCCTGGGCAGCGAGCCGAAGACCTACAGCCTGTACATCGGCATCCCGTTCTGCCCCTCCCGGTGCAGCTATTGCAGCTTCGTCAGCTGCAATCTCGACCGGGACCGCAAGCTGGTGCAGCCCTATGTGGACTGCCTCTGCCGCGAGGTGGAGGAGATCCGGGCGCAGGCGGAGCAGGCCGGGCTGAAGCTGTGCAGCATCTACATCGGCGGCGGTACGCCCACCAGCCTTTCGGCAGACCAGCTCCGCCAGCTGATGGGCACCGTGCGGCAGTGCTTTGACCTTTCCCGTGTCGTGGAATACACGGTGGAGGCGGGCCGCCCCGACTGCACCGACGCCGAAAAGCTGGCCGTCATCAAGGAGTATGGGGCGACCCGCATCTCCATCAACCCCCAGACCTTTTCGGACGAGGTGCTGGCCGGCATCGGCCGCCGGCACTCGGCGCAGGACATCCTGGACTGCTTTGCCGACGCCCGGAAGGCGGGCCACGACGACATCAACATGGACCTCATCGCGGGCCTGCCCGGCGACACCGTGGAGGGCTTTGAGCGCAGCCTGCGGCAGGCCATCGCGCTCGACCCGGAGAACATCACCGTCCACACCCTGACCCTTAAGCGGGCTTCCCGCATCGTCATCGAGGACCAGAGGGAGAACGACTACGCCGATGTGGCCGCCATGCTGGAACGCTGCCATCTGCTGGCAGAGGCGGGCTACCGGCCCTACTACCTCTACCGCCAGAAGAATACCCTGCAAAATCTGGAAAACGTGGGCTGGTGCAAGCCAGGCCACGAGGGATATTACAACATCTATATCATGGAGGAAGTCCAGACCATCCTTTCCGCAGGCGCGGGCGGCAGCACCAAGCTGGTGGCCGACGGCGGAAAACGGATGCAGCGCATCTTCAACTTTAAGTATCCGACCGAATACATCCAGCGCTTTGCGGAGGTTCTGGAACGGAAAAAAGGAGTGGCTGATTTTTATGATCACGATTTGGGTCCCGAAACGTCTGGTGGAGATCGACCTTTATAACATTGCCGCCCGCAGCCCGGAAGCGCTGGCGGAGATGAGCGAGCGCAGCTACCGCGAGCGGGTCCGCTACGCGGCCGAAAAAGTCCGCTTTTCCGGCACCAAGATCGTCATGCTCACCGGCCCGTCGGCCAGCGGCAAGACCACCTCGGCCCACAAGCTGGCCGAAGAACTCATCCGGCAGGGCACACCGGCCCATGTGGTCAGTCTGGACAATTTCTTCCGGGGCGCGGAGTTCTACCCCCGGATGCCGGACGGTACACTGGACTACGAGAACCCCGACACCATGGATCTGCCCCTCATCCGGCAGTGCCTCCGTGAGCTGAGCGAGACGGGAAAGACCGTGCTGCCGATCTACGATTTCACCAGCGAGAAGCGCTCGGATGCGACCGAACCCGTGGATCTGCAGGGCGGCGTCTGCATCGTGGAGGGCATCCATGCTCTCAACCCGGAGCTGACCAGCCTTGTGCCCGGTGAGGAAGTCTACCGCATCTATGCCGGTCTGCGGGAGGAATACTGCATCGACGGCCGCCGGGTCATCAACACCCAGGACATCCGCCTGTGCCGCCGCACCCTGCGCGATGCCGCCGCCCGCGGCCGCAGCCCCGAAAAGACCCTTGCCATGTGGGACCGCGTCCTGGACGGCGAGACCCGGTATATCAAGGGCTTCAAGACCACGGCAGACTTCCTGCTGGACACTTCCTTCACCTACGAGATGGGCCTCATCGCCCAGCTGCTGCAAAAGGTGCGCCGCCAGTTCGTGCTGGAAGGCCACAATGCCGAGCTGTGGGACGAGACGGCCCGCCGGTTCGAGCATGTGGCCCCTCTGCCGCTGGACCTGCTGCCTGCCGACAGTATGCTGCGGGAGTTCTACGGCAGCGAGGCGAACTGACGAAGGGCTGTCCGGAGTTTGTGTAAATGCGAAAAATCTGTTTCCAAATCCGCACGAAACTGTAAAACTTGCGGCAGATTCGTTGCAATCAGAGGTGGAGTGCGCTATAATGAAACCATCATCCGAAAGCACAGGAGGGGAAGTACCCTTCCGCTGAGAGAGGTGTCTGTTATGGATTTCAACAAGATCAAGGAAATGGGTCTGGAATATGCCGAAAAAGGCAAAAACGCAGCAATGGATCTGGCCGAGCGCGGCAAGACGCAGGCAAAGATCGTGAACGAGCAGACCAAGCTCGCCCGCGCACAGCGTCAGCTGGGTGCGCTGGTATACAGCCTGGCCAAGGGCAACGAAGAGAACCAGCCCCTTGTGGATAAGTACATCGAGATGATCGATGCCATCGAAAAGAACCTGACCGCTCTGCGTGAGAGCATCGGGACGCCCGCAGCGGAAGCTGCCCCGGAACCCGAAGCACCGGCGGACAGCGTGACCATCGAGTTCCCCATCGACGCACAGCCAGCTGCAGAGGAAAAGAAGACCTGCCCGCAGTGTGGTGCGCCGGTCTCGGACGATGCACTGTTCTGCAACAAGTGCGGCGCGCAGCTGTGACCTGAAATTGAAACAGCCCGAAGCGGGTGGTGTCCGTGCGGGATACCGCCCGTTTTTGTGCCAAAGTGTGAAAAATCTGGAAACATTTGGAGCGAAAAACCGGAAAATGCGCTTGTCCCCTTGAAAAATGGCGGATTCTGCGATACAATAAAGCCCTACTTTTGGAGCAGAAGGGAGCGCTTGCCCATGCTGGACTGGCCGGAGCGGGAGCACTATACGGCAGAGGACCTCATCGAGATCCTCCGCATCCTGCGCGACCCCGAAACGGGCTGTCCGTGGGACAAGGTGCAGACGCACCAGTCCATCCGGAAAAATTTTCTGGAGGAAACGTATGAGGCACTGGAAGCCCTGGATGCCGACGACCCTGCGATGCTGCGGGAAGAGCTGGGCGACGTGTTGATGCAGGTAGCCTTCCATGCCGTCATGGAGGAGGAGCGGGGCCGGTTCGATTTTGAGCAGGTCTGCCGTGAGGTGTGCGAGAAGCTGGTGTTCCGTCACCCGAACATCTTTGCCTCCTCTGCGGCGGAAAATGCCGGTATAAACAGCTGGGATGCGCTCAAAAATAAGGAAAAGGGACGCCGGACGCTGGCCGATGAGCTGGGCACCGTACCGGCCACCCTGCCTGCTTTGATGTATGCTCAGAAACTGCAGAAGCGCGCCGCAGGCCATGGCCTCGGTGCAGTGGACCAGGAATGCGCGGCTGCTGCCCTGCGGGCGGCAGAACAGAACTGGGACGCCGCTGCACCGGAGGATGCCGCCGCACGGGCGGGAGAGCTGCTGTTCGCAGCGGTCAACGCCATCCGGCTGGCCGGTGTGGATGCCGAAGAAGCACTGACCTTTGCCTCGAAGCGATTCCGGGACGAGCTGCTGGCCCCACAGGCGGGAGCGAACGGGTATCAGGCCGAAACGCCTGCTCCGATAGATAGAAAATGATGAGTACAAATTTTGTGGAGGTTTTACTATTATGACCAAGACTGATCTGATCGCACAGGTTGCGGCAAACACCGAAATGAGCAAGAAGAGCGCTGAGCTGGCTGTCAACGCTGCATTCGAGGCACTGGGCAAGGCCATGGCAGAGGGTGAGAAGATCACCATCTCCGGCTTCGGCACCTTCGAGATCCGTGAGCGCGCTGAGCGTCAGGGCATCAACCCCCGCACCCGCGAGCCCATCACCATCGCTGCTTCCCGCAGCATCGTGTTCAAGCCGGGCAAGGCTCTGAAGGACACCCTGTAAGAGAGAACCCACTGCCGCCGGAACCGTTTGGCCCGGCGGTTTTTTATATGGAGGTTTCCCATGCGATTGGACAAATACCTGAAAGTTTCGCGGCTCATCAAGCGCCGCACTGTGGCAAACGAGGTGGCTGATGCAGGCCGCATCCTCATCAACGGCAAGGTCGCCAAGGCCAGCCAGGCCGTCAAGGCGGGCGACCTCATCGAGGTCACCTTCGGCAACCGCCCCATCAAAGTCCGCGTGCTCTCCGATGTGGAGCCCCGCACCAAGGATGTCGCGCGGGAGATGTACGAGATCCTTTCGGAATAAGACTGAAACGTGTATTCGATATGGGTCTGCACAAAACCGCCCGATGAATTTCAGAATACGCTCACGCGGTATTCAATTGTAGGCGGTATAGAGCAAAAGAGCTCATCGGAAGAATGTTTCCATTCGGAGCTGTTCCGGAATCTGGAACAGGAAGTCAAATAACGAATAACGGCACCCTGCCCTTCATACAGTGAGAAAAAGGGGAGTTGTGCCATGAACAAGACCGCCGAAAAAACGCCCGCCCCGCCCCACGACCTGATTTTGGAAGGCCGCAGCAAACTGACGGTGACCGGCGTGAAGCGGGTGCTGCGGTGCGATGCCGACAGCGCCGCGATGGAAACGGGCAAAGGGGTGCTGCACCTGACGGGAGCCGAGCTGAACGTGACCAGCCTCGACCTGGAGAGCGGGGAGGTGCGCCTGACCGGCCGCATCGACGCGCTGGAATATACGGCCGAGCGGACGCCGGGCGGCCTGCTGCGCCGTCTGCTGCGCTGATGGCCCCGGCACTTCCGGCGGGGCTCATCGGGCGGGAGGCAGCAGCCTGCGTTCTGCTGGGGGCCGTTCTGGGCGGGGCAAGGGCGTTGTTCCCGGAAAAAGGCCGGGGGGCCTTTCTGCCGGACGTGCTGCTCGTGGGGGCGCTGCTGCTGGGGCTGCAGTCCTATGCGGCGTCGCTGAGCTTCGGCGGGGTGCTGCGGTGGTATCAGCTGGCGGCGGCCGTCTTTGGTGCGTGGGCGGCAGAACGTGTGCTGCGCGGGCCGGTGCGGGGTGCGCTCTTTGTGCTGGGGCTGCCGCTGCAAGGAGTCCGGCGGCTCCTCGCGCCGGTGCTGCTGGCCCGAAAAGTGCGTTCAAAACGTGCCAAAGAACGCCGGAACGCAAAAAGGAACGCAAAAAAACAAAAAAAGAACTTGCCAAGACCACAGCGGATGTTGTATAATTCTAACGTATCAAAGTAAGACCACAGGCGCATCGGGCCTGCTGATTTCAGGGGGCACTGAGTTATGACGAATCCGAGCCGCAAAAAACGCAGAAAGAACACGGTGCTGCGCACGGTGTTCCGGCTGTTCTTTCTTTTGCTGCTGCTGAGTATGCTGGCAGCATACATCTCCAATCAGGTGGCCATCAGCTCCAAGCGCGCCGAGCTGCAGACCCTGAACGAGCAGATCGAACAGCAGCAGACCAAAAACGAGGAGCTGCAGCGCATCCTCAGCGGCGACGCGGATGACGTGACCGAATGGGTCGCCCGTGATTCTTACAACTACGCCGCCCCCAACGAGCGCATCTTTGTGGATGTGACCGGCAACTGAGGGCGGGTCCTCCGGGAGGGTCTGCGGCCCGCCCCGGAACAGCCACCCAAAAAGAGAGCAAGGAGTATTGAGTTTTGGCGATTGAGGTAGGGAACGTATTTGAAGGCCGTGTGACCGGCGTGAAGCCGTTCGGCGCATTTGTTGCGCTACCGGAGGGCCGGGTGGGCATGGTCCACATTTCCGAAGTGTCCAATGAATATGTGCAGGACATCAACACCGTCCTGCACGACGGCGATACCGTGAAGGTGCAGGTCATCCAGGTGGCACCGGATGGCAAAATCGCATTGTCCATCAAGCGGCTGCTGCCGCGCCCGGCCCGCACGGACCGCGGCCCCCGCCCCGGCGGCCCGCGCAGCGGTGCCCCGCGTGAGGGCGGACATTTTGGCGGTTCCCGCGGCGGCGGACGCCCCCCGCGTGAGGGCGGAAGAGGCTCGGCCCGCGAGGCTGCGCCCCGCGTCTGGCAGCCCAAGGCGCCCGCCCGAAGCGACAACCTGAGCTTTGAGGATATGATGAGCCGCTTCAAGAGCCAGAGCGAAGAGAAGATGGCCGACCTGGACCACGAGACGAACAACCGCCGTGGCGGCGGTTATGCCCCGCACTCCCGCCGCGGCCGCTGAACCCAATGAACTGATCGGGCCTGTCCCCAGCCGGGACGGGCCTGTTTTTGTGAACTGCGCCCCGGCGCAAGAAAGGAACGCTAAATGCCTGCAAAATTTGAACTGATCGCGCCCTGCTTCTTCGGCTGCGAGTCCACGGCCAACTTCGAGCTGCGCCGCATCGGCGCGGAGAACATCCGGGTCAGCGATGGCCGCCTGACCTTTGAGGGCGGTGCGGAGATGATCGCAGCCGCAAACCTCAACCTGCGCACCGTTGAGCGCGTCATGCTGCTGCTGAACACCTACCCGGCCTCCACCTTCGATGAGTTGTTCGATGGCGTGTACGCCATCCCCTGGGAGGAGCTGCTCCCCGCCGATGCGGCCTTCCCCGTCACCGGTTCGTCCCTGAACAGCCAGCTGACCAGTGTGCCCGCCTGCCAGAGCATCATCAAGAAGGCCGTGGTCAAGCGGCTGATGACCAAACACCACACCTCCGTTCTGCCGGAGACCGGCGCGGAGTATAAGATCCGCTTCATGCTGCGCAAGAACGTCTGCGAGATCATGCTGGACACCACCGGCGACGGCCTGCACAAGCGTGGCTACCGCCGCAACGCCATGGAGGCCCCCATCCGCGAGACGCTGGCGGCGACCATCGCCGACCTGGGCCGTGTCCGCCGCGACAGCCTTGTGGAAGACCCTTTCTGCGGCAGCGGCACTCTGCTCATCGAAGCAGCCCAGAAGGCCATGAACATCGCCCCCGGCCTGAAGCGCCGCTTTGCCGCCGAGCGGTACAGCTTCGTGCCCGCGTCCATCTGGGCGGAGCAGCGCCAGAAGGCTCTGGCCGAATCCAAGCTGGATGTCGGTTTTGAGGCCTTCGGTTACGACATCGACCCCGCCGCCGTGGCGCTGGCCAACGCCAACGCCAAGCTGGCCGGTGTGGAAAAGCGCTGCCACTTCGAGGTGGCCGATGTGGCAGCCTTTGAGGCCAGACCCGAAGCCATCGTCCTGACCAACCCCCCGTACGGCGAGCGGATGAGCACCATCGAGGGGGCCGCTCAGCTGGCCCGGACGCTGGGCCGCCAGATGGAAGCCCACCCCTGCGCGGGCGTCTACGCCATCACCGCCGACATGGAGTTCGAGAGCCATTACGGCAAGCGGGCCAACAAGCGCCGCAAGATGTACAACGGCATGATCCCCTGCCAGCTGTATATGTACTACGAGGCCCCGAAGTTTGAGCACAAGGCCAAGCCCATGCCCAAACAGGGCTTTGACGGCAAGCGCTCCACCGGCCGTTTCGAGAAAAAATAAATAAAAGTAATACTTTGCAGCTGCACGGAACGGGAAAGCTTGGTGCGGCTGTTGCTTTTCCGGGGCTGACAAGGTGCGAATCTTTTACATTTCGTCAGTTGCATCCAAGACCGAAAAAGGGTATACTTGTACCATTGTAAGAACATGCAGCGTGAGGCTGCTGGAAAGGGAGGACGGCAATGGAAGGGCGCATGAGACCCTATCTTCCGGAGCTTACCATCCGCGATTATAACACATATCTGTGGTATCTGCGGGGGGTGCGCTGGCAGATGAGACGCAGCTACGGGTTCTACTCCTGTCGGCTGCTGCAATACAACGGTGTGCTGTTCGCACTTCTGGCGGACAGTCTGGCCGGCCGGTCAGCCACCTGCGTCAACCAGCGCCTACCCGGTACACTCTGCTACAGGCAGATGATGTGCCAGACCCAGGGCATCCGCCTGGCGGCACAGGTGGAAGTGATGATGGGCTGGCATAAGCTGCAGGACCGCCGCTGGGACGAGCTGCCGCTCCGGAGCCAGCTGTTCCGCGCGGTGGACCACGCTCTCCTGCGCCGCGCCTACGAGAAGGCCGTGAGCGAAAACCCTGCGCTGGAACGTTTGTTTGGGCAGGAACAGGCACAGGCTGTGGTCCAGATGAACCTGAACGCGAAGAACTACAGCGTGGCAGCGGAGCCGATGAGCAACATCTACGGTGCGCTCTACTCCACCCTCGCCACCGATGACCCCAGCCAGCGCAAGAGCATGCGCTACATCGGCAGCTGCATCGGGCGGGTGTTCTATCTGCTGGATAAGGCCAGCCGGGTGGAAAAGGACCGCAAGGTGGGCCGGTACAATGTGTTTCTGGTCAACGGCATCAACGAGAAGGATGCTGCCATGGAAAATGCCCAGCGGCAGGCGCTGGCCGCAGCGAACGACCTGGTCCGCGCCTACGGGATGCTGGACGTCAAGCTGAACAAGTCACTCATCGACAACATCATGATCCTCGGCCTGCGCCATGCGGTGGACCCGCTGGACGCCGGGAACCAGCCGGTGCGCTGGGAGCTGCCGTGAAGGGCCGCAGGAGCTGGGCTATGGCCTACTGCGGCATGGCGGCGGCGCTGAGCGTCGCGCTGATGCTGCTGGGGGCCGTGGTGCCGGTGCTGATGTTCATTGCACCGGCCGCAGCCAGCCTGCTTATCGCTACGGTCTGCATGGAGTGCGGCATGAAGATGGCCCTTACGGCCTACGGCGCGGTGAGCCTGCTCAGCCTGCTGTTCGTGCCGGACAAAGAGGTGGCCCTCGTCTTCGTCTTTCTGCTGGGGTACTACCCGCTGGTCAAGCCGAAGTTCGAACGCATCCGCCCGAAGCTGCTGCGGGGCGTGTGCAAGCTGCTGCTCTGCAATGGGGCACTGGCGGCGATGTACGGGCTGGTGCTGCTGCTCGTTCCGGCGGGCAGCATCTCGCAGGAGCTGCGCACCACAGCGTGGGTCGTCTCGCTGAGCACACTGGCTATGGGCAATGTGGCCTTTCTGCTCTACGACCGGGCCATCCATAATCTATTGCAGGTCTACCGCCTGGTCTGGCAGCCAAGGCTGCATAAGATGCTGGGGAGGTGACCCTCTCAGGCAAAGCCATCAGGCTTTGCCAGCTCTCCCAAAGGGAGAGCCATTGGCAGGCCGGTTTTGGCCGTGCTGGATGAGAAAGATATTGCGTTGTGAAAAAGCATCCGGGCTCCGCGACCGAGGTCAGCAACAGCTGCCAAAGAGAGCGGGGGCTGCTGCTTTACGACAGAACAGACCCATACGAACAGCAGGAGCTGCCCGAAATGCCAAGGGCTCCCCCTTTGGGGGAGCTGGCGAGCGCAGCGAGACTGAGAGGGCATCGAAAGAAGGAATGTGGACTTTTTGTTGACACAAAGCGCCGGGCCACGCGGGTGACAGCCGTGAGGGTGACGAGGAGAGGAATCATCGAACGATTCGGCGGATGTTTCTCCGGTCGAACAGGCTATACCGATCGCAGCAAGGGGCAAAAAGCGGCAGCAATACCGTAACAGATCCCCTTTCACGCAAGCCATACAAGAACATAAACTGGAAGAGAAGCTGACAGCTGTTCTGTGCGCATGTTGAGCGCCGGGCTGTCGGTCTGGAGGTATTTTGTATGTGTGGCATTGTTGGTTATGTTGGCAAACGCAACGCGCAGAACGTTCTGCTGGATGGTCTGGAAAAGCTGGAGTACCGCGGCTATGACTCCGCCGGTGTCGCGCTGGCACTGGACGGCGGCATCCGCGTGGTCAAGAGCAAGGGCCGCCTGGCCGAGCTGCGCAAAAAGCTGGAATTGCAGGCCCTGGCCGAGAGCGGCTGCGGCATCGGCCATACCCGCTGGGCCACCCACGGCGAACCCAGCGATGTGAACAGCCATCCGCATTCGACGCCGCGTGTGAGCATCGTGCACAACGGCATCATTGAAAATTACGGCACCCTGAAGGAGCGGCTCATCGCGAAGGGCTACACCTTTGAGAGCGAGACCGACACCGAGGTGCTGGTCAAGATCATCGACAGCTGCTACGAGGGCGAGCCGCTGCAGGCCATCCACGAGGCTTTGAGCATGGTGCGCGGCAGCTACGCGCTGGCCGTGCTCTTCCGGGATTTCCCGGATACCGTCTTTGCCGTCAAGCGGGAGAGCCCGCTCATCGTCGGCTGGGGCGAAGGGGAAAACTTCGTGGCGTCGGATATCCCGGCCCTGCTCAAGTATACCCGCCGTTACAGCGTTCTCGAAGAAGGCGACCTTGCCGTCGTGACGCGGGAGGGCATCCGCTTCTACAACGAGTTCGCCGAGCCGGTGGAGCGGGAGGTCCTGACCGCCGATTGGGACATGGAAGCGGCGGAAAAGGGCGGTTATCCGCACTTTATGCTCAAGGAGATCAACGAACAGCCCGCCGCTATCACGGCAACGGTCAGCCCCCGCGTGGAGGACGGCCTGCCCGACCTGCGCATCCCAGAGCTGTCGGATGAAAAGCTGCGGGGCATCGGCACCATCCATCTGGTGGCCTGCGGCACGGCCATGCACGCGGGCATGGTGGGCAAGTCGGCCATCGAAGCGCTGGCCCGCGTCCCCGCCGAAGTGGACATCGCCAGCGAGTTCCGTTACCGCGACCCCATCCTGAACAAAAACGATCTGGTCATCATCATCAGCCAGTCGGGTGAGACCAGCGACACGCTGGCGGCTCTCAAGCTGGCAAAGAGCCGGGGCGTGCCGGTGCTGGCCATCGTCAACGTGGTGGGCAGCTCCATTGCCCGCGCGGCAGACTATGTGCTCTATACCTACGCCGGGCCGGAGATCGCGGTGGCCTCCACCAAGGCTTACATGGTGCAGATGTGTGTGCTGTACCTCTTTGCGCTGCGGCTGGCCTATGCGCGCGGTGCCCAGACCGAGGCCGAGACCCGCCGCCTGACCGCAGAGCTTCTCCGCGCCAGCGAGGTCATCAAGCCCCGCCTGGCCGACTGCGAACAGATCAAGTACCTGGCCAGCCGGTTCGTCAACACCCAGAGCTGCTTTTTCATCGGGCGCGGGTTCGATTATTCGCTTTCGCTGGAAGGCAGCCTGAAGCTGAAGGAGATCAGCTACGTTCACTCGGACGCCTACGCTGCCGGTGAGCTCAAGCACGGCACCATCAGCCTCATCACGGACGGTGTGCCGGTCATCGCGCTGGCCACCCAAAAAAAGGTCTACGAAAAGACCATCTCCAACGCCAAGGAGACCAAGAGCCGGGGCGCGAAGGTCCTGCTCTTCACGACGAAAGACGCCGTGGTGCCGGACGGTGTGGCAGACTATGTCGTCCGTCTGGACGATTACGACGACCTGCTCATGCCGCTGCAGCTCATCGTGCCGCTGCAGCTGTTCGCCTACTATATGGCTGTGCTGCGCGGCTGCGACGTGGATAAGCCCCGCAACCTGGCCAAGAGCGTGACCGTGGAATAAAAACAGACGCCTCCGGATGGAGTGTGCCCCTCCCATGGAATAGGGAGGGCGCGCAGACCGTCCGGAGGCGTTTTGAATGGACAGCAAACAAAGGCCGTTCCCGTGCATTGTGCAGGGGAGCGGCCTTGCGTGTTTCAGCCTATTTCCACCCTCTCGCGGTGGGGTCCAGCATTTCGGCGGCAGAGTAGACCAGCGCGTTGCAGATGGCGGCGGCGACGTTGCTGCCGCCCTTGCGGCCCATGGCGGCGATGGCGGGGACGCCGTGGGCTTCGCAGGCGGCGAAGAGGATCTCTTTGCTTTCCACCACGTTCACAAAACCGACCGGCACCCCGATGACCAGCGCTGGCCGCAGCCCGGCCTCGATCTCTTCGGCGATGGTCAGAAGGGCTGTGGGGGCATTGCCGACGGCCAGGATGGCACCCGGATGCTCCTGCGCGGCCCGGTGCATGGAAGCCACGGCGCGGGTGGTCCCGGCGGCCTTGGCGGCGGCGGCGACCTCCGGGTCGGCCATGTAGCAGAGCGCCGCGCTGCCCACTTTGGCAAGGCCGGGCCGCGTGATGCCGGCCAGCGCCATGTTGGTGTCGGTGACGATGGGCGTCCCGGCCCGCAGGGCGGCGACTCCGGCGGCGACGGCACCCGGCGTGAAGCGCAGATTCCGGGCGTAATCGAAATCCGCCGTGGTGTGGATGACCCGCTTGACCACCGCAGCCGTTTCCGGCGGCGGGGTCAGGCCCAGCGTTTCCAGCTCGGCGGTGATGATGGAAAGGCTCGTCCGCTCGATGTCGGCGGGGAGATGATGCTGCGGTGTCATGTGAGGCTCCTTCCGTTCAGGCCCATTGCGGCGTAGAGGGCATCCAGATCCAGGGCGCTGCGTACCCCGTCGGCCAGCCGGTCGAACTGCTGCTGGCGGTATTGCTCCATCGGGATGAGCGCGGCACTTTCGGGGCGGATGCCCTTTCGTTTGCACAAAAATTCCACGAGTTTTTCGGTCAGTTCGCCGGTGTCAAAAAGACCGTGCAGATAGGTGCCGAAAACATCGCCCTGCACACAGCCTTCGGGGTGGCCGTCGGCCTGGGTGCAGAAGGGGAGGCCCTGCACCTCGGTGCGGCCGGTGTGGATCTCATAGCCCGTCAGCGCGGCCCCGGCAAACGGCCCGGCTGCGGCGGTGGCGCGGGTCTGGGTGCGGCGTTTTTGCGCAGTAAAGACGGTGCGGGTGGGCAGCAGACCCAGCCCGCGCAGGGTCTGCGGACGGCCGCTCTCGCTGCCCATGGGGTCGGCCAGCGTTTCGCCCAGCATCTGATACCCGCCGCAGACGCCGAAGACCGGGGTGCCCCGCGCAGCCAGCTTGAGCAGGGCCGGTTCCAGACCGGACTGCCGCAGCCAGAGCAGGTCGTCGATGGTGTTCTTGGTGCCGGGCAGCAGGATCAGGTCGGGTGTGCCGAGGGTGCGCGCGTTTTGTACATACCGCACACCGAGCAGCGGGTGCTGTTCCAACGGCATGAAATCGGTGAAGTTCGAGATGTGGGGCAGCCGGACGATGGCGAGGTCCAGCGGCTTGACCGCTTTGTCGGCGTCCAGCCGTTCGGAGAGCGAATCCTCGTCCTCGATGTCCACCTTCAGATAGGGCACGACGCCCAGCACCGGCAGATGAGTCTTCTCTTCCAGCATGGCAAGGCCGGGGCGCAGGATCTCGACGTCGCCCCGGAATTTGTTGATGATGAGCCCCTTGATGCGGGCGCGTTCGTCCGGCTCCAGCAGCGCTACGGTGCCGTACAGCTGGGCAAAAACGCCGCCCCGGTCGATGTCGCCCGCCAGAAGCACCGGTGCGTCCACGAGCCGGGCGAGGCCCATGTTCACGATGTCGTCGGCCTTCAGGTTGATCTCGGCGGGGCTGCCGGCCCCCTCGATGACGATGATGTCCACATCCTCGGCCAGGCTGTTGTAGGCGGCGAGGATATCCGGGATGAGCGATTTTTTCATCTTGAAGTAGGCGGCGGCGGGCATCTGGCCCCGCACCTCACCGTTCACGATGACCTGACTGCCCACATCGCTGCTGGGCTTGAGGAGGATGGGGTTCATCCGGACATCCGGCTCGATGCCGGCTGCCTGGGCCTGCACCACCTGCGCCCGGCCCATTTCAAGCCCGTCGCGGGTGACGAAGCTGTTCAGCGCCATGTTCTGGCTCTTGAAGGGGGCCACGCGGTAGCCGTCCTGCGCAAAAATGCGGCAGAGCGCCGCGCACAGCAGGCTTTTGCCCGCGCCGCTCATCGTGCCCTGGACCATGATGCACCGGGCTTTGCTCATGAAAACACCTCCGAAAGAGTCTGGAGCAACTGCTCGTTTTCCGCCGCCGTGCGCACGGCGGTGCGGTACCAGCTGCCGTCAAGGCCTGGATAATTTGCGCAGCTGCGCAGAACGATGCCCTTCTGCCGCAGGGCCTCGCCCAGCGTTTCGGGGCCCTGGAACAACAGATAATTGGCGCGCCCATCCAACACCCGCAGCCCCAGGGCCCGCAGGCCGGAGGCCAGCAGGGGCCGCTGCGCCGCGATGAGGGCGCGGACCTGCTCCACGTAGGCGGTCTCGTCCAGCGCGGCCAGCCCCGCCGCCTGCGCCAGGCTGGAAACAGCCCAGGGCTGGCCGGTGTGCTGCATGGCGTCCAGCAGGGCCGTGTCCGCGCTCAGAGCGTACCCCAGCCGGACGCCTGCCATGCCATACAGTTTGGTGAAGGCTTTCAGGATCAGAAGATCGCCGCTGCCCAGCAGCGGCTTTGCGGTCAGCTGCGCATGGTCGGGCAGAAAATCGAGGAAACATTCGTCCAGAACAAGCAGTGCCCCGCAGGCGGTGCAGCGCTGCAGGATGCGGGCCACGAGATCCGGCGGGGTGAGCTGGCCGGTGGGGTTGTTGGGCTGGCAGAGGAAGACGAGGTCCACCCGGTCGTCGATGGCGGAGAGGAATGCTTCCGGCACCGCAAAATCGTCTGCCGCCTGCAGGATGAAGCGCTCCACCGTGCAGCCGACGGTTTCGAGTGCGGCGGCATATTCGGCGAACGTGGGGGCGGTGACCAGCGCCCGGCGGGGCTTTTTGGCCCACACCAGCCGGAAGATGAGGTCGGCCGCGCCGTTGCCGCAGAGGATGTGGTCTGCGGGCACGCCCTCGTGCAGGGCGAGCTTTGCCCGCAGTTCCCGGCAGAGTGGGTCCGGGTAGCGGTCTGCGGTGGGGAGTGCCGCCGTGATGGCATTTGCCACCCCCTCCGGCAGGCCCAGCGGGCTTACGTTGGCCGAAAAGTCCAGCGCATCCCGCCCGAACTGTGCCCGGTATCCGGCCCAGTCGCCGCCGTGTACCAAGTTTTCCATGGGTCGTCTCCTTACATGAATCGACAGACCGCCAGCCGGATTGCCAGCCCGATGGCCAGTGCCAGCAGGCTTTCGGCATACATCATCCGGTTGGCGCGGCGGATATCCTCCGGCTCAATGGGCCGCAGAGGGTCGCCGATGGTGGGTTTGTCATAATATTCGCCAAAGTAGCAGGCGGGCCCCGCCAGCTGGACGCCCAAAGCCCCGGCGCAGGCGCTTTCGGTCTGGGCGCTGTTGGGGCTGGCATGGTTCCGGCGGTCCCGCCGCCAGATCTTCCACGCGCCCGAAGCGCTGTTCCCGGTAAGCGCCGCCGCAGCGGCCCAGAGCAGCCCGGCGATCCGGCTGGGCAGATAGTTCGCCGCATCGTCCAGTTTGGCGGCGGCGCGGCCGAAATAAAGATATTTCTCGTTTTTGTAGCCGAGCATGCTGTCCATCGTGTTGATGGCCTTGTAGGTCAGGGCCAGCGGGGCACCGCCCAGCAGCATATAGAGCAGCGGCGCGATGACGCCGTCGCTGGCGTTTTCGGCCACGGTCTCCACGGCGGCTTTGGTCACGCCTTCCAGTGTCAAATTCTGGGTGTCCCGCCCCACGATGCGGCTCACGGCCCGGCGGGCGGCGGGCAGGTCCGGCTTGATGAGCTCCCGGTAGACGCGGGTGCTTTCCTGTGCCAGCCCCTTTGCGGCCAGCGCCTGCCCGCACCAGAACATCTGCACGGCCAGCCCCAGCCAGGGGCTGAGCGCTGCGGCCCCCAGGCAGACGAGGCTCGTCAGCAGGAAGGTGCCCACCGGCAGGCAGATCGCCAGAATGGCACCGCCCAGCAGTTCACCCTGCGGCGTCCGGGGCAGGCGGGCCCGCAGCCGCCGTTCCAGCGCGGAGATAGCCCTGCCCATGTACACCACGGGGTGGGGGAGCCACGCCGGGTCGCCAAAGAGAAGATCCAGCACGAACCCGCCCAAAACAGCTGCTCCGATCATTCTGCCGCCTCCTTTGTGTATTGCACGGTGCGCACGAGGTGGAGCACCCGCTGTTCGGCCCAGTCGCGGGCATCCAGCAGATAGCCGCCCGCATTCGGGGCGCACCAGTGGTAGTAATCTGCATGGGGCAGCGCATAGCGCTCCATAGCGGCCATCTGGGTGCCGCCGTGGGCTAGGATGACAAGGGTCTCCTCGCCGTCGGCAAGGGCCTGGTCCACCAGTGCGGAGAACGCCTTGCAGACCCGCTCGGAGAAGACCGCCTTCGTCTCACCGTCGGGGCAGGGACTTTCGCAGTTGGCGTTCACCCAGGCGAGGTAATCCGGGTCGTGCTCCATCTCGATGAAATTCCGCCCCTCAAAGCTGCCAAAGCACATCTCCTGCAAATCGCGCACCTCCACGAGGTCGGCGTCTGGGAAGAGCACCTCGGCGGTCTGGCGGGTGCGGCAGAGCGGGGTGATGTAGACCGTCCGGGGCCGGAGGTCGGCCTGGCGGAGCTGGGCCCGCCCTTCGGGCGAGAGCGGGATGTCCCGCTGGCCCTGATAGCGCTTTTCGGCATTGTAGGCGGTCAGGCCGTGGCGCAGAAGATAGATCAGCATGGGGGAAGTTCTCCTTTCAGGACGGTGGGCAGGCCGCAGAACATCTGGACCACGCAGTCGGCCCGCGCAGCCAGCAGGCAGGCCAGCCGCCCGGCGGCTTCCCGCGCGGTGCGTTCGGCTGCGTCCATGGGCACGACGCCGCCGCCCACCTCGGTGGCGAGGACGAGGTCATATGCGGCGAGGCGGTCTGCAAGGCGTTCCAGATCCTCCGCCGCTGCGGCCAGCTCCTGCACATCGGTGATGCGGGTGCCGGGAAAGTTCTGCGCAAAGGTGCGCTTGCCGCTGTACAGCGGCCCGGTGATGAAGATCATAACAGCCCTCCCCATTGGCAGGCGGCCAGTGCCGCCAGCATCCAAAGCTCCGCTTTCTGCAAAAACCATCCGGCCAGATCGCCGGTGATGCCGCCGAACTGCCGGTCAGAAACAACACGATAGCGCCAGAAAACAAGAAGCGCCGCAAGGACGAGCGCCCCGCCGCCCAGCAGCACCAGCGCAGCGCTGAGCAGGCCCGCCAGCACCAGCAGGACGCTGCGAACGACCTTACGGTCTGCCGCAGAAGCGAACGTGTGGGCAAGGCCGGTGTTCCTGGCCAGCGGGAAGGAGGCAATAGCCAGGCCCGAAAGCGCCCGTTCCAGCACCAGCGCCAGCGTCCAGCAGAGGCCGATGCGCGGCGTGAACTGCACGGCGGTGCACAGCGCGAAATAAGCCAGAAAATAACTGCACAGCCGGATGACGGCAAAGGCCCCGCAGTGGGGGTCTTTCAAGATCTCCAATTTCTTTTCCCTGCCGCCGTAGCTGGAAAGGGCGTCGCAGGTGTCGGCGTAGCCGTCCAGATGGATGCCGCCTGTGACCCAGACGGGGACGAGGCAGAACCCGCCCGCCCGGACGAGTGCCGGGAGCGGCAGTGCCCCGCATAGGTACCACAGGGCTCCGCACACTGCGCCGATGAGCGGGAACGCGCACATCGCGTAGCGCATGTTCTTTTCGTTCCAGTCGAACTGCGGCACCGGGATGGCTGAAAACATGGCAAATGCCACGGCAATGGTCTGCAAAACGATCATGACGGGCCTCCTTTATGATAGACCGGGATGCCGCACACCACCCGCACCACTGCATCGGCGCGGGCCGCAAGGGCGTTGTTGACCTGCGCCAGAGCCTTCAGATACCGGTCGGTGTCGCCCGCGTAGTTTGCCCCGCCGCTGAACACTTCGTTCGAAACGACGACGAGGTGTTCACATTGCGCGGCCAATTTGTCCAGACCGTCCAGAATGGCCGAAGCGGCGGCTTCGCCCGCCCCGGCGGGGTCGTAAAGCTTGTTGGCAGTCAGGTTGCCGAGGTCTTCCAGCAGGGCGGTGCCCCGCGCGGGCAGGTGCACCGTGCCCAGATGCAGGGGGCACTCCAGCGTCTCGAACTGCTTTTCCGCCCGCATCCGGCGGTGCTTTTCCACCCGTGCGGCGCACTCGGCGTCCCATACCTGCATCGTGGCAAGGTAATAGCGCGGGAGCGCGGTCTGCAGCACAAGACGTTCGGCGTACGCGCTTTTTCCGCTGGCTGCGCCGCCGACCACCAGCGTCAGCATTGGGGGGTATACGGCTGGATGCCGCCCTCCGTGAAGGAATAGCAGTGGTCGTAGACCGCCAGTGCCAGATCCCACAGCGGGAGCGAGGCCACAGCCCCGGTGCCCTCGCCGAGGTGGAGCCCCGCCGTCAGAAGCGGGGCCTTGCCCAGCGCTTCCAGCACCAGCCGGGCCGCAGGCTCGGTGGAACAGTGGCTGGCGAACACGGCCTTGGCGGCGGCGGGGCAGAGCCGCACCGCGCACAGGGCTGCCACCCCGCTGATGAAACCATCCATCAGGATGGGCAGATCTTCCAGTGCGCCGCCAAGGAAGACCCCGCACAGCCCGGCGATGTCAAAGCCGCCCAGCTTGGACAGCACGTCCAGCGGGTCGGCGGCGTCGGGTTGGTTGCGGGCGATGCCGCGCCGGATGGCGTCCAGCTTGCGGGCCAGCCCGGCGTCGGAAAGGCCCGCGCCCCGCCCGGTCATGACCTCAACAGGCTGGCCGAGCAGGACCGCCGCCACAGCGCTGGACGTGGTGGTGTTGCCGATGCCCATCTCGCCGGTGGCGAGCAGCTGGCACCCCTGTGCCTTCTGCGCCCGCACCAGTTCGATGCCCGCCGCGATGGCCTCCACAGCCTGGGTGCGGGTCATGGCGGGGCCTTGGGTGAAGTCTGCCGTTCCGGCGGCGATGCGGCGGGGGACGACGCCCGGCACCGGGGCACCTGCCATGCCCATGTCCACCGGTACGACCTCGCAGCGGGCCGTTTTTGCCATCTGGCAGACGCTCGTCCGCCGCGCCGCTAGGTTTTCGGCCACGGTGCGGGTCACGCTCTGGTCGGTCTGGCTCACGCCCTGGGCCACGACACCGTTGTCCGCGCAGAGCACGAGGACGGCCCGGCGGTCAAAGGCGAGCTGCGCCGTGCCGGTCAGGGCGGCGGCATCTTCCAGCAGGGTCTCCAGTGCGCCCAGCCCGCCCAGCGGCTTGGCCAGGCTGGCCCAGTGGGCGTGTGCGGCCGCGCGGGCGGTCTCGCTGGGCGGGGTGATGGCGGTGAGAAGCTGTTTCAGTTCCGGTTCGGTCATGGGGTCTGCTCCTTCTGGTGATTGAGTACGGCGGCTTCCACGAACCGCCGGGGCAAGGGGGTGCCTGCCCAGTACAGATGCGGAAAACCCGCATAGAGATGTTCATTGGTAAAGCCGCAGGCCCAGCTGCGGCCATTGGCTTTTGCAGCGGTCAACGCCGTGCCGTTCGCGGTCGAGTCCCAGTGGTGGAACTCGTGGGCGGGGAAGGACTCTCCGGCGCGGAACAGCAGGCTGTCGGCGCGGGCGGTCAGCTCCGCGTACCCGAACCGCACCAGCCGCCCGACCGGGAAGCCGCTGCCCGGCAGGACGCCCGCCATGGGCCAGACGGCACCGTCGGCGTCTTCGAGCGTCTGCCCCAGATAGAGGAAGCCGCCGCACTCGGCCACGGTGGGCAGACCATGCTCCAGGGCCTGCCGCACAGAAGCCCGCATCGAGCGGTTCCCGCTCAGCGGCCCTGCGTACAGTTCCGGGTAGCCGCCCGGCAGATACAGCCCGCCAAGCTCCGGCGGAAGGGCCGCATCGTGCAGGGGGCTGAATGGGACAAGCTCGGCCCCGGCGGCGGTCAGGGCCTCCAGCGTTTCGGCGTAGGCAAAGCAAAAGGCTTCGTCCTGCGCAACGGCAATGCGGGTGCGCGCCGGGGCGCGGGCGGCAGGCTGAGCCTGCGGTGCAGGCCGGTCGGTCAGGGCCTGAAACTGCACCCAGTCCAGCACCAGCGCATCCGCAAGAAGGGCGATCTTTTGCTGAAGCCCGGCGATCTCCCCGGCGGTCTTCAGCCCCAGATGGCGGCTCTCGATGGACGCCTCCGGCAGGCGGGGCAGATGCCCCAGCACCGGCAGGCCGGTCTCGCGTTCCAGCATCGGTTTGAGCATTTTGTACAAAGCCGATGTGCAGTCATTGAGCAGAACGCCGACGATGCGGCTGGGGGTGCGGAACGTTTTCAGCCCGTTGATCTGCGCGGCCAGGGTCAGACTGGCCCCTTTGGCCGGGACGACCAGCAGCACCGGCAGGCCCAGCGTGTCGGCCAGATGCCAGGCGCTGGCCGTGTCGGTCACGCCGCCCAGACCGTCGTAAAAGCCCATGGCCCCCTCACACACCGCCGCCCCGTGCCCGGCGGCACTCTGTGCATAAAGGGCGCGCACGGTATCCGGTGCGGAGAAAAAGAGGTCAAGGTTGTGGCTCTCGACCCCCAGCACGGCTCGGTGGAACATGGGGTCGATGTAGTCCGGCCCGCTCTTGAACGCGCAGGGGTCGGCCCCGCGCCGCTTGAGCGCGGCCAGCAGCGCACAGGTCAGGGTGGTCTTGCCGCTGCCGGAACAGGGCGCTGCGACGAGAAATTGCATCATTTGCGTTCACCTGTGATGAGGAAGATGGGGTTGTTGGCCATCAGCAGATGCAGCCGGCCCGCCGGTTTTGTGCGGCTGACGGCGATCTGGGTGACTTCGGCGGTGAGCCCCCGCGCCGTCAGGGCCGCAACGGCGGCGCTCAGCGTTTCCAGCGCGATGGCGGAGATGCAGAGGCGGGCCTGCGGGTTTTTGGTCAGCACAGCGTCCACCACGGCCTCCATGCTGCCCTTGGTGCCGCCGAGGAAGACGGCGTCCGGGGCGGGCAGAGCTTCCAGCGCCTGGGGGGCTTTCCCCTCAATGAGGGTCAGATTCCAGGCTGCGAAGCGCTCCCGGTTCTTCCGGATAAGAGCGCAGGCCTCCGGGTCGCATTCCACGGCATAGACCCGCCCGCGCGGGGCGGCAAGGGCCAGTTCTACACTGACACTGCCGGTACCGGCTCCCACATCCCACAGCGTGTCCGTGGGGCGGACGGCCAGCTTTGCCAGCGCGGCAGCGCGGACTTCCTGCTTCGTCATGGGAACATCTCCCCGGAGAAAGGCTTCGTCCGGGAACCCGGCACAGCGCCGGGGCGGCTGGGGCAGATGCTCGATGAGCAGAACGCTCAGGGATGCCGTGCTTTTTTGCGAAACTTCCTGCGCGGTGCCGAAGAAGATCTTCTCCTCCGGTGTGCCGAGCTGTTCGCCGACCAGCGCATGGGCCTGCCCCAGCCCGGCGGCGGTCAGGGTGCGGCAGAGGGTGGCAGGGGTCTCGGAGCCGCCGGTCAGGAAGAAGACCGGTCGGCCATCCGCCGTCAGGCATTCGGCCACCGGGTCGCAGGCACAGCCGTGGGCGGAGACGAGCTTCCAGTCCTGCCAGGGGCGGCCGACCGCCGCCGCGAGCAGCTGGACGCTGGAGAGGCCGGGCAGGACGCGGCAGGAGATGCCGCAGGCCCGCAGCATGGGCAGCAGCCCGGAAGCCCCGGAATAAAATCCGGTGTCGCCGCTGTAAAGCAGGGCTGCGTCTCCCTCCGGATGCTCCGCAAGGCAGGTCAGGATCTCCTCCGGCTTGTACAGCGCCTTCCGGTGTTCGGTGCAGCCGTCCGGCAGGTGCTCCAGCAGCCGCCGGGCGCCTAAAATGAGGTCGGCCTTTTGCAGGGCCGCAAGCCCTTCGGCGGTCAGGGAGCCGGGCAGCCCGGCCCCCATTCCAATCAGTGTGACCATGCCAGCACCTCCTTGCAACGGGTAAGGATCTGCTCCGCCGTTTCGCCCTGCTCTGCGGGGCGGCGGAGGACGATGAGCTGTGCGCCAGTGTCCTGCGCGGCCTGTGCCTTCTCGGCAAAGCCGCCTGCTGCACCGCCGTCCTTCGTGACGAGGAAGCGGATGTGGAACTGCTCCAGCAGGGCCCGATTCAGCGCATAGGAGAAGGGACCCTGCATCGCGATGATGTTTTTGTGGGGGATGTGCGCGGCCTCGCAGGCTGCGATGCCCTCCGGGGTGGGCAGCACACGGGGGAACAGGCGGGCAGGCTCGATGCCGGAAAAGGCCGCAAGCTCCTTGGCCCCGGTGGCCAGCAGGAGATTGCCGCAGGTGTTTGCAAGAAACTCTGCCGCGTGTGCGGCCGACTGAAAGACCATGCTCCCCGCCGGAAGCGGGCTTTCGGCCCGGAGCAGGCGGTGGTATTCGATGCAGGCGGTTTTACACGCAGACCGGATGTTTTTGGTGGCGTCCACCGCATAGGGATGGGTGGCGTCCACGCAGAGGGCGGCCCCCTGCAGCAGGGTGGTCATTTCCTCCGGCGTCAGCCGCCCGCAGTGGACGGTGACACCCTGCAGACGGCCCTGCTCTTCGGCTCCCAGCGGGGTCGCTACGCTGACGAGGACTTCGGCCCCCTGCGCGGCCAGCTGGCAGGAGAACAGACGGCCCTCGGTGGTGCCGCTGAACACGACGATCTTCATGCGCGATACCCCCTCGGTGTGACCATCTTTCCGCTCAGCTGCCGGGTGGCGGCGTTGCCGATGAAGACGGTGGTGAACATATCCACCGGGGCGGTTTCCAGTTCCGCCAGGGTCAGGATGCGGTGGGCCTGTCCCTCCCGCCCGATGTTCCGCACCAGCCCGCAGACGGTCTGCGGCGGTTTGCCGTGGTCCAGCAGGATGCGGACGGCTCTGGCCAGATAGTCCGGCCTGCCCTTGGAGGAGGGGTTGTATAGTGCGACGCAGAAATCGCCCAGAGCTGCCGCCGCCAGCCGTCGCTCGATGACGGCCCAGGGGGTCAGCCGGTCCGACAGGGAGATGACGCAGAAATCGTGGGCCAGCGGGGCACCCAGCACGGCCCCGCCGCTGAGAGCCGCCGTCAGGCCGGGCACCACCTCCACGGCGACCTCCGGGAACTGCCCGGCCAGCTCCAGCAGGGGGCTGGCCATGCCGTAGACCCCGGCGTCGCCGGAGCAGACCAGCGCGACGACTTTGCCGCGCTGGGCCGTTTCCAGCGCCCAGCGGCAGCGGTCGATCTCCTGGGTCATGCCGGTGGAGTAATATTCTTTTTCCGGGAAATAGGGGCGCACAAGGTCCAGATAGACCGTATAGCCGCACAGCACCTCGGCTTGCGTTAAGGCGCTCTGCGCCTGTGCGGTCAGAAACTGCGGGCCGCCGGGGCCAAGCCCGACCACAAAAACGGTGTTCGTCATGAAAGAACCCTCCAATCTGGGGCAAAGGGGGAAAGGGCCAGCGCAAAGGTCACGCCGCCGCCCGCCTGTTTGGGGATGCGGATGCTCCCGCCGGACGCCAAAACGGCTGCCCGCTCGCAGACATTGTCCACACCGGTGACGTTCCGGACAAAGGCAGAAGGGGTAAAGCTGCCGGGGGCGGTCTGCAGCGCTTCGGCAGAGAAGAACGAGAGGCTCCACCGGTGCGCCGCGCAGAACGCAAGAAGCCCGGCCTCGTTCTGTTTCAGGTCGATGCTGGCGGCGGCTGCGATGCACTGTGGGGCCAGCGTGTGGGCCGCACAGAAGGCGGAAAAGGCGGCTTCCAGCTGCTCGGCCGTCGTCCCGCGCCGGCAACCGATGCCCAGCACCCCGATGCGCGGGGTCAGATGCAGGGCATTTCCGGCGGGGGAGAGGGTCAGGGCAAAGTCGGCAGCTTCCGGCGTTGGTGCTGCATTCACCCCGGCCGGAGCCGGGCCTGCGATGGGAAACTCCGACCAGAATAAGACCGGCTCTCCGGCCAGCAGTTTCCCGCTGACGGTCTTGATGCGTTCGGGTTCCAGCACCTGGCAGTTTTGATGCCTTGCCCACTCGTCCACGGCAAAGAGGCCGTGGGCATCGGTGGCCGTGGTGATGACCGGGACGGCCCCGCAGAGGGCCGCGATGGCCCGCGCCAGATCGTTGGCACCGCCCAGATGGCCGGACAACAGCGGCACCGCAAAGTGTCCGCATTCGTCCACGACCACGACCGCCGGGTCGCTGGCCTTGCTGCGGCAAAACGGCGCGATGGCGCGCACCGCAATGCCCACGGCCCCCACAAAGATCAGGGCCTCGTTTTGGGCAAACGCGGCGGCGGTCCACTCTGCCAGCGAAGGCCCGCCGTGCCCGCAGCGGGTCACAGGGCCGGGCAGAGCGCGCGCCAGTGTTTCTGCCAGCGCCAGCCCGGTCTCGGTAAAGGCGGCATAGGCGCGGCTCATGCGTCGGCTCCTTTGCGAAACTCCGTTGTAAAGGCGGGGTCGTAGAGCCGGCTGCGCTCATACCGGGTGCCGAGGAAGTTGCCCACCACGATGAGCGAGGTCTTGGTGATGCCCGCTGCATGGACGCTTTCGGCCAGCGTTCCCACGCTGCACCGCACGATCTTCTCTTCCGGCCAGGTGGCTTTGTAGACCACAGCGGCAGGCGTTCCGGGGGTGTAGGCCCCTTGCAGCAGAGCCTCCTGCACCTTGTCAACGAGGCCGATGGAGAGGAAGATGACCATCGTAGCCCCGTGGGAAGCGAGGCGGGCCAGCGTTTCCCGTTCGGGCACCGGGGTGCGGCCCTCCATCCGGGTGATGATGACCGTCTGGCTGACGGTGGGCAGGGTGTACTCGGCGTTCAGCGCGGCCGCCGCGCCGCAGAAGCTGGAAACGCCGGGCGTGTCATCGTAGGCGATCCCGTCGGCATCCAGCGCATCCATCTGCTCCCGGATGGCTCCGAACAGGCAGGGGTCGCCGGTGTGGAGCCGCACGGTGGTCTTGCCGGCGGCTTCCATCTGCCGCAGCACGCCGAGCACCTGCTCCAGCGTCATCTCGGCGCTGTTGTAGATGGCGCAGCCCGGCTTTGCCAGCCCCAGCAGGGCCGGGTTGACAAGGCTGCCCGCATAAATGATGCAGTCGGCCCCCTGCAACAGGGCCGCGCCGCGCTGGGTGATGAGGTCCGGCGCGCCGGGCCCGGCACCAACAAAATGTACCATATTATCGCTCCTTCCAGTCGTTCAGGATCTGTGCCGCCGTTTCAGTCTGGCCCAGCGGGCCGTGCTGGTTTGAAAAGAGGATGGCACCCACCCGGAACGCCCCGGCGGCGCGGCGGTCCAGATGGAGCTGCACCGCCGCCAGCAGGCTTTCCAGCACCGGGGCGCGGAGGCCTGCCGCATCCAGAAGGTCGAGGCAGGCGTCGGTGGTGGCGGCTTCGAACAGGGCGCGGCAGGTTTCCCGACTGGCCCCGCAGAGGGCGGCATGGGTGCAGAACAGCTCGGTGCGGCAGTCCGCCGTGTGGGAGTGGGTGTTCATGATGCCGCCCGCCAGCTTGCAGAGCTTGCCCACATGACCCACGAGCAGCACGTCCTCAAACCCGGCAGAAGCGGCCATATCCAGCGTATCGCCGATGAAATTGGAGGTCTTGACGACCGGGATGGAAGCAAACTCCGGGTAGGCCGTGCCAAGGTAGTCCAGCCCATAGTTGCCGGGGGCCAGGATGAGCCGCCGTGGCCCGGCAGCGGTTTGGACGCGCAGCGCCGCCTGGTTCATTTCCAGCTGGATGGTGTCCAGAATGGCCTGCTGGCTCATGGGTTCCACGATGCCGCTGGTGCCAAGGATGGACAGCCCGCCCGCGACCCCGATGTGGGGGTTGAAGGTGCGCCGGGCCACCTCTTCGCCGCCCGGAATGGAGAGGGTCACGGCAAAGCCACCGGTGTAGCATGCCGTCTCGGCCTCCCGCTGCAGGGCTTCGGCGATCATCCGGCGGGGGACGTGGTTGATGGCGGCTTCGCCTACGGGCTGGTCCAGCCCCGGCCGGGTCACCCGGCCTACGCCCGGCCCGCCCGCGATGCGGACTTCCGTGGTGCCGGGCAGCAGCTCCACCGCAGCGACGATGGGCAGGCCGGTGGTCACATCCACATCGTCGCCGCCGTCCTTTTCGATGGCGCATTCGGCCCCCGGCCCGGTGCGGCGGCAGAACAGCGGGGCCACCTCCACGACGATGCCCTTCGGTGTGCGCAGCGCCACCGTCTCCGGGGCCTTTCCGGTCAGCAGCAACCGGGCCGCGCCCGCCGCGCCCAGCGCTGCACAGGTGCCGGTGGTATAGCCGCAGCGCAGCAGTTTCTGCCCGCTGCGGACGTAGTGCTCGAATCTGGGTTTCGCAGGCTTCGGGGGGCCGAACAGCGTTTCGTACTGCTCCCGGCTCAGGCGGTAGAGGGTCTGGATGTTCTCCGGCGCAAAAGCCTCCTGGGGCATCAGAACGCCGGAGACGCCCTGCGGGGAGACGCAGACCACGGCGTCCGCGATCTTCTGCGCCATGTCCAGCTCGTGCAGGCTGACGAGGACGGCAAGGTGCTGTGTGTGGGCCAGTGTTTGCAGGATGCTCAGCAGCTCGATCTTGCCCTTGATGTCCAGAAAAGACGTGGGCTCGTCCAACAGGATGACCTCCGGCTGCTGGCAGATGGCGCGGGCCAGCAGGATGCGCTGGCGCTGGCCGTCGCTGATGCAGTTGAAGTCCCGCTCCGCGAGAGCGGAAGCCCCCACCAGAGCCAGCGCATCGCGCACGGCCTGCCGGTCTGCTTCGGAGAGGAGGCCCAGCCGCCCGGTGTAGGGGATGCGCCCGGCTGCGGCAAACTCGAAGCAGGTGGTCAGCTCGGTGCGGCGGGTGTGAGGAAGCATGAGAGCGAGCCGCTGTGCGCGGGCGCTGCCGGTGTAGGCGGTCAGATCCTGTCCGTCCAGCAGCACCGCGCCGCCCATGGGGGCCAGCTGGCCCGCCAGTGTTTTGAGCAGGGTGGATTTGCCCGCGCCGTTCGGCCCGATGAGGGTCAGGATCTGCCCCGGCCGGACGCCCAGCGCGATATGCTCGGCCAGCGGTGCTTTGCCGTAGCCGACGGCGAGGTCCTGTGCCTCGCAGGAAAATTCGTTCATCGTGCACCCTCCTGATTCCGGCGGATGAGCAGCCAGATGACCACCGGCGCGCCGAACACCGCCGTCACAGCGCTGATGGAAAGCTCGGTGGGGGCGAACAGGCTGCGGGCGATGAGGTCGCACAACAGGCAGAACGCCGCCCCGCCCAGGCAGCAGCCCGGCAGGACGAACAGCGGCCGGGCGCTGCCCAGCAGCTGTTTGACGAGGTGCGGCACCGCGATGCCCACAAAGGAGATCGGCCCGGCAAAGGCCGTGACGCAGGCGGCCAGCAGGCTGGAGAGCAGCACCAGTGTGCGGGAGAACCGCTTGACGTTGACGCCGACGCTCTGGGCGTAGGCCTCGCCCATCTGGTAGGCGGACATGGGTTTCGACAGGCAGAACGCCGCCGCCAGCGCGGGCAGGACTACGAGCGCCGCCGCCCGGACATTGCCCCAGGTCATGCCGGAAAAGCTGCCCTGCGACCAGTTGTGGAGGTTGACGATGTTCGAGTCCTGCGCAAAGGCCACCACAAATTCCGTGATGGCCGAGCAGATGTAGCCAATCATGACGCCGCAGATGACCAGGATGCTCATCCGCTGCACCCGGCGGGAGACCGCCAGCACAAAGGCCATGGCCGCCATGGCCCCCGCGAACGCGGCCAGGATGAGGGTGAGGGAGCTTGTGAGCAGCCCCTGGTTCAGGAACACCACCATGACCAGCGCCACCGCCAGCTTGGCCCCGCTGGAAATGCCCATGACGAAGGGCCCGGCGATGGGGTTGGCGAAAAAGGTCTGCAACAGATAGCCCGCCGCCGAGAGCGCTGCGCCCAGCAGCACGACCATCACGGCGCGGGGCAGGCGCAGCTGAGTGATGATGCGCACCGAGAGCGCGTCCTGCCCGCGGCCCAGCAGGGCCGAAAGCACGGCCTCCGGCGTCAGTGCCACACTGCCCCAGAAGAGGTTGGCGGCAAAGAGCACCGCCAGCAGAACGGCCAGGATGCCATAGGAGAAGAGGAGGCGTTTTTTGGTAGTCATGCGGGTCCTTTCTGGGGAAGTTACGTCACCGGTGTCAGGAATTGCAGGCCGTCGGGGGCGTCCTCGGTCAGAACGCGGTGCAGGTCGATCACAAAATCGGCCAGCTCCATGCTCTGTTGAAAAAAGCTCTGGGTGGTGCACCAGACGTTCCCGTTCTGCACGGCCCGGAAGTCGGCCAGCAGGGCACATTTTGCCACCAGCTCGTCGATGGTGGCGACCATGCCCTCGATGGTGCTGTTGTAGATGAGAACATCGGCGTCCTTTGCCCCGGCGTAGAAATCCTCCAGCGGGAGGTTCATGGTGGAAAGGTTATTGCCGCTGTCGGTCAGGTCGGAGAACACATAATCGGCCCCGGCCATCCCGATCATCTGGGCCACATAGTCGCCGCCCTTGCGGACGTTGGCGAGGTTGTTGGCCGTGATGGAGAAGAACGCACAGGTCTTGCCGGTGGGGGCCTGTTCCAGAAGCGGCTGGATGCGCTCCACCTGCTTTTGGAACACCTGCTCGGCAAGGGTCTCCCGGCCCAGCAGGATGCCCCAGAACTTGATCCACTCCATCCGGGCCAGCGGACTGCTCTCATAGCTGGAGCGCTCCACCACCACCGGGATGCCGAACCGTTCCAGCTGCTCCTTGACCTCCGGTGTGTGGAGGATCATCGTGTTCTCAATGGCAAGGCCGCAGTTGGCAGCGAGGATCTGCTCATAGTCCGGGGCGCTGTACTTGCCCGCGTAGGCGATGCGCCCGGCTTCCATGGTGGCTCTGGCTTCGTCGAGATGCCAGCCGGCAGCCTGGGTGCCGGAGAGGGTGATGCAGTCCAGCGCGTCCAGATGGAGGAACAGGTCCATCACCGAGGTGGAGACGAGATAGATATTCTGCACCGGCTGGCGCAGGGCCGTGACTCCGGCGGGCAGGCCGTCCACTTCGGCGGCATCTTCCGGCAGGACGAGGAACTGTTCCCCAGACCCGGTCAGGGTCAGCAGGGTAGAACCGCCTTCGTAGCAGTCGGCGGTGAACTGCCGGGCGTAGTCCAGCGGATAGGCGTGGTCGAACACCAGCGCTTCCGTGTTGGCCGGGGCAGTCTGTTTTGCCGCACAGCCCGCCAGCAGAAGCGCAGAGGCGGGGAGCGCTTTTAAGAATTGTTGTCTGGTCAGTTTCATGGTATCAGCCTTGCACCTTCGAAGGCACGCGGGCGGCAGCTACCCCACAAAGGGGGAGCCGTTACGCCAGCGTGAACGTCAGGGTGTATTCGATCTCGTGCGGGGTGCTCATGGCCACGGTGTCGGCCGTGACGGAGAGGGGCGTGCCCAGCGCGGCAACTGGGATCACAAAGGTGGAGTTGCCCTCGGTGTTGGTGGGCAGATACTTCTCGCCGTCCACGATCATGTAGTCGTAGTTGGGGCTGCTCCAGACGATGGTGGCGGTCATTTTGCCGTCGGCCACGGTCAGCGCAGCGGGGCTGTCCACCGTAGCGCGGCCGGAACCGCCCTCCAGCACGACCTGGACGTTGTATTCGCCGTCGGCGGGCGTCTCAGCAGTTGCTTCCGCCTTGGGCTCCGCATTGCGGATGCTGACGGTGTGGTCGTACCACTTGCCTTTGGTGCCCAGAAGAGCCAGCTGGAAGTCCTCGTCCACGGCGGCGACGGGGATGTCGTAGCCGTAGACCTCTTCGGAGGTGCCGTCGGAGTAGGTGACGGTGTCGGTGGTGGGCAGCAGCCAGTCGGCTTTGTTGGCGTCGGCGTCTGCGGCCATGCCGACATACAGGTTGACGATCTTCTTGGAAGCGAGGCTGACGTGGAAGGTCATCGTGCCGTTTTCGACCGTCAGGGTGCCCTTGCCGTCGCAGGCTTCGTTCGCGTGGAACATGCCGCTGTCGGTGTCGAAATCCGCGGTATAGACGCCGTCCGGCAGAGCGGCGGCAGCGGTCTCGGATGCAGCGGCAGAGGAGGCCACGGACGAAGCGGCCTCCGAGCCTGCGGCAGAGCTTGCAGTGGAAGAGGCCGCCCCGCAGCCGGTCAGGGCAGCAGCCAGCAGCAGGGAAGCGACGGACAGGGAAAGAAATTGTTTGCAGTGCATAGATCAAAATACCTCGCGATCAGATTTGAGCGGGCAGAGAACTGCCCATGGGGGGAGGGTGCCTCCTCATGCGGGGGCATCCTCCATAAAAAATGCCCGAAAAGATCACTCCCTTCGGGCATTGGGGCACACGATATCAGCCGTTCAGGGACTCGATCGCAGCCTTGGTGTGTGCGATGTAGAGCTGCTGGATGTCGGAGATCTCGCCCAGACCGGCGATCTGGGTGTCCACTTCCTCGAATGCACCGGAAGCCTTGAACTGGCTCAGCCAGGAGTCATCGTCCGCACCGGCCATGTCGTTGTTGGCATGGTCACCGGCAACGACCATCAGCGGGCGCAGAACGACCTTGGTGTAACCGGCAGCCTTGACGGCCACGATGACGTTCTCGCAGGCGGTCTCCTCCGGCTCGCCCTCGACGGTGCCGATGAAGACATTGTCATAGCCGAGGGTCTGCATGGTGGTCTGCATCTGGCTGTAGCTGATCTTTGCGGTGTGCGAGGTGCCGTGGCCCATGAAGACGAATGCGGTCTTCTCGGCAGCGGCGGCATCCAGGCTGTCGGAACCGGCATCCTTCACGGCAGCAGCGGTGATGGCTTTGGCGACGGCTTCCTTGTCGGAGTTGATGACGGTGGCGTCTGCGCCGACCTCACCCAGCAGGGGCTCGGCCACGGCGACGGACTCGAACTTGTCGCGGTAGCTGTCGATCATCTCCATCATCTCGTCGTACTCGGCACCGTGCATCAGGTGGGTGGGCTGGACGACCAGATTCTTCACGCCATTGGCCACAGCGCGGTCCATGGCCTGCTGCATGTTGTCGATCTTCTCACCGTCGCGGGCCTGGACATGGTTGATGATGATCTGAGCGGTGAAGGCGCGGCGGACAGACCAGTCCGGATAAGCTGCCTGCAGAGCATCCTCGATGCCCTTGATGTCGGCGGCGCGGCTGGCGTTGAAGGAGGTGCCGAAGCTGACGACCAGCAGCTCGTTCTCGCCGATGTCGTCCGCGTTGCGGGGGTCATCCTTGGAGGCATCGCCGGTGTCGCGGCCAAAGTAGTCGGGGTCGGCCTCTTCGCCTTCCACCAGCTCCTTCTGGGCGTCGGACAGGGCGTCCCAGGCAGCCTTGGCGGCAGCGCACTGGGCATCCGTGTCATCGGTGCGCTCCTGCACGTAAATGGCGTCGATCAGGTCTGCGACATTCTGTGCGGCCAATTCATCGGCCTCCTCGCTTGAAACTTCGCTGCTGGCAGCGGCAGAGCCTGCCGTGCTGGAGGCAGCGGTGGAACTTGCGGCCCCGCCGCAGCCGGTCAGAACACCGGCGCAGAGTGCCAGGGCGGTCAGGGCGGCCGCCGTCTTGTGGAGAGTGCGTTTTCTCATGTGTGAGCTTCCTTTCCTGTCTGAAACATTGCGGCGCTGAACAGAAAGGCACAGGAAAGAGGACCCGAACAACGAAAAAAGGGCCTTTTTGCTTGCGGGACGGCAAAACAAAAAGACCCCTTACGGTGGTTCGGGCTTTTTGGTACAACCAATTCCTCGTGATCTGGGGCAGATGCCCCTGTACCAACAGCGGGCAGGTTTCCTGACTGAAAGTTCAACGCCTGCTGCCGCCTTCCCAGACCGGACGGTTCAGTGGCCGGTGCCCAAAGCACCCGGACAGTAGACTCCCTTATCACAGTGACGAGATCGTGCGGGATCTGCACCCGCTTCCCTTTTAACGTTCCTGCCGCTGCCCGGAGGCATGGGCGGAACGCACCTGCTGTTTTCTATTCAGTTCGAGGAAAAGTATAGCACACACCGGGGGAAAAGGCAAGAAAAAGAAACCCGGCAAACAGGGCCGGGCCGACAAAAACGCCCCCGGAGCGCGGCGGGCGCATTCCGGGGGCTGGGGGTCATGATTGGTTCCCGTTGGTTTGCAGGCGTCGGAAGGCATCCTCTTTCACAAGCTCGATGACCACCGCCGTCAGCGGGATGAAGAAGATGATGCCGAGGATGCCGAAGAGGTTGCCGCCGATCATGGCGGCGATCAAGGTGTAGAGCGGCGAAAGCCCGACGGATTTGCCCACGACACGGGGGTAGATGAACTGGTTCTCGATGAACTGCACCGCGAGGTAAACGATGAGGCAGCGCACCGCCAGCATCGGGTCCACCAGCAGCACAAGGAACACGCTGACCACGCAGGAGATGAGGGCACCCACATAGGGGATGATGGCACAGATGGCGGTCAGCATCCCCACCAGACTGCCGTAGGGGAGCTGGAAAACGGAGAATGCAAAGGCCATGAGAACGCCGAGGATCACCGCCTCGCTGCACTGGCCGGTCAGGAAATTGGCGAAGGACTGCCGGAACAGGCGGCAGAACCGGAGCAGCCCGGCGGCGTGGCGGGGCTTCAGATACGCGCACACCAGCGTATGGGCCTGTCGGCCAAGGCTCTCCGTCCCAAGCGACAGATAGACGGAGATGATGAGGGCGAAGGAGGCCGTCACGATGATGTTCACCGTGGCGGACACGGCACCCACCGCATTGACCAGCACCTTGTCGATGCTGTCGGCGGCTTTGTGGAGCAGCTGCTCCCAGTTGATGCCCTCCAGCCAGTGCATCAGCCAGCCCATGTCGGCATCCTGTGCGCTGAGGTAGGCGGTCCAGCGGGGGATGTTCGACTCGATCTGCAGATAGAGGCTGTGGAACGATTTGACCAGTTCCGGCACCAGCAGGGTCAGCGCAAGCACCAGCACCAGCACGATGCCGACCAGCGTGATGAAAAAGCTGAGGAGATGAAGGGTCTTGTCCGGCGGCTGCTTTTTGGCCTTGCGGAACAGCTGCTTCAGCCGCTTTTCCAGCCCGGTCATGGGCACGTTGATGAAAAGTGCCAGGATGCCGCCCGCCAGTATGGGCAGCACCAGATCCACAAGACGTGCCGCAAAGGCGAGCACATCCGAAAACCGCAGCAGTGCAACAAAAAGTGTTACCCCCACAACGGTGACGAGCAGAGAGCGTTTGGTGTTCGAATCCATGATGAAGTTCCTTTCCCGGAGTGTACGGCCGCAAGCTGGAATGAGGCTGCCGCAGAACCTTTGTTGTATTGTACCAGATGCGCCGGGCTTGTCAAGACGGCGGAAAAGGGGAGTGCGCATCTTATAAGATCTTGTGCAGCTCCTGCACCAGGTCGCCGACTATGATCGGCTTGGACAAAAAGCCGTTCATGCCGCTTGCCATTGCATTGCGGCGGTCTTCGTCAAAGGCGTTGGCCGTCATGGCGAGGATGGGGATCCCGGCCAGCGCCGGGTCCTCCAAAGCGCGGATCTGCCGGGTGGCGGTGTAGCCGTCCATGATCGGCATCTGCACATCCATCAGCACCAGATCGTAGCGGCCCGGTGCACTGGTGCTGATCTTTTCCACCGCCACCGCGCCGTTTTCGGCCGTATCGACCTGGAAGCCGTACTCGCGCAGAATTTCCAGCGCGATCTCGCGGTTCAGCTCGTTGTCCTCCACCAGCAGGATGGTGCGGCCCTTGAAGTCTTCCTGTTTTTCGGGCAGAAGCTCCTGCGCGGCGTCCGTCCGTTTCTGGCCGAGGGCGCTCATCAGGGTCTCGCGCAGGTCGGAGAGGAACATGGGCTTGGAGCAGAACGCCGTCACACCGGCGGCCTTTGCCTCCACCTCGATGTCAGACCAGTCGTAGGCGGTCAGGATGATGATGGGGGTGTCATCGTTCAGGCTGCGGATCTGGCGGGTGACTTCGATGCCGTTCATATCCGGCAGACGCCAGTCGATGATATAGGCATGGTAGGCATCGCTCATCTCAATGGACTGCCGTGCGCGCAGCACGGCCTCCTTGCCGGAGAGGGTCCACTCCGAGCGCATCCCCACCTTGACCAGCATCTTGGTCACGCTGTCGCAGGTGTTGAAATCGTCGTCCACCACCAGCGCCTTCAGGCCTTCCAGCTCGGTGATCTTTTCCACCGGGCGGTGTTCCGCCTGCGCGCGCAGCGGCACACGGATGATGAACTCGGTGCCCTTGCCCTGCTCTGTCTGCACCTCGATGGTGCCGCCCATCATATCCACAATGTTTTTGGTGATGGCCATGCCAAGGCCGGTGCCCTGGATCTTGCTGACCGTGGAGGTACGCTCCCGCTCAAAGGGCTCAAAGATCTTTTGAGCAAACTCCGGGCTCATGCCGATGCCGTTGTCCTTGATGCGGAACTCATACTGCCCGCAGCCGTGCATCGGGCCTGCAAGCTGCCGCACCCGCACCGAGACCATGCCACCCGCCGGGGTGAACTTGATGGCGTTGGACAGCAGGTTCAGCAGCACCTGGTTCAGCCGGGTCTTGTCGCAGTAGACGTCCTCGTCGGTCACATCCATGGCGTCCATATACAGATCCAGCTGCTTTGCGTGGATCTGCCCGCTGACGATGGTCTTCAGGTCGTGCAGCACATCCGAGAGGTTGACCTCGGTCTCTTCCAGATGGATCTTTCCGCTTTCGATGCGGCTCATATCCAGCACATCGTTGATGAGGGAGAGCAGGTGGTTGCTGGAAGCGAGGGTCTTGGTGAGGTAATCCTTCACCCGCTCCTTGTCGTCGATGTTGCTGACCGCCAGTGTGGTGAAGCCGATGATGGCATTCATGGGGGTGCGGATATCGTGGGACATATTGGAAAGGAAGGTGCTCTTGGCACGGTTGGCGGTCTCGGCGGCCGCAACGGCCTCCGAGAGGGCCTGATTCGCCTGTTTGTCAGCGGTGCGGTCCGACAGCACCAGGATGTACTTCGTCCGGCCCTCTACCTCGCTGCCCATGGCGATGTTATGGAACCAGCGGCGCTCCCTGGTCTCCAGATGTTCATACTCGAAGTCCCATTCGCGCTGTTCCCCGCTGCGAAGCCCTTCCAGAAAGTTTTTGCCGTGCGCCGGGGAGCCTTTCGGGTACAGCTCTGCCAGAACATGGACATCCTGGCGGACTTCTTTCCACGGGATGCCCAGCAGGCGCTCGATGTTCGGGCTGACGTAATCCACCTTGGAGGTCTCTGCGTCCAGCATCAGGAACACGTCGTCCACGTTCAGCGAGAGCTTCTGGAACAGCTCGTCACGGTACAGGATCTCGGTATTCTTCCGGTGCAGGGTGGTGCGGTTCCGGTGCAGGATGAGCAGGATGATGGCGGCGGCAAGACCGACGGTGATGCCCGTTACGATCTGCACCGTGCGGAACCACAGCTTGTCCAGACTGGCGTTGACGATGTTGACCGGCACAAGCCCCAGCATCGTCCAGCTCTGCACCGCCGTGCCCTCGTAGACCAGATAATAACGGGTGTCGCCCAGCGTTACCTTCCGGTTTCCGCTGCGGCCCTGCGCAAAATCATCCGAAAGCGTAAGGATTTCCTCCTCGGAAAGGTCGGAAGAGTCGCGCAGCATCGCAATGAAGTTGTAGATCGTTTTCTTGCGGTTTACGGAATTGTCGATGACGACCCGTCCATCCGAGTAGATCACATAGTTGCTGGCGTTGCCCTGAAACGCAGAGTTGTCCAGCAGCTTCAGCACCGCATCATTATAATAGGAGATGGCAACGGCATCGTAGGCAAAGCCCCGGTAGCTGCCCTGTGTTTCGGGGCAGATGAACACAAGCATCTGCGCCTTGCCGGGCAGTGCTGTGTTCATCACGATATCTTCGCCATCGGCGAGCTTTTCGTCCAGATTGGTCTGCAAGCCAAGGTAGCCTGTTTCCCCGGTCACGGTCATGTAGTTGCCGTCATAGGAAAGGAAGTAGAAGCCGACAAATCCGATGTCCTGCTGCGCTTTCTCGATATACGCCTGAATGGCGTCCGCGTCCGAGGTGCTTTCCAGAAAGCAGTTGTACAGGTGCAGATAGCTCACGTTCTTGCGCACCATCTCTTTCAGCATATTGTTGGATTTGTGCAGCACTTCTTCCAGATGCGAGGTGCTTTCCTGATAGATGGTCTGCGACACGAACGAGAGATACTGAATGCCGAAACGGACTGCCAGCAAGACCAGAAGAAGGATGGCAGCAGCAGAGAACAATTTTTGCCGGAAATGGCCGTTTCGGTTGGGTTCGTGCTTTTCGTCTGGCATTCTGTTCACCTCAGTGTCATGTAGTGTTCCGGCTCTGCAAGCACCATGCCGCCGCCGGAGAGAGCTTCGCGCCAGGCCTGCTTGACCGGCGTGTCAAGGCAGGGGAACGCGCCGTTTTCGCCGGAAAGCAGCGGTGCCATCTGGCTGGCCGTGGCCAGACAGGTCACGGTCACGGTGTCGTCATCCCGGAGCGGCTGGCCGTTCCGGGTGATGCCGGTCAGGGTGTAGCTGCCGCTGTGCTCCTGAACATTCAGTGCGATGCCGCTGGCCACCGGCAGGGAGCCGCGGTTGAAGGGCACAAAGCCGCCTTCGCAGCCTTCCACAAAGGCGCGGACGGTCTCCTTCAGTTCCGCGCCAGTCATCGTGCGCTGGTAAGCCCGTAGGCCGTTCGGCATGATCATGGAAGCTGCCATTTGTCTGGTGTAGTCGGCCTGCAGCACACTGCCGGTAAAGCTGTTTGCGGCGGCGAGCAGCACATCGGTGCCGTAAAGGCCGCGCAGGGTGTTCGCCATGACGGAGAAGGAGGCAGTGCCGCCGTCTTTGTGGAACACGTTGGAATAGCGTTTCTCAGAGGTCAGCACGACCTCGTCCGCAGCAGGCTCCTCGTCCGCAAGAAGCTGAGCATTGAACGCCTGATAGGCCTGCGCTGCCGTGAGCTCGCCTGCGATCATTTTAGAGACCACATCCTGGGAAATGGCAAAGAAATCGTTGGAGGCGATGCGGATGTACATGTGGTTTTCTTCCACCACAGAGCGGGTGTCCTTCATGGCATCGGTCAGGCGCAGGGGGACGTCCTGGCTGTAGCTCAGAATGTCCTGCCCTTCCGAGACGATCCGGTTCTGTGCCTCCTCGGAGAGCATGACGTCCAGCACCTTCATGGCTTTTTCGCGGCGGGCCGTGTCCTGCTCCAGGTCGCGGTTCAGCGCCACCTGGAAATAGGGAGTGGTCATGATCCACTGTTCGCCGTTCTGGCTGAAGAAGGGCAGGAAGGTGGTGTCGATGCCCTCATCCTGGAACATCTTCACGCCGGCAGAACTGCCAAAGTACATGGCGACCTCCCCGTTCCGGAACAGGTCCATCACGTCATCGTAAGTCTGCGCAAGGTCGTCCGCCGTAAGGCGGGTATCCTGGATGAACTGTGCCATCCGCTCGAAGGCACCCGGCCAGACGGTATCGTCCAGCCCGACCCGCGTGGTGTTGGCGGGGTCGCTGTATGCGGTGCGCCACTTGCGCCCGTCCACCGTGGTCAGCTCGGCAGCAGAAAGCCCCTGCAGCGTTTCCATGCAGGTGTAATCGTAGGCGTAATCGGCGGTAAAGCCGCGGATGCCCACCTTCTCAAATGCCTGACAGGCCGAAATGAAGCTCGCGTAATCGGTGGGCAGCGGGATGCCGTACTGCGCAAACAGGCTGCGGTTGACCACGAAGCCGTGGGCGTCGGCGCACACCGGCAGCCAGTTCACGCTGCCGTCTTCATTTTTGAAGCTGTTGAGGTAGGTGTTGTAGACGGCACCCGCCTCGTTGGTGGTGGAAAGATCCATCAGGCTGTCCTTCAGGGGCGCTGCATCGTGCAGCGAGAAGCGGCAGCAGGTGATGATATCCGGCAGACCGCCGTTCTGCTGCAAAAATTTGTAAAAATCCAGATCGTTGTTGCCGACGATGAACTCAATGTTCACGTCCGGCAGCTGAGCCTGGATGTAGGAGGCGTAGGTGTCGTACAGGCTGGTGGTCCACAGATACACCTGAATGGTCTCGGCGTCTTCCTGTGCTTCCACCGGCTCGGTGTCCGCTGCGCCGCAGCCGGTCAGCAGACAGACCGCCATCACTAGGGCGGTCAGCAGGGCAAACAGGCTGCGCAGTGTGTTCTTCTTTATTGTTTTATGTTCCTCTTCCTCACGGCCCGCTGCCAGCCGCCGCAGTGCAGCGGGCTGGCCCGGACCTCTTGCATGATGATACAGCCCACCCCACGGGAATGACGCCGCTGCCCCCCTGCGTGCGGCCTGCCCGGCACTCTGGCAAAAAGCCGTTCGAGAGCCGGAAAAAAGGCGCAGCACGATCGAGACATAAGACCATTCTACCACCCCGACAACGGCATTGCAAGGAATCTGAACGTGTTTTTGGGAGAAAGCGATGAAAAATGGAGCCCTTTGCGGAAATTGCCGGACCGTTGTTGCAATCTGCCCGAAAAATGGGGGAAGCGCGGGGCACCGGAAGATTGTTTGCCCTATTGAAAAAATGACTTGAACGGGTGACTGGACAGCGGTATACTATAATCGTTATCGTATGCCGTCTGGCGAGGCTGGAACGTACGGCAGATTCAAACATGTGCGAGGATGAAAATGAAGTTCAACAACCGACTTACGGATGAGATCTATACATCCGATACGGAAAAATTGGGAGAGAACGTGCTTCAGGCGATGCAGAACACGATCCATCAGAATGGCGGCATCGGGACCGTGACCGGGTACTATGATGCGGGCCTGCCGATCCTGTCGGTCAGCGAACTGCTGCTGCATAATCTGAACCACAGCTATGCGTCCCTGATGGAGCAAACGAAGGGTTCGTTGAAGAACCTGTTTTATGGGGAAAACGTCAGCTTCCTCGAACCGGAGCGCTTTCGTCAGATCCGGGGCGCAGGGGAGGGCCAGATCCTCACAGCCGATGGAACACCGGTCTTCGTGCGTCTTTATAAAGAAGATACCGTGGACGCGGACGGCAGGCTGCTCTGGGTGCTGTCGGTGCAGGTGAATTGGGCGTATGAAGACCTTGCGCTGGTCAATGCGTCCATCCACTCGGCACCGTGGAACTTTGAATGCGATGAAAAGGGCAGGATCGCCCGTGCGAACTGGAGCCATGCCTTCCGGCAGATCCTGGGGTATCATGACGCTCTGGATTTCCCGGACCAGCTGGATGCGTGGTCGGAGCTTCTGCACCCGGAGGACAAAGACCGGGTGATGACGCTGCTTTTTGAAACGGCGGCCGACAAGACCAACACCACAAAGTTCAGCGTGGAGTACCGGCTGAGGCTGAAAAACGGCCAATACCAGTGGTTCCGGGCCTCGGCAGAAGTGATCCGCCGTCTGGATGGCACGGCCAGCCGCATCGCCGGCATCATCTGGAACATTGAGGAAGAAAAGCAAAGCCGGATGCAGGCGCAGCGGGCGGAAGCGTTCCACCGCGCCTTCACCAGCGCGAACCTCTGCGAATATTATGTGGATCTGGAACAGAACACCTTCGATACCTTCAAGGTGGAGGACTCCCTGATGACGGCCTTTGAGCAGAGCCAGACATGGGACGAGCTGGTCAAATTCTTTGTGGACAACTATGTGGTCGAACAGGACAAACAGAAGGTCACGGAGTTCTACGACCGCGCCTACATCACCGAAAAATTGAAGGGGCTTGAGACCGAGCTGTGCCAGGAATGCCGCATCTTCCTGAACGGCGAGAAGCGGTGGGTCCGCAACGTGGTCATGCGCGGCGAGATCGGGGACTCGAACTATGCGATGATCTTTTTGCGGGACATCACAGAGAGCAAAGCCGAGACGGCGCGGCGGATGCAGATGGCCTCGGCCAACGCATCCATGGAGCTGCTGATCCAGAGCATGGTGCGCCTGCTGGACCGCTTCGTCGTCTGCGATCTGGAAAATGACCGCTATCAGTTCTATAACCTGCAAGGTGAAAGGATCTATGCGCCGACCGGGACCTACCATGGTTTTGTGGAGCAGGTCGTTGCAAAGTATAAGACACTGGAATCGCTGGACGCATTGGATGCGCTCATCTCGCCGGAAAATATCCGCAGGAATTTGCAGGGCGAGAACGACATCTACAAATTTGAATACTGCGCACTGGACGAAAACACGTATAAGATCGCGTCTTTCATCCCGCTGGAGTGGGACGGCACGAAGCTGGTCAAAGTTCTGCTGGCGTCGATGGATGTGTCGCAGGAGAAAAAGGCCGAGATCGAATCCCACAAGGCGCTGAAGGAAGCGTACCGCGCGGCCGAGAACGCAAGCCGCGCCAAGACGGATTTCCTCTCCAATATGTCCCACGACATCCGGACGCCGATGAACGCCATCGTGGGCCTGACGGCCATTGCGGGGGCCAACATCGAAAATCAGGACAAAGTCGTCGAATGCCTTGGCAAGATCACCAAGTCGAGCCGCCATCTGCTGGGCCTGATCAACGAAGTGCTGGACATGGCCCGGATCGAGAGCGGGCGGATGAGCCTTGCCGAGGAGGATTTCAGCCTGCCGGAGCTGGTCGATAACCTGCTCACCCTCACAAAACCGGCAATCGACGAGCACCACCATCAGCTCGAAGTCCATGTTGAGCACATCGAGCACGAAGCTGTCTGCGGCGACAGTCTGCGCATCCAGCAGGTCTTTGTGAACCTGATGAGCAACGCCATCAAGTACACCCCGGATGGAGGAAACATCACCTTCACGATCAAGGAAAAACCGAATGGTTTCTCGGAGCTGGGCTGCTATGAATTTTCCATCGCGGACAACGGCATCGGCATGACGCCGGAATTTCAGAAGATCATGTTCGAGCCGTTCAGCCGGGCGGACGATCACCGGACGACCAAGGTGCAGGGCACCGGTCTGGGCATGGCCATCACCCGGAACATCGTCAACCTGATGAATGGCGACATTCAGGTCGAAAGCGCCCCCAACAAGGGCACGAAGATCACGGTCACGGTCTATCTGAAATTGCAGAAAGACGAGAAAGAGCAGGAAAAAGAGCTGTTCGATCTGCCGGTTCTGGTCGTGGACGACGACAGGACCAGCTGCGAAAGCACCGTCGAGACCCTGCGGGAGATCGGCATCGCAGGCGAATGGGTCCTGACCGGTAAGGAAGCTGTGGAGCGCTGCTATGCGCGTCATGAGACCAACAGTGACTATTTTGCGGTGATCCTGGACTGGAAGATGCCGGAGATGGACGGCATCGAAACGGCCAGAAGGATTCGGGAATGCGTCGGGCAAGACGTCACGATCATCATCCTGACCTCCTTCGAGTTCAGCGAGATCGAGGAAGAAGCCAGAGCGGCGGGCGTGGATGCGTTTATGGCAAAACCGCTGTTCCGCTCCCGCCTGACGGCGACCCTGCGGCAGTTCACATCCGGCAAGAAAGAGAAAGACGCCCGGAATTATCTGGAAGACTTTGCAAAAACGGACTACACAGGCAAGCGGCTCCTGCTGGTGGAAGACAACGACCTGAACCGCGAGATCGCGACCGAGATCCTGGGCATGACAGGCGTGACGGTCGAAACGGCCGAAAACGGAAAGATCGCTGTCGAAAAGGTCGCGGCGGCTCCGGAAAACTGGTACAGACTCGTCCTGATGGACATCCAGATGCCGGTCATGAACGGCTACGAAGCAACGGCGGCGATCCGTTCTCTTCCCGGCAGCCGGGGCAAAGTGCCCATCATCGCCATGACGGCGAACGCCTTCGCCGAGGACGTGCAGCTGGCCAAGAACACCGGCATGAACGAACATATCGCCAAACCGCTGGACCTGAATAAGCTGAACGACGTGCTGAAACAGTGGCTGTAAGAGCCGCCGAAAAAGAACAATGGAAAAGGGCTGGACCGAAAGACGCCATCTACCGCACCACCGAGGACATGCTGAAACCGTTCAGCGATCTGCCCAAAGAAAAGGCGTATCCACCCCACGTGGCACCTACCCGCCCAGCACCCCGGCGGTATGGTCGTCGTGCCCTCGGCGACCTGCCGGAGAGCAGCCAGGTGAGTTTTTCTAAAAATGCTTGACACCATATGTGACACCATATATAATGGGAACAGGGGGATTCGGAATGTCAAAATGGGATAAGCTGCTTGCGCGCATCTGTGCCTTATCGAAGGACCTGCGGTTTGACGAACTGCGAAAAGTGCTGGAAAGCTATGGCTACGAGATGACAGCCCCCAGAAGCGGGAGCAGCCACTACACCTTCCGGAAAGCAGGCTGTATGCCCATTACGATCCCCAAACATGAACCCATCAAGAAAGTTTACGTGGAAATGGTACGGCAGATCGTGGAGAGTGAGGCGAAGAACGATGAAGACGCTGAATGAGTATTTGAAGATGCCTTACCGGATGGAGCTGGTGGAGGACCCGGATGAGGGTGGATTTGTGGTCTCTTATCCGGACTTGCCGGGCTGCATTACCTGCGGCGAAACGGTCGAACGCGCGATCGCGAATGCACAGGACGCAAAAAAAACATGGCTGGAAGCAGCGCTGGAAGAGGGAATCGAGATCCATGAGCCGGATAGCCTGGAGGAATATTCCGGGCAGTTCAAACTGCGGCTTCCGCGCAGTCTGCATCGCTCGCTTGCCGAGCATTCGCAGCGGGAGGGAATCAGTATGAATCAATACTGCGTTTACCTCCTTACGAAAAATGATGCGATGTACGTGAAATAGAGGTTCCAAGAACCGCAAAGCCCCCTGCATCCGGGATGGATGCAGGGGGCTTGTTCTGTGTCTTACAAGCGCAGGAGTGAAAATTACTCCACGCTGATCATATAATAGTAAACGGGCTGACCGCCGCGGATGTGGCTGACCTCAACGTGGTTGGGGCACTTTGCCTTGACGATCTCGGTGACCTTTTCGGCATCTTCATCGGAGACATCGCAGCCGGAGATGATGGTGACGAAGCTGGAGTCCTTCTTGCACATGCTGCGGGCCAGGCGGTAGGTGGCCTTGGTCAGGTCATTGGAGGTGGCCACGATCTTGCCGTTCTCCAGAGCCATGATCTCGCCTTTCCGGATGCGCTTGCCGTCGAACTCGCTGTCGCGGGCGGCGTAGGTGATGAGGCCGGTGGAGACCTTGTCGGCCGCAGCCATCATGTTGATGGTGTTGGTCTCGACATTGGCAGAGGGGTCAAAGTTCAGCAGTGCCGTGATGCCCATGGGCACGGTGCGGGTGGGCAGAACGACGACCTGACGGTCGGCCAGCTTCTGGGCCTGCTCGGCAGCCATGATGATGTTCTTGTTGTTGGGCAGAACGAAGACGGTCTTGGCCGGGACGCTCTGGATGGCGGCGAGGATATCCTCGGTGGCGGGGTTCATGGTCTGACCGCCGGAGACGACGGCGTCGGCCGCCAGGTCGGTGAAGACGGCCTTCAGGCCCTCGCCCGCAGCAACTGCCACAAAGCCGTAATCACGGCTGGGATCCACAGCAGCGTAGATGAACTCGGAGGTCGGGTCGGGCTTCTTCTCAGCAGAAGCCTGCTTTTCCAGGCTCTTGCCCTGCTTCTGGCGGGCCAGG
>ERZ840517.325-NODE-325-length-66658-cov-6.644986_pt1 | contig 66658 bp, 60 predicted proteins | sample MGYA00519876_ERZ840517 | MGnify/ENA primary metagenome ERZ840517 (study PRJEB31850, sample SAMEA3708882) | human gut metagenome | biome: human gut; feature: human-associated habitat; material: faeces | place: China | collected 2014 ... | reverse complement strand
GACCGTCGCTCGTAGCCACCGCATGAACCACGCCCAGATCAATGCCGACATCAAGTTCCTTTGGATCCGGCATCTCAATGTCAAATTCCGTCGTGAAGACCACGAACCAATGACCGCAATCCTTCCTAATGTGAATCTGCCTGACCGTGCCGGACTTCATGGAACCATCGGCACATTTGAATGCTAGCGGACGGCTTTTGCGGTAGCGCATCCAGCCGATCTTGGGCAACTTTACGCGGCCGTTAGCATCATCAATATGTTCAGGTTTGAACTGCGGAATACGAAAGCCGTCTCCAATATCTTTTGTTTTGAATTTCGGCCATTCTTTGCGGGCAGAATCACTTTTGGGACGAAAACTGTCGGCAATGGCGCGATCGAGATCTTTGAGCGCCTGCTGCAGAGGTTGGGACATCGCCTCTCTGAGAAAAACAGTCTTTTCCTCTTTCTTCCATTTGACAAGCTCGAGACACAGCTCTTTGTAGCGCAAGAGAGAAAGCCCGTTTTTCTGGCGTTCGTTTTGCAGCTCCAGGGCTTTGTTGAACACGAAACGACGACAGCCGGCGTTTCTGCTCAATGCAGAACGCTGCTCGTCTGTCGTATAGAGTTCGTACTGGAAACCGCAGATGATTTTCATGATCAGAGAATCATGCCTGAAATTTTGTATACGCGCCAGCATTGTCCGTTTTTTTATCGTGCGGTGCACGATCGGCCTTATATCCCCTGGCTGAAGTCAGGGGCTTTACGGCCTCTACTGTAATTCGCCGTTTCGTGCCAAAAACACAAACGGCAAGATTGTTATGGCCTACCGTTTTGACAGCTTTTATATCGGCGGCGCTTGGGTCAAGCCAAGCACCACCGATGTTCTCACTCTCGAAAATCCCGCCACACGCGATCCCTTTGCCACCGTCCCTGATGCCACGCCTGCCGATGCCGTTGCCGCCATTGAAGCAGCGGCCTCAGCGCTACCCGCTTGGTCTGCCACGCCGCTTGCCAAACGCGTTGAGCTGATGCAAAAGGCCTTGGAAATCTTCAAAACCTACCGAGACGAAATCATTCGGCTTGAAGCTCTGGAATTGGGAGCGCCCGTCAGCTATTCGGCCAACGCACACTGCGACTATCAGTTCACCCGCATCGAGTCCTACATTCGCGAAAGCCAGAAGGTCGTTCTCGAAGAACAGTTCGAACAAAGCACCGTCGTTCGCGAGCCCGTCGGCGTCATCGCCTGCATCACGCCATGGAACTATCCGCTCGGACAAGTCGTGCAGAAAATCATCCCGGCGCTTTTGATGGGCAATACGGTCGTGCTTAAACCCAGCCAGCACACACCTCTGACAGCCTATCTGCTCGTGGATTCCCTTGATCGCGCCGGATTCCCGGCCGGAACCGTCAATCTGATCACGGGACGCGGATCAAAACTGGGCGACACGCTTGCCACACACCCGCTCGTCGACATGATCTCCTTTACCGGATCAACGGCTGTTGGCATCAAGCTCAGCCAAAAGGCTCTGGAAGGTGTCAAACGCATTTCTTTGGAGCTCGGTGGAAAATCGCCTTTTATCTGGCTTCCGAACGAAGACTATGAGCCAGCCATCAATCAGCTCTTTGGTTCCGTTTTCTACAACTCAGGTCAAACTTGCACAGCACTGACCCGCCTTCTGGTTCCTGAATCAGATCTCGAGAGGGTCAAAGCGCTGTTGCTGCGTCGCATTCCGCAACTCGTCGTGGGCGATCCGATGGATCCCAAGACAAACATCGGACCGATGGCTTCCAAAGCGCAATACGACAAGGTGCTCTCGTACATTGAACTCGGCCAATCGGAGGGCGCCGAATTGCTCTGCGGCGGTCCAGCTCCTGAAGCCGGCAAAGGCTACTTCATCAAGCCGACGGTCTTTGTCAACGTCACCAATTCCATGCGCATTGCGCGTGAAGAAATCTTCGGTCCCGTACTTTGCGTGATCACGTACAAGACGGTCAATGAGGCCGTTGACATTGCCAACGATACCCCCTATGGCCTAAATGCCGCCGTTTTCGGCGAACGTGAGCTCGCTTTGTCCGTGGCCAAACACATCAAGGCCGGCAATGTCTACGTCAACGGAGGTCCGCGCGATGTAACGGCTCCCTTCGGCGGCTACAAACAAAGCGGCATCGGCCGCGAAGGCGGTCGCTATGGTTTGATGGAATTCACGCAGCTCAAAGCAACGTTTGACCGTTGATTCCCGTGATCTCACAGAAGGCGGCCTTTCAAGGCCGCTTTCTCGTTTCCGCTAGATCTGCCAGAGACTGTGGGTCACAAGATCGTCAGACAAAAACCGTTGTTGTGGCGTCATACAAATCAACGCGCCGTCACCACGGGCCTTAAACCGGACCATGCCGCCTTTGTGCTGTTTAAAGCGCGTCAGTCCGCGGTCAAGATCCTTGAGTGCCTGCTGCAAAGTCTGGGCCGGAAATTCAGACAACCAGAGGCTTGAATCATCCTTCTTCCAGCCAACATCGAAAAATTCCATAGTCAGTCTTGTCAGCTCTTGCGACATTTGTCCAATGCAAAGACCTCGTTAAGCTTCGCGAAGTTTTTGGGTTGCCATAATCGGCGCTTCTTGATTCGGTTCCCCATTCTCTGCCATGTTGAAGAAAACCTGCCTTGCCGCATTCTCTCTGAGTCTTTTTGTTCCGCTTGCCAACGCCACTGCCTACACCGACAAAGTCGCTGAGATGCAGGCTAAATACGAGCTTGCCGTCAAAGGAGACAAAGCCGCGGCCGCCTACGTCTGCCGCCAAGGCAACCTGCCGCAGCTCAAAGTGCGCCTCATTGATCGCGACAAGCACGCACAAGCCTGCCGCCTGTATGCGCAAAACATCGCTTCTGATCCGCAGGTCTACCGCTGGTTTATGGAATGGTCAATGCACCTGCCCCACGAATTGATCGGACCGGTCTTTAAGAACCTTACCGACGCCGGCATCTACCCTGTCAACAAGATCAACTATCTCTTTGCCTCTTGGCTCTACGGCGAAAAGAAACGCGTGGCCAATTTGAGCGAAGCCGAAAGCACCAAGCTCTACCAGAACTGGGTCACTGAAAACTACAAAGCCGGGCACCCCGGTTTTGCGGGCCTCTATGTTTTTCTTAAAACCGAGAAAAACGGCAAAAGCAGCCTTTCTGACGCAGAAATCGACAAAATTGTCGACAATTGCCTGCAAAAGAAGGACTTTGACTCCTTAAAACTCTTCTACTCACGCCTGGGCGAAGGCAACTTTGCTGCTGTTGAAAAGAAACTCAACGGAAAGCCTACGCATTCCTCGCTCGATATTGCACGAGCGCTCACGCAAGACAAACTCAAGCTCACGCCCGAACAGTTTGCCGCCATTGTGAAGTCTGCCGTGGAATCGGCCGATGAACGCACACTCGACTCGGACTACACCACGCTTTGCAAAATTGCCCTGGAAGTCAACGACAAGTCCGTGCAAAAAACGCTTTTTGAGAAAATGCTCGCCTACCGCATTGATCCTGCGAAGATCGCTGGTGCCATGGATGCGGCAGTGCTTGAGAGCGTCGTCAAAAACGAATTCAACAAAGACGGCTGGGCCGAAGCGGCCATGGCCTCCGTTTATCTCTCCACGGACGACTATCACAAAGCCATCGAAGCCTTTCAAAAGGCAAGCAAATTGGGTTATACGGGAGAAAACCTGCTCTTTAAGCTCGCCGACAGTCTCTTTCACGACGCCAAGGGCAATGTCTCGGCTCAAGACACGCTTGACGCCTACCGGTTCCTTGCCAAGAACTTCTTTTATCCGATCGGTGATCTGGGCATGAGCTTTGAGCTCTATCAGCTCGAAAAATTTGCCAAAGCCACAGACCAGGAAAATCGTATCGTCGAGTACTATCAAGACAAGTTCGATCATGCTTCCAGCGCCAGGGAAAGCATGGAGATCGCTTATCGCATCGCCAAACATCAGGCTCAAAGCGGTACGGTTTCACAGGGAGATCTCGCCGCCCAACTTGAAAAGGCCTACCAAGAAATCTCCGGCATCCGCTTTATTGCCGCCAATGGCGATGATCCCCGTAAAAAGCCGAGCGCCGCACAAAGCATTGCCAACGGGTTCATCGACGCGTCGCTCTTTGGCATCAACTGTTCGGAAGCCGTGAAGTGGTACCAACGCACACTATCGGGCATTCTTGAAACAACCGATCCCAAGGACTTGGCAGCCGTCTATCAGGACATGGGACGCTGCTACCTGTGGGCTCCCGATGGCGATGCGCTCAAGCGCGATCCCATCAAGGCTCGCGAAGCATTGAAGAAAGCCTATTCTCTCGTTGAAAAGGGAGACTTTCCGGTCTACCGCGGTGAAATGCCGCACCCGGCTCGCCTGCAGGAAATTGCGAGTCTGCTCACCGACAGTTGTCTGGAAACAGGAAACGAAAAAGAAGCCTTGGACTGGGCCAACCGTGCCGTCACGATCAAGTTCGGTACGAGCGACGTGATTGCCGCCGATGCGGCCTACACCGTGGGTCTTTACTTCGAAAGCAAAGGAAACTATCAGTCTGCACAACACTGGTACGGACTGCTTAAAGAAAAGAGTTCGGCCGGCAGCGACACCAATCTTGCCAACCTGTACTTCTCAGGCAAAGGCGTGAAACAAGATTTCGGAAAAGCCGCTTCGCTCTATCAGTCGGCCTTCTGCAAGGCCCCCGAACCCATGCACGCCAACAATCTGGCTCTTGTCTATGCCGAAGGCAAAGGCGTCAAACAAAATCCGAGCTACGCTTATGCGCTCTACAACCTCTCAGGAGACACCCGCGCCAAGCACGGCATGATGATGCTCGACGAGATGCTTTCGGCCGACCAAAAGCAACAGGCCCAGACGCTTAACATGAGAGAAATTCTCTGCAAATAAGCACTGCTCTCGGAAAAAGAGCCGGTTTTCGATCGAATTCCGGCTCTTTTTTGCGAAGTTTGCTGAAAATGACTACGCCTTAAGTGTTTCAGAGATGAACTTCTTCACTGCTCCGACATCGGCCGGCATCACCGTGACGTGTTGTTCGCGATTTTCGATGCCGACATAGCTTGAAGGCACTTCGGGAGCCGCGCCGATCGCTTCCTGAATTGTTGCGGCGAACTTCGCCGGAAGCGCTGTTTCCAAAGAAAGCATCTTGACGCCTGCGCGCACGTATTGCCGTGCGGCAAAAATGCCGTCGGCCGTGTGCGGATCCACGATAAGGCCTTCTTTTTCAAAGACTTCACGAATCGTATTGATGCGATCGGCATGAGTGCTCTTGGCCGACACAAAGCCGCTTTCGCGCACTTGAGCCATTTCGCTCTCAGTAAGGGCGAAGCCTCCCTTAAGAGCAAGCTGTGTCCAAAGTTCCCTGATGCGCCCGGCGTTGCGCCCGACGATATCGTAGATATAGCGCTCGAAATTGCTCGCCTTGGAAATATCCATCGAAGGAGAGCTCGTCACGAACGTATGTTCGCTGTCGCGCACACGGTAGACACCGGTCTTAAAGAACTCGTCGAGAACGTCATTTTCGTTTGTCGCCACCACGAGTCGTCCGATCGGCAGTCCCATCTGCTTGGCAATCCAGCCGGCCAGGATATTTCCGAAGTTACCAGACGGAACCGTGACGTCAATCACTTCACCGGGCTTTTCCGTGACTTCCAGCCAGCCCTTGAAGTAATAGACGACCTGCGCCGAAACGCGGGCCCAATTGATGGAATTGACCGTGCCGATGTTGTAGGTTGCCTTAAAGCCGGCATCCTGACTGCAGGCCTTGACAATATCCTGCGCGTCGTCAAACGAACCTTTGACCGCGATATTGAAGATGTTGGGGTCCTTGAGGCTGTACATCTGGGCTCGCTGAAACGCGCTCATGCGTCCCTCAGGAGAGAGCATGAAGACGCGCACGCCTTTGCGCCCGCGCATGGCGTATTCGGCAGCCGACCCTGTATCCCCCGATGTTGCCCCCAAAATATTGAGTTCCGTGTTGCGCTTTTCGAGGATGTATTCAAAGAGCGCTCCAAGGTACTGCATCGCCATGTCTTTGAAGGCAAGCGTCGGGCCATTGGAAAGTTCCAAAATGCGAATCTTGCCGCCGTCAATGGACCGCGTCGGCGTGATCTTGGAAAAGTCCTCACCAGTGCGGCCGTTGTTGTAGACATCCTCGCGGTACACTCCCGCAAGCATGGTCTTGAGCGTATCTTCCTCAATATCGGTTGCAAACAAACGCAGGATCTCAAACGCAAGTTCTGCGTAGGACAAATGACGCCAATCCTCAAGATCGGTCTTGGTGACCTGCGGATAAATGCGGGGCATGAAAAGACCGCCGTCGGCCGCAAGTCCCTTGAGCACGATGTCACTGTAGCCCGCGCCCTCGTCTTCGCCGCGCGTGGACTGATAGGTCACTGCGTATTTGATTGCCATTTCTCAGCTCCGGATTAATTGAGTTCTTCCTTGCGGATCATCACCACTTTGCCCCGCGTGCTCGGCAGCGCCTCAATGGCTTCAATGGCTGCCGTCACAGATCCTTCCAGAGCGCTGTGCGTCATCGCCACGATCTCCGTGTCTTTTTCGCCGATCACCGCCTCGGGCTGCAGCACCGACTCGATCGAGATTGACTGTTCGGCAAAAATGCGAGCGACCTGTGCGAGCACGCCCGGTTCATCGGCCACAGGAATGCGCAGATAATAAGAGCTCACCGTTTGGCTCATCGGCAACCAACCGAGTTGCGTCGTTTCCTGATTGTGTTCTGCGGGCTTAAGCGCCTGAGCGTCGCCCGCTGCCGTCATACGCACGATGTCTACCAAATCGGCTACCACGGCCGAGGCAGTGGGTTCGGCACCGGCACCGCGGCCATAAAAAAGCGTGCTGCCGACAGCGTCGCCCTTGACAACCACCGCATTCATCACACCTTCGACATTGGCAAGCAGGCGGCGCATCGGCACGAGTGCAGGATGCACGCGCAGCTCAATGCCGCGTTCCGTACGCTTGGTAATGCCAAGCAATTTAATGCGGTAGCCCATGTCTTCCGCGTAACGGATGTCGGTCGCCGTCAGTTTTGTGATGCCTTCAACTGTCACGGCATCAAAGTTAACGGGCGTGCCGAAAGCGAGCGCGCTCAAGAGCGTAATCTTGTGAGCGGCGTCAATCCCTTCGATGTCAAACGTGGGGTCGGCTTCCGCGTAGCCCAAGGCCTTGGCCTGCGCGAGCGCCTCTTCGAAGGAAAGCCCCTTGTCACGCATGGTCGACAAAATAAAATTGCAGGTGCCGTTGATGATGCCGGCGATCCATTCGATGCGGTTGGCGGCAAGGCCTTCGCGCAAACTCTTGATGATCGGAATGCCCCCTGCCACGGCAGCTTCATAAGATACGGCCACTCCCTTTTCGGCTGCCGCCGTGAAAATTTCATTGCCATGCAACGCAAGAAGCGCCTTATTGGCCGTTACGACATGCTTGCCGGCGGCAATGGCTTCAAGCACCAGACTCTTGGCTGGCTCAATGCCGCCCATTACTTCCACGACGATGTCGATTTCCGGATCATTGACCAGATCGTGCCAGTCTTTAGAGAGCGTCACTCGTTCGTCAACGATGCCGCGAGCGCGATCAATATTGCGGCAAACCACGGTCTTGACTTCAATGGGAGCACCGGCTCGGCGCGAAAGTTCCTGTGCGTTACGCTTAAGAACGGCATACGTGCCGCCCCCTACGGTTCCGAGTCCGGCGATGCCGATTTTGACTGCTTCCATTGTTTCTTTCCTTTTGTTTTGCAATTGTTCGGGCGCTTTCGTTTGGCCGAAGACAAAAATGAATGCGCTTTCTGTGATTGTATTGATCTGTTGCGCCGCGCACCTCGGCGCTATTGCGTAGCTGAGAAAAATTATGCGGCGCCTTCCAGTAACAAAGACGCCGCTTTTGTTTGCTTTGACCTATCAGCCTTTCACGGGCTCGGGACGAGGAGCATCCGGGTCGATAAGGCCGTCTTTTCTGAACATGTGTTTGATACCGTGCAGTGCCTGACGAATTCGGAATTCGTTTTCAATCAACGCAATGCGCACATGATCGTCGCCATATTCCCCAAAACCGATACCTGGGCTCACAGCCACCTTGGCGTCTTCAAGAAGGCGCTTACTGAACTCCACGGAACCGAGCTTGCGATACGGCTCGGGAATCTTGGCCCAGATATACATGGACGCCTTCGGGCACTCGACCGGCCAGCCGATTTCGTTGAGTCCCTTCCAGAGAATATCGCGGCGCTTCTGATACTTCAGCCGAACCTCCTCGACACAACTTTGATCGCCCTCAAGCGCCTCAATGGCTGCAACCTGCAGCGGCGTGAACGTTCCGTAGTCGTGGTAGCTCTTAATACGAGCCAATGCATGCACCAGCTCTTTGTTGCCGACCATGTAGCCCAGTCGCCAGCCTGCCATGTTGTACGACTTAGACATCGTGAAGAATTCGACGGCAATGTCCTTGGCGCCCGGCACCTGCATAATGGAAGGCGCTTTATAGCCGTCAAAGCAAATATCGGCGTATGCGAGATCGTGCACAACCCAAATGCCATAACGCTTACCGAGTTCAACAACCTTGGCAAGAAAATCGAGTTCCACGCACTGCGCCGTCGGGTTGGACGGGAAACCCAGAATCATCATCTTGGGGCGAGGCACGGTTTCCACAATGGCGCGCTCAAGCTCTGCCAGAAAGTCGACGCCCGGAATCATTTTGACCGAACGGATGTCTGCGCCCGCAATAATCGCACCGTAGATATGAATGGGATAAGAAGGGTTAGGTACGAGCACCGTGTCGCCACGATCCGTACAAGCAAGCATCAGGTGTGCAATACCTTCTTTGGAACCGATCGTCACGATGGCTTCCTCATCGGGATCGATGTCGACGTCGAACTTACGCTTGTACCAATTGCTGATTGCTTTGCGCAAACGCGGAATGCCTTTGGAAACTGAGTAGCCGTGCGTATTGTCGCGCGACGCGACTTCAATCATCTTATCGACGATATGTTTGGGAGTCGGACCGTCGGGGTTACCCATCGAAAAGTCAATGATGTCTTCTCCTCGACGACGCGCTGCCATCTTGAGAGCGCCCGTAATGTTGAAGACATACGGCGGCAGCCGTTTGATGCGAGAAAAGTCGGAATTCATATGGGTCTCCCAAAAATTTTTCAATCCGAATCAATCGGATACATCGGTAGATATTAGCAGGAGCCCAAAGGCACAACACTTCGAAGTAACCTTTTCGCAGCACTCTAGATCAAACGACGCAGAGCGATACCTCCAAATAACTACGAGATTAATCTCAGTCGGCCAAAAGTTTTCCGGGGTTCAATATGCCCTTGGGGTCAAAAGCGCGTTTGATGGCACCCATCAGTTCCAATTCGAGCGGATCTTTAAGCTTGAGAAAGTGCGCACGCTTGAGTTGTCCGATGCCGTGTTCGGCAGAAATCGAACCGTTGTGGCGGCTCACAACCTCGTAGACCGTCTCACGAATGCCCTCTTCATTTTCAAAAGCCAGATTGGGCGGAATGGAGCCGATATTAAAGTGCAGGTTGCCGTCGCCGAGGTGACCGAACACGGAAGGATCAATCCAGTCGAAACGAGCGTTGAGCGCGGCAAGCGCCTCGTCGACAAAAGCAGCGATGTCACTGATTTCAATGCTCACGTCATTGTGCAGATTGCCGCCCACGTGTGCGTCTGCACTCGGAATCGACTCGCGAATTGCCCAAAAAGCCCGGCTGTCCTTGACCGAATTCGACAAAAAGGCGTCTACCACATTACCTTTCTCGAACTGTTTTTCAAGAATAGATTCCAGCGGATTGCAACCGGGGTCTCGAGCATAACCCAATTCCACCAGGCACCACCACGGCGCCGATGAAACGTCGCCGGGCAACGTCACCGACTCAATCTGCTCGCCCACGCGCTCAATGCACTTAGCCTGCATCAGCTCAAAGCCGGTCAGTGCCGGACCGGCAGCAGTTTTCACAGAAGCCAACAGTTCGCAGGCTTTATGCGGATCTTCCACACCCACCAAAGCCGTGCAAGTGGTCTGCGGAAGATTAAAGAGCTTGACGACAGCTCGCGTGATGACGCCCAATGTTCCTTCGCTGGAAATAAAAAGCTGCTTCAGATCGTAGCCCGTGTTGTCTTTGCGAAGCCCTCGCATCATGTTGACGACACGACCGTCGGCAAGCACCACTTCCAGGCCAAGCACCAGATCGCGCGTGTTGCCGTAGCGAAGAACAGCCGTACCGCCCGCGTTCGTTGCAATGCAGCCGCCCAGACATGCTGTTCCTTCGGCCGCAAAGCTCAAAGGAAAGAGCCGACCGGCCTCTTGTGCCGCTTGTTGTGCTTTTTCAAGAACCACACCGGCCTGTACCGTCATGGTGTCGTTGACCGCATCAATCTCCTCAATTTTGTTCATGCGTGAAAGAGACAACAAAATCGCGTCGCCCTTTGGCGAAGGGGTTCCTCCTCCCACCAGACTCGTGTTGCCCGACTGAGGCACCACAGGCGTACCCGTGCGATTGGCCCAGGCAAGCACTTGGGCAACTTCTTCGGTATTGCCCGGGCGAACCACGGCGGGCGTCTTTCCGAAGAAGCGGTTGCTCCAGTCGACCAAATACCCGGCGGTGTCGGCATCTTCGGTGAGCACATTGTTTTCGCCCACAATGGCGCGCAGTTCGGCAAGCATGTCCATTTTTTCTCTGTCCCTTTTTGTGCGTTATTCGTTTTGCCTCTGATGGTCGCGGCGTAACCCCAAGCAACATCAAACGTAGCAGCCGGCTAGCAGTCCCAGAATGCGGTCGCAGCGATTCGTAGCCGATGACGTCGGGACATCTGCAGCCTGCGCTCCAGGGCGACGAGCTTTGCGAACTTGCGCCTTTTGCACGCGTACCGAACCGTCTTCGTCAATGATGAACTCCACGGCGGAACTTCCCGAAGTCAGCCCCAGAAAATCGCGGATGTTCTTCGGCACGGTCACTTGCCCCTTGATCGTTAAGCGCTGGCTCATTTTTTTCACTCCTGTTTAGCCGATTTGTCCCCATCGGACGGGTTCGGCAAGTCGGATTAAATCCACCCTGTTTTCACATACAAAAAAAGCCATCCAATCCATTTCGATCAGACGGCCGTTCTATCCGTTTGGTTGCCTAATCAAGGCCACATCCGCTGTCTCTGAGAGAAGCGTTTCCACCTTGCCCGGACGGAGCAGGTTGGCGCAGACTTTTGGTTTCTGCTTCGAAATGTACCGCTCATCTTACAGATCCGGACAACTCCGCACAATAAGGCATATTGCCTATGTCAACATGGCATTCAAAAGCACAACGTTATGGCATTTGATGACCAGACAAAACGGGCGCCTTTTCGTTTGAAGGAAAAGACGCCCTGCCAGCTTTCGTCTTGTGCGCAATTACGCTTCAGGAACCAGCTTTTCAACGCCGCCCATGTAGGGACGCAAAGCTTCGGGCACCGTCACGGAACCGTCGGCATTCTGGTAGTTTTCAAGCACAGCCACAAGCGTACGGCCCACAGCAAGGCCCGAACCGTTGAGCGTATGGACAAAATGCGTACGACCGTCGGCGTCCTTGTAGCGAGCGCCCATGCGGCGAGCTTGGAAGGCTTCGCAGTTGGAGCAGGAACTGATTTCGCGATAAGTGTTCTGAGCGGGCAGCCACACTTCAAGGTCATAAGTCTTGGCCGAGCCAAAGCCCATGTCGCCGGTGCACAGCAACACTTTGCGATACGGCAGGCCGAGCTTCTTGAGGATGTTTTCGGCGCATGCCGTAAGTTCTTCGAGGTGCTCGTAGCTGTCATCGTCGCGCACGATGCGAACCATTTCAACCTTATCGAACTGATGTTGACGAATCATGCCGCGAGTGTCACGTCCATAGGCACCTGCTTCCGAACGGAAGCAAGGCGTGTGAGCGGTGATCTTGATGGGCAGATCGCTTGCCTTGAGCATCTTGCCCGAGACGCAGTTGGTAAGCGTCACCTCAGCCGTCGGAATCAGGTAAAGGGTTTCGCCCTTGCCTTCCTGACCGCCCTTCTTGGCTGCAAAGAGGTCCTCCTCGAACTTCGGCAGCTGGCCGGTGCCACGAAGCGTTTCGGCCGTCACGATATAGGGCGTGTAGCACTCGGTGTAGCCGTGTTCGGTCGTGTGCATATCAAGCATGAACTGAGCAAGCGCACGATGCAACTTGGCGACTTGCCCCTTCATATAGCAAAAACGAGAGCCGGAAAGTTTGGCGGCCGTATCAAAGTCCAAGCCCAACGGAGCACCGACGTCAACATGATCCTTCACGGGGAAGTCAAACGTACGAGGCGTGCCCCAGCGGTACTGCTCAACGTTGTCGTGTTCATCGCGCCCCACAGGCACGGATTCGTGCGGCAAGTTGGGAATGCTCATCAGAAGTTCGTTCAAGCGTTCACGCACGCTGTCGAGCTGAGCAGACAAAGCGCTCAGCTTTTCAGGGATGGCTGCGGCTTCGGCCATAAACTGAGCGGCATCTTCGCCCTTGCTCTTTGCAATGCCGATCTGCTTGGAGAGCTGGTTGCGCAACGCCTGCAGTTCTTCCGTCTTGGTCTGCACTTCCTTGCGCTCGTTTTCCAGCGCGTTGAATTCCTTTTCGGGGAAGTCGAAGGGACGCGTCTTCAAGCGGGCGATCACTTCGGGAAGCTGCTTGCGCAGCATATTGATATCGAGCATTTCTAACCTTCGATGATTTGATTTGTCGCACTGCAGTTCTGACAGCAACACTTACTGTTGCATTTGCAGGCCGATCTATAAGAGAATCCCATAGCAATCCAGACCCAAAGGGCCCGAATCACACACAAACAGAAATTTTAGCACCGTGCGGCTTATCGCTTCCGTGCCTTTCCCTGCTTGGCCGCCTGTTCGTTGAGTTCACGCAGACGCGCGAGCTTTTCGCCGATTTTAATTTCAAGACCGCGGTCGGTTGGCTCGTACCAACGCATGCCTTCGAGCCCTTCGGGCAAATACACCTCCCCCGCGGCAAAGGCTCCCGCCTCATCGTGAGCGTAGCGATAGCCGTCGCCATAGCCAAGTTCATCCATGAGTTTGGTGGGAGCATTGCGAAGGTACATCGGCACAGGCCGCGTACCGTCTTCACGAATAAAAGCGCGCACCGAGTTAAACGCTTTGTAGACGGCGTTACTTTTAGCGGCAACAGCCAGGTACACAACAGCCTGAGCGAGCGCCAGCTCGCCTTCCGGAGAGCCCAACCGCTCATATATGTCAGCTGCATCCAACGCCACCTGCATGGCTCGCGGATCGGCCAGCGAAATATCTTCCACCGCCATCCGAATCAGACGACGGGCGATGTAACGCGGGTCGCAGCCGCCGTCGAGCATGCGGCACATCCAGTAAAGCGCCGCATCCGGATCCGAACCTCGTACACTTTTGTGCAGTGCGCTGATCTGATCGTAGAAGTTCTCTCCTCCTTTATCGAAACGCCGCAGACTCGAAGGCAGCGCGCTTCGCAGGAAATCTCCATCAATCACAGTCAGCTTTCGGTCGCGCGCCATGCCGCAGGTCACTTCAAGCGCATTGAGACATCGGCGTGCGTCGCCGTCGGCCGTTCCTATCACAATCTTGCGCGCATCATCGGTGAGTTCCAATCCGGGAAACTCGCGCTCAAACGCTCGGTCGATGAGTTCCGAGACCTCTTCGGCAGACAAAGGTTCAAGGACGTACACCGCTGAGCGACTCAGCAATGCCGAATTAACCTCAAAAGAGGGATTTTCCGTTGTAGCACCGACGAAAATGAAAAGCCCGGACTCAACATGCGGCAAAAACGCATCCTGCTGGCTTTTGTTGAAACGATGCACTTCATCGACAAAAACCAATGTCGGGATATGCCGTTGCGTCATCGTTACGCGCGCTTCTTCAACGGCTTCGCGGATTTCTTTGACGCCGCTGAGGACTGCCGAAATCGCAACAAAGGGAAGTCCGAAAGCATCTGCCATGAGACGAGCAAGTGTCGTCTTTCCCACTCCGGGCGGCCCCCAGAGAATCATCGAATGCGGTCGGTGCGTTTCAAAAGCCACCCGCAAAGGCTGCCCCGGCCCCAGCAGCTTCTTCTGACCGATCACTTCGTCTATCGTCTTTGGGCGCATGCGTTCGGCCAACGGCGCGAGCTTATTGAGCAAAAGCGCCGCTCTTGACGCCGCCTCGCTGGCGACCGACAACCGAATCGGCTGTTCGGGCTCAAGCCCTTCAAATAAGTCCTGAGACATCGTTTTGTCCTTGTCTGCCGAACATCGCCTCAGTGCGTATCCTGAAGCACATCAGCGCCCGAGGGAATCTTGAAGTCGAATGTGCCGGCCTCAATCTTGCCATTGGTTTTCACATCTCGGAACGTAAGCGTCACTGTCTGACCGAAATGGTCAAACAGACGCATGCTCGCCATCACGCCCTTGGCATCAAAGCCGATTTCAAAGCGACGATACGTGAGGTCCGCCACGAGCGGCTCGGCCGCCACCCAATCCAGACCGCCGTCGCTTTTCATATCTCTCAAGCGAAAACTTTTCTCAATGTCACCTTTGCCAAACAAAATGGCCGCCGGCGTGGCACTCATCGCTTCGGTGAGTTTTCGCACCGTCACTTGGTTAAGATCAGGATCCCACACATAAACGGTTTTGGCATCCGAAACGATCGTTTGCGGATAAGGAGTCTTCGTTTCCCAGACGAACTTGCCGGGACGTTCAAAAACAAACGTCCCTGCGCTGTCACTTCCGGCCGATTCCCCCTTCTTGTCGGTCACCTTTTGAACAAACTCACCCTGCGCCGTTGTCGTCTTATCAGCAAAGGCCAACAACGCCTCCCTGCCGGAAGCAGCCCAAACCGATGCACTCGAACATGCGGCAATAGTGAAGATCAGCGCATTTACCATTCGTCGAGTCATTACAGAGCCTCCGTATTGTCCTTGACGAGCACCTCTCTCTTGCCCGCAGGATTGGGCTTACTTACGATACCGGCCGCCTCCATGCTTTCAAGCAGATTGGCCGCGCGGTTGTAACCGATATTGAAGCGGCGCTGCACGAAGCTTGTGGCCGCACGCTTGTGCTGAATCACCATCTGCACGGCTTCATCATAAAGCGGGTCGTTTTCGCCACTGCGCCGAGCTCCGGGACCACCGCTTTCACCCGCGGCAGAGCCCGCTTCCGGCTCGGTAACCGCGTCAACGTATTCAGGCGCCCCCTGCGCCTTGAGTTCTTCCACCACGCGCAGCACTTCACTTTCGGCCACCATACAGCCCTGAACGCGCTGCACCCCCTGCCCCGGACGCTTAAAGAGCATGTCGCCCTTGCCGAGAAGGTCCTGCGCTCCGGTGTCGTCAAGCACCACCTGACTGTCAAAGCGGCTTGCCACCTGGAAGCAGACGCGCGCCACGATATTGGCTTTGATAAGCGGCGTCACGATATCCACACTCGGGCGCTGCGTGGCAAGCACCAAGTGAATGCCGGCAGCACGCGCCTTCTGAGCCAGACGCATGATCTGAGTTTCAACTTGCTTGCGGTTGATGAGAATCAAATCGGCAAGCTCGTCAATGAAGCAGACGATGTAAGCAAAAGGCTTGAGTGTAGTATGCGGTTCGGGCGCTTCGGGCGAAACATCGAACGGATCCATTATCGGATTACCGGCAGCAATGGCTGCGCTGACCTTGTCGTTGAAGCTATCGAAGCTTCTCACGCCCAACTTACTCATCAGGTTATAACGGCGATCCATTTCGTTGACTAGCCAATTGAGCGCATTGGAGGCCTTGTTCATATCCGTCACCACCGGGCAGAGCAGATGCGGAATATCCTGATAAAGCGAAAATTCAACGGTCTTGGGATCAATCAGCACCAAGCGCAGACGTTCCGGCGAGCTCTTGTAGAGTAGCGACAGAATCATCGTATTGATGCAAACCGACTTGCCCGATCCGGTAGTACCGCCCACCAGAAGATGCGGCATCTTGGCCAAGTCGACTACCACGGGCTTGCCCGCAATGTCCTTGCCCAGCGCCAGAGACAGCGACGATTTGCTCTCAGTGAAGTCGGGGCTACCGATGATTTCCTTGAGGTACACCGCCAGGCGCTGTTTGCTTCCGTTGGGAATTTCCAGGCCCATATAGGGCTTGCCGGGAATCACGGGCACCACGCGCACCGAGTCCACTGATAGCGAACGCGTGAGGTCGCGGCGGATGTCATCAACTCGACTGCCCTTGACGCCGGGCGCAAGTTCAAGCCAATACTGCGTGATGACAGGACCGGCCTGCGCCCCCACGACGGTTGCATCAATGCGATATGTCTTGAGTTTGGTTTCGATGAGGCGGCTGATCTTTTCTACCGTCTCTTCGCTGATACCGCGTTGATCAGAAGGCGGATCGATCAGGATCTCCAGATCAGGCCCCTTGACGCCTTCAGACGAAGTCGTGGCGGCAGCCTTGGCACGCTTGCTTCGTGTTGTAGCCGCAGAGGGGCGCTTGACAACATCCTTGACTTCGGCAGGAGCAGAAAGATCAGCCTCGACTTTTTCTTCCGTCGTTTCTTCGGTAGCTTCGTCTTGTTCAGAGACAGTCTGCGGCTTTTCCTTACGACGCGGCGTAGTGATGAATTTCACGATCGTTTCGAAAATCAGACCGAGTTTTTCGGCCAGATCAAACCAAGAAAAGCCAAAAACAAATGACAGACCGACGGCCGTTAGCAGCATAAAGAGGAAGGTCGAGCCCCAGATTCCGAAAAATGGCGTCACTTGGCTCGCCACAAATTGACCGTAAAGACCACCGGCGCCGAGCGGAAGCGTCACGCCCGCGTAACCGAACTGCAGCGTCTCCAATCCGACAGAGGCGCTCATAAGAATGACAAAACCGACGCTTGCGGACCAAGGACGAAGGCTGTACTGCACAGTATTGGCGCGAGCCCACAACGCCCGCACCATCTGCACGCCGGAAAAAGCGAGCACCGCCACAACCCACCAGGCCGACCGGCCAACCAGCCAATAGGAAAAGTCCGCCGCCCAGGCCCCGACGATGCCGCACAGGTTGGCGGCCTTTTGAGTGCCGGTTACGGAAAATCCAGGATCAGCCGGCGAGTACGTTGCAAGCGAAAGCCCAAACAAGACGGCCAAAGCAATGCACACGACCCAACCACCGGCAATCATGAGGTAGCCGGCCGCTCCGGAAAAGCGAGCAAACGCCTCGGCACGAGCAGCTCTGGCCTGCTCCCGAGCTGCTTTCTGATCAGCGCGCTGCTGCGCCTCTTTGTTTTCTCGCCATTCGCTGGCGATAGCGGGTTTCTTGGTTTTACGCATAGCCGATGAATTATAAGGATTTCCGCGCTTTTCTCGCCGTTTTGGACTTGTTCTCACAGCAAGATTTTGCGGAGTTTTCAACAGCTTGAAAGGTCGCGTACATTTGGCAAAACAAAATCAGCTTACTCACAAATACCTGAGTGCACTTGTCGGATATACTGCCCTCATCTTCAGTTTTTCCAAGGAACGTACCGCTATGCAGACCATGCCCAACATCACGATGGTAACCGACGCCAACTTCGACTCGGTTGTCGCTGAAAGTCAAAAGCCTGTGCTTCTTGCCATCGGCGCACAGTGGTGTCCTGACTGCCGCCGGCTCCAACCGCTGTTCATGCAATTCGCCAAGGACTACAGCGACAAACTGGTTTTTGCCAGTTGCGATTTCGACAACAACCCCGGCATCAAGGAAAAGTTCGATGTGCGTCACATCCCTGTGTTTGTCGTTCTCAAAGACGGCCAACCGGTCGACACGCTCATTGAGCCCAAGAGCATTGCTCCGTTCAAGGAATTTGTTGAAAAAGCAGTTGCCTAACGTTGAGAAATGGCGCTTTGAACCTCCGTTCGAGGTGCCTTAGGCTCTTGCTTTCAATGTCCGCCTCGGGCATAATGCTTCCTTCGCAGGCGTATGCTTGCGGTTGAAAAATTTGATCAGTGGGGGTGTAGCTCAGCTGGGAGAGCGCTGCGTTCGCAATGCAGAGGTCAGGGGTTCGATCCCCCTCATCTCCACCATTTGAAGTCCACAGATGTCCGTCGGCGTCCGTGGACTTTTTATTTTCCCCTTTATTTTCAACAACTTAGTCAAATACCCGCTCCACCACCATCCACTCAAATCCCTCTGCAGCCGCTCTTTTTTTGGTATAACAGGTGGTAGAACTAAACGTTCGATCCGCAAAAATGCTTGCTAGCAAAAATGCTCGCTAGGAAAACAATAGTTTGGGGCTATGCCAAAAATTACCAAAACACTCACCGTCCTTGAAGTCGCCAAGATTACCAAACCTGGATATACGGCCCTGGGAGGTGTTCCGGGCCTCTACCTAGCCATAAAACCGATAACCCTAACACGCTCCTATGTATTCAGATTTTCTATTCGGAGCACCGGCGAAAGAGCCATGATCGGGCTTGGCTCGACCAAAACAACAACCCTTGCCAGAGCTCGTGAGCTTGCTGCCGAAGCTAGACGACTGGTTTTAGAGGGCGGCGATCCTCGAGAAAAGAGACGCGCAGAGGCTGCGGAGCGCGCAAGGATAAGGGCAGAAGAGGAGTACCACAGGCTTGCCTCTTTAAGAACAGTTGACTACTGTGCCGATCAATTTATTACTGAGCGCGACCGAGCCGGATATTGGAAAAACAACATCCGGGGTGAAAGTGTTGCCCGCGCTTACGTTCGTAACCATATTTCTCCCGTTATCGGTCGTATCCCAATTAATGCTCTTAGGCCTGCTGATGTCTATGAAATGCTCAAACCACTCTGGCAGACCACGACGGATACTGGGCGGAACTGTCGTAGCCTAGTCTTTCATATCTTCAGATGGGCCAAAGCTCGTGGGTGGTGCAACGGGGAAAATCCTGCCGACCTCAACGGCGTTCTTGGTGTATTACTGGAACCCCTCCAGATTGATCGCAAGCAACCGGAAAATTTGCCCGCGCTCGATTTCCACGAAATCCCACGCTTCATCAGGGAACTTCTTGAAGCTGGGAAAATTTCTCAGCTCATGACCGCTTTCTCAATTGTCACCGTTCTCCGATCCAAAATGGTTCGTCTAGCGAAATGGTCTGACGTCGACTTCACTGCAAAAACGCTCACCATTCCGCAAGAAAACATCAAAACGAAAAAAAGCGGCTCTCACACCGTGTTTTTATCGGAAGCCACCATACGCATTCTCAGGATGGTTCCTCGCATTAAGGGAATTAATCTGATCTTCCCCTCTCCACTGAGATTGCAACCTCTTTCCGACGCAGCAATGGGCAAAGTTTTCAAAGACATGCACGAAAAACGTTTTGCGGAAGACGGCATCGGCTGGATAGATCCCATACTGAGCAAAAAGCTTGGAAAACCATGCATCGCAACTCAACATGGAACCGCTCGAGCCGGTTTTAAAACGTGGGCTCGAAGCGGCGAGAACCGAAAGATTTTGGATGACGATGCCGTTGAACTCTGTATGGCTCATCGCCTAAAAGACGATTATGACGGCGCGTACAATCGTTCAACCCTTGAGCCTGAACGTCGGTTCGTTATGGAGGAGTGGGGCAAATTCTGTACTTCCGAACAGGATCCAGCATAGGCACGAGCAAATCCCAATAAATTAAGTGAACGCAGAAAGGAACAAAGAAGTAATGAACTTAACAGGCGGGAAGTGCGTCTTGCCATATAAAACCACCTGAAAATCCATTACCAATGAGGTATACCTCAGGCCGTTTGACCTGCCCGCTCAAAAAATCGGACAACACGTGAGCCAACTACCCTGCATCGATTTGCCCCGATTCTAGGAACCTGTATCCTTTTTCGTTCATCTCCATTTGGAGTGTCCTTTGCGAACCTTTGGTGCGCTACCTCCGGCCTGGACGTAGGCGTGGCCCACGGCTGTTGCCAATCCTTCGCCTGCGCAAAGCGTTAATGCGTCGGGCATGTTTTCGGAAAAAAGCTTTTCAACATCACAATGGCTATCGCCATCAATCCCCAGGCCAAAACACCATTGAGATAAAAAACCTCATGTGAAAGTCCACTGCTGTTCATGGCGGGAGGGTTAATCCCCAAATTAAGAAGCCATGCGGCTAGCGTCAGTGCACAGATGCCAAAAACTATCTTTCTCATCATATTCTCCTGAGGATAGCCCTTACCTGAGTCTCTCTAAGACGATTATGAGAAAAAAAGCCTTCAAATCGGTCTGATATCAAAAAGCCAAGAAAGAAACTTGCGCAACTTAACGTTACCGAGTCGGAGATCAAGGTTTTTTGACACGAAGTCAAAAGTACAGAAAAAAAGACCACCGACAGTCACCTGTTCTAACTGACGCTCATTAGCCATACAAAGCTCAATAAGGCGTTTGCTTTCCCGCCTGCTCACTTATTACAAATCTTTGATCAAAATCAAAAATCGAGCGGACAAAATCGCTCCCAAAAATTGGAGCAACGCGGTCGCCAAAAAGTTTCTATCGTGAGCATGTGCACCAAAAATGCACCAAATGTGCTGCCCTCAACTAAACCACGGAAAAGTAACCCCGTTAAAAACATGATTCACTCAAAAGCACCCGTTTCGCAATTTGGCGCAATTGCGTCGTTTGCAAAAAATTGCAATTAGGTGCACTTGCCCCCTCATCTCCTAGTTTTACAGTCATAAGGTGACAAATTTCTGCATCAGCAGAACTTGAATTTATATTAACTTGGAGATATTTATGATCAACTTATCAAAAGTTTTAACATCAAAAGAAGCTCAAAAGTTTAAACCATTAAATAAATTCAAACTTTACACCAATTCATTAACTGAATATGAGCAATATCGCTTCATTGACGGATGGATTGAAAATGGAGGCTATATCGAGAGTAAATATAATCCAGATTTTGGCGGAGACCCCTATTGCTGCGTCTGGCTTTACGAAGATGTGATTGAAGTAAAAGGTCATACTCCAGAAAAGTGGGGTGCATCATGGTGGGAAAAATGTCGACCCGAAGCTTTAACTGCAGCTTTAATCGATGAAAAGAAAGTCTGGGAAAAGCGTCATATTTTAAAAATCAAATCACTTTCTGAAGACTTGCATACTGTCTCTAAAGCAGTTCAAGTCTTCGGAGTCAATGCGAAATTTCCAGTTTACATCGAAAATAAAACTGGAAGCATTTTCAGCTGGGCTACTCCAGACAAACCTACGGTTCACCTATCAGGAGCGATACCGATCGGGTATTACACTACCCTTTCTGGTTGTGAACTGACTAACTCGTTGAAGAAAGAACTTCTAGCCTGTCAGGAAGACGCATTTACCCCTAATCGCGACTTTTCTCTCTGGAATGAATATGAAAAAATGATGAATAAGAAAAAGTCATGATAGTGGTGGAGTCTAGATAAACTCCACCTTTAAGACAGGTTTCTTCCAATTCATTCTATTTTTTACAAAATGGCGGTTAGCTACGATCGGCTAACCGCCTTAAATTTTCAAAAAAAAACTTTAATAGGCGATTTATTCTATCGACCGACTATCCACCGTCATATAGTACTATACAACTAGACAGCACTATACCTGAGAATGGGTGAAATTCGTCTTGTTGAATACGGCACGGCTAGATAGGTTCCGTACTAAGCAAAAAGTTTCGGAAAACAATCCGTCGATTCCCAACGTAATTGCTCGAGGTAGCGAGAACCGAAAGATTTTGATAATGATGCAGTTGAACTCTGCATAGCACACCGCCTCAAAGACGATTATGACCGGGCATACAATCGGGCGACTCTTGAGCTTGAACGTCAGTTCTTTATGGAGAAGTGGGAGAGTTTTGCCTTTGCGAATGGGCTAACGAGAACGGCTCTACCAAAAAATTGCTCCGGAGCAATTTTTTCATCCAGCAGTGATTTTCGGGGATTTTCAGAGATTCTCTCTCCATTGAGTCAAAATTTCGCGTGAGTACGGCAGCGCTTAGCAACGCATGCTTTGTATAACTGACCATGATTCATACCCCGTACACGCGGGAGAATCATGGTCTTTTTTTGATTCAGATCAAAACTTAAACGGACAAACTTAACAAAAAAAATTGGGACATCGCGAATTTTTTCACTCCTTTACTGTAACTGAGCGGGCTTCAAGGGCGTGCCCCGTCCTACCTAAAGCCCATCGACCAAATTGCGGAAAGTTGCAAACAGCGCATAGCTGCATCTAGCACATAGCTGCATTTAGTCGCACTTGGGGAGCTAGAAAATAGTTCTAGTCTTCTCTTCAACCCGCGAGAAACTGTTCGATCCCGCGATTTTTCATGCAACCACAAAAAAAGGGGAGGTAGCGACCAAAATTTTTTGATTATTTTTCCGCTAGAGCACTTCGTGCTTTATTGAAAGTCCCTCAGGACAGCAATTTTTCTTTTCAGATATGGAGTACTTCATGGAAATCCATTTAACCATTAACGATGCCAGTCAAACTGACAAGCTCGTCACTAAACCTGAGAGCCAAACTACTCTCACCATCAAGCAGGCAAAGATCATTTTCATGCTTTTGCTGATCATCAAAAACGTTTTCGGCTATTCGCAGGCAGACATCGTCCGCGTGATCCAGCAAGTTCACGACGACGTCCTGGCTAGTGACAAAAAGATCGACACCAAACTGCAAAAAGACACAGTTGACGCTATTTGTGCCTCAGCCAACCGGATTGCCCAAAAAAATGGCATGAGACCCGAGTGGTTCGCAAAGGAAAAGATCTATCACCTGCTGATGGCAAAATAAGATAATACTGCGTCTTTAGCTTGGCCTGTAGTTCCTCTGAAATTACAGGCTTTTTTGTCACATGTAGAACGCATTAACCTGCAAATAAACGCACAGAAGTCATTGTTCAGAAGCCTCCCTGGGGTACACCCAAACGAAGCACGCATTCGGTTCTGAAGTCACGCACCTTTTAAGTCATTGTGTAATATAAATACCATGTTTGTAACGTAACGGACTTTTGGCACAAATGATCGTTGGGTATATCAGAGTCAGCACTCTCGACCAGAACGCCGACCGACAGCACGTCGCTCTTAATGAGGCCCATGTAGAGAAAATCTACGAGGATCATATATCCGGGGCGAACACCGACCGCGCACAATTTCAGGCCATGATGCAGTTCCTGCGCGAGGGTGACGAACTTGTCGTTCTGAGCCTTGACCGGCTTGCTCGCAATCTGCGGGATCTGCTGGACACCGTGGAGACGCTTGGCAAGCGAGGCGTTAGCGTCCGGTTCCTGAAAGAGAACCTTCTGTTCGATGCGAGATCGAATGCAGATCCCACTTCAAAGCTCATGCTTTCTATGGTCGGTGCCTTTGCAGAGTTTGAGCGCTCCATGATCCGGTCGCGTCAGGCCGAGGGCATCGCACTTGCCAAGGCCCGTGGAGCGTACATGGGGCGTCCCCGCTCCGTGACTGACGAGCAGATCTCCAAGCTCAAGGCCACTCTCGCGCAAGGGGTGCCGCTGACCAAGGCAACGCGCAAAGTAGGCATCAGCAGAACAACAGCGTACCGATACCTTGCAGTTGCCAAGCAGTTGGGAGCTAAGCATGAGTGAGCAACCTGAAAGCACTGAACGGGTAGAAAACTTTCAGCGGGAGCAGATTAAGCTGGTCGATTTCAATAGTTATCCGCTTGCCGATGTGTTACCTGACTTACTCAAGGACAGGACGCTCGGAAAGAACATTGTGTTTGCAACAGATGGATACGAAGACCTGATTACTGGGGGCACGGCTCGTTCAGAAATCACTGCGGAAATCCTGAGAGCAAATTCAGGACTTATTCAGCCGCGAGTTTGTAAGAGCCAGGAACAGCAAGCAGCCAGGACAAGAGAAAAGGCAGAGGTTTTCACGCCTTCATGGCTGTGCAACCACATGAACAACCATTGCGACAAGGAGTGGTTCGGTCGAGACGGCGTGTTCAACGTAGAAACCGACCAAGGCTGGACAACCAATGAAGAAGCGGTGGTCTTCGATTCCCCCAAAGGTTGGAAAGAATACGTCCAATCCACGCGTCTTGAAATCACTTGCGGGGAGGCTCCCTATCTTGTGTCTAGGTACGATGCTGCGACTGGGGTTCTTATTCCCGTTGGAGATAGAATCGGGATACTCGACCGTAAATTGCGCGTGGTGAATGAAAACACCAAGCGGCAGGATGATTGGTTGAGATGGACGCTGAAAGCGTTTCAGAGCGTTTATGGCTATGAGTTTCAGGGGGACAGTCTGCTTCTTGCCAGAGCCAATCTCTTGCTGACCTTTACTGAGTATCTGAAAGTACGCTGGGCAAGAGATGCGACCATAGATGAGCTGAACAAAATTGCCGATGTTATTTCATGGAACTTGTGGCAGATGGATGGATTGAAGTGCTGTCCACCATTCTATGAGCCGAAGAAAGAAGTGGAGCAGTTCGACTTATTTGGATCGCCCAACGATAACGTGATTTTCGCAGATGCCATAATTTACGACTGGAAAAAGAACGAATACTTTCCCTTCAAGAATTTAAGGAAGTCAAAAAATGAAATTTGATTTTGTAATTGGGAATCCTCCTTATCAGGAACAAACTCTTGGGGACAATAAAGGATTTGCTCCGCCAGTATACGATAAGTTTATTGATGCTGCGCAAGAAATATCTGAAAGAGTTGAGATGATTCATCCTGCTAGATTTCTTTTCAATGCAGGGAGTACGCCAAAAGAGTGGAACAAAAGGATGCTTGAAAATCCACATCTTAAAGTTTTGCGATATGAAAGTAAAAGTTCATTGATATTCGCAAATACAGATATCATGGGAGGAATTGCAATAACCTACTTTGACAGAAGGAAAGATTTTGGTGCAATACAAAAATTTATAGCGATAAAGGAGTTGAATTCAGTTTTCAGGAAAATTAAATCAAGTGTTGATTTTGTTGGGATGGATTCTATAGCGGTTTCAAGTTACTCTTATCATTTTACTGATTTATTCCATAAGAACAATCCTACAGCAGTCTCTCAAATGAGTGTCGGACATTATAAGGACTTAAAGACAAATACTTTTGAAAGACTGGGGGAATTTTTTTATGACAGCGATCCAAATGATGAATATGAATATGCGAAGATTGTTGGAAGATTTGGAAATGAGAGAGTCATAAAATACATAAGGGAAGATTATATAGCGTATCCGCAAAATTATCGTAAGTATAAGATATTTATAGCTAAAGCAAACGGCAGCAGAGATCTAGGAAGTACCGGCCCGCTTCTTCTTGGAGACAAAAATACCGGCTCAACGGAAACTTTTATGAGTCTAGGGAGTTTTGAAAAGAAAACTGAAGCTGAAAACGCCATCAAATATATTAAAACAAAATTTGCAAGAGCCTTGTTTGGCATATCAAAAGTTACACAGCAGATTACGCCAGATGTTTGGAAATATGTGCCAATGCAAGATTTTACAAAAAACTCCGATATATGTTGGGATGTTTCAATAGACAATATTTGTAAGCAGCTCTATCAAAAGTATGATTTAACAGCCGAGGAAATATCTTTTATAGAGACGAATGTTAAGGAGATGGAGTGATGTCAAAGATTTCTCTGAAGACAGCATCTCGCATTATTCCGATGATCTATGCCTACTCTACGCCCCAGATTAAAGAGCACAACGGCTGGACAAAGATTGGTTACACGGAAAAACAGGACATAGATACGCGCATTGCGCAGCAGACACACACTTCCGATACCAAAGTGAAACTTGAGTGGAGAGGTAGTGCGATTTTTGATGACGGGTCTGGCAGAAGGTTCACGGACAAGGAGTTCCATGCCTACCTGCGCAAGGACGGCGTTGAGAACAAGAAGGGAACTGAGTGGTTCCACATCGACGGTCCGACCGGGCAGTCCAAATTTACGGCGTTCCGCATGGACGGCGGTGTGCATACGCAGTACGACGTTCTTCCCTATACGCTGCGCAGAGAGCAGGCCGAGGCGGTTGCTCTCACCAAGAAATATGTTGAGGCCAACGCGGAGGACGGCCAATTCCTGTGGAACGCCAAGCCCCGCTTCGGCAAGACGCTTTCCGTCTACGACCTCTGCAAGCAACTCAATTTCAAGAAGGTCTTGATCGTTACGAATCGCCCTGCAATCGCTAACTCGTGGTACGAGGACTACGAGAAGTTTATGGGCGATGCCTCCGGGTTCAAATTCGTCAGCGAAAGCCCTGCCCTTCGCGACAAGCGCCTTGTGCTGACCAGGGAGCAGTATGTCGGATGTGGCAACTTCGGACTGATTGAGTTTCTGAGCCTTCAGGATTTGAAGGGATCGCTCTATTTCGGCGGCAAGTTCGACAAGCTCAAGGAACTCACCGAAATCACTTGGGACATGCTCGTGATTGACGAGGCCCACGAGGGCGTCGATACGCTCAAGACCGATACCGCATTCGATCACATCAAGCGAAATTTCACCCTGCACCTGTCGGGAACTCCGTTCAAGGCTCTCGCGAACGACAAGTTTGCCGACAACGAGATTTACAACTGGACGTATGCCGACGAGCAGAAGGCCAAGCGTGAGTGGACCGGTGCCCCGGACGAAAACAATCCGTATGAGAAACTGCCCTGTCTGAACCTCTTCACCTACCAGATGTCCGAAATCGTCCGTGACGAAGCCGAGCGCGGTGTCGAGATCAACGGCGAGACGGAGGAATATGCGTTCGACCTGAACGAGTTCTTCGAAACGAAGAATGGACGCTTTATCCACGACGAGAGTGTGACGAAGTTCCTTGATGCACTGACTACGCAGGAGAAGTTCCCCTTCTCCACCGATAAACTCCGAGCGGAACTCAAGCATACGTTCTGGATTCTCAACCGCGTCGATAGCGCCAAGGCGCTTGCAAAGAAACTCCAGGAGCACCCCGTTTTCTCGCAGTATGAAATCGTGCTTGCTGCCGGAGACGGGAAGCTCGACGATGCCGAGGAAACACAGCTTTCAATCACCAAGGTCAAGAAGGCGATTGCTGAGCACGACTTCACCATCACGCTGTCCGTCGGTCAGTTGACTACGGGCATCACCATCCCTGAGTGGTCTGCCGTTCTGATGCTCAGCAACATGAAGAGTCCGGCTCTGTACATGCAGGCTGCGTTCCGTTCGCAGAATCCATGGACGTATTCCGAAAACGGGGAATACTTCATGAAGGAGAACGCCTACGTGTTCGACTTCGACCCTGCCAGAACGCTGACCATCTTTGATGAGTTCGCTAACGATCTTTCAAGCGGAACGTCCGGCGGCAAGGGCAATACGGACGAGCGCAAGCAGCATGTCCGCGAACTGCTGAACTTCTTCCCCGTCATTGGTGAGGACGAGAACGGCGAGATGATTCCGCTTGACGCGGAAAAGGTGCTGTCTATCCCGCGCAAAATTCGCTCTCTTGAGGTGGTGCGCCGTGGCTTCATGTCGAACTACCTTTTCCAGAACATCAGTGGGATTTTTGGCGCTCCGCAGGCTGTCATCGACATCATTTCCAAGTTCCAGCCTGTTCAGGAACCCAAGGCAAAACCAATCAACATCACGCCGACAACAAAGGATGATCTCAACCTCAATCAAAACGGCGATGTAGAGATTCCGCAGGAGCAGGTTGTCGGAACCGCTGTCGAAGTGTTCGGACCGAAGATCTATGGCGAGAAGGCTCAGGAAGAAATCAAGCAGCAGGTGGCAGAGCTGATCGACAGTGCAAGTTCAGAATCCACCGACGCGGTGCAGACCGCTTTCGACACCTTCAAGAGCCAGTTCAAGGAGAACACCGTCAAGGATATCGTTAACCTCGCAAAGGAGAAGTTCAAGAATGATGTCAAGCCGTCCGACGCAAAGAAGATCGAAAACACTCTGAAAAACCAGTTTGACCGCGTTGCCAGCAAGGTTCAGGAAAACCACAAGATCGAGGAAAACAAGGCGGCGCAGGAGCGTAAGGACGCGCTCAAGGAGCGTTTCAAGACGGGGAAAACTGAGAAGCAGATCGAAGCTGAATATGCTGCCAAGAAGGAAGAGCTCAAGAAGGATCTCGCGGAGAACCTGCAGGTCGCAGTTCAGGATTTCATTGAGCAGGCTACGCAAGAGGTTGTGAGGCGTGTTGAGACGAATGTGAAAGAGCGCGCAAAGCGCAGCATCGAGGACTCGATCCGCGACCACCTCCGCGGATTCTCCCGCACCATCCCCTCGTTCCTGATGGCCTACGGAGATAGCCAGACACCCGTCACGCTCGCATCTTTTGACAAGATCGTGCCCAATCCCGTGTTCACGGAGGTGACGAGCATCAGCCTCGACCAGTTCCGCTTCCTGCGGGACGGCGGTCAGTACGAGGACGAGGAAACTGGCGAGAAAAAGCAGTTCGCAGGCAACCTGTTCGATTCCGTCGTGTTCGATGATTCCGTTAAGGAGTTCCTGAGCCTTAAGAAGAAGCTTGCGGACTACTTCGACGAGAAGAACATCGAGGACATTTTCGACTACATCCCGCCTCAGAAGACGAACCAGATCTTCACGCCAAAGCGCACCGTGAAGGAAATGGTTGACATGCTTGAGAAAGAGAATCCGGGGTGCTTCGATGATCCTTCCAAGACCTTCATCGACCTGTACATGAAATCCGGTCTGTACATCACTGAGATTGTGAAGAGGCTCTACCAGAGCAAGCGTCTTCAGGAACTCTATCCGGATCCCAAGGCGCGCCTGCGGCACATTTTCGAGAAGCAGGTTTACGGACTTGCCCCGACCGAAATCATCTACAGGATTGCGCTTGCGTACATCCTGGGATTCAACGAAACCAACGACATCACCAAGCACAACTTCCGGCAGGTTGATGCGCTTCCTTACGCAAAGGAAGGGACGCTTTCTGAGTTGATGGATAAGCTTTTCGGTAAGACAGAATCTTGACGATTGTGCGTGTGGAACTGGGACGTGGGCGCGGAATTTCGAATCTCGATAAAAAAGCCCGGATTACAAGGCTTGCGCCCTTAATCTGAATTGATAAGGGGATCGCATCCCCAGCTGTGAATGGGACCGAGTTCCATTGTAATAAGATATCCAATGAGTCACAGTATCCTGCGCCTCCTTTCGGCTGCTGAAGCATCCGGATAATGGTAGCGTTTCCCGCTTCAGGGTTGCCCAAAATGATTCGGCCGGAGCGTTGTCCCAGCATTGCCCACGCTCGCTCATAGAGCCACTGATGCCCTGGTGCAGCAAAAATTCCTGAAAAACATGGCTGCAGTACTGTGAGCCTTGATCACTGTGAAAAATCAAGCCAGGAGCCGGGTGCTCATTGGCAATAGCCATACGCAGGGCGTCCACAACCAGAGACGTTTTCATGGTGGAATCAAATTTCTGGACTGTAACGTTTCGGCATTCTGAAACCTCCTTTTGATACATGGCTTATAGCCGTATTCGTTTTGAGATTCAAAATTACGCAACGATGACCTTAGTTCAAACATTCCCAACATGCAATACGCCACCCCCTTGAATTCCACTAACGGTTCTGTCCGTATCGAACCTACACCACGAACTCATGCTTTGTGTCCTGTTTGTCGGCAAGAAGTCATTGCACATTGCGGCAAGATACGCATGTGGCACTGGGCGCACAAAAAGGATTGTCAGTGTAGTGACCAGTGGTGGGAAAACGAAACGGAATGGCACCGTCACTGGAAAGAAGAATTCCCTGAGAACTGGCGAGAAGTGGTGCTTCAGGATGAAGCCACTGGGGAAATTCATCGTGCCGATGTGAAACTGCAAAATTCAGGGTTAGTGCTGGAATTTCAGCATTCGGCCATTGATCCACAAGAATTCCAATCACGTGTGAATTTCTACCGAAATATGGTTTGGGTCGCTGATGCAAGACCGTCACAGTTCAAGCGTTTCATGAAGCGGCTCATTGGTGGAGAAGGGCATTTTGACCTGATTTCAGGTGACGAGACTCAGTTAGATCCTCGTATCAAGGATGTTCTTCAAAGGGTGGCCGTAGAGAATTTTGAACTCTATGAGGTACAGTACCTTGAAGAGATTTTTCCCAAAGCATGGCTCAGTAGCTCGGTGCCAGTGATCTTCGATTTCGCTTCAGAGCAAGAAGCTTTGTTGGAAATCGACCCTATGGCCGTGAATCAACTACAAGGCTGTTACTACGCATCCGGATCTTCACATCAGATTTCTGAAAATAGTCACAAAGGCATCGCCAAGCGCCTTTGGTGCTTGTTACCCGATGAATTTGGCGGGCCTCGTTGCGTTTGCGCGTTTCACAGGCAGGACTTTGTGTCTTCCCTTCTCTCAAAGGGATACTGGATTAGGCCACAAACTCCACAGGAAAAGGCAACATGCCAAAAAACTCGGGATAAGGAAATTCGTGAGCGGGAAGAGCGACAGAAATCAGCAGAGCTTCGACAGAATCAACGAATGCAAGATCTGGTTTCGGGGCGACTCTTGAAGCAGTACAACCCAAGGTACAGATGATGAATGTCCCGCAAACCTCATTGTCAAATTCTCCTGAGAAAATAGCACATGTTAAAATGTGGAAAACATTAATTCCACATTTTAATAATCCATGAAAGTTGTCAGCATCCTCAATCAGAAAGGCGGCGTTGGCAAAACAACGCTGTCTATCAACCTCGCGGCCGCACTTAAGGCTCTCAATCATTCAGTGTTGCTTGTTGATGCTGATCCTCAAGGATCTTCGCTTGATTGGGCGGCAGCTCGCGAGCCTGCTGAGCCTCTTTTCAGCGTGGTGAGCTGCCCTAAGCCCACGATTCATAAGACCGTTGCCGACATCGGCGCGGGCAAGGATTTCGTCATCATTGACGGCGCTCCTCGCGTAACCGACCTCGCCCGCTCCTGCATCATGGCCGCTGATCTAGTGTTGATCCCTGTGCAACCAAGTCCTTATGACATTTGGGCTTCGCAAGAGGTTGTCAGCCTGATTCAGGAAGCTGTGATCTACAAGCCCGAACTCAAGGCCGCGTTCGTTATCAACCGAAAGATCCCCAATACGGCTATAGGTCGTGATGTTGAAAGCGCTCTTGCGGAATTCGAGTTGCCTGTTCTTTCGACAACCATCGGCCAACGTGTGATCTTTGCTGAATCAGCAGCCAGTGGACTTAGCGTCCTTGAACAGGATGCTAAAAGCCAAGCCGCCGCAGAAATTACTGCACTTGCCCGAGAAGCTCTCAACTTGATGGAGACTGAACAATGACCGCCAAGAAAATCTCACTCAAACCAAAAGTTCGTACCCCGCAAGACACCGCGGCCATGAATGCATGGGTCGAGCAAGGTGCGGAAATGGCAGCACCCGTGGCCAAATCAACAGCAGAAGCCAAGGAGTCCATGAAACGACTGTCGATTGACCTTCCGGCAAGTGTGCACAAGGAATTGATGGTGTACTGCGCAACGAACGGAACCAAAGCTGCCCAGGTTGTTCGTGGTCTGATAGAAGAACTTCTTCACAAATGAGAGAACCCACAAATGTGGATTCCCTCAGTTCAACAAAATTGCATTTTGCTCTATCAGTGGTCGTCTTTTTTGACTTTCACAAAGAACATCTGTCGATTCTTGTCTATGATCATCGGGGGAGTGCGAACCTCAGGTGTCGAATAGGTCGGCAGATAGAAGTACCGATTTTCCGGAGAACGTTTGGCGAGTTCTTTGAAGAAGTTCAACTCAAACAACTCCGTTTTCTTGATCTGCTCATACGAAAACAGAGACGGACTTAAGAAGTAAGTCGTCCCGCCGATGTTGCGCATCGGCCAAATTAGCCGCTCCTTTTCGTCGAGCCACTTCGGCAATTTCACTGGCTCCGTTCTTGCCGCATCTGTCTTCGGCATAACCCACGAGATTGTGATTTCCAGCTCTTTTTCTTTGCCGTCGACGTCAACCTTTTTGACCCCCTTAAAAACAATAGGGCTCCACTTGCTGTCGTCATACAACCGGGCCTTGTTGTAGCCGTGATATGTGATTTTGATCCCTTGGGCTTCGGCCGTTTCCTTCATGTCTTTAAGGATATCCAGGCAAAAGGCTTCCGCAGCTTCCGCCCAATTTTTGTAGCCTTTGTCTTCAACAAAAGCTCCGACATACACGGTTTCAGCTTCCTTGTTGGGGTTATTCAGAAAAAGCGGTAAAGCCATTAAGCCGTCAAACACCGACGTCGTACCCGTAATCATGCCGCCGATACTCATCGATGTCCCTGCCATACCGACGGCATCGTTAAACGTATCGAGTTGTTCTTTTGGCACTTCTGTATCTTTAATACGGGCCGCCGGATTTACATAACGTCGAATGTTGGTTGCGTAGCTTACCTGCGGGTAGTACGCCCATAACGTTTTTTCCTGTGCCTCAAGCTCTTCCGGGGTCATAGCTCTTTCACCTAACACCGAACAGCCACTCATCAGAATAACTGCCACGCCGACGCACACAACAGACCAGGTCTTTAAGTTCATTTTCCTTTTTTTATCCTGTGGATATCAACCATCTGCCTACAGAAGATCTTCAGTTTGTTTTTTGTTTTCCTGTATCTGTTGTCTCTTGAGGGCCTGCATATAGTTGTATGCTGCATTGGACAAGTACATAACCGTACCTTCGAAACTCATGTGCTTATCCTCAAGCACGATCGTCGATCCCCCAACCTGAAAACGGGCGAATTGATTGCCCACAAACGCCCGTTCCTCTTCAACAGGACGGCCATACTTACGAACCAAAGGATCGTAGTAATCAGCAAACTGTGCACTTTTGCCCAGTCCCTTGTTGTAGTAGAGCTTGACAAAAAAGGCGAAGTCTTTTTGCTTATCTCCAACAAACCGGATCTCAGCAGAAGGAGCCCCCGGAAGATCGAAACAACCGGACTCAACGATAAACATCGGTGAATCTGCTCCAACCTCATTGCTTCTGCTGTACCGGCACCCCATTTGTTTGAGACGGTTTGCCACTTCCTGGCTTGAAGTTTTATAGAGATCAATAAACCCCAAAACTTTGATTGTTGGCGAATTCTTTTCTGCGTTGGTTTGAGCAGCCAAAGACGCACTCGCAGCTGTCAGTACTGTCATTGACAGACATGTCACGAATGCCGTATGAAAATTTCTTCTGGAAACCATCTCAAAACCTCACTGAACAATCATTTGCGCATCCATTACCATATAACGTTGTTTATTGTCCTCTATGGCAAGCGTTATCGACAGCTGAGAACAGAGGTTCCGATTCAGTAACAGGACTCCATTTTGACTCCCCTGGTTTCAGTGTGTGGACGCGAGGGGTACTATTCGGAGCCAAATTGCTTGCAGTGACTGACTGCATACGCTTTTGCAATGTCGGCGAGCAGGAAATGTCGTACTTAATAACAATGGCCTTGGCATCTCCAAACTCAGGGATCGTTTCTCCTGCCCTTGCCATTACCAACAATGAGGCCCAATTGGCTTTTTGAAATGTGATGCTGACAAATTTAAGAACTTTGTCAGGTCGAGCAGGAAACGAGTCTGGCGAAAATCCCTTGCGGGCATCGAAGTAATTGAAACAGTTTGTGCAGTACCATACAAACTTACCTTCTTCTCCAGGCATCATAATAATCGGAGCCCCACTACCCTTCATAAGGCTGTAATTGAGTTTATGTCCCTCGAGTACAACCGATTGTTCTTTGGTATTAAGACTCTGGAAATCTAATTCCTGCTGACTTAATTTTTTGGTCGACTGAATTTTTTGAGGTTTATCAGTCACCGACTTTTGCGTCTTGGGAGCTGATTTAGCGGAAGCTGGGTTAGATTCCGTCGTGATCTTCGGAGGTTCCAACAAAGCCATCCTCGCATCGTAAGCCTTGTCCACATTGGCAGCCTTCCAATATCGAATCCATTCTGGAGTAGCATGCCCTTTTTCTCCCAAAGGTGCGCTCACCTCGATCTTTTCTCTTTCCCCCAAGACACACTTGGCCGGTTTTTCACCAGCCTTTTTGTCCCAGATCTCGTGCCAATCAAACAGCACGGTGCGATCGTTCGGACGGTAACACCAATAGTGACCTCGAATAGGCTCTGGTTTTCCCCCTTGCAGAGCACAGAGTTGACTGAGTTTTGAGCTCAAAGATTCTATCGACTTAGTATTTTTTGAACACCAATACGCTTGCAGTTGGCGTCGATCCGATAAATTTTGAACTTCTAATTTGCCGTATGGATCGATGCCATAAACATTCGCTTCAACAAACTGACGACTGAAATCGATAGGGTCAGTCGTCTGGTCCATTTTTATATTTTTGGAATTACTTCCAACTCCGTACTGCACAGCCTGACAACCGGTTAAAAAGCAGCCCAAGGCCACAGCAGTTGCGACACTTGCGCTGGTTCGTACAGCAAAACGCATCACAGAACTCCAGCTAAAGCAATCTCTTAGGGATTGATGAAATCAAAATTCATTGACTGAGAACTTTAATACGTAATTTTTACGTCTAATTCTCCAACAATTGGAGTAGATTAGCATAATTGTGTAATATTTACGCAATTTTCAGACATTTCATTCCATGCTCTGTTGCTCTTCTCGGCATGATTTTGGCAATCGAACTCCGGTTGAGACCTATTTCATGAGACTGGCAGAGCTGAAAAAATTGGCCTTTGCCGACGCACGAGACTATTACAGCGTCGGAAAAATCACTCGCTTTGAAATGCTTTTCAGGGAATACTTGAATCAGGAAATCGACTGGCCTCACTATGCGCCCGAAGACGTTATTGCTTTGCGCGAAAAGCACAATCTCACCCAGGAGGCTCTTGCTGTTTTGCTAAGGGTGTCTCCAAAAACAGTTTTACGCTGGGAAACAAAAGGAGAAGAAATCCCGAGCACCGCCTGTATTGCCTTGTGCATTCTCGACAAGCTTGGTGACGGTGTTTTTGATCTGATGCGCGATGACGCGGGAAGCTACACGCTCATTGAATCACTCAAAGAGCAAAAGTCGGATCTGACAGCCGGAATTAACGATTCTCTCTACAACCTCTCCCTCAGAGATAAACAGATATTGCCTGAGCCTTTTGACAAAGCTGCCGTACAAGAACTCAGAAGTCGTCTGCGCATGTCTCGTCGCGAATTTGCCGACCTTCTGGAAGTTTCTCCCAGTACCGTCGACAAGTGGGAAAGCGGAGCTGTAACGCCAAAAGGTCCGTCGTTAACTGTCATGAAGATCCTTTGGCTAAAAGGCAAGGAAGCTTTGCCCAAATAAGCTTGCAATCCCGCAAACACACGACCGGAGATCGAGAACAAGATCCCGGAAAATTCGAGCCAGGTTCAGGCCCAACGCAAAGAGATGAAAAACTCCGACTCAAAAAAGGCGCTTTGAGCGCCTTTTTGCTTTTTGATTGCCTATAAAAAGCGCCTTCCGGCTAGTTTGATCAGAGTTCTCGCTAGCCAAGCCTTAAAGTCGATAGAATCGCCTGGTTACCTTCATGTGGGCTCTTTACAGAGCCAATCAGGGCTTTACTGAATGCCGTCATCCAAATCCCGAAATAAGAAATACGTGGCCCGCAAGGTGAAAATGCCGGGTATTCTCGACAACCTTCCGGTGCCGGCAGTAATGATTAAAAAGCTCGCCAATGACATGGACAACCGCGTTCTGCGGCTTCGCTTTGCCGGCAACAACGGCAAAGATCTGGCGGCGCTTACGATGTACTTTGCGACGGCTTGGCTTTTGGCTGGTGAAATGGATAACGGTCAAGAGCTGCGAGACAAGCTGGAAAACGGTGTGCGTGAGCTTGGCAAGGCTGTGCTGTCGTCCCCTGATGCCGTTCACGGATCCATGTACGACACGATTCTCGATCTGACCTCCATCACTACCGCAGTTGTTGCCGAGAGTACAAAGAAGGAATACCGGGAAGCTAGCGAACGCATCAAATCAGACGGTGTTGTGCCTTTTGCCGACGAGTTCTTCATGATTCTCGCCAAGGCTAGATTACTCGGTGAGCCAATCTGAACACACCACAGAATTGAAAGACATGATGAGCAACGGGCAGTACCTCAAAGACAGCATCAGCTTTGACACTTCGAAAAAAGGAGATGGAATACTGGGAATTAAGCGTCATGCGGCTTGGCGTGCTGTCGTGGTCTATGACGGCAAGCGCTATCGGAAGCGTTCCATTGACAGAACCGACTGCGAGCGGTTTCTCGCTGGCCTTGCTGCCAACTTCGCAGAAAAGGAGCGACAACGAAAGCTTGAGGAAGAGTTGGCTAATTTCCAGTTGGTGCCGTAGAAAACTTCGGGTAAATAAGGCCAGAACAAAAAGGAGCTTTGTCCCAAAAGTTAGAAATCCCACCCGGTGGAGTTAACCTGTCGGAGGGCAGGAGAATCTATCGCCAAGGGGATGGCGGCCGCAGACAACCGACGAATCCGCAAAACCGAGAGTAGGCCCCAGTGACTACGTGTTTAGTCTAACAAAACAAAAAAACGAATGAAGGAAACGAAGCGATCCAAACCCTGAGATCTCAATCTCAGGATTCCTTCAGAAATAATGCGAGACCCCTATGCAACAAAACGAAGAACCCGTAGCCCCCGATGTCCCACTCATGCCTGCTTCCATAACCTTTGAGACCGACACTCCCAAGGATGGCTGGTGGACAATTCATGTGAAAATTCAAGAAGAATGCTTTAAGGATCACTCGATTGTTCCGTGGGTTGAAAACAACAATAAAAATCGCCGCTTTTTTGAATTCTCAATAGAGTGCAGTGCAGTCTGCGACCCAATTCCAAGCCTGCATGAGTTCATATACGACATAGCCTCAGGAAGTCGTATTTACGAAAAGTGGTATGTTGATGAGGAAGGAAACAACTGCTTGTTCGAGTCCTGGTATTTTTCACATTCCCTACGACAAATCCGGATTGAGACATTCCGAAATTTTGGGGGTGAAAAGGTCTACAACCTGCTAGTCGACAAAGTCAATTTCCTGTTGGCGCTTGAAAAAGCGTATTGCGAGTTCGGCAAAAAAGGCGGTTGGCAGTTGTTTGGCCTGCACTATTGGTCCTGAGCCTCAATAGATAACAAGAGTCAGTGTTACCTGGTCCGAGATGCTTGAGCGCAAGGCACTCCCCGAACTACATAGCTCGGGAGAGTGCACAGGTTAAGGGAGCATCGAAATAATTCGAGCCTTGCCGTCACGGCAAAGAAGATCGTTGAAATCGATGCCGTCCGTACCTTCCGGAATGTCATCCTGAATCGCAACGACTCTAACCGCTACACCCAGAGCCTCAAGCCTCTGAGCAAGCATTGATGCAGAGCGTTCTCCCGTACCACTGCGATCCTTGTCAGCAAAGATCAAGACACGCTTAACGTGGTTCGGTATAGCACCCCTCTCCAGACCTCCGGCATTGATGCATGACCAACACGGAAGACCTGTCGCAACAGTCACAGAAAGTGCGGTTTCGATGCCTTCTGCCAAAGCCAAAACCTCGTGCGGCTCACCGAAGCGAATCGCACAGCCGGTAATGGTTCTGCCCTCAGGCAAACGCATAAGCCGTTTCGGAACATCGACATCAGCCTTGTGTCCGTCGCCGGTAAGCAGCGTGCGATGGACTGTCACCAGTTGCCCGGAGACGTCGCGCACGGCTGCCACCATTGCCGGATGCCACTGCCGACTTTCGCAGTCGAAAAACCTTCGCTCAAAGCGAAGATCTTTCATAAACGATTCGTCAACATCAGCGATGGCTCGTCGTTGCAGGTACAGCTGCAATGGTTTTTGTTCCGGGTCTGACGCATCAAACCGCAGAGCATTCAGCCACCGAGAGCGAATGGCACCGGCCAACTGTCCGTTGTGCTGTGCTTTTTCTGCCGAAAAAAGCTGTTCCTGCGCCTTTGACATCAAGCGCTTCACACACCAGACATATCGTGTACAAGAAAAGCCGTCGGCTCGCCGAATGCGCTCACGCGCAGCAAGCACGATCTCCACTCTCTCATGCGGTTTGACACCGGCCTCAGCAAGCGTCCGCTTGAGCGAGCGGGTACCGAGCTTGCGAACAGAATTGGAGATCTCGTCGTCAATCTCGACAACAAAATCTTCAAACGCTTTTGCCTGCTGCTTCTCCGGTTTTCCCATGGTCAAAATATGACCCCGGTAGACACGGTTAAGCTTCTCGCGCGCCAGGACCTCTTCCCCTTGTCGAGGTTGAAGCCCCAACACACAAGACACCCGCTTAAGTGTCTCGGCAAAGCCCCAGCCATGCAGCCACTCAAGCGTTTCAAACCCATCACGAAATGAGCCGCATGTATTGCAGACACAGGAACCTGCCTCTACATAGTCAGGGAAAAGGCGAAAGCCGTCCTTTCCTCCATGCACAGGACACGGAACGTGTTTTCCGGGCTGTTGCATCGCTGCCTTGAGCATCGGTGCCAGCGCACAGAAAATCGCATCCCAGTGGCCTCGCGCCGCTTCTCGAACGACAGAAACATCCAATCGGTAAGTCATAACATCCTCCTGTTGAGTTGTTGTTCTGTGCATTTGCACAGTTGAGGGAACCCACCTTCCCCGAAGGGAAGCAAAGTCCCCTTCGGGTTGATGAAAGTGAGTCCTCCCTCACAGGAGGAGCTTCTTGGCAAAGCCAAAAAGCACTTGCTGCAACTCGCCGACATTGGAAATATGCGCGGAATCAATCGGCAACCCATTGAGGTCGTTGATGTCACCGATTTGAATTCCGAACACACGAATGCCGGCCCGTTTCAAGTCTTCGATGAGCGGCGCCGTTGCCTGCACGCTCACTCGTCCGTCAGTGATCAAAATGAGCGCCTTCTTGGCTTCCCGACAAGCGGCAAGCGCAAAGCCCGCCGCCTGCAGAGCCTGTTGAAGCGGCGTGCCGCCCCAACTGGAAATGGCACCGATTTGTCCCGGTGTTACTTGGGTAAGACGTTCACCGTGCTTGAGTACCGTGCAGATCGCCTGTTGGGCGTGTCCGCAGGCTGCGCCCGGAAACACCGTCAGCGCTGGGTTGACCCCGCGTATTCCTTCAAGCCCCAGAACAAGTCCGAGGCTCGCTCGAACCGCAAGATCGCCCCCGGCCACTCCCATGCTGCCGCTCATGTCCAAAAGCACATGAACGGCCGTATTGGGTGCCTGTCGTTCCGTGCGCTCTTCAAAGACTCTTGCGTCAGACACCACAAGCCGGCACAGATGCGTCGTGCTGAACCGTCGGCCGCGATCCGTGATGCGCCGCCCGCATCTGGCCTTGGCTTGTACGAGTCCCCGCAGTGCCAGTCTCAGCGCTACAGAGTCTTTTCGGGCACGCGCAAGGCGCTCAAGCCCAACGTCCTCTTTGGCCGGTGCCGGTCGGATACGCCCGGTCAGATCAACTTTCAATCCCGGCACACTTTCATCGGCCTGAAGCCGTTTGAAGTTTCCTGAGATATCCAGAGGATTAACCACCGGTTTCAACGTGGGTCTCAAGAGTCGCTCCAACGCAGTGTCAGAACTCTCATTTGACCCGTTGGACGAGCCAGACGACTGATCTGTCTTGCCGTTTTCCGACGAGGCGGCCTTGTCAGAAGCGGCTGATGCTGCAGAAGACTCCTGCCGGGCTACTTCACGCTTTAAAAGCCGCATGATCCGCTTGCGAATCGCAACGACATCCTGCGTGCTTTTTGCATCCCTGACCTCAAATGCCAGAGCCTCGAGTTTTGCCGATACCTCCTTGCCGAAGGTTTGTTTCACGTGCTCAGAGAGTTTGGTCGTCAGTGGCGTTAACCACTTGCGATAAAGAAGCCTTTCTTCGGATATGGCCAACAGAAAAAGCGGGACAAGCGTTTGCTCGTCAAACGTTTCCCAGCTGACCAATTCCTGCACTTTGGAGGCATGCGCCCTCTCAAAAAGGCTTTCTGCTCCGGGATAAAGGCGGCTCATCGCCATTTCGACGCGACAGTCTTCGAGAGCGTTGTCAATCGCCCGCTCCAGATGAGTGAGCTTTTGACCCACGTTGCCGAAGTCCGTCAAACGCACATGCCCGGCTTCGTGACACAGGATGCCGAGAACTTTGAGTTCGTCCTCGACAGCCATTGTCTCGGGCATCGGCATGTAGATCGTTTTGCCGTCCGTTGCCGGAACCTGACCACCGAACTCGATTGCCACGCCGCACAGGCGTCCGAGCGCAGCCGCCACAATGGGAAGACTTTGCTCGAACACCGAACGCGGCTTTGCTGTGTGATGTGCTTTCATGGGATTCTCCAAAAAGAAATCCCGCAAAGGCACTCCCTCCCCGCAGGGCAATGAAGATGCCCTTGCAGGGAAAGATGACAAACCAAGGAAAAGGCGTATCAGGTCAGAAGTACAACCCTTCGCCCACATCGACGGCCGGAACCGTGACCGGAACAACGGGCTCTGAACACTCGTGCGAAACAGCCACTTGAGAAATCGACGACTTCTCGTCGTTGTTGCCCACGAGATCTCCTTCACTTGCAGTTATCGTCGGATTTTCTGACGATAACTTTCCTTGCCCAACAGGCGTTTCAAAAAACTCCTCAAGTTCCTTGAAGAGATCTTTTTGATTTTCATCCCCCTTCGCGAAGCCCTGTAAATCAAGGCTTTCAGAGGGGCTCTCCTGTTGCGTCGGATCCAAGCTTTCGCTCGAATCTTTAATCGGCAAGTGTGAGTTGGCGTCCTCTTGCGGCACGTCAAGATCTAATGCCGTTTGGGCACTAGAGCTCTCGGTCTCCTGCATCGGGAATGCTGCTGCGGCATACGCCGGATCGGCAATGACTTCTTCCAGAAGCGTTGCGTCGCCCAAGGTTTTCACCAGGGCGGCCAGTTTCCAGAAGGGTTCTCCGGAGAAATACCCCTCGGAGGGCATCTCGCAGAGCACTTTGTCGATGAACGCGATCACAGGCAGGATGCTCGAGCTCAAGAAAGCCAAGCCCTGCAGCTTCTGGCGGATTTTGAGTACCGCATTCACAGTCTTGCGGCTGGCGCGGGTCTTGCCAAGGAAGCTCTCCTTGAAAAAGATCCTTGCCGAGCGCGTGACGCTGGCGATGAGTTCAGAAGCAAGACCTCCGATACTTTTTGCCAAAGCCACCGCTTTTTCCGCAGAAACAGGCTGCAGACGAAACGTCTCGTATCCGGCGTTGATGCGCTCGGAAACGGCATTCACGTCAAGCTTGCCTTCCATGATCTCCTTGGAAAAAGAAGGGTTCTTATCTGCCCAATCCTTCACCAAGGCGTCGTATCGACTCAAGAAATCGGCTTTTTCCATCGAATACTGCTCAACCAGTGCGTCCAAGGACTTGAACACCTCGTCGGCCTTATCCTCGGGAATCGCCCATCCTGAGAGATACTTCACGCCGCAGCCTTCCAGAAGCGCCTCGGCCTTGTGCTTGATGCGGTCAAACACACGCAGCTCCTGCGTATCAATAATCGCCTTCAAGCCCAGAGACTTCGTCACTTCTTTGGGCGGCAACTGCCCGCCCGTGCCGATGGTGTAATCACCTTCGTGCATCGCGCGGGTTCCGGTCCACTGTGTAAAGCGCGGCACCACGACCACAATCTTTCTGATCAAGGCCATGTCGTTTGTGTTTTGATGATGTGTCATTTCCTTACTCCGACAAATGTTGATATGTGGGAATGTGGAAATACACTTCTCCCCAAATGGGGATTGAATGTCTTCACATCCCCTTTGGGAACTAAAACGCGTGTCAGAACCACAGATCTTCTGTTGGCTGAGCCTGCATGAGAAGCGCCTCGAGCTCTTCGTCTTGAAAGTCCTTCGGAAGATTTTCGTGCGTCACCCGCACCAACCAACTCTCTGAACCTTTCCCTCGAAAAGCTTCCAGCTCGCTCTCAGCGATGCCTTTGGCCTGCAAAAAGTCCTTGTAGTTCACCGTACCGCGCAAAGCGCGCTTGGTGATCGCAACGCCGGCAAAGTCCGCATGCAGAAATTGGCCCATCATCGCTGTGAGCTCATCCCTGCAACGAGACTTGATGGCGGTGTACGCATCGATCTGCTCTTGCAAAGCGTCAGTGGCCTTCTGCGCTGCCGCGTAATCGGCTGCACACTGGTTCCAGCGCGCGATTTGCACGTCGCCTTTGGGCACGTAGATATCACGGGTCGGATCCTTCGGAGGCTCCTTGCGCTTAGCTACAAACCGATCAAAGAACTCGCGTCCTTTGCAGCGGATTTCCGCGATCAACTCCTCGTCACGCTCGATCACGAACTCAATGAGATCGTTTGTCGTGCGATCAAAGCATACGAGCCAGCCGTGCTGCGCTCCGTTTACCATCAGCTGGTGCTGAACCTGTATGCGGTAAAGCCGTCCGGCGGCACTCTCAAGCCCGTTTTGTCGAACGTCCACAAGCGTTGATTCGCTCGGACATTTGATCTCCACGGGCTCCATCGTCGATGTGAGTCCGTCAAAAGAAGCCCGAAAGATCGGATCTTCATCGAACTCAGCGCAGGCGGGCATGACCACGTCAAGGTGCTTCAACTCAAACATCTGGCGCACTTCGTCTTCGTGTTCGATTCCAAAGCGCACCAACGGATTGGCTGAAAGATCTGCCGGTTGTGCCCTGCCGACCTTCTCGCACCATAGACGCCACGGCGTCATGTACGGATTGAGTCCCAAGATGACGGAACTTTCCGTCGCCGTGATGCCGGCTTGTCGCCAAGCAAGCCAAGTCTCGCTGCGCTGCTCAAGATCAAGCAAACGCATGATCGGCCTCCTCTGAAACGACTTCCGCATTCACTTCCTCAACAGGAGGAAGTACTTCGGAAGCTTCCAAAGTCGCACGCTCAACACGCAGTTTTTCCTGCGCATAAAGCTTGTCTTCGCCCGTGAGCTTGGCTTCCACCCATTTGGCCGCGCGCTCCCAACCGTTAGGCTGGTTTTGCGCAAACACCATGAGCTTTCCAAGCATTTCGTCGAGCTTTTCTCGTTCAAGCGCAAGTTTCGGAACATTCGTTTGAGCGATGGCCGGCTGTTGCGCCTGAGGCGGCACCGATCCCGTGACAACCATGCCGGAGAGATCTTCGGCAAAGTCTTCGCCTTCGTCGTAGAGGCCTGTCAGACTGAAAGCCAAACGGGCACACTGGATGAAAGCTCGGGTTCGAAGCATCCTTCTTGGCCATTTGCGCCAGACAGGGCTCTTGTCGTTGAAGCACTCGACCATGAACTCTTGGATCACGATCGGTTCATCAACGCCTTTGAGCCGCATGGCACACTCAACAAACTCCGGCAGTTCCTGATTGCATCCTGCAACCTTTACTGTCGTCTCCGAAAATCGGAATGACACACCGTTGAAGTCCTTCTGGCTTCGGACAATCTTTGCCCAACCGTCAAGACTGACAACCGGAACAATGTCTCCATTCTTGCCGCGGAATGCGTAGATCTCGCGATTAAACGGGCTCAGTCCAAAGTTCTCACAAACCAAGAGAAGCACCATGAGCTCTTCGTTGCTTGGCTGTCTGCCGTCTGCCTGCTTAAAGACCTGAGTGGTCAGGCACTTCAAAAGGCGGTTCGGCTCAACACCGAACCTTCCGGCAAGACGGGCAATCAAACCTTGGGTCTGAGCCTTTGCTGCAGAGGTGTCTCGGTTTTCCATGATGAATGTTTCCTTTGTAGTTAGGTTCAAAAAGAAACCCGCCGTAAGAAAACACTCCTCCCGCATAGGGATGTGTTTCCCTATGACGGGTACGGATAAAAGTAGTGGCTACTTTTCAGTGGCCGAAGACCATGCGTCGCCAAAAACCGTGCGGCAAAGCCCCACGATAGCTTGGCTTTCCTCGGGCTCGGCTCGCATCAGGAGCGCTCGCTGCAGACCGTACTCCAAAGAGTTGGGGCTGTTGCGAAAGTCCTGCGCGATTTGAACCCAACGCACCAAGGTGCGCGTGGAAAGCGTCACGGATAGCCTGCCTTCGGTGAAGAGCTTTCTGACTTCGTTGGCCAACTGCACCATGCCGCCCAAGACGGGCTTCATGGCCGGAGCCAACTGCGTCAGCAACTCTTCTTCAACTTTGGCTTCCTGGTACGGCACTTCCAGAAAGCGGAAGCGGTCCATGAAGGCAAGGTTCTGCTGCTGTACGCCGACGTAACGCCCGGAGTTGTCGCCAGCACCAGATGAGTTGGCCGTGCATATGACACGGAACATCGGATGCGGATGAATGATCTCTCCTGCGTTTTCGGCAAGTACAAGTGGCCGGCCTTCAAGGGTGTCGTTGAGTCCTGCGAGTTCTCCGGCATCTGCCAGATCAACTTCGTTGAGGACAAGTACGTGACCGTACTTCATCGCGACAGCCAGAGGACCGTACTGAAATCTCATCTGCGGCGATTCACCCACTGCTGCCGCAGCGAAAGTGAAGTGACCGGTGAGTTGCGCAAATTCAAAATGTGAGTTTAAGGTAAGCGACTGAACCGGCCAGTTGAGTCGAGCACACGTCTCGAGCACGGCACTGGTCTTACCGCTGCCTGTAGGCCCTGTAATGAAAAGCGCGTCGTTGTTGGGTTTGCGAAGAAACCCAAGAAGATCCCTTAGTACCTCTCGCCTGAAAACATAGTTCTCGTGGGCTTTGGGCACGCCAGGATCTTTGTCGTCGGAAAAGCCGAGAATCTGAAGCGACTTCGGCATTTCAATTTTCTTTTCGCCGTCGTAGACGTTCGAAAAGACGTCAGATCCGAAATACTTGAATTCCGGTGAAAGTGCATCTTCATGCATCATGTGAGCTCCTAAAAAAAGGGAGCCCACGCCCGTCAACCGGGAATGAACTCCCGGATTCGGGTTAATTGTTGAAACAGTCTGTACTGCCACTGCTTCGGTAAAAGCTGTTTTTGTTTGTCGTTCAGCGCACGACCCGCGTCACAGTCATCACGGAGGACTGCCCGATCGCTTTTACGTGTCCATCGGAGAGCACGGCAGCAAGCTGCATTGGTTCTTTCGTACTGTAATCGGTTACGCCCCTACAGATTGTTCCAAAAACAGCCATTTCTGGCGGATTCCTGACCTATCTGCAGTCACCGTGCCAGGTACCCTCAAAAAAATTCAACGACCTGGAGCTATATATGCCGGATTCTCAACCCCAAAAATCAAAGAGTTCAGCACGACATACTAAACTGCGCTCTCGCTCTGAAAACTTTGCCCACGATGCGATTCCAGACATCGAACCTCAACAGCGCAAAGTTACCGCTGACTACTCAAAGCCTGTCTTGCCTAAAACCATCGTGATCCACACCAATCAGGTGCAGCAGGCCTTTGAACACGTCTATATCCGGGTGGACTACTCCTTGTACGCCGCCACCGGTATCGCGCGCAATCAGTACCGTGCAGCTGACGCTCGCAAAGCTGAAAAGGCTCTCCACGCTCTGTTTGAGAAATTTTCTTCAAGCTTGTCCTTAACGGTCTCAGAATTGCAGAACCTGATTGAATCGCAGGTACCGGAAGAAAACCGCAAACTCGTTTATGACCACACTCGCACATTTACGGTACCGGTTCGTACGTCCTTTTCCCTGCGCTTTCTCAACCTCACCCAAATGCTCGACACACTGGTTGCCTGGACTGACACACTTGCGATCAACGGCGTGATGACACCTGAAAACAGCGATCGCAGTATTAAATCTTGGATTCATCTCTATCGAGCCTTCTGCAAAGGCATCAACAAAATTCGGCTCGAATCCTCTTCGGCAACAACAACCAAAAAGAAGAGCGCTTAGGCAATCTTTCCCGGGAGTTTCGTATAAAGTCCGTTTAATGATCGGCGCTGCCGTTTCTACAACAAGTTGCGCCCCTTCAGCATTTCCACAAGATTGCCTCTTCCCAAAGCGCAAAAGTCATGAGCAGTTGGTGGACTCCTTCTTACATCCCCTTTGATGAGGCTGACAAAATTGTCGAGGATTACGAGAAGGGGATCTGCATATACGGCAGCGTGGCCGATTGGGAAAACTCTTTGCGCGGCAAGAAAGACGATCTTGACTACAAAAATCCCGTCCAGCGGTTACTCAAGGAAATTGACGAGAAACGAGCTTGTCAGCATGAAGCCGAAGAACTGATCCGAGATTCGTCGAAGCTTGAGTGGTATTCTTTTCGCTACTTGACACGCGATGAGATCGTGCGCATTGCCGTCACGAATCGAGAAAAAATGGGACTGCCACCCTACCCGGCTAAAGACGACACGGAAGGCATGCTCTGCTACAACGCCATTTTGGATAAGTGGGTTGTTATGCACCCAAATCAAGCCTACGGCATCAAAGTACTGATTGACTGCGAACAAGCAAGGAAAAAAAAGGCGTGGGCCGCCTTGCCATGGAGCGTACGCGCCAAAGAATTTTTGTTTGATGCAGGAGTCTATCTTTTGTGGTTCGTCTTAGCCGTGATTACACTCCCCATTTCCATCATTTACCGAATCTTGCTACTCAAAAGCCAGTCGGACCGAACTATTTGCTTCGAGGACGATTTTGGTGGCTACTACAAGTGGTGTAAGGCTGAAAAACATAAGTTTCATAAATACCTGTAACCACCGCGGTGGTCACATCGACAAGATCAGAAAAAACGGGGTGCGGCGCGGTTGAGGTGTTGATGCCGTAACCGCGCCGCCATTCATTTGCTGCTGTACTCAGATTTCTTTTTGCAAGCCGCTCACCAACTTTCCACTCAGAACCACCAGCACAATGAGCAGTAGCGGAACCACATAGACGTTGACTGCTACCGGACACAAAACCGAAATAATCACTCCCATCAGGCAAAGCTTGATGCCACATGACCATTTCGTCATCTTGTAGGGCGAAGTAAAAAAGAACTTTCCCTTGTTTTCTTCTCTCTGCATCCAACCACAGAAAAGCGTAATGACAAAAGCGGGGGTGAAAACAGCTGCCCAACCACACAGCGTCACCAGTCGCAGCAAGGTAATCACCAGCAGCTGGTGCAACACATCTATACGACCGACAATCCAGTGAGCCAGCCTAACCTCAACATCGAAATTCGGACGGTCGGCACCACTTATCCTGACCAATTCATGCATCAGATGCTCAACACCAAAGAAATCGTAGATTTGTCTTGTCAGCCCGACAGCCCAGTATCCAAACACTTCTGTACTTTGCTGCCATTCAGTTTCCACAACGGTTCTGATGTTTTCCAACGGAACCGCCAACAACAAAAGAAACAACATCATTAAGGCCATTGGCCAGATGATCCCTGCGAGAGTCGTTTCGGAACGGCCGATTCTGTTTGTGTTTGCCACTACGCCCCCTCCTTAAACTCCTGATCCGTTTCCACAAGGATCGGGATGCGCCCTTTGATCACATGTCCTCCAGCCACAACGCCGAAGTACTCACAGTTTGGGAGTGCACTCAGCAATGGTGCTGGCACAAGATCCGCCTCTTCCTCGGTCACACGCTCACTAACCGAACCGCCTTCGGCGATCAGATTCTTTGCTGATGTCGAAACGCCGTGTGCTTTCACTGTTGTACAGATGCGCGTTTTGGGAATTCGATTCATCAAAAATGTTTGCGTTTCTAGATCGTTACAGCGCAAGGCGAAAAAGTTGTTCAGATTCGCAAGAATTCTCAATGCCTCTGCACGATCTTTCGCCTTAGCCACAAAGTCCGAAATCGTCTGCGAGGCAAGGCAAATTGAGAAATTAGCTCCCCGGGCTTTGTTAAGCATCTGGGTGAGCGGTTCACAAGTCAACTCGGCCGCCTCGTCAACAAAGAGCATGACCGGAGCAGGCGCATTTTCAAAGTCGTACCGAGCACCGGCCGTAGCGGCAAGGTCTGCAAGCATCATGGAACCAATGGCCCGAGCCATTCCAGAATCTGTCAAAGAATCCAGACCAAGATAAAAAACGCCTTTCTGTTCAATAATTTTTCTCGTGTCATAAAACAGTTCCGCTTTTCCGCCAGAATCACACGGCGAAAGCTTTTTCCCGAGATCGCCTCCGGCCAAAGCACTTAATAGCAACCAAGTGCTTTGCGTTGTTTTGGCAAAGGAATCCTCGTCACGTTCTGCCAGAGCGATGATACTTTCGAGTTCCGGAGTTGCTATTCGCCGCAACTGATAAAAAATGACAAGAGCCTCAAACTGTGTTGTGGCTTTTTTCCCAGCCAAAGCCGCGTCTATTTCCTCTGCTCCGTATTTCTCGATCAAAACTTTGTAAAGTACTCGCTCGGCCAATTCCCTGCGGTTGGCAAAAAAATAATGAAGATTGCGAAACGTCGGCTTTTTCCCCAAGATTTCAAGTCCGCTACAAATCGTACGTAACGCTCCGCGCCCCATGTCAATGAAAATCTGGCCCTCGCCACCTTGGCCCGGTAGCGAGTCGGAAATACGAGAAGCCACCTCGTCAGAGCGAGTAAAATTCGCGAGCAAATTCAGGTTAACCGATTCTTCCGGATGTCCCGGATGAAAATGCAGATAGTCCGTCTCTCGTCCGGCTCTGTTACAGGCCGCACGCATTGTTTTGACAAGTCCTTTGTCTCCTTTGGGATCAATCACGATGACCGTGTAATCCATCAAAATGGCTTGGTGAATCATGAGTTCCAGAAAGCGAGACTTTCCTGCGCCTGTGGTCCCGAAAACTGCCGCATGTCCTTCGAAATTCTTATTTGGCAGCAACAGCGGTTTTTCTGCCCCCATTGCATGAATCCAGGCGTAACCAGGCTGAGTCGAGACCACATCCTTCATTGTTCTTAAGACATTCAAGGAAGTCAGAGGATGCAGCATGCAATCAGCGAAATGTCCTTTCACGTAACGCAGTTTTGCTGTATTCGTCACAGCCTGTCGATAAAGTTCCCGCCAGTCTTGCTTAAGAAAGTCCACAGTGCTCTGGCAATGCTCAGCGTCCCAGGAAAAGCCATAGCCCAACCAACGCGCTCCCACACCCGCAGCTTGAATTGCCACCTGAGAAAATTCCTCATGCGTCATCCACTGACGATGCTTACCGAGCATGGCTGATTCAAAGCGCATTTTCTCCAACGCTTTCTGGATACCGAACGCACTCTCAATAGCAAGGAATCCGCCCACAACGCCCAACGGCAAAGCCATCTGGGGCACACAAGCTGCTGCTATGCAGTAACCGACGGCTCCAATCACACAAGCCACCGCTCGCCGCCCAGGCAGGTTAGGCCCCAATTGACACCTTAGACTCAGACTTTGATTTTTCATCCACATTACCCTCTTTCAAAGTGAAAGCATGATCACTTGGATCAAAATCAAGCCTACAGCCTGTCAGACTCAACCTAATGAGCATTTCCTGCGTCTTTTGGCTGATTCTGCGCTTTTCTAATATTTCTTCGACTTTTCGCGAGCTGCAAATTCGATTCCCATTTTTCGAAACATGGAAATCCTCAATTAAAAACCCGTCTCCGACACGCATCTGCTCAAGCAGCGTTTTCATCACTCGATCGACAAAACGCTTCGTATCTTGTGGATCGGGTGCTTCTGTTAAAACTTCATCGCATTCAGCCCTGCTGACGAAACCCATTGACAAGTTCGCTTTAGCTTGGATCGGCCCCTGGAAAAAGTCCGAGCCAGGAGCTAAGAATCGCAGTTCCTTCTTTCGGGACGCCACAGTGGCAACTTCATAAATGTTTGCCGGGGCAGCTCCGGTGCAAACCGACACATTAATCAATGACGGCATTTTCTGGTTCGCAAACAAAAGCATCGCGTCGTGAAACTTGATGCAGGTCTGAAACCGAGTGTTATCAGTACCCACAACAATCCGCCAAAACGGAGAATTTTGATTTTCTCTATCCTTAGTCAACTCGAGCAAATTCTGTTCCTGCATCACTCGGATCAGACCATCCGGTGTTGCTGGCACGTACGGAGCCTGAAACTCGCTGGCTTTCTGATGAACATCCCTGGCGGCATGCTCAGTCAAACGAACGAATGTTCCCTGGTTTGCAACAAAAACCGTTGCATTCTCACTGTTGACACTCCACAACCCTGTTTCAATCAGGCTTCTCATAGCCAACAAAATTGGTGTCACCAACGGCGACGACATTTGAGTCAACGCCGGCCCAAGCTGCTTACGATCAGCTCCGTCCTGTTGGATGGAAACTGCCTCTGCTTGCTTGAGAACATCCCCTAGTTGCCCAGTCCCGAACACCACCGCCTCGTCCACTGCGCCCGGGATCAAGTCACCAGAGATCTCGCCCAGATAGGCAATCAATTCATTTGTAAACAACCTGCTGTAGGTCAACCTGACAGATCGCAACTCGTGCTGCTTATGCACGCGATCCTTGCGCCAAAGCACAAAGATGCGCTGTGCATTGATTCTTTTTGCCCACTGCCACATTGACTCCAAGAACGGGTTCCATTTGTCTCCACTATCAGCAACCACCTCAACATCAAAAACTTTGCCCACGTCGTGGATGAGTCCCAAGACGCCCGCGGCCAGCAACCACCTCGGCCGATCCTGATATCGTTGTTGAAGTGTGCCGTTCTTTCCCATCAAGCGCTGCTCGGCAACTGCAACAGCTACTTGCGCACACTGAAGCGAATGGACAAAAAGGCCGCACGCGCCGGAATGATGGTGTGTTTCCGAGGCAGGCATGATGTTGACCCACTTGATCAATCGGGTCAGCACAGGCATAAGCAGACGATCAATCTCCACCTTGTCCAACGGAAGCTGATTGATCAATTGATGCAAGTCATCCGCGTACCGCTGGCAAAAGAATTCCGGATCTCGCGGCACCAAAGGCACGCCAATAACTTGCGGGTAGCCATCGTGAACCAAACCAAGCCTCGTGTACTTCGGAATATCTCGATATCGGATAACTTCCTCGTCAGCCAAGCCTTGTCGAGAAACCGATACGCCTTCAGCAAACACGGCAAAGAGTGCTTTGAACACCAGACTTCACCTCCCATTGTCCGCCTGCTTATGCAACATTCGATCAAACCGCCCTAGGCTGCGGCTCACATCACTGAGCGCAGACGAAAGCCGCCGCAATTCCGCCAGCTGCGGTTCAATCAGCGCTGCCGCTGTACGCACCCATTCCGGTTCCTGTGCGAAGACTTTCATTGAAACACTCTGGCTCTTTTTGAGCACAGGTACATGCTCGGAGAGCAAATACACCTGCATGCGCTCCTTCGTCTTTGTCCCTCTACGGCGCACAAAGGCTTTGTAAGACCTCGTTTTTGATCGAAAATTGCTTGTTTGGACACCATTAAGCGGGTATGCATGACGAATGGTTCTCTCCCAGTAGTAGCTCGGCGTGCCCCTTCGCTCATCCATACGTACCCGTGGCGCAAGTTGCGTTTCTTCTTTTGAAAACGCCGTTTCTCGCCGCATGTCGTGAAAGAGATCGGTTGTTGTCAACCCACTCACCAACAGAATTTGGCGAATGCTCTTAATGGCCAACTGCATTGACTCCACTTCAGACTCAATCGCCGACAACACCTGCTCTTTGCTCGTGGATCGACGCAACTCGGCCTGTTCAGGATTCGCTAAAACACCCCATTCAGGCTGCGTCATCGTGTTCTCCCAATACGTTATTCTTCGCGGAGCAGAACTCGTCCGCTCCGCATAAGTTGTCCGGCAAAGCTGCCAACATTCGCAAATAGCCCTGCATTCTTTTTTCGATCCAGGTAATCCAATAGCCTTCAAAGCCTCGGATCGAACCGAGTCGAACAATTTGCACAGAAGCCAAACTTGCCCACATAAATGCTTCTATCAACATGGTCGTTGTGTACGGACCGTCCAACGCACGATTCAGAAGACATCTGCAAATTTGAAGCAATAGCTCCCCGTTCTTTGATCGAGGTAAATGTTTAGGAGAGCTTCGGGGCTGCACCCGGCGCAAAGTACGCCGAGCTACGTTGTATGCCTCTTTCTCCTCCAATCCGTACAACTGCAAAAACCTTCTGGCTGTTGGTAATGCAACTCCAATTGCCGCACACCAGGTCAGCACCTGATGTTCATTCTCTTTCAAGGTTGCAACATCCAGTGATTGATGTGTCCCTGTCGGAAAAGGAGAACATTTGAATGCTGTCCGCAAAAATTTGATCCGTTGCGCGTGTCGTTGTTTTGGTGATGCCAACAGCAAATCAACAAGTGCCATTTGAACCGGGTCTCGAAAATCATTCCGTAAAGTTTCTTCCGATCCAATAATTGAAAAATGGAGCTTGAAGTGCCTCAAGAACATCTCCACTGACCATCGGTCAAAGCCAGGCAAAAACATCAATCTCGCCGTAGCATGATCAATACCAAAACAAACTCGGGCCCCTACAGAACTGATCCCTGCCAATTTGCCGGCTTCCACGAAATATGCTCGTGAGAAAGCATGGAGTGCAGAGTCCTCTCCAATTACGGGAAGACTGTTCTGTTTTTCAGCCCAAAGCAAAGCTTCTGCCAGAGTGTGGCAACCCGAGTTATATGCTTCGGGAGTTAGCGGAAGAAACTTTTTCACGTAAAACGGGATAACACCTACCGCCACCCACTCATTCTCTTTGAAAAATTGTTTCAACGGTTTAACGGAGATTCCTTTAATCGGATTCCCTTGGAGGTCAGAGAAAGACCACTCACCGCTATCAGCCAAAATTCTCCAAAGCAAGTGCTCCACTTCGTAGATCTTCAGCAATACTTGAGCAAAATTGGTGTTTAGCACGGTCATGTTTCGACCTCAAATTAGTTCTTTTTTGACCCATCCGAGCCAAGTTTTGGCCCACTCATCTAGAGTCCTCAGTTCCCGTTTGTCGTCAGAACTCGTGTAGTGAGTTAATACCTTCTCAAAAAGACCATTGGGGTCTATGTCAGGGCGTAGATCGAAGCACTTTATTCGCCACTGATCCGGCAAAACGCGATAGGGAAACGGCACCCTCCCCGCAGAGGTTGTTTTTGCTTCTTTCTTTTCGATTTCTGTTTCTTGAGTCTTTTTCTTGACGGGAGAACCGTCTGAATTACCCTTCCCCATACCCATCCCTGGACACTTGTCGGGGAAAATCTTCATAAAGGCTCGTAAAAACTCATCACCTCGCCTAAGACAGTGCTCTCCTGCCTCTGCTAAAACCCGGTCTTTGAGCCCGCATTCAGGGCAAAGATCGGAGGCAACCGCCCATGCCAAGACAACGTTCGAGTTATCCGGGGGAGTGTGCTTAAAAAAATTTCGAAGCCAGAAAAGGCCGGCAACGTCATACTCAATCATTTTTTGATGGATCAGCTCATCCAAAGCTCGAGCACTCTGCTGCTTTGAAAGTCCACACATGCTGCCAATCGCCGCCTTTTGCAGTGGCACAAGTCCAAGCAAAGTTAAATGCTGCGTTGTCAACAGAAAGAAAAAAATGAGCTTGGCGGCCGTCGAGAGTTCCTGAAACTTCGCGTCGTTCCAAATCGACACCGAAATTCGGGCAAAACGTTTCTTACTCATCGAAGCCTCCTGCAAGATAATTTTCAAGAACAGACTTTCTGCGTGCCATTAGCTCCTTGACACACTTTTTAATAGTCTCATCAGACGCCCCTGCCACGATAAGGCTCACGACAGCATCAAGTTCATGCTTCGGCCAACCTGCCGCCCGCTTACCGATTTTTACGGGCGGGGGTAGAAGCCCTGCTGCTACCCGCTTATAGCCAGCGGACCGTTTAAGCCCTACCATCGTAAAAGCTGTTTTTGCGCGGACAATCTCCATAAAAAGTTCCTCCATAAAAACCCACTGCCGTCCAGCTGTGGCCATGGAGGAAATTTTCTGTGTACCGCTTCTTAAAATCATCGGATTCCGATCTGCCCCCTTCGGAATCCGACATTTTTATTCTTTAAAATCAGTAAGTTGCATCAGCATTCGGCATCGGCTAGCAAATAACTTTTATGCCGGCGCCCTGACACACTCACGCTTAGCTCTCGTTTACTATCATTTTGATAGCTTTTGTTGTAATTCAATTTGGAGGTAAGCATGTCAACCGTTCAAGTTGCCGTCCGCCTCGACAGCGAGCAAAACGAACTATTCCGCTCCTTGACCAGACAGTTGGGAACAACTCCCGCGGACGCCCTTCGTATGTTTGTCTATGCGTTTAATGCGGCCGGGGGCTTCCCTTACAACGTGCGTGTCAATTCTCAACCTCGCGCCGAACCTTTCGAAACGGAACAAGAAGCGCTTGATTTCAGCGCTCGCATGACGACCAGATTGCTCCAGAAGGTCGATCAGGATGAAAAGAGGTGAACTCTGGCTACTCAGAGACGATGGCTATGCAACCAAGCCACGTCCCGTTGTCATAATCCAATCTGACGAACTCGTGCAATTTCAGTGTCTAGTTCTTTGATTGCTGACGAGTTTTGACTCATCCAACATACCGACGCGAGTCAGAGGTGATCCTGATCCAGATAATGGCCTAGTCAAAACAAGTTGGGCAATGACCAATAAGATCACCACCGCCCCCAAAGAAATGCTCCAGACGAAAATCGGCTCACTGAACAGCCAAACTTTGGACGCAATCAACATACAGCTTGCCGTCGTTCTCAATCTTGACATCAGGCAACCGCATTGAATTTGCCGAGCAGCCTTTCTGAGGAAGGTATAATCGCGGGGTTCTGCTGATGTTAGACCTCTAGATTTAAGAGCTCTTACGGATGGGAGCAGTGGCTGTGGAGGATGGTTTTGAACAGTCATCCAGTGGAGATTACAGTGGTAGAACCCTTGGTAGATCTTCAAAAACTAGCGAAAAAAAAACTTTCTTTTCAATACCTTTCGGTTCGCCTCATCCCACCACTCAAAAGTCCGCCGATGTCCGCTCGCATCAGCGGATTTTTTGTTTGCAACAAGGCCCTCAACCGCCAGGAAATGCTCGAACAGACGCATTGTCATATTAGGTTATATGGTATAGTCGAAAATGGGTGAATAGTTGCAAGAATTCCGAGATCCCGGGCTGTCTGCCGGGACTCTTTTTGCAATAGAAGAAGAACAAATTTTCGGGAGAAAACGGGTGAGTACACGACAAACCTGGTCAAGCCGCTTGACCTATATCCTGACCGTTGCTGGCGCGACGATCGGATTCGGCGCCACTTGGCGCTTTCCTTATCTCGTCGGTGAAAACGGCGGTGGCGCATACGTGCTCACCTTCATTGCCGTCATGATGCTCGTCGGCATTCCCATTATCCTTGTTGAAAACGTCATCGGCCGCCGCGCACAGGCCAACAGCGTCGACGCCTTTGCTTTGGCTGGCCGTGCTCCCGGCTATTCTCCGAGTCCCTTATGGAAACTCTTCGGCTACACAGGGCTTTTGGGCGCCTTCGGCATTCTCGCCTACTACATGGTAATCGGCGGCTGGGTGATCTCATACATCTGGCATATTTTCCTCGGCGCAGCAGGCGTTGCCGGAGGCCTGGACCTTTCGAGTCCTATCACGAAAGAACTCACCGAAAGTTTCTATTCCGACACCATTGAACATTCGCCCTTTGCAATCACCTGCTACACGCTCGTCTTCGTTCTCATCAACTGGGTGATCCTGCGCAAAGGCGTCATTCAGGGCATCGAACGCTCGGTGAAGTACCTGATGCCTCTGTTGCTGCTGTGCCTGCTGATCATGGTGATTCGCAACCTCACGCTCGACGACGCTGCAGCCGGCGTGAGCTTCTACCTGACGCCTGACTTCTCCAAAATCACACCCCGACTTTTCCTTGACGTGCTCGGCCAGGTGTTCTTTGCCCTGTCACTTGGTTTCGGTGTGATGATCACGCTTTCTTCGCACCTGAACCAGAAGGAAGACATGGTCAAGACAGCTGTTATTACGGGCATCATCAATACGCTGGTGGCCGTAATGGCGGGCTTCATGATCTTTCCGTCGCTCTTTAGCGCCAATTTGGCTCCCGATTCCGGCCCGTCTCTGGTCTTCAAGTCTCTTCCGATCGCATTCTCCGAAATGTTCCTCGGCAACTTCTTTGCGATCGTCTTCTTCCTGTTGCTGGTGATTGCTGCTCTGACGACGTCGCTGACCATCTATCAAGTGATCATCAGCGTGCTTGTTGAACGTCTGCGCATCAGCCTGGGCCGCGCCATCAATCTGACGCTTGGCGGCATCTTCCTGTTCGGCAATCTGCCTTGCATTCTTGCCTATGGCCCGTGGCGCGACGTACGCATTCTCGATCGCAACATTTTCGATGCGTTCGACTTTGTGAGCGGCAACATCTGCTTTGTGATCACAGCACTCGGCGCCACCATTTTCGTGGGTTGGATTATGAAAAACAACGCCAAGGACGAAATCGACAACTGCGGTACGCTGCCGCATAAAACCACCGGCCTTTGGTTTGTCTGGGTGCGCTATGTCATTCCGGTCGTGATCATTGCGATCTTCGCATACGGCTTGCGAGGCTTCTTCGCCTAACAGCGGGTTGTATCCGACCGGACAGGAAGCGCTTCTAACTTGAGGCGCTTCCTTTTTTGTTCCTCCGGATTGCCCGTTTCTGCCAAATTCTTGTTCACTGTTGTCGTACGTCTTTTGAGCTATGGCATCCTGAAAAAGCATGGGTATCATACGAAAAGCAAAAACATCATACTGGCGGCAGTCGCGCGCCGTCTTCTTTGAGATTTCGGATATGCTCGGTCGTCTTTTTCAATCCGCTACGCTTGTTTTGCTTTTCGGCATATTCTCGCTGAGTGCAGCTGCCGCCCCCATAACCGTCACCGATCTCGAGAATCGCACAATCACGCTCAAAGACACGCCGCAGCGCATCGTCGTAGGAAACTACATCCTTAACTTCCTGATGGTGGGCGGAGCCGAGAGTTTGAAAAAAGTCGTCGCCCTGCCGCAGGACGGCTGGCAGGCCACGCGTTTTGGCGAATACACTGCGCTGACAAAGTCTTTTCCTGAGATCAAGAAAATCCCGAGCATCGGCGGCTACCACGACAACATTCTCAACACGGAAAAGATCATTTCGCTCAAGCCCGATCTCCTGTTGATCAACAAAAGCCAGTACGCCGACAACAACAAACGCGTCGAAGTTCTTCAGAAAGCCGGCATTCCGACCGTGGTGCTCGACTACCACGCGCTTACCGCTGCCAATCACACGCAAAGTACGAAAATCCTAGGCGAACTGCTCAATCAGAAATCCACGGCCGAAAGTCTGAATCGACGCTATCTTGAAGTTGCCGATATCGTCCGCGAGCGCGTTTCCAAACTCCCCGAATCAGCCAAAGCCCGCCGCGTCTACGTCGAAACCGGAAGCAAAGGCCCAGGCGAATATGGCAACACATACAACAAGGGCGTGCTCTGGGGCGGCATTCTCAATCAGCTGCAGGCAAACAACATTGCCGCGGACATGAAGCAGCCCTACGCAGCACTTTCCCGCGAATACGTGCTAGCACACAATCCGCAGATTGTTATCATCACCGGCAGTATCTGGCAAGGCGCTCATGACACCGATCAAATGCGCATGGGGCTTTCCGTCTCCCCCAAAGAAGCACAATCGCGGCTGCGCGGCTTTGCCTCTCGTCCCGAATGGAAAACCCTTGAAGCCGTCAAAACCGGAGAGATCTACGGCGTTGATCACGGCTCTCTACGCTCCATGGTTGACTACACATATCTGATGGATCTCGCCAAAATCATCTACCCTGAAACATTTGCCGATTTTGATCCGCTTGCCGAATACAACCGATTCTGGAAAACGTATCTGCCTGAAGTTGACGGCTCAGGAACGTTCTTCATCAAGCTCGAACGCTAAACCGATCGCAAAGGAAAACGAATCGTGAGTTGCGACCTGCAATACCGACTTCAAAGCCGAAAACGCCTGCGCATTCTCGCTGCCGGTGTTGTCGGAGTCGTTTTGCTTGCCTTAGCAGACCTGATGACGGGCTCTTCCGGCATGAAACTTGCCGCGGTGCTTCAGGCTCTGCTGCAAGGGCCAGAAGCCGGCACAGCTGAAGCCGTCATCGTCTGGTCCATTCGTCTGCCGATGACGCTGACGGCTTTCTTCGTGGGAGCTGCCTTATCGTTGGCCGGTCTGCAAATTCAAAACATCACCGGCAATGCATTGGCAAGTCCATCAACACTGGGGATTTCCTCAGCCGCCGGATTCGGCGCAGCCGGCGCCATCACCGCCGGATTTACGATTTTCGGTATGCTTTGGCTCGGCACGGCGCTTGCCGCTTTTTCCATGGCCATCATCGTGTCTGCGGCCATCTACTGGCTCGGCGGCCGGCGCGGCATGTCGCCTTCGACCGTGATCCTTGCGGGCATCGTCATGAACTTCTTTTTCATGGCACTGCAGCAATTCCTGCAGTACCATGCAAGCCCCGAAGTCGCGCAACTCATCAGCGGCTGGACCTTCGGAAATCTGGAGCGCAGCACATGGACCAGCACGGCAGCAGCCGCTGGCGCCGTGATCGCCGCAGCGGCATATTTGATCGGGCGCTCGTGGGAGCTAACGACGCTCACCATCGGTGAAGAAAGAGCCTTGAGCCTGGGTGTTCCCGTGCGTCGTCTTCGCGTTGTCGCTTTTGGCATTAGTGCGCTGTTGATCGCCTGCTCCGTTTCCTTTATCGGAACCGTCAGCTTCGTCGGATTGGTTGCACCGCATCTGGCCAAATTGACGCTCGGCGAAGATCAGCGCTATCTTTTGCCGGGAAGTCTTTTGACCGGCGCCATGCTGATGCTCGCAAGTTCCGTGGCCGCTAAACTGCTCTCGGCCGGCGCCGTCCTACCGGTCGGCATCGTCACAAGTCTTGTGGGTGTGCCGTTTTTACTTGTTTTACTTTTGCGCAGCACTCAAGCCCGTTACGCCTAATCCGCGTCATTGCTTTGTTTCTGAGACCTCGAAACTATCGAGAAGTTCGCTCATGCAGATTCTTTCAACCGCCATCGCCGACATTGTGCTGCTTGCACCCGCCGTCTACCGAGACGATCGCGGCTATTTCCTGGAGTCATACAACCGCCGTACGCTTGCTTCGCTCGGCATCCAAATTGACTTTTCGCAGGACAGCGCCTCGTTTTCTCGGCGAGGCACACTAAGAGGACTGCATTTTCAGAAGGGCGAGCACGCTCAAACCAAACTCGTGCGTGCGGTATGCGGTCGCATTCTGGATGTAGCTCTGGATATTCGAGCGGGTTCCCCCACCTTCGGACAGTATGTTGCAGCTGAACTCTCCGACGAAAACAATCTGCAGATGTACATTCCCAAAGGGTTCGCTCACGGCTTTGCAGTTCTCTCTGAGATCGCGCATGTGGCTTATAAAACCGACGCCTACTACGCCCCCGAAAGCGAGGGTGCGATCAATGCCACAGATCCGGATCTTGCCATTGATTGGCAACTGGGCGGCACCGTTTGCCTGCAGTCCGGCAAGGACAGAGCGGCCTCTTCCTGGGAGCAATATTGCCAAGCACCTGCCTTTCACTATGAAGGAGCTCGCAGATGATCTTGATCACCGGTGCCAACGGTCAATTGGGACAAGAGCTCACCGCGCTTTGTCAAAGACGAGGCATCGCTTGCCGTGCTTATTCTCGTCAGGCATTGGACATCTGCAATCAAGCTCGCGTAAAAGCTTGCTTTGACTTCGAGTCCTTCGACTGCGTAATCAACTGCGCGGCCTACACCGCCGTCGACGCCGCCGAAGATGATCCGCAAACCGCTTTTTCCGTCAATGCCGAGGGGCCCCGGATTCTTGCCGAAAGCGGCGTACCGGTTATTCACGTGTCAACTGATTATGTCTTTGACGGAAAAAGTTCTTTGCCATACGGCACCGATGCCCCCGTCAATCCGCTCTCGGTGTACGGCCGCAGCAAGCGCGCCGGAGAAACCGCGCTTCTCTCAGGCGGCTTTTCGGGTCTGATCGTGCGCACGGCATGGCTTTACAGTAAAAAAGCGGGCAGCCTCAATTTCTATCAAACCATACGTCAACTCGCATCAAACCGAACCAATCTACGCGTCGTCAACGACCAGATCGGCACACCGACGCTTGTCGACGATCTGGCAAAAGCATTGGTTTCGCTCTACGAACAAAAGGCACACCTGCAGCCGATGCGGCTTTTGCACTTTACCAACGCAGGAAGCGGCTCGTGGTATGACTTTGCCTGTGCCATCGTGCGGCATCTCGATTTGTCCTGCTACATCGAGCCCATTGCTACGAGCGACTATCCGACAAAAGCAAAGCGACCGTCCTACAGCGTGTTGTCGCTCAACTCGCTGCAACCTTACGCAATTGAGCCGCGGCATTGGCTGACGGCATTGACGGAAGATTCTTCCCATGTTTGAAAAAAGCATTCTCGTCACCGGCGGCGCCGGATTTATCGGAACCAATTTCGTAGCGTACTTTGCACGCACCTACCCAAACTATCGTCTGATCGACCTGGATGCGCTCACCTACGCGGGTTCTCGCTGCGCTTTTGACGCTCAAAAACAAATGCCAAACGTCGTGCCTGTCGAAGGTGACATCCGCAATGCCGAGCTCGTTCGCGATCTCCTCGAAAAATACGACATCACGGGCGTCATCCATTTTGCCGCCGAAAGCCACGTCGACAATTCCATCGTCGATCCTCTGCTTTTTGTCGACACCAACGTCAACGGAACCGTGGCGCTGTTAAACGAATCCCTTCGCTACTGGAAATGCAGGGGCTGTCTGGCTCAAGCCCGCTTTCATCACATTTCCACCGATGAAGTCTACGGAAGCCTCGGTAACGAGGGCTTTTTCACTGAAAAAACGCCCTATGCGCCCAACGGTCCCTATTCGGCAAGCAAAGCCGCTTCGGACCTGCTCGTTCGCGCCTATTGCCGCACGTACGGCATGAACGCGACGATTTCTAACTGCTCCAACAACTACGGCCCCTGGCAACACAGCGAAAAACTCATTCCCACCATCATCCGCAAGGCTCTTGCGCACGAAGCGATACCGCTTTACGGCAACGGTAGCAATGTGCGCGACTGGATTTGGGTGATGGACCACTGTCGTGCCGTTGACAAAATCTTTCACGACGGGCAAGCCGGCGAAAGCTACAACGTGGGCAGTCACGAGGAACACTCGAATCTGGACATGATGCGCATCGTTTGCCGTCTGTTGGATCGACTCGAACCCTGGGGCGGACACCGCTACGAAGAGCTCATCAAAAACGTCACCGATCGCCCCGGTCACGATTTCCGCTATGCCATTGACGCAAGCAAAATCCGCCGTGAGCTCGGCTGGAACCCCGAAATGTCATTTGAAACCGGCATCAAACAAACGGTACAGTGGTATCTGAACCTTCATCGCCAACTCGCAAACCAATAAAAAAAATAAACGACGAAGACGAAAGATAACGGCAAAAGACACCTTTCAAAAGAGAAATCTCACAAGGACCGAGCTATGGGGCACACTCATCCGCACGACCATGACCATCATCACGAAAGCCTATTGAGCGGGCACGACCGACCGGTTCACACCGACCTGAAACTGAGCATCGAGAACCTTTCTGTGTCGTTCGGCCGCAAAACCGTTCTTTCGGACGTTTCGGCCGACATCGCAGGCGGCGAACTGGTAAGCGTCATCGGTCAAAACGGTTGCGGCAAAACCACATTGCTCAAAGCCGTGGCAGGGCTCGTGAAAGCAACCGGGCAGGTGCGCGCCACCGAAAACGGCAAAACCCTCTCCAACAGCGCCGTGGCGTATGTCCCTCAGCTCACCGCCGTCCAGAGTCGCCTCACGGTGTTTGAAATGGTGTTGCTCGGACTCGTGAATGACCTTTCGCTTTCGGTCGACGCCAAAACGTTTGACCGCGTCGACTCAGTGTTACACGCCATGCACATCAATGAACTGGCCTCCGAACCGGTCCTGTCTCTGTCGGGCGGCCAAAAGCAACTCGTTTTCATGGCGCAGGCTTTTGTTTCCTCTCCGCGCGTGTTGCTGCTTGACGAACCTACAAGCGCTCTGGACCTGCGTCATCAGCTCATCGTGATGCAAGCGGCACGCCGATACACCGAGCGCACGGGTGCCGCAACCGTGTGCGTCGTGCATGACCTGATGGCCGCCGCCCGCTTTTCCGACCGTCTCATCATGCTTGACCACGGTCGCGTGCGAGCCTGCGGCACGCCCAAAGAAGTATTAAAGCCCGATATGCTCGAAGCCGTGTATCGCGTGAGCACTCATGTGGGTCTGACCGAACCGGGTTTTATCAACGTGGTGCCGATCGAGCCGCTCTGAGCAAAGCGCAAACAAAAACACCGGGCGAGAAACATTCGCACCGGTGCCTATCGTCGACTCCGAGAATCAGCCGTTACATTTTGGCGACTTTGGTGAGTTCAACGTCAAAAATCAGCGTAGCGTAGGGAGGAATCACACCAGGGTAACCCTGTGCGCCGTATGCAAGATTGTAGGGAATCGTAAGCTTGCGCTTACCGCCCACCTTCATGCCTTCAATGCCCTGCTCCCAGCCGGCAATCACCATGCCCTGTCCAAGCGGAAATTCGATCGGCTCACCGCGCGGGATGCTCGAATCAAACACCGTGCCGTCGGTGAGTTTGCCCGTATAGTGCACGCTCACAACCATACCGGACTTGGCTTCTTCTCCGGTACCGATCTGCACTTCATCAATTTCGAGCTCACCGGGTTCGGGCACTTCCTCCACCTCAAGAAGCTCAACTTCAAATTCGAGCGTTGCATTGGGAGGAATCACGCCGCCGGCGCCGTATTCGCCGTAGCCGTATTCAGGAGCAATCACAAGCTTGCGCTTGCCGCCCACCTTCATGCCGGCAAAACCTTCGTCCCAACCGCGGATCACCTGACCGGCGCCAAGCGTAAAGTCAAACGGCTGGCCGCGCGGAATACTCGAATCGAACACCGTGCCGTCGGTGAGTTTGCCCGTGTAATGCACGGTGATGCGAGCGCCTTTTTTGGCTTCGGCGCCGTCGCCGACCACGATGTCGGTAATCTGTAGAGGTTCGGTCATATTTTGGTTTCCGTTGTTGAGGCCGTCAGTTTGCGGCCAAATGGTTGAACTTGGCCAGTATCTTGCCGAGATTTCCTCGACGGAGCAAATCTTCGGCTCCTCAGATGCTATTTCTAAGCAAGTTACCTTATTGCGGCTTATCGAAAGTCTAGGTAAAGTAAGCGCAACGATCGGTATGGTTTACCGACAATTCTCTTTGTTCGGATAACAGATGATGAACTTGACGAAGCATTTCAACCAGTTTTGGTGGTGGCACCTCCCATAGGGCGGGTGCGCTTTGTCACGTCACAACAACGAGTGAAGTTTGAAAAGAAGAACCCGCGGACAACAAGGTCAGCGGGTTTTTTCTTATCCTCAAAAAACCACCAGACAAGGTCCGCGGATCAACAAAAAAAAGGATCTGCAAAATGAAGTCTGCCGTAACACACAAGGATCTTTCCTTCGTCCTGCCGCCTGCTCCGTGCTGGCGCCACTGATGTTTCTCTCAGCTTGGCATCTGCATGACAAACAACACGACGAAAAAGGAAATCCAAAATGACACCGGCTCTTGAACTTCTCTACGCTTCTCAGGACCTTTCGAGCGAACAAACCGAAGAACTCTTTACCAAAATCTTTAACGGCGAAACCGACCCGGCCGTCTTTGCATCCATTCTGACAGCCCTCAAAATGAAGGGGGAAGCCCCTTCTGAAATCGCAGGCGCAGCTCGTGCCATGGTTCGCGCCGCACGGCATTTTCCTCGTCCCGAAGGCATCGAAATCGGCGAAATCGTCGGTACGGGCGGCGACGGCAAACAATCAATCAACGTTTCAACCATTGCCGCGCTCGGTGCCGCGTCCAACGGCCTATTCATCGCAAAACACGGCAATCGTTCCGTTTCGTCGAAAACCGGCGCCTCGGATCTGCTGACCGCTTTGGGATTTAATATCGCCCCTGCCCCCGAACAAGCGGCCGAACTCCTTGTCCGCACAGGGTTTGCATTCTGTTTTGCTCAGCTCTACCACACTTCCATGAAAAACGTGATGCCGGTACGTTCCGCTCTCGCTACCCGCACCATCTTCAACATTCTCGGCCCGCTGACCAATCCTTCGCATCCCGACTATGCCGTCATCGGCGTTTACGACACGGCTCTGATCAAACCGGTCGCACAAACGCTCAAAGAACTCGGCATGAAACGCGGTTTTGTCGTACACGGCAGCGGTTACGACGAAGTTTCCGTTTCCGGTCCTTCGGAATATGCCCGACTGTATGAAAACGGCGACATTCAGACCGGTCGTTTTACGCCGGCCGATTTCGGCATCACGGCCAAGTACACCGAAGAAGACGTCAAAGGTGGCCTGCCGGAAGAAAATGCACGCATCGCGCAAGCTGTTTTGAGCGGCCGCGGCAAACCCGCACACAACGACATGGTTTGCGCCAACATGGCGCTTCTGCTTTTGGCCGGCAACCGAGTTCAATCGATAGCCGAGGGCGTAGAGCTCGCGCGCCAGACCCTTGCAACCGGACGCGCCCTCGGAATCGTCGAAGCACACCGCGACTTTGCCCGGAACGGTACGCTCGCGCAAGCCGCTTAAACCACATTCGCTACAAGAGAGGACACATCAAAATGCTGTTGAATCCGTTTTTTGGCAAGTTCGGCGGTCAATTCGTTCCCGAGCTGTTGATTCCGGCCTTGGATCAGCTTGAAAAGGCTTTTGTCGAAACAAAAGATGATCCGAGCTTTCAAGCCGAGCTCAACGGTCTATTGACCACCTACGCCGGTCGCCCCACGCCGATTACGCTGTGCCGCAATCTCACCAAGGGCACCAAGGCCAAGCTCTATCTCAAGCGAGAAGACCTCGTGCACGGCGGAGCACACAAAACGAATCAAGTGCTCGGTCAAGCCCTTTTGGCAAAACGGATGGGCAAAACGCGCATCATTGCGGAAACAGGCGCAGGCCAGCACGGCGTAGCCACCGCCATTGTCTGCGCTCTGATGGGCTTTGAATGCCGCATCTATATGGGCGCTAAAGATGTAGCGCGTCAAAAGCCCAACGTGCTTCGCATGGAATTGATGGGCGCCGAGGTTTATCCCGTCACCGAGGGAGCTGCCACGCTCAAGGAAGCATGCAACGCAGCTTTGCGTGACTGGGCCGGTAGCTTCGAGAACACACACTATATGCTCGGTACGGCAGCCGGTCCCCATCCCTACCCCACGATTGTGAAGCAATACCAAAAAATTATCGGTGAAGAAGCCAAACGCCAGCTCATGGAAGTCGAGCATCGTCTTCCCGACGCCGTTGTGGCATGCGTGGGAGGCGGCTCCAATGCCATCGGAATTTTCACGGACTTCATCAAGGAAAAAGACGTCCGACTGATCGGTGTGGAACCCGGCGGCTTAGGCATTGAAACGGGTGAGCACGGCGCACCGCTCGGTCACGGTCAGGAAGGCATTTTCTTCGGGGCAAGATCCTTCAATATGCAAACGCCCGACGGACAGATCAAAGAGTCATATTCCATTTCCGCAGGCCTTGACTTCCCGTCGGTGGGTCCGGAACACGCCTACCTGCAAAGCATCGGCCGCGCACAGTATGTCAACGCCACCGATGAAGAAGCGCTGCTTGCCTTCCGTGACTTGTGTCTGCATGAAGGAATCATTCCGGCACTCGAAAGCAGTCACGCGCTCGCGCATGCACTGCGAATGATTCGAGAAAATCCCGACAAAGAACAGATCATTCTGTGCAACCTTTCCGGCCGCGGCGACAAAGACGTCAATCAGGTGCTTGATCGTTTTGAGCGCATCGGACTCTTTAAGGACGGTCACATGAACCGCGAGGCTTACATCAACGCCACAACGCTTTGACCCCAAGTGATTTAGTGAAGGACAACCATCATGACCGATCGTTTTGCAAACCTCTTTAACGCGTTGAAAGCCCGAAAGGACGGTGCTCTGGTTCCGTTCGTTAACCTATGTGATCCGACACCAGAAAAAAGTCTTGAAATTTTGGAGACCTTGACTGAAGCCGGAGCCGACGCTTTTGAACTCGGCATTCCGTTCTCCGACCCCAGCGCCGACGGTCCGGTGATTTGCCTCAGCTCCAAACGTGCACTTGCCAATGGTTCTGACACGCAAAAATGTCTGCAGGTCGTACAACAGTACCGAGCCAAACATCCCGATATGCCGATCAGCCTCATGATCTACATCAACCTCGCCTACGCACCGGGGCTTGATCATTTCTTCGCTCAGTGTCATGAAGCCGGCGTTGACGCAGTGCTGATTCCCGACATTCCGAGTTCGATGCGTGCCAGAGAATCGGAATGGGATACAGCTGCACGCGCGCACGACATACAGCTGATCAGTTTGGTTCCTCCAAACGCCGATGCTGACAAGATACGCCGCATTTCTCAGCACAGCGAGGGCTATATCTATCTGATGTCGAGAAGCGGCGTCACCGGTACAGATCGCGCCGCCGGCATGCCCACGCATCATGTCGTCGAACTCATGAAAGACGCCGGCGCCCCGCCTGCCTTACTCGGTTTCGGCATCAGCAAGCCCGAACATGTCGCCGAAGCAATGGCTCACGGTGTTGACGGCGTTATCGTCGGCTCGGCCTACGTGCGCATCATCAATGAAAATCTCAACGACAACCAAGCCCTCAAATCCAAGCTCTCCTCTTTCACCCAACAAATGAAAGAAGCGACCTGCGGGCGACTGCTCGCCTGAAGTTCACGGGCGCCTTTCAGGCGCCCTTAATTTTCTGCCAACCTACAGCAGCGACCAAAGCATTGTCTTGGCCTGAAAAAAGTTGACACGTTCCGCAAAGGAAATACGTGTCAAAAATGGATGAAAGCAACTTTGTTGGAACGAGCAACTGGCAATTTTGTGCAAAATGGGGGCAAAGAGCCCTGCCTGACGAACGCGCTGAAGCTGTGAGACAATTGCTCGAGAAAGAGCAAACGGTTGAGCAAATCGTTT